>Ga0299912_10000587_pt1 | contig 30656 bp, 27 predicted proteins | sample RVTome_2_FD_207667 | JGI IMG/M metagenome (GOLD analysis project Ga0299912, IMG submission 207667) | Soil microbial communities from uranium-contaminated site in the Upper Colorado River Basin, Wyoming, United States - RVT95D214 (version 2) ... | reverse complement strand
CCGCGATTGGGTGCACGGACGCGCTATCGCGGCGAGGGCGCCGCTCCTACGGGGCAAGGGACGCGTCGTCATAAATCCGCTCCGCTGTAGGAGAGGTTGAACGATTTGTTGATGAGCGGGAAGTCGGGAACGATGTTGCCGAGCACGCCGATCTCCAGCAGCGGCCAGTTCTGCCACGAGGGATCGTGCGGATGCACGCGGTCGAGCCGGCCATCGGCACCGATCCGCACCGCCACCAGCACTTCGCCGCGCCAGCCTTCCACCCAGCCGAGGCCTTCGCACACTGCAGAAACCTTGGCGAGCGGGGTGTGGAGATCACCCGCCGGCAGGCGCGTGAGCAGCTCGCGGATCAGGCGCAGCGATTCGGTGACTTCGGCGAAGCGCACTTCGGCGCGCGCCAGCACGTCGCCGCGGCGCTGGGTGGCCATGTTGACGTCGAGCTGGTCGTAGGGCGGCTGCGGGAACTGCGCGCGGGCGTCCCACGCCTGCGCGCTGGCGCGGCCGGCCAGCCCGGTGAGGCCCAGACGCGCCGCCAGGTCGGGCTTCACGATGCCGGTATTGGCGAAGCGGTCCTGCAGGGTGGCGTGTTCATCGTAGATGGCTTTGAGCGAACGCACTTCCGCTTCGATGCGGTCGGCTTCCGCCGCGAGTTCGGCGCAGCCGCTGTCGCTGATGTCTTTCGCCACGCCGCCCGGCACGATGCAGTCGAACAGGTAGCGGTGGCCGAACAGTCTGGCTGTCAGCCGCAGCCAGTCTTCCTTCAGCCGCCAGAACTGCATGAAACCGAAAGACAGCGCGACGTCGTTGCCGAGATAGCCGAGATCGCCCAGGTGGTTGGCGATGCGCTCGATTTCCAGGAACAGGGCGCGCAGCCACACGGCGCGCTCAGGCACCGCACTGGCGGTGGCGGTTTCAACCGCCATGCAGTAGGCCCAGGCGGTGGCGCTATGCGAGTCGCCGGAGACGCGTCCGGCCAGTTTCGCACCGGTCGCGAGATCCATCCCCTCGAAGCGCTTTTCCGTGCCCTTGTGGGTGTAGCCCAGGCGCTCTTCCAGCTTGAGGATGCGCTCGCCGATGATGGAGAAGCGGAAATGCCCCGGCTCGATGGTTCCGGCGTGGATGGGGCCGACCGGAATCTCGTGCACGCCTTCGCCCTCGACGCGGATGAATGGGTAGGCGTCATTCGGAGGCGGAGAGTCGAGAGTGGAGAGCGGAGAGTAATCCTTGCGCAGCGGGAAGACGTTCGCCGGCCAGGCGCCGTGGCGCAGCCATTTGCGGTCGTCGACCGCATCGCTGGCGGTGATGCCGAGCAGGTCGAAGGTCGCGCGCTGCATGCGGTCGGCCTGCGGGAAGATGTGGGCGAGGTCGGGGTAGGCGGGTTCGTCTGCCGGCAGGGCGCTGCTCACCCAGGCGAGCCCGGCGCCGGTGAGGAAGGCCGCATGAATGGCGAAGCCGTCGCCCAGGTGGCGATCGTCCGAGCCCCACAAGGCAATGAGTTGTCCGCCTTCCTCCTTGACCGCGCGTGTCAGCGCGAGCAGCTGTCCGGCTTCCATCCGGCCGCGCCAGATGTGACTGCCGAACGGTTCAAGGTGCCAGTCGTGCTCGCCGATTTTCATGTCAACCTCCCAGCAGGTGCGCGGCTTGCCGGTACCAGTCGGCAAGATACGGCGGGATGAACAGGCCGAGCATCAGCACCAGGCCCAGATGCAGGAACACCGGCGCCAGCGCGGGCTGGTAGGGCAGCTTCGGCAGTTCGGTCTCGCCGAACACCATCGGCTGCACCTTGCCGAAGATGGAGGCGAAGGCCACGCCCAGCGCCAGCAGCAGGAAGGGGGTGGCCCAGGGATGCTCGTGCATGGCGGTGGTGATGATGAGGAATTCGCTGGCGAACACGCCGAAGGGCGGCACGCCGAGGATGGCGACGGTGCCCAGCATCAGTCCCCAGCCGAGGGTGGGATTGGTCTGGATCAGCCCGCGGATGCCGCTCATCAACTGCGTGCCGGCCTTTTGCGTGGCGTGGCCGACGGCGAAGAAGATGGCGGACTTGGTGAGCGAGTGCATGGTCATGTGCAAGAGCGCCGCGAAGTTCGCCACCGCGCCGCCCATGCCGAAGGCGAAGGTGATGAGGCCCATGTGCTCGATCGAGGAGTAGGCGAACATGCGCTTGACGTCGGTCTGGCGCTTGATCAGGAAGGCTGCCAGCACCACCGAGAAGAGGCCGAAGCCCATCATCAGATTGCCCGCCATGTGGTTGCCGAGCGCGCCGTCGACCAGCACCTTGGAGCGCATCACCGCGTACAGCGCGACGTTGAGCAGCAGGCCGGAGAGCACCGCGGACACCGGCGTCGGACCTTCGGCGTGGGCGTCCGGCAGCCAGCTGTGCAGCGGAGCGAGGCCGACCTTGGTGCCGTAGCCGACCAGCAGGAAGACGAAGGCCAGCGACAGCACCGTGGGCTCCAGTTGCGCCTTGACGCCGTTCAGGTGCGTCCACAGCAGCGCGGTGCCGCCCGAGCCGAGGACCTTCTCCGCCGCGAAGTAGAGCAGGATGGTGCCGAACAGCGCCAGCGCGATGCCGACGCCGCACAGGATGAAATACTTCCACGCCGCTTCCAGCGAGGCCGGGGTGCGGTACAGCGATACCAGCAGCACGGTGGCGAGCGTCGCCGCCTCCATCGCTACCCACAGGATGCCCATGTTGTTGGTGGTCAGCGCCAGCAGCATGGCGCCGATGAAGATCTGGTAGCTGCTGTGGTAGAGGCGCAGCCGCTTGTCGTTGAGCCGGCCATGTTCCTCTTCGATGCGCATGTAGGGGCGCGAAAACAGGGACGTGGTGAAGGCGACGAAGGCGGTCAGCGCGACCAGGAAGACGTTGAACGAGTCGATGAAGAACCAGCCGGCGCCCACCATCATCGGGCCCTGGTCGATGATGCGGTGGGTCAGCAGCGCGGCTGCCAGCAGCGTTGCCAGGCTGAACAGCGCATTGATCTCGGGCGCATGTTTGCGGCAGCCCCACAGCGCCAGGAAGATGCCGCCCGTCAGCGGAATGCCGAGTAGCCAGAATATTTCCACGACTTATTTTTCCTTGAGCTTTTCCATGTGTTTCAGATCCAGCGAATCGAAGGTCTCGCGAATCTGGAAGAAGAAGATGCCCAGCACGAACACGCCGACCAGCACGTCGAGCGCCACCCCCAGTTCGACCACCAGCGGCATGCCGTAGGTGGCGCTGGTGGCGGCGAAGAACAGGCCGTTTTCCATCGCCAGAAAGCCGATCACCTGGGGAATCGCCTTGCTGCGCGTGATCATCATGAGGAAGGCGAGCAGCACGCAGGCGAGGGCGATGCCCAGGGTCGAGCGCGTCACCGTGCCGGACAGCTCCGAGATGGGCAGCGCCAGGTTGAAGGCGAAGATCACCAGCACGATGCCGATCAGCATGGTGGTGGGGATGTTGATCATCGGCTCCACATCGCGATCGACGTCGAGCTTCCTGACAATGCGGAAGAAGTACCACGGCATGGCAATCACCTTGAGCACCAGGGTGAGCGCCGCCGAGTAATACAGGTGATGCTGGTTGGTGGACCAGGCGATGAGTGCGGTGGACGCCGCCAGCGCCGCGCCCTGCCAGGCAAACAGCGTGATCAGCCCGGCGATGCGGCGCTGCGACAGCATGGCGAAGGAAATCAGCAGCAGCAGGGCGGCCAGCAGGTTGACGATCTGAAGGTGGTAGGTCAGCGTCATGTCAGACTTCCAGCAGGAAATGGATCAGCATGCCCAGCACCGCCAGCAGGAAGGCGGTGCCCAGAAACTCGGGTGCGCGGAACAGCCGCACCTTGGCCGAAATCGTTTCGAGGAAGGCCAGCACGGCGCCGCCGATCAGGAGCTTCGCGACCATGGCCAGGAGCGCCAGGGGGATCGCGGCGACATCGCCCTGCGCGGCGATGCCCCAGGGCACGAACAACGCGATGCCGAGCGCGGAATAGGTGAACAGCTTCAGCGCCACGGCCCACTCGATCAGCGCCAGATGGCGCGCCGAATATTCGAGGATCATCGCCTCGTGGATCATGGTCAGCTCGAGGTGGGTGCTGGGGTTGTCCACCGGGATGCGCGCGTTTTCCGCCACCGAGATCATCCAGAACGCCACCGCCGCAAACGCCAGGCTGGGGTAGATGGCGAACTTACTGTGTGCCATGGTCTGCACGATGATGGGCAGTTCGGTCGACTGCGAAATCAGGCTGGCGGTGAAGAACACCATCAAGAGCGCCGGCTCGGCGAGGAAGGACACTAGCATTTCGCGGCGCGCGCCCAGCGAGCCGAAGGCGGTGCCGATGTCCATCGCCGCCAGCGCCAGGAACACCCGCGCCAGCGCGAAGATGCCGACCAGGGCGATGACGTCGGCGGCCGGCGAGAACGGCAGGTCGTTGGCGATGGTCGGCACGATGCCGGCCGCCAGCGCCATGCAGGCGAAGATCATGTAGGGCGCGAAGCGGAACAGCGGGCTGGCGTGGTGCGCGATCACCGCGTCCTTGTGGAACAGTTTCTTCAGCGTGCGATAGGGCTGGGTGATCGGCGGCGCGCTGCGGCCCTGCAGCCAGGCGTGGCACTGGTTGACCCAGCCCATCAGCAGCGGCGCCAGCAGGATGGCCAGCAGGCTCTGGGCAAGTTGCAGGAGGATGCCAACGCTCATCGTGTGGTAAAGACCAGGAGGAAGATCAGGGTGGCGAAGCTGTAGATCAGATACCACTGGATGCGGCCGTGCTGCAGCCGTCCTGCCTGCTCCGACAGCCAGCCCGTCACGCGCGCGATGGGTTCGTAGAGGATGAACCAGAGCTTGTCCAGCGAGGCGCCGTGATAGCGCGGGGTGCGCGAGAAGGGATCGGGGGTTTCCCGCTCCACCTTCATGAACACCTCGAAAATTTGCCGGATCGGCTGGCCGAAGCCTTCTGCGCTGTCCTGCATGCGCGCGTCCTGTTCCGGGTAGCCGCAATCCCACGGGTCGCTGCGGCGCACCCGGCCGTGGTAGACGCGACGCACCCAAAGATAGGTCAGCCCCAGCACGCCGATCACCACGGCGAAGAAGATCAGCGGCATGTAGCTTGCACGCTCCGACGATACGGGCGCCAGCATCAGCCAGTTGCCGTCGTTCACCATCGTCTGCTCGGTCAGGAGGCGCACCACCGGGGACAGCCAGCCGATGACCTGGGCGGGAAACAGGCCCAGCAGCACGCAGCCCGCCGCCAGCCACAGCATGCCCAGGCGTTCCGGCCAGCCCGCCTCGTGCGCGTCTTGCAGCGCCGTATCGCGAGGCTGGCCGAGAAACACGACGCCGAAGAACTTCACCATGACGTAGGCGGCCAGCGCTGCGGCCAGCGCCACGATGGCGGCAGCCACCGGGATCACCATGTTGAGGTAGGGCTGGCTCAGGCCGGGGGTGAGCAGGAAGGCCTGCAGCAGCAGCCATTCCGAGACGAAGCCGTTCAGTGGCGGCAGGCCGGCGATCGCCAGCGCGCCGATCAGGGTCAGCCAGGCGGTCCACGGCATGAAGCGCATCAGTCCGCCCAGGTGGCCCATGTGGCGCACGCCGGTGGCGTGCAGCACCGAGCCGGTGCCGACGAACAGCAGACCCTTGAAGAAGGCATGGTTGAGGGCGTGATAGAGCATCGCGGTGAGCGTCAGCGCGGCCAGCGCGCCCTTGCCGTCGGTGTGGAAAATCAGCGTGAGGCCGAAGGCGGCGATGATCACGCCGATGTTTTCGATCGACGACCAGGCCAGCAGCCGCTTCATGTCCGACTGCACGGCGGCGAAGATCACGCCGTACAGTGCAGTGATCAAACCGAGCGCCAGCGCCAGCGTGCCCCACCAGCCGATCTGGATGTTGAGCAGATCGAAGGTCACCCGCAGCAGTCCATAGATGGCGGTTTTCAGCATCACGCCCGACATCAGCGCGGACACCGGCGAGGGGGCGGCCGGGTGCGCTTCCGGCAGCCACACGTGCAGGGGCACCAGGCCCGCCTTGGCGCCGAAGCCGAACAGCGCCAGCAGGTACGCGACCGAGGCCCAGAACGGCGGCGTCTGTGCCAGCCGCATGGTGTCGAAGGTGTAGTCGCCGTGGCCGCCCTGCAGCACGCCGAAGGTGAGCAGCAGCGAGACCGCGCCGACGTGCGCGATCAGCAGATAGAGAAAGCCGGCGCGGCGGATTTCGGGAACCTTGTGGTCGGTGGTGACGAGAAAGTAGGACGACAGCGCCATCACTTCCCACGCCACCATGAAGGCGTAGGCGTCGTCGGCCAGCAGTACGGTGACCATGCCGCCCAGAAACAGGTGGTACCACAGGGCCAGCAGCGCCAGCGGGCCCGCGGCCATGCTCTTGAAATACCCGGACGCATACACGGTGATGCCGAATGCCGCGCCGCCCAGCAGCACCATGAAGAAGGCGGACAGGGCATCCAGCCGCAGATGGAAAGGCAGGTCGGGCAGGCCGATGGGCAGCACGATCGAAGTGGCGGGGCCGGTCAGGCCGGCGATGCCCACCCCGGCGATGGCGAGCGCGCCCAGCGCACCCAGGGGAAACACCAGCCCGGTCAGCAGGCGCTGCGAGCCCTGCAGCAGCAGTGACGCGAATCCCAGTGACAGCCAGAACAGCACGATACCCCACGCCCATTGGACCGGATCGGGAGAAAGCAGAGAAAGCGTCGCCATCTATTTTTGCTGGTATGCCTGTCTTGCCGGGGTTCCCGCACTTGCTGCGCGTGCGGTCCAATAACTGAATACTGCTACATCATGCGTCCTGTTTGAAAGCCCTGTTGTTGCATTCGTCGTTATTTTCGCCTGCGCGTCAGGCCGGCGTGTTGCCGGCGGACGCCGTCGGCAGGCTGTGCGCACCGCTTGCCGGCTGCGGTTCCTGCCCGGTCGGCCACGCCGGCGCCGCCACGCTTTCCTGGAAATCCTCGCCGCCCGCTTGCTGCCTGCATTCGCGGAAAATGCGGCTAGTGCAGTTGCTGCACACGTCCGGATCCATGTGCCTCATCGCAGTGATGAGCGCCAGATCGCTGTTGGGAACGATGGCGTCGTCCGCCAGCAGGCCGTCTTCCTGCAGGTCGCCCAGCATGCCGGCCACCTGCGGGTTGGCGCGGGTGAAGATTACGTGCTGGCGTTCGCGTTTGGCGTGGTGCAGCACGCTCTCCAGCGCGCGCTGGCCGGTGGTGTCCATCATCGACACTTTCGACATGCGCAGGATGACGACCGAGGGTTTGGTGCACACCATGTCGTTGCAGATCGTGCGCTCGAACGCCTTGGCCACGCCGAAGAACAGCGGGCCGTGCGCTTCCTTGAACATGGTCTGCGGGCAGACGCCTTCCTTGTTCACCAGACCGGCGTACTGGCTGTCGCCCGCGAGGTCAACTTCCTGCGGCGTGTTCTCGCTCATGTGCTTGATGAACAGGAAGGAGGCCAGCACCATGCCGATCTCGATCGCCACGGTCAGGTCGATGAAGACAGTCAGCAGCACCGTGGCCGTAAACACGGCGCGGTCGGCGTGCGGGGCATGCTGCAGCAGGTGCCTGGCGTGATGGAACTCGCCCAGCTTGCTGGCGACCATGATGAGAATGGCGGCCAGCACCGCCACCGGCACTTGGCTCGCCAGCGGCGCGGCCATCAGGATGATCAGCAGCACGAACACGGCGTGGGAGAATCCCGCCATGCGAGTGCGCGCGCCGCTCAACACATTGGTGCCGGTGCGGGCGATCACGCCGGTGGCGGGCATGCCGCCGAACAGCGGCGAGAGGATGTTGGCTGCGCCCTGGGCGACCAGTTCGCGGTTGGACTTATGGCGGTCGCCGGTCATGTTGTCGGCCACCACGGCGGACAGCAGCGCTTCCACGCCGACCAGGATGGCGATGGTGAACGCCGGGCGGATCAGTTCCAGCATGTGAGACAAGCTGACCTCGGGCAGGCTGGGCGCCGGCAGCGACGACGGCACCTGGCCGAACAGGCTGGCAATGGTTTCGACCGGGAAGTTCAGCGCCATCGCCACGACAGTGCCGACGACCAGGCCGATCAGGGCGCCGGGTACGCGCTTGAGATAAGGCAGCCTGGGGCCGTACTTGATGGCAGCGATGGTAATCAGCGTCAGCAGAATGGCCCAGCCATTCACAGCGACCAGATGCTGAAAAGTCTCCAGCATGTTTTCGTGAAAGAACTCATGCTTCGGCAGGCGTTCGACCAGGCCACTGGCATTCAGGATTTTCTCGCCGTCCGCCGTGCGCGCGACCAGCCCGAGCACGTTGTTGAGCTGGGTGGCGATAATGCTGATGGCAATACCCGAGGTGAATCCCAGCACCACCGGGTGGGGAATGTACTCGATCAGCTTGCCGAAGCGCAGCCAGCCCATCAGCACCAGCAGCACGCCGGCCATCATGCCGGCGATCATCACGTCCTGGAAGCCGTTGGCGGCGGTCAGCGAGATGGCCGCCAGCACCGGGATCAGCGCGGCCGCCGCACCGGATATCTGGAAGCGCGAGCCGCCGAACACCGCGACCAGCGATCCCGCTATGACCGAGGTCAGCAGGCCCTGGATCGGCGTTGCGCCGGAGGCGATGGCGAACGCCAGGCCCAATGGGATCGACACCACCGCCACAATCAGGCCGGCCGTCAGGTCGGCTTTCAAAAGATTGCCTGTGTAGTGTTTCCAGCTTGCCGGGAAAAAATTCATCGTGTTGCTTCCTGAGCCTGTGCGTGTCGGTTTTAGTTTTGAATGCGTCGTTTATTTGGCCGGGGCGACCGCGCAGAACAGATCGTCTGCCGCCGCTTCGCCCAGTTGCTCGTAGATCGCGGCAATCGCCAGGTCTACCGTGGCAAACAGCTTGTCCTGCCCGATGGTGTCGAACAGTCCGGTGGCACGCATCACGTCCAGCACCTGTTTTTTCAGGCCGCTGAAGACCAGGGTGATGCCGGCGCCCTTCAGGCGGTCGACCAGATGATGGATGACCTCTTCGCCCGAAGCGTCCAGCTGATTGATGGCGTCGCCCACCACCAGCACGAATTTGGCGTCAGGGTGATTGGATACGGCTTCCAGCACCGCATCCTCGAAGTAGGACACGTTGGCGAAGTAGAGCGAACCGTCGAAGCGGATCGCCACCACGTGCTTGCTGGTGGGCAGATCGGGGTTCACCTTGATATCACGCAGGGTGCCGTCCTTGAAGCGGCCGAGAATGGCGACGCGCGGCGACATCGTGCGGTACAGGTACAGGCCCAGTGCCAGACCCGCGCCGACCATGATGCCCTTGTCCAGATGCGGGGCGAAGGCCAGCGTGGAAACGAAGGTGACGCCTGCTGCAATGCCGTCGTGGCGGCTGGCCTGCCACGCATGCTTCACCGCCTTGAAGTTCACCAGACCCACCACCGCCATGATGATGATGGCGGCCAGCACGGCCTGCGGCAGGTGATACAGCAGCGGGGTGAGGAACAGCAGCGCCACCAGCACGATCAGCGCGGTGATCACCGAGGCCATGCCGGTTTTGGCGCCCGCATTCATGTTCACGGCCGTGCGCGAGAACGAGCCCGAGACCGGGAAGGCCTGGGTGAAGCTGCCCACCATGTTGGACAGGCCCTGGCCGATCAGCTCCTGGTTGGGATCGATACGCTGCTTGGTCCTGGCTGCAACGGCCTTGGCGATGGAGATGGCTTCCATGAAACCCACCAGCGAAATCACCAGCGCGGCCGATAGCAGCGAACCCAGTGCATCCAGGTTGAAGCTGGGCATCTTGATGCTGGGCAGGCCTTCGGGAATGCTGCCCACCACCTCGCCGCCGCCTACCAGCTTGAAGCCATTGGCGCCGATCTTGCGCAGGCGATAGCGCGTTTCGTCCATCGTCACGCCCTGCGGTGCCTTGCCCACCGGATAAATCGCCAGCGTCGCACCGCTCGCGTCGATGCTGCGAACCACCTGCAGGTGGCGCAGTCCGGCCTTTTCCTTGGTGAGCGCCGCTTCCGCGTCGCGCAGGTCGATCCGCAGCAGGGCCAGCTCGGCCTCGGATTGCACGACGCCGATGCTGGCTTCGCCCGCGGATTTCTGGGTGGCTTTCAACGCGGACGATTTGTTGGCGACCTGCGTATTCAGGTCGTCCACCCGGCGGGCTGCGGCCATGCTTTGCTGCACCACGGCCTGCAGTTCGGTGTCGGCGATCTGTTCCAGCTTGCCGTCGGCGTTGCGTTCGAAGCCGATCGACCATGACAGCAGCGTCGTCACCACTACCGCAATCAGCACGCCGGGCAGTTTCGGTTTGTATTTTTTGATGCCCCACATGATGGCAATGGCGAGCGCCCCCATCGCCAGCGTCGGCAGATGGGTGTCGCCGATCAGCTTGACCACGCCGACGATGTCGTTGATGAAGTGCTCGCTGCGCCCCATCGGCACGCCGAACAGCTTGGACACCTGCGACAGCGCGATGATGATGGCCGCAGCATTGGTGAAGCCGACGATGACCGGGTGCGACAGGAAGTTGACGATCACCCCCAGCTTGAACACGCCGAGCAGCAGCTGAATGATGCCGACCAGCAGCGCCAGCATGATGGCCAGCGCGATGAACTGGTCGGAGCCGGGTGCCGCCAGCACCGCCAGCGACGACGCCGTCAAGAGCGACACCACCGCCACCGGCCCGGTGCCGAGCTGGTTCGAGCTGCCCCACAGGGCCGCCACCGCCACCGGCAGGAAGGCCGCATACAGCCCGTAGTACGCGGGCAGTCCGGCCAGCTGCGCATAGGCCATCGACTGCGGAATCAGCACCAGGGCCACGGTGATGCCGGCCATGAAGTCGGCTCTGAGCACGTCGCCCTTGAGGGGGAACCAGCGCAGGAAAGGCAGGAATTTGGTCAGGTAGGCAGGCATGGTCGTTTTCTGAGTCGGTTGAATACGGGTCGGATCAAGCGTGTTTCTTGTCTTGCGCAGCAGCGGTCACCAGCGGGCAGGCCAGGCGCTTCCACGGATCGCTGCTGCGATCCAGCGCCAGCGCTTCCCAGCCCTCGCGGGAGTCGATCACCACGGCCGCGATGTTTTCATGGGCGTTGGCGTAGTCCACCAGGTCACGGCGTCGCAGGCTGGGCTTCACGTCCAGGCTGAAAGCCTGTCCCGCCTCGCGCAGCGCGTCCAGAAAATCGTTCATCTCGGGCGGCGTCGTCGCGCTGGCGGCGATGACCTGGATTTCCAGGTCCGCTTCGAGGCGGCGGCAAAGCGCCAGCGCGGAAGTCAGCAGACGCGGATCCACATGCCCTTCGCGGACGGCGAGCAATACGGTTCGTTGTTTGCCAGGGTGGGTCATTCCAGGGTGGTGCTGTCGGGACGCTCCATTAATGCAGCAAGCGTGCCAGCCGCGATGGCCAAGTACAACTGATTGAAAAACAACAGAAAAGTAAGGAAGCCCTGTGTTTTGACTACACACAAACTGTTGCATGACGCAACAGTTTGTGGGTTTGCAGGAGTGATGGCCGTCCCGAACCGTCATCAGCGCTTTGTTAAATCTATGTTAAATATTTTCAGCACAACTTGTTGCAATCAGCATGGCGTTGTTGCAGCATGCAACAACTGTGGGTGTGCATGACGCCATGCACACGAATGACCGGAGCGCGCATGACGAGCGGCAAGCTACTGATCGTGGACGACGACAAGGTCGCCATGAAAAACCTGGAACAGGCTTTAAAAAAGGAAGGCTATGCGGTCACCACGACCCAGAGCGGTGGCAATGCCCAGGCCCTGCTGGAGAAGCAGCCCTTCGACGTCGTGCTCAGCGAACTGCGCATGGACAAGGTGGACGGCATGCAGTTGCTCAAGCGCTGCCGTGAAAGTCATCCCGATACCGAGGTCATCCTGATCACCGGCCATGCCACGCTGGAGTCGGCCGTCGAGGCGATGCAGCAGGGCGCCTTCACCTATCTTGCCAAGCCCTGCCGGCTGGATGACGTGCGCAAGGTGGTGGCCGAGGCGCTGGAAAAAATTCGCCTCAAACGTGAAAGCCGCAATCTCAAGGAACAGGTGGAAGGCTATCAGGGCAAGGTGCGAATCCTGACCCAGGACAGCCGCATGCAGCACCTGCTCGACATGGCGCGGCAGGTCGCGCCCACCGCCTGCAACATCCTCATCACCGGCGAATCCGGCACCGGCAAGGAACTGTTCGCCCGCTACCTGCACCATCACAGCCGGCGCGAATCCCGCCCCTTCGTGGCGGTGAACTGCGGTGCCTTCAACGAGGAGTTGCTGGCCAATGAACTGTTCGGCCACGTCAAGGGCGCCTTCACCGGAGCCCATGCCGACAAGAAGGGTCTGCTGGAAGCCGCCAGCGGCGGCACCCTGTTTCTGGACGAGATCACCGAAATGTCGCCCACCATGCAGGTCAAGCTGCTGCGCGTGATCCAGGAAAAGGAAGTGTTGCCGCTGGGCGCCACCCGGCCGGTGAAAATCGACGTGCGCTTCATCGCGGCCACCAATCGCGACGTTCAGGAAATGGTGAAACAGGGGGGCTTCCGTCAGGATCTCTACTTCCGCCTCAACGTCGTCAACCTGCACATTCCCGCGCTTTCCGCACGCAGGGAAGACGTGCCGCTGCTCGCCCACCACTTCCTGGCGAAGCATGCCGAGACAATGGGCAAGGACGTTACCGAGCTGGCTCCCGACGCGCTCGAGCTGCTGCGCGCCTACGATTTCCCCGGCAACGTGCGCGAACTGGAAAACATCATCGAGCGCGGCGTCGCGATCACCACCGGCGGGAGCATCGAACCCGCCCACCTGCCCGACGACCTGCGCGAACTCTCCATCCGCACCTTCCGCAAAAAGGCGGGGCGCATTCCTACCCTGGAACAGCAGGAACAGGACTACATCGTCTGGGTGCTGCAGGAAGCCGGCGGCAACCAGACGCTGGCTGCGCAGATGCTCGGCATCGATCGCGTGTCCTTGTGGCGCAAGCTGAAGCGGTATGAGGTGGAAAAAGCCTAGGGAGAGGCTGAATCATTCAATGTTTGTCGTTGCGAGCGAAGCGAAGCAATCCAGATGCCAGCGAAATCAATGACCTCTGGATCGCCGCGTCCCGCCACGCTGCGCTCGCGGCTAAAGGCACGCGCCTCGCGATGACGGAATGAATCAACGCCACCTTGGCGGAGTGTCGGCTCAGAACTCGTTGCGGATGCGCTTGTAGCCCTTGACCAGTTCGTGGTTGGCCTGCGCCACGCTTTCGGAGAATCCGGTCACGTCGGGAGTGACGGGCTCGATGCGGGCCAGTTCCTCGTCCGAGTGGATGTCGCAGGTGGAGGGAATGTAGAAGCCGTCGGGCACGCTGCAGCCCTCGACCACCGAGTTGTGGCGCACCACCGATCCCTCGCCCACCACACAGTTGAACAGCACCGAATTGAAACCGATGAACACGCGGTTGCCCACCTTGCAGGGGCCGTGCACGATGGAACGGTGGGCAATCGACGTGTACTCGCCGATCTCGACCCGCCCGCCGGCCTTGGAGTGGATCACGACGCCGTCCTGGATGTTCGAATGCGCGCCGATGACGATCGGTTCCATGTTGCCGTCGTCATCGACCTCGTCGGCGCGGATGACGGCGTAGGGGCCGATGAACACGTTCTCGCCCACGATGATGTGGCCACAGAGAATGGCGGTGGGATCGACAAACGCGGACTCGTGGACGACCGGCAGGTCGCCTCGCGGGTTGCGGCGAATCATGGTGTGTTCCTTTGTTTGTGTGGCTGAAAAAACCCGATGGCCGGATGTGGCCCGGTGCGCGCGCCGATGCTCAAGTCCGGTGCGCGCGCTGATGCAGCAATCCCGGTGAATGCAGGCTCAGGCGTGCCCCGCTGCATGCGGAAAGAAGAACCCGGCCAGGCGCGCCATGGCACCGTTGCGATCGAGCATCACCAGTTCCGGTCCGTCCTCGGGCATCCGGGCGGGCAGCATGCGCCGAGTCCGCCCGTCGCACACGATCTTGTCTGGGCACCAGCGGTGGATCAGTCCGGACAGCGCGGCGCGCGGCTCGCCCCAGATGACGGTGGCCGTGGCCCGACCCAGGCCGTGGCGCATCAGGTCGTGCTCAAGCCGTTTTTGCTCGGCTGGCGCAAGCCGTGCTGCACGTTCGCTCGGCAGTAGGGCGGCAGGGCCATCCGGGTCGAAAACGGAGCGCGTGTCGAGCACACTGGCCACCAGCAGCTCGACATCGCTGGACGTGGCGATTTCGACAGCGCAGCGAAGCAGCGCCGAACCGCTGTGGCCGTGGGTGAAGGGAACCAGAATGCGTTGACGGGTTTTCATGGCTGGGCTCCTGCAGGGATAAAGGGTTGGGGCTGGGCGGCGGACGGCTCGAACCGCACCGGTGCGCATTCGCGGAACACGCGCGCGCTGCAGGTGCGGCAGACATCGCGGTCCAGACGACGGTAGATTTCGGCGATGGCTTCGGTCTTGGAATCGAACAGGTTGGCACCGCCGATCGTTTTCAGGGCGCCGCTTTCGGCCAGCTGTTCCTGCACCATGTCCTTGACGCCGATGAGATAGAGTCCACCGCCCGCCGCGCGACGCCGCCGCGCCTCGTCGGCGAGGGCCTCGGCGCCGGCCATGTCGATGAAGTTGATGCCGTGCGCGATGATGGCCACGTGCTTCTGTTCGGGGCGTGCCAGATCCTGGGCGGCCAGCATTTCGCGCACGTGTGCGGTGGCGCCGAAGAACAGCGAGCCGTCGATGCGCACGAAGCGCAGCTGCGGGCACTGCGGCGCGTTGCCGGCATCGGTGAACTTGCGCTTCTTGCTGTGCGGGTTGGGTGCGCGTTCCAGCACCCGCGGCTTGGAGGTGCGCGCCAGATACAGCGAAAGCGACATCAGCACGCCGATGATGATGGCTTCCTCCAGTGTCAGGAACAGCGTGGACGCGAAGGTGGCGGCCATGATGGCAAGTTCGGAGCGGCTGGTCTTTACCGTGTGGATGATTTCCTTGAAGTCGATCAGGCCCCAGGCCACCAGGAACAGGATGCCGGCCATGGCGGCGTTGGGCAGGAAGCGCGCCCACGGCGCCACCAGCAGCACCACCAGCAGCAGGAAGAAGCCCGCCATGATCGCCGCCAGCGGCGTCTTGGCACCGGCTGCGTAGTTGACGCCGCTACGGTTGAACGAGCCGGTGGCGACATAGCCCGAGAAGAACGCGCCGGCGAGGTTCGACATGCCCTGGCCGATGAACTCCTGGTTGCCGTCGACGTGTTGGCCGGAACGCGCCGCCAGCGCACGCGCGATCGACACCGCCTCGGTCAGCGCCAGCAGCGTTACTGCCACCACGCCGGACGCCACTGCGCGGATGCTCTCGGCGTCCAGCGCCGGCGCCGACAACGGCGGCAGGCTCGCCGGCAGCGCGCCCACCGTGGCCATCTGCACTCCGTGCCAGACACTCAGCGCGGCCGCCGCGGCCGATCCGCCCAGCATGGCCACGATCATGTAGGGCCACTTCGGAAAAAAGCGCTTCACCGCAATGCCCAGCACCAGCGTCAAGGTCGCCACCGCCGTCACGCCAAACTGCACCTGGTCGAGCTGGCTGAACAACGCGCTCCAGGTGTCGCTGAACGACGCGCCGCGCGCAATCTCCAGGCCGAAGAAATGCTTCACCTGGTTGGTGGCGATCAGGATCGCCGCGCCAGCCGTGAATCCGGTCACCACCGAATGCGAGATGAAGTTGACCAGCGTGCCCATGCGCGCCAGCCCCATCACCAGCTGGATCACCCCGACCAGAAACGTCATCGTCAGCGCCAGGCTTACGTACTGCGCCGTGCCCGGCTCGGCATGCGGCGACAGCACCGAGAACAGCACGATCGAGGCCGCAGTGGTCGGCCCCGACACCAGATGCCAGGACGAGCCGAACAGCGCCGCGATGATGGCCGGGATCATGCCCGCATACAGCCCGTATTCCGGCGGCATGCCGGCGATGGTGGCAAACGCCACCCCCTGCGGCAGCGCCACCAGCGCACCGGTCAGCCCGGCCATCAGATCATCGCGCAGGCTCTGCTTGTTGACGCGATTGCGCCAGCGCAGAAATGGCAGAAATCGTGGCCAGTCGAGATGGAGAGGAGGAATGCCGAGGCGGGCAAGTGGGGTAGTCATCGCTGAAAAAATCCGACCGTTTTGATGGATCAGATCGTAGCGATGAGGGCGTTAACCCATGGTTAAGCGAGCGGGAAGATTGGGTTAATTCGGCGGCGGGAAAAGGCAGGAAACGGCCCTGAGCGGAAGTTCAGGCGATTTGCGACGAACGTCTCATGTTCGGCCGAAGCGGACTGCAGGTGTATTCCCGCGAGTTACCGCGAGGGTCCGCTAAGTGGTGATGCTGATGCGGACTGGCTCTGGTCGGAATGAGACATAGACGGCCCTCGGGCGCCACGGTAAACTTTGCCCCGTCATTGGGGAGTAGCCGCCCTTCATCGAAAGGGGCTTACGTCAACACACTTGGCCTTCCGGCCATGGCGTAAGCAGTTCCCGAACCTGGCAAGACCTTTGACCACGTCGCCTTCCGTTTGGCCGGAGGGGCAATGTGGTCATCCGTCTTGATCCGGCCAAGGAACTTATATGGAAGCTTTCCTGATCTCTACGGGTATCGTTGCCTTGGCCGAAATCGGCGACAAGACGCAACTTCTCGCCTTCATCCTCGCCGCCAAATTTCGCAAGCCCGTGCCGATCATCGCCGGCATTCTGGTGGCCACAATTGCCAACCATGTCTTTGCTGGTGCGCTCGGTTCATGGATCACCTCGGTAACCGCCCCCGGCGTCATGCGCTGGGTTCTTGGACTCTCGTTCATCGGCATGGCAATCTGGACGCTGATCCCCGACAAGTTTGATGAGGACGAAGCCAAGTTGGCGCGCTACGGCGTGTTTGGAACGACCCTGATTGCCTTCTTTCTCGCCGAGATGGGTGACAAAACCCAGGTGGCCACGGTCGCCCTCGCGGCGCAGTACCATGCGCTTTTCTCGGTAGTCGCCGGAACGACCTTTGGCATGATGATCGCCAATGTTCCGGCAGTCCTGTTGGGGGACAGAATTGCTCATCGAATGCCCGTGCGCCTGGTGCATGCCGTTGCAGCGGCGATCTTCGCGGTGCTCGGGGTGATGACGCTGGCCGGTTTCGGCGAGCGATTCGGTATTTGAAGGAACTGAGGCGCACATGCATACGCACAATCTTTCCGACTGGTCACACGACCATGTTTTCGATACCGGCAACCAGGCAGCGGAACGCGGTACCCGACTCGTGATGTGGATTACCGCCGTGATGATGGTGATCGAGATCACGGCGGGCTGGGTGTACAACTCGATGGCCTTGCTGGCCGACGGTTGGCACATGAGCTCGCACGCTGTGGCGATCGGCCTTTCTGCGATGGCCTACGCAACAGCACGCCGATACGCCAAGGACCCGCGATTCGCGTTTGGCACCTGGAAGATCGAGGTACTGGGCGGTTTCGCCAGCGCCATCTTCCTGCTCGGCGTCGCGGCCATGATGGTGGTCGGCTCTGTTGAACGGATCATTTCCCCACAGCCTATCCAGTATCAGGAAGCCATCGTCATCGCCGTGCTCGGCCTGGCAGTCAACCTTGTCTCCGCGCTGATCCTCGGCAAGGCGCACCACCACGATCACGGACATGGACACTCGCATGACCACGATCACCACGATGACCATGGGCACCATCACGATCTCAACCTGAAATCCGCCTATCTTCACGTCATTGCCGATGCCGCCACGTCGGTGCTTGCCATCGTTGCACTCATCGGCGGCTGGATCTACGGCTGGTCATGGCTTGATCCGGTGATGGGGATCGTCGGTGCCGTCCTTGTCGCCGTCTGGGCCAAGGGCCTGATCGTAGAGACCGGAAAGGTGCTCTTGGATCGGGAGATGGATCACCCTGTGGTCGATGAAATCCGTGAGGTCGTCGAAACCGGGGCCGACTCAGGCGAGACGCGCATCGCCGATCTGCACGTCTGGCGGGTAGGCAAGAGCGTCTACTCCTGCGCGCTTACCGTGGTGACCCACGACGCATCGCTGACACCCGACGATATTCGCAAGCGTCTGTCCGTCCATGAGGAGATCGTTCATTCGACCATCGAGGTTCATCTTTGTCCGGACGCGATTCCCCGCCAATACGCTTAGTTAGTCCGAATATGGCGGCGCTAGAAACCGGAATGTTGCGACGAATTCCCCCCAGTGTCTGGGTGCTGGGTTTCGTCAGTATGCTGATGGATATTTCTTCCGAAATGATCCACAGCTTGTTGCCTCTGTTTATGGTCGGCGTGCTGGGCGCGAGCGCGTTTACCGTGGGTTTGATCGAAGGACTGGCCGAATCAACCGCGCTCATCGTCAAGGTGTTCTCGGGGGTACTCAGTGATTATCTGGGCAAGCGCAAGGGTCTGGCAGTCCTGGGTTATGCCTTGGGCGCGTTCACCAAACCGCTCTTCGCCATTGCCCCCTCCGTCGGGATGGTGCTGTCAGCGCGCTTTCTGGATCGAGTCGGCAAGGGTATTCGCGGTGCGCCACGAGATGCGCTGGTGGCCGACATCGCGCCAGCCGAAGTGCGGGGGGCGGCATTTGGTCTGCGGCAGGCGCTTGATACGGTAGGAGCGTTCCTCGGACCGCTGCTGGCCGTTGGCTTGATGCTGCTCTGGGCCAATGATTTCCGGGCCGTCTTCTGGGTGGCTGTCATCCCCGGAATGCTGGCCGTCATGCTGCTGGTCTTTGGCGTACGCGAACCCGAGCGGCATCAAGGCGAAAAAAAGCTCAATCCGATTCGCCGTGAGAACCTCAAGCGGCTAAGCACATCGTATTGGTGGGTGGTCGGCGTTGGGGCTGTGTTCACCTTGGCAAGGTTCAGCGAAGCCTTTCTGGTCCTGCGCGCCGAGCAGGGCGGCATCCCGTTGGCATTGGTGCCGCTGGTGATGGTCGCGATGAATGTGGTGTATGCGGGATCGGCATACCCGTTTGGCAAGCTGTCCGATCGCATGAGCCACAAGACGCTCCTCGCCTGGGGCCTCGTCGTGTTGATAGGCTCCGACCTGGTGTTGGCCACCAATGACCACTGGACGACGGTACTCGCGGGCGTGGCGCTATGGGGTGTGCATATGGGCATGACGCAAGGGCTGCTGGCAACGATGGTGGCCGACACTGCTCCGGCTGACCTGCGCGGTACTGCATTCGGGTTTTTCAATCTCGTCAGCGGTGTTGCGACGCTGGTCGCCAGCGTTGTGGCGGGATTGCTGTGGGATCAATTGGGCGCTTCGTTCACCTTTTACGCGGGCTCCGTGTTCTGTGTCATTGCCCTGCTTGGGTTAATTAAGAAAACCTAGTTGCACAGCCTGCGGATGGCTGCTTAGGTCGAAGATGAGATGGTCAAAGCTCCCTGCCTGAACTTCCGCTTCTGGCCGAAATCTGCCTGATTCCCTACCGCACGAACACCACCGTCACAGTCGTGCCCTGCCGCTCCCCGCTCTCCAGCCGAACCTGCCAGCCGTAGCGGTCGCAAATCTGCTTGACCAGAGACAGGCCGATGCCGGCGCCGGTGCTGGCCATGTCGCGGAAGTGGCGCAGGAAGGCCTGGTCGACGGCATCGGCGGGGATGCCGCGGCCGGTGTCGGAGATGACGAGGCTGCGGCTGTCCTGATGGAGGGTGACGCTGCCGGCGTCGGTGTAGGAGAAGGCGTTGCGCACCAGGTTGCTGACCAGGATGTCGACCAGCCCGCAATCGGCGGCGACGACGAGCGCGGGGTCGGTTTGCACGTCGACGGCAACCGGTTTGCTCGCCAGGATGTGGCGCTGTTTTTCCACCGCTTCCTCGACCACCGCGGCGACCTGGCAGCCGTGGCCGGGCTGGGCGTGGTCTTCGCGCGCCATCAGCAGCAGGGCGGTGCCGAGTTCGGCCATGTCGTGGGCGGCGCGATCGATGCGCTGGACGCGCGCCTTCTGTTTTTCGTCCAGTTTGTCGTCGTCCAGCAGCACTTCGGTGGCGCTGAGGATGACGGCGAGCGCGGTGCGCAATTCGTGGCTCATGTCGGCGCCGAAGGCGCGCTCGCGCTCCATGAAGGCGCGCATGCGGCTTAGCTGGCGGTCGAACACGCCGGCCAGCTCCTCGATTTCGCGGTCGTGAAAATGTTCGATCAGCGGCTGGCTCCAGTCTTCCGGCCGGCGATGGCGCACCCGTGTGGCGAGGTCGCGCACCGGCGCGGTCGCGGCGCCGGAAAGGACAATGCCGAGCAAGGCGGAGAGCAGGGTCATGGCGACGGCAACGATGCTGAGTTGCCGGGCAAAGCGCTGCTCGCGCTTGAGCTTCAGGGAGATGTCGTGAAGCAGGTAGTAGCGGGCGTCTTCCCGGTCCAGCACGGCAGCCCGGTAGAACAGGTCGCCGACGCGGACTTCGTGGCGTCCGGGCGGCAGCTTGGCGAGGTAATCCGGCACACCGTCCGTCTCGCCCGCTTCCCGCACGTAGCCCTGCAGGATGACGGTGGAAGGCGGCAGGGAGCGGGGGTTGCGCGCGCGGCGGGCGATGTAGTCGTCCAGTTCGGCGGTCAGGGTTTCGTCCACCAGGCGCACGCTCAGGTCGTGGGCGGACTGGTACATCATCACCGCCATGACCACGCTGAGCAGCGCGCCAAATGCCGCGAAGTAAAGCGCGAGGCGTGCGCGCAGGCTATGCAGGCGGGGCATCCGGTGCCTTCAGCTGGTAGCCCACGCCGCGCACGGTATGCAGCAGCGGGGGCAGTTCGGGGGGATCGATGGCTGCGCGCAGGGTATGCATGTGCACGCGCAGTGAATCGGAATCGGGCGGCGAATCGCCCCAGGCGGCCTGTTCGATTTCACGCCGCCACACCACGTTGGGCGAGCGCTTCATCAGCCGCTCCAGGATGCGCATGGGCAGCATGGGCAGCGTGAGGATGCGGCCTGCGCGCTGCACGACAAGGGTGCCGAGGTCGAACACCAGGTCGGCCACCTGTAGCCGGTTGAGGCGTTCACCGCTTTTGCTGCGTCGCACCAGGGCAGCGAGGCGCAGTTCCAGTTCGCGCAGTTCGAACGGTTTCACCAGGTAATCGTCGGCGCCTTCACCGAAGCCGGCAATCTTGTCGTCCAGCGTGGCGCGCGCGGTCAGCATCAGCACCGGTGTCTGGGATTGCGCGTCCTGGCGCAGGCGGCGGCACAGGGTGAAACCGTCGATGCCGGGCAGCATCAGGTCGAGCACGATGACGTCATGCGGCTGGGTGACCGCCAGATGCAGGCCGGTCACGCCATCCATCGCCACATCCACCTGATGGCCATGGCTTTCCAGAAAGTCGGCGATGTTTGCCGCCAGGTCCGCGTTGTCCTCCACGACCAGGACGGAAAACAGGGTACGGTCGCTCATGGCAAGGGGGTGGGCGGTGGGGGGCGCATGCAGGCCTTTTAACACTGCGGCGCCATTGACGTCCAGTCGGGGCAGGCTGGGGGCACCGCAATCCGGTGTTTCGCTCTCATTCCGGTGAAGCAGGGCGCACCAGCGGCAGCACGCGCGCATCCTGCTGCGGCAGGTCGCGCTCGGCCAGCGCCCGCAGAGCCTTGTGAAATTCGCCCGGCAGGCGTTTCATGGTTTCAACGGCCTGAGGGGCGTAATGCACCACCTCGAAAGGCACCCGCTCGTCGAGTGCGATGCGCGCCTGCGGACGGAAATGCTGCCAGGCCAGTTCGACCCAGGCCTTGTTCTGGCTGTCGACGAAAATGAATTCCTCGGCATCCAGCACCGCCATGTACTGCAGGCTGCGGATGGGCACGAACAGACATTGGCCGGCTCGCGCCAGCAGGGTGTGCGCGAGGTTATAGGTGGCGGCAGGCAGAAAGTCCGGCAACCGTGCGATTTCCTGTTCGCGATAAAAGCGTTCTTCCATGGCGTAAAAATAGCAGCCCTATAGGTGCCATGAGAAGCATTATTTGGAGGAGAACTCCGGCGCGCAAGGTCGGAAAGCCAGGACCTTGAGGCAAAATAGGCGCGCACTGATTTCGAACCGCAATCACCATGACTGATTTTCACCCCGCTCCCGCCCCGGGCCTGATTTTCGATACCCATCTGGAACACTTCGATCGCGACGTGATCGAGGCTTCCCACACGCTGCCCATCCTGGTCGATTTCTGGGCCGACTGGTGCCCGCCCTGCCGCGCGCTGACGCCGGTTCTGGAGCGCGTCATCGCGCATCACGCAGGCAAGCTCCACATGGCCAAGGTCGAGGTCGACGAAGGCGCCAACATGAAGCTGGCCGGGCGATATGGCCTGCGCGGTTTCCCCACCGTGCTGCTGTTCGTCAAGGGCGAGATCGTCGGGCGCTTTTCCAGCGCCAGGCCGGAGCACTGGGTGCGCGAGTTCATCGCCGAGCACACCGATATTGAATAAGCCCTTGCTGGTGCTCGACACCAATGTGGTGCTCGACCTGCTGCATTTCGACGACGCGACGGCCCGTCCCTTGCGGCTGGCGCTGGAAGACGGGCGCGTGCGCTGCGTGGTGACGGACGCCACGCTGGCCGAGTGGCAGCGCGTGCTGGCGTATCCTGAATTCGCTTTGGACCCGGTTCGGCAGGCTGCACTTTTTGCAAGCTACCAGGACTTGGCGCTCAAGGCCGACTCCGCTGGTGTGGATGTCGGCCTGCCTCCGATCCACTACGGGCTGAAGCCCGTGTGGAGTCGTATTCCGCGCTGCAGCGACGCCGACGACCAGAAGTTCATCGAACTGGCCGCGGCCGCTGAAGCCCAGGGACTGGTCAGCAAGGATCGCGCGGTGCTCAAGCTGCGCCGCCGCTGCGCGCCGTTTTTCCAGGTGATGACGCCGGCCGAGGCGGTGCGCTGGCTGCATGACGTTGCCGGCATCGCGGCATGAAATTCATCCTGTTTTGGGATAATGGCCGGGTCGGCCTTGAACTCTCGCCAGGCCACACCATCTTAAGCACGTCCGCTGTACTGATTTCCCCACTGGAGTAGTAGATGAAACGTATTGTCCTTTTTCTTGCCACCAACCTGGCCATCGTGCTGATGCTGTCGCTCACCATGCGCCTGCTTGGGGTCGAGCCCTACCTCACCGCGCAGGGCCTGAACCTGACCTCGCTGCTGATCTTCGCCGCGGTCATGGGCTTCGGCGGCTCGCTGATCTCGCTCGCCATTTCCAAGTGGATGGCGAAGAAGTCGATGGGCGTACAGGTGATCGAGACGCCGTCCAATTCAACCGAGTTCTGGCTGGTCGATACCGTGAAGAAATACGCGGCGGACGCCGGCATCGGCATGCCCGAAGTCGGGATCTTCCCTTCGCCCGAGGTCAACGCGTTTGCGACCGGCATGAACAAGAACAACGCGCTGGTCGCGGTGTCGGCCGGCCTGCTCAAAACCATGACGCGGCAGGAGGCCGAAGCGGTGATCGGCCATGAAATCGCGCACGTCGCCAACGGCGACATGGTCACGCTGGCGCTGATCCAGGGCGTGGTGAACACCTTCGTCATGTTCCTGTCGCGCGTGATCGGCCACACCGTCGACCGCGTCGTGTTCAAGAACGAGCAGGGTCACGGCCCGGCGTTTTGGGTGACCATGATCATCGCCGAACTGGTGCTGGGCATCCTGGCGTCGATCATCGTCATGTGGTTCTCGCGTCAGCGTGAGTTCCGCGCCGACCGCGGCGGCGCCAGCCTGGCCGGCAAGGGCGCGATGATCGCCGCGCTGGAGCGCCTCGCGAGCCTGCATCCGCACCCGCTGCCCGACAAGATGGCGGCATTCGGCATCGCCGGCGGCGGCGGTGGCGGCCTCAAGCGCCTGTTCATGACGCATCCGCCGCTGGAAGAGCGTATCGCGGCCCTGCGCGCAATCCAGTGAAGCTGCGCCCGCCCGTCATCGGCGGGCCGGGCTTGGTGGTATCCTTCGCGCAGGCCGTGCATCAGGCCGAAAGTGTCAGCGCCCGGCACCTGCCAGGCGGGTTGCATCGGTGGCGCAACGCGGCCACGCCTCCTTGCTTTTCCCGCGACGAAACGTCGCGATATCGAGACACCCCGCTATGAGCACCCAAATGACCTACGCCGGTTTTTATAACGACAAGCACGGCGTCACCATGCTGGCGCGCGTCGTGCTCGATGGCTGGCTGTTCGGCTTCATTCCCGAGACCGAGGACTGCGCCGGCTGGCAGCTCGGGCAAATGCAGGCGCTGACCGAGAAGATCGAGGCCGAGTGGGACAAATACGGCAACCTGCCCAGCCGTCTGCCGCCTGAATTGTTCGAGCGCCACACTGCCCTTTACAAGATGGCAGTGGAGCGTGCGCGCGAAAAAGGCTGGGATCCCGAGCTCGGCGAAGACGAGTGACCTTTTCGGCAGGGTGACCCCTGCCGCCTGCCAACCTGCCTGACCCCGCCGATGGAACTCACCCCGCCCCTGTTGCAACTAGCTACCCAAGCGCTCGATCTGGTGCTGGACTTCAAACGTCCGGCCGACGCCGAGCTGTCGGCATTCTTCCGCGAGCACAAGAAGCTCGGTTCACATGACCGCGCGTTCGTGGCCGAAGCCGTGTTCGGCGTGCTGCGCCGTTACCGCTACCTGTCGGTGGTGGTGCCGGCGGCCAACCCGCGCACGCTGATCATCGCCTGGCTGATCAAGGCGCGCGGCATGAGCGGCGCGACGCTGGAGCAATTCGCCAGGCCCGAACTTATCGACCACATCCGCAACGCCAAAACCGACGACCTGCCGCTGGCGGTGGCGGCCGAACTGCCCGACTGGGTGATCGAAAAGCTGCAGCATTCGATGAGCGACGCCGACATCCTCGTGCTCGGCCGTGCGCTGCAGCAGCCGGCGCCGATGGATGTGCGGGTGAATGCGCACAAGGCCAGCCGCGACACCGTTCTGGCGCAGCTTCAGGCGGAAGGCCTGGCCGTCGAGGCGACGCCCTACTCGCCGTGGGGCATCCGCTTCAAGGACCACCCAGCCATCAATCGCCATCCGCTGTTCCTCGACGGCAGTCTGGAAGTGCAGGACGAGGGCAGCCAGTTGCTGGCCTTGCTGCTGGGTGCGCGGCGCGGCGAGATGGTGTGCGATTTCTGCGCCGGCGCCGGCGGCAAGACGCTGGCCATTGGCGCCATGATGGCGTCGACCGGGCGTCTGTATGCGTTCGATGTGGCGGAGAAGCGGCTCGCGAACCTGAAGCCGCGCCTGGCGCGCTCGGGGCTGTCCAATGTGATGCCGCAACTGATTGCGTCGGAAAACGACACCCGGGTGAAGCGGCTCGCCGGCAAGCTCGACCGCGTGCTGGTCGATGCGCCGTGCTCCGGTCTGGGCACCTTGCGCCGCAATCCCGACCTGAAATTCCGCCAGTCACCGGAGTCCGTGGCGGAGCTGACGCAGAAACAGGCCGCCATCCTGCGTGCAGCGGCCAAGCTGCTGAAGCCTGGCGGCCGGTTGGTCTACGCGACCTGCAGCCTGCTGCCGGAAGAAAACGAAGCCATCGTCGAGGGACTGCTGGCGGAAGGCAATTTCACCCTGCTGCCGGTGAACGAACTGCTGGCGCAGAACAAGATTCCGCTCGACACCGGCGCCCTGCTGAAGCTGTCGCCTGCCGTGCACGGAACGGACGGTTTTTTCGCCGCCGTTCTGGTCAAGAATGCCAATTGACCCGCTCAGGCTTTGCGGTTATCAATACGGCGTTTCCTTCCGATTGGCTTGAAGACCTGACATGACGGCAGCGCCGTTTCACCCGCAAGGGGTAGGCCGTGGTTGTCCCCGCAAGGGGGAGGCCGTGGTTGTAGAGCCGATGAATCGGCAACAACCACCCACTAAAGCCGCTGAAGCCCTAAAGGACTCCGATCCACTACACGCTGAGGCGCGTGTGGAATCGTATGCGGCAACAACCACGCTCCATCCCGACACGCTCGGCTCGTTGTGTGGCCTGTTCCGAGCACGCGTCGCCGCGACACCGCACCAGGTCGCCTACCGCCAGTTCGACGAAGCGCGCGATGCCTGGGTGAGCTTCACCTGGGCCGAGGTCGCGGCCGAGGTGGCGCGCTGGCAGGCCGCTCTGGCGAAGGAGGGCCTCGCCCCCGGCGATCGCGTCGCGGTGATGCTGAAAAACAGCGTCGAGTGGGTGATCTTCGACCAGGCTGCACTGGCGTTGGGCCTGGTGACGGTGCCCCTGTACCTCGACGACCGCCCGGAAAGCGCGGCCTATATCCTCGATCATTCCGATTCCAAGCTGTTGCTGATCGAAGGCAAGTTTCAGCACAGGAAGCTGGATGAAATCGCCGGCGCCGCACACCAACTGCAGCGCGTCGTCAGTCTGATGGCGCCGGAAAACAGCCTCGGCGACTGGGGAACGCGCTTCGTGCTGGCGGCCGACTGGCTGGATGCCGCCGCCGACACCCCGCTTCCCGAACGCCATCCAACTGCCGACCAGCTGGCCAGCATCGTCTATACGTCGGGCACCACCGGCCGCCCCAAGGGCGTGATGCTGACGCACGAGAACCTGTTGTGGAATGCGTTCTACGCATCGCAATGCGCGGATTTCGGTCCGAACGAGGTGTTTCTGTCCTTTCTGCCGCTGTCGCACACGCTGGAGCGCACCGGCGGGTATTACATGGCGATGCTGCTCGGTGCCGAGGTGGCCTTTGCTCGATCGATCAGCCAGTTGGCGCAGGATCTGCAGGATATCCGTCCGACGGTGTTGATCTCGGTGCCGCGCATCTACGAGCGCGTCTACGGCCGCATCCAGGATGGGCTGGCGAAGAAAGGCCCACTCGCCCGCATGCTGTTCGATCTGGCGGTGCGGGTCGGCTGGCGGCGCTTCGAGCGTGCGCAGGGGCGGGCGGGATGGCACCCCGAGTTGCTGTTGTGGCCGCTGCTCGACAAGCTGGTGGCGGGGAATGTCACGCAAAAACTGGGCGGACGCCTGCGGCTGGCGATTTCCGGCGGCGCGGCGCTTTCGCCCGAAATCGCGCATGTGTTCATCGGACTGGGCGTGCCGATTTATCAGGGTTACGGGCTGACCGAAACCAGCCCGGTGGTGTGCGTCAACCGGCCCGATTCCAATCTGCCCGCCAGCATCGGCCCGCCCATGCCCGGCATCGAGGTGAAGATCGGCAACAACGACGAGCTGCTCACGCGCAGCCGCTGCGTGATGCGCGGCTACTGGAAGGACGAAGCCGCCACCCGGGCCATGATCGACAGCGAAGGCTGGCTGCACAGCGGCGACCAGGCCAGCGTCGATGCCCAGGGCCATTACGCGATCGTCGGGCGCATCAAGGACATCATCGTGCTGAGCAACGGCGAGAAGGTGCCGCCCACCGAAATGGAATCCGCCATCCAGCTCGACCCGCTGTTCGAACAGGTGATGGTGGTCGGCGAAGGCAGGCCCTATCTCGCCGCGCTGGCGGTATTGAATGAGGCGCACTGGCAGGATTTTGCCGCCAGTCTCGACGTCGACCCCAACGCCCCCGCCACATTGCGCGACCCCAAGGTGCTGAAGGCACTTGTCCGCCGCGCGGCGGGCCATCTCAAGCATTTCCCGGGCTATGCCCAGATTCGCCGCCTCACCCCCGAACTCAAGCCATGGACAGTGGACGACGGCCTTTTGACGCCTACCCTCAAAATCCGCCGCAGCCAGGTGCTCGACCGCTACCGCGCAGTGGTCGAGGCCATGTATGCTGATTTTCCGCGCGGATAATTTCAATCAACATTCAAGGGAGCTTTCATGTCGCTACGTGTTAACCGCCTGGCAGCAGGCCTGGCTTTGGCAGGCTGTGCCAGTTTTTCGCACGCTGCAGGCTTCGCGCTGATCGAGCAAAACGCCAGCGGCCTAGGCAACGCCTATGCCGGCGCCGCCGCCGTGGCGCAGGATGCCAGTACGGTTTTCTTCAACCCTGCGGGCATGACGCAGCTGCCGGACCGGCAACTTGTGGTGGCGGGACATTTGATCAAACCGAGGGCCGAGTTTTCGGGAACGGTGACCCCGGGCATCGGCGGCGGCGATGGCGGCGATGCGGGCGGACTGGCGCTGGTGCCGAATGCCTATTACGCCTTCCGCCTAACGCCGGACGTGCATCTGGGGGTGGGCTTGAACGCGCCGTTTGGTCTGAAGACCGAATACGACCCCGACTGGATAGGCCGCTATCAGGCCATCAAGTCGGAAGTGAAAACCATCAATATCAATCCGTCCATCGCCTACAAGGTCAGCGACAGCCTGTCGCTCGGGGCCGGACTGAACATTCAGTGGGTCGAAGCGACGCTGACCAACCGGCAGCCGCTCCCCGCGCCTGTCCCGCTGGTAACCATCAAGGGGGACGATTACGGCTGGGGGTATAACCTGGGTGTCCTGTGGCAGGCGACACCGGCCACCCGCCTTGGTTTGTCCTACCGTTCCGAGGTGGACTACACGCTGGAAGGCACGTCCAGCGCGTCCGACCCCGTAGTGGGTGCGCTCAACGGACCGGTGACTGCAGCAGTCACCCTGCCGGACAGCGCATCGCTGAGCCTTTTTCACAAACTGTCGCCCACTTGGGATCTGCTCGCCGACGTGACCTGGACCGGCTGGAGCGATTTCGACGATCTGCCCATCCGCGGCACCGTCAACAAGACCACGATCGAGAACTGGGAGGACATCCTGCGCTATTCGCTGGGGGCGACCTGGCACATGAGCGACAAATTGAGCCTGCGCGGCGGCGTCGCGTACGACGAGGCGCCGGTGTCGGATCGCTTCCGCACTCCCCGCATCCCCGATGGCGCACGCACCTGGGTGGCCATCGGCGGCCAGTACCGGCTGTCGCGGCAGAGCGTGATTGACTTCGGATACGCCCACCTGTTCGTGAACGATCCAGGCTTGCAGAGTACAGACAATGGCACCACGCTTAACGGCGAATATTCCAGCCAGGTCGACATTCTCTCCGCGCAACTCACGCTGAATTTCTGAATCTGACTCGGCCAGCCTGGTGATTCATGCCCGAAAGAGTTTTCCGACAAGGGTGTTTTGCTGGAACCGGCCTCAAGGATCGATCATCCAATCGGTTGGCTGTTTGGACCGTGGCCGGGCGATTTTGAGGCGCCTCAAAGCCCCTGGATTCGCGTTCCGTTTTCACGGCGCACGACGCTTTGGCCCTGGCCGAAAACACAGATAAACCTTGATGTTTATGGGGTTTATCCGTACATTACTGGACGATATTGTCCTTTTTTAGGAAACATGCAATGCAATTAGGTTTGTTGGATTTACCCTGGTGGGGTTATGTGCTGGTGGCCCTTGGCCTGACCCACATCACCATCGCCGCCGTCACCATTTTCCTGCACCGCTCGCAGGCGCACCGCGCCGTCGATCTGCACCCCATCGTCAGCCATTTCTTCCGTTTCTGGCTGTGGCTCACCTCCGGCATGGTCACCAAGGAATGGGTTTCCATTCACCGCAAGCACCACGCCAAATGCGAAACCGCTGAAGATCCGCACAGCCCGCAGACGCGCGGCATCAAGAAGGTTTTCTGGGAAGGCTCCGAACTCTACCGCGCCGAAGCCAAGGTGGCCGAGACGCTGGAAAAATACGGCCACGGCACGCCCGACGACTGGATGGAACGCAATGTCTACAGCCGTCACTCGGCCGCAGGCATCTGGCTGATGATGGCGATCAACCTTGCCCTGTTCGGCCCCATCGGCCTGACCATCTGGGCGGTGCAAATGGCGTGGATTCCGGTCACCGCCGCCGGCATCATCAACGGCATCGGCCACTACTGGGGCTACCGCAACTTCGCCAGCGAGGACGCCAGCACCAACATTTTCCCGTGGGGCATCATCATCGGCGGCGAAGAACTGCACAACAACCACCACGCCTACGGCACCTCGGCGCGCTTGTCGAACAAGTGGTACGAGTTCGACATCGGCTGGATGTACATCAAGCTGATGTCCTATGTCGGCCTGGCCACGGTTCGCAAGGTGGCGCCGACGGTGAAGTGGCAGCCGGCCAAGCCGCTGTGCGACCTTGACACCCTGCAGGCCGTCATCACCCATCGCTACGACGTGATGACGCGCTATGTGAAAAGCGTGCGCGCCGACACCGCAGCCGAGATCGCCAAGCTCAAGGCCGGCGCGAGCCTGCCGGAAAACTGGAACCTCAACAGTTTCCGCAGCTGGCTATACAAGGAGCCCGCCGAGCTTGCAGCGGCCGACAAGGCCCAACTCGAGACCCTCTTGGGCAAGAGCGAGCGTCTGCAAACCGTCTACCGCATGCGCCAGGAACTGGCCGCCATCTGGAGCCGCTCCACCGCCAGCCGCGAGCAACTGCTGGAGCAGCTGCAGGCCTGGTGCAAGCGCGCCGAAGACAGCGGCATCAAGTCGCTGCAGGAGTTCTCGGTGCGTCTTCGCAGTTACGCCTGACGATAATGTGGGCGGCCTTCGGGCCGTCTGTCAGCAGGCAACAAAAAACCCGCCAATCGGCGGGTTTTTTATGGGTCCAGGCTGGAATTACTTCAGCTTGGTTTCCTTGTACATCACATGCTTGCGAGCCTTGGGATCGAACTTGCTGATCTCCATTTTCTCGGGCATGGTCTTCTTGTTCTTGGTGGTGGTGTAGAAGTGGCCGGTGCCCGCAGTGGACTCCAGCTTGATCTTTTCGCGTCCGCCTTTAGCCATGGTGCTTCTCCTTAAACCGCTTCGCCGCG
>Ga0299912_10000586_pt1 | contig 30662 bp, 22 predicted proteins | sample RVTome_2_FD_207667 | JGI IMG/M metagenome (GOLD analysis project Ga0299912, IMG submission 207667) | Soil microbial communities from uranium-contaminated site in the Upper Colorado River Basin, Wyoming, United States - RVT95D214 (version 2) ... | reverse complement strand
TTTGGTCTGTGAAGACTCTCAGGTTTACGATGGCGGCGAAGATCGGGATCGTGAAGGCGTATATGTTTGTTGATAGTCAGAAAGGAGATTCGTAGATTATTGTTTCATGAAGATTCGTGACGACAATACGATTGCGGCCATTGCGACACCGATTGGAGAAGGAGCGATTGCAGTCATTCGGGTGAGCGGCGCGGAGGCCATCAGGGTTTCCGACCGGGTGTTCGTTGGCAAGAAGAAGCTGAACGACATCGAAGCAAATGCAGTGCAATTCGGTAAGGTCTTCGATGCAACAGGAAGACTGTTGGATGAGGTCCTTGCGACCGTCTTCAAGGCTCCCCATTCGTATACAGGAGAAGATTCGGTTGAGATAAGTTGTCATGGCGGGGTGTATGTTGCTAACCAAATTCTGGAGGAGTTGCTTGCGGCCGGAGCACGTCAAGCGGATCCCGGCGAGTACACAAAGCGCGCATTTTTGAATGGTAAGATGGACCTGTCCCAAGCAGAGGCAGTAGCGGACCTGATCCAAGCTCGAAGCGAGAAGGCGCACTGGGCATCTGTCGGACAGCTAGAGGGAAAGTTGTCAGAATATGTGGGATTGCTCAGGTCTGAGCTATTGCGTCTATGTGCGTTATTGGAGCTTGAATTAGATTTTAGCGAGGAAGGTATTGAAGTCGTTGAAAGGGCCAATGTCAAAAAGGGAATTGATCAGGTGCAGGCGGCAGTAGATAGAATGATCGCATCTTACGCAGTGGGCAAACACTATCGGGACGGTGTTTCGGTTGTGTTCGCAGGGCGGCCAAACGCTGGCAAGTCGAGTATTTTCAATGCGCTTCTGAAAGAAAACCGGGCGATCGTCTCCCCTTCCCCAGGCACCACTAGAGACTACATAGAAGAAGCCGTCGTGCTTGGAGGCGTGCTGTTCAGGATGATTGACACGGCAGGTTTACATGAGGCAACTGAGTTGGTTGAGGCAGAAGGTGTAAAACGAGCGAAATCCAAGGTGGTAGAAAGCGATATTGTGGTTGTCGTTGTGGATGCTGCAGAGTCACTGAGCAGAGCCGATGCTCTGAAGGCCCTTGAGGGTTTGAAACCGGTAGAGGAAGTCATAATTGCATACAACAAGATCGATCTGCATCCAGACCTATTGCCACAATCTATCGAGTTCTCATTTAATGGAATCCAGGGCACTGAAGTCTTCGTGTCTGCCAAGACAGGGGCAGGCCTGGACCTTTTGACAACGTGTCTCATGGAGTCGGTTGCAGATGAATCTGGAGTCGGGCCCATGGATTTTAGGATTACGTCGCGTAGGCACTGTGATGTTTGCGACCGTGTGACCCAATCCCTCAGTCGCGCTCTCTCCTCGCTGAACTCTGGTATGACAAACGAGTTCATCGCGCTTGACGTCAGGCAAGCCATCGACGCCCTTTCGGAGATAACTGGTGAGATTACGAGCGAAGACATTCTTGACGTAATTTTCAAGGAATTCTGTATTGGAAAGTGAGCTGTGTGTTTCACGTGGAACAGTATGATGTGATAGTTGTCGGCGGTGGTCATGCCGGTATTGAGGCCTCTCTAGCTTCGGCACGAATGGGTTGCTCAACTCTGCTGGTTACCATGGACACCAACTCAATCGGCAGGATGTCGTGCAACCCAGCCATTGGAGGTACGGCAAAAGGGCATCTTGTACGTGAGGTGGATGCGCTTGGTGGAGAGATGGGAAAAATCGCTGATGCTACCGGCATCCACTTTCGGATGCTTAACAAGTCCAAAGGACCTGCCATTTGGTCGCCGAGGTGTCAAAACGACAGAGACTGGTATAGCCAGGAAGCGAAGCGACGAGTTTTCTCGCACGGTAACCTTGAGGTGCGGACTGACGCAGTGGTAGATGTGTGGATAGAAGAGAATGAGATTAGGGGGATCTTCACAAGTAGTGGCCTGCGCATCGGTTGCTCATCTCTCGTCTTGTGTGGTGGGACATTCCTCAATGCGGTAATGCACACTGGCCTTAACAGCACTTCAGGAGGGAGGTTTGGCGAACCATCTGCAGGTGGCATTTCAGATAGCTTGTTCAAGAGAGGTTTGAGAACCGGTAGACTGAAAACGGGAACACCTCCGAGAGTGGCGAAAGATTCAATCGATTTTGGTTTGACTGAAGAACAGCTTGGGGATGAGAATCCTACCCCCTTTTCTTATCAGACGAAAAGAATTGAAAACAAACAAATGCCGATGTATCTCACCTACACAAACCCGGAGACCCATGACATGCTGCGGCTTGGGTTCGATGAATCCCCGATGTTCACTGGGAGGATCAAGGGTGTCGGACCGAGGTACTGCCCATCAATCGAAGATAAGATTAATCGGTTTGCAGATAGAGATAGGCACCAAATCTTTCTTGAACCAGAGGGATACGACTCAAACGTCGTCTACATAAATGGGTTCTCAACCAGTCTTCCCGAACATATACAGCGGCAAGCATTGACTACGATTCCGGGTTTGAAGAACTGCAACATGATAAGAGCCGGGTACGCAGTTGAATACGACTACTTCCCGCCACATCAGCTTGAGCACACGCTTGAGACAAAGGCAATAAAGGGACTTTTCTTCGCGGGACAAATCAATGGCACGAGCGGGTATGAAGAAGCTGCCGGGCAGGGAATTGTCGCTGGAATAAACGCTGCATTGCGGGTGAAGAGGGAACCAGCCTTTACATTGAGTCGCAGCGAGGCATATGTCGGCGTAATGATAGATGACCTCATTAACAAGGGGACTGATGAGCCATACCGGATGTTCACGTCGAGGGCGGAATACCGACTCGTCCTGCGCCAGGACAATGCGGATTCAAGGCTCATGAGAAAAGGACGTAGCCTTGGACTGATTGGCTCGGATGCAATTGACAGACTGAACGAAAAGGAGGAGCGCACTCTGAGAGCGGCCTCCTTCCTGGAAGCAGAGACCGCTTCCTCGGAACAAGTCAATGATTTACTGAGGAGCAAAGGTAGTGAGACGATATCAGAAAACAGCACATTGGGAAAGTTGCTCAGAAGACCTGAAATTGAAATCGATGATCTTTATGCAATCGAACGTGTGCGGGGTGATGAGCGGATGGCTATACTTCTTTCAGACAGAGAGTCAAGAGAGAGGGTGGCAATAGAGATTAAGTACGAGGGGTACCTCAGGCGTCAGGAAGAAGACATCAGGAGGTTCGAGAAGTATGAAGCTATTCCGATACCACGCGACTTTGACTTTTCCGGGATCAGGGCGCTGAGCAGAGAGGGGCGCGAGAAACTTGAACGTGTTCAGCCAAGCTCCATTGCGCAAGCTTCTCGCATTAGCGGCGTCACACCGGCAGACATCTCAGTCATTATGGTAAACCTCCGAAAGCACACCCTGGCTTAGGGTTTTGTTAGGAATTGGCCAATACAGTGGTTGTTCAGGGTTTGTTGTTTCACGTGAAACGCCAGATTGTGTTTCTCCTGGCAGTATGCGCTCTAGAGTGCAAGAACGTACAGCTCGCAACTGCGACCGCAAGATGCTGAGCCACTTGGAGTTGTCCAGATTATGTAAACTAAATGGCCTCGAGGTCCGCTCCGGACAGCTTAATCTCCTCCAGCGATATGTCGACCTTCTCCTTGAATGGAATTCCAGAATCAACCTAGTGTCGAGGAAAGACGAAGATAGCATCTGGACACAACACATACTGCACTCGCTCTCTCCGCTATTCCACATTGTGCTGCAGGAATCAACGCACGTGCTCGACCTCGGGACAGGTGGCGGGCTGCCTGGTATTCCCTTGGCCATAATGAGACCCGATATTGATTTTACCCTAGTCGATTCAATTCGTAAGAAAACTCTTGCCCTTGAGGATATGATCTCAAAGCTGAACCTCAAGAATGTCAACGTATTATGCGCTCGGGCTGAAGAATTGGGAGCTGCTGGGGCGAACGACGTCGGGGTTGACATCGTCGTTGCACGTGCCGTGGCGCCGATTAAAGAGCTGATTAAATGGTCAATTCCGCTGACACGAAACCGCGCCCATAATGCTATCACGTTCTCTTCACAAGTTGGGACGAAAAGAGAGCAGTTCCTCGTCAGAATGCCATTCCTCCTCGCAATGAAGGGTGGTACTCTGGACGTAGAGATCGCATCCGCTAAAACGAAATTCAGAGATAAGGAGATCATTTTGGCGAATCTGTCGATCATGGGCCATATAGACGTTGGACTCATAGAGAAGAAGCTTGTAATAGTAGAGCTGTAATTCGGGGTTTGGGGCTCCCGCTCATCAACAGACAAATGTGCGTTATTGCAAATGGGAACACACATCTCACAACAACTGGCAAAACTCCTGACAGAGCAAAGGAATCCAGCGACGAAGGATATTGACCTCCTTCCGACGGCTGCTATTTTGCGACTCATTAACTCTCAAGACAAGCTTGTCCCGCTTGCCGTAGAGCGTGAGATCCCATACATAGTTCACGCGGTCGACATTATTGTTGATGCGTTCAAGAAGGGCGGCCGATTGATATACGTGGGGGCAGGAACAAGCGGGAGACTCGGGATCCTCGATGCAGCTGAGTGTCCTCCCACCTACGGGACAGACCCAGGAATGGTGAAAGGAATGATCGCCGGGGGCCAGGAAGCAGTGTTTCGTTCCCTAGAAGGCGCCGAAGACAACCTGACGAACGCTGTCAGGGATGTTGAGGCCCAAAACATTACTCAGAACGACGTTGTCTGTGGAATCGCCGCAAGCCGGCGCACGCCGTATGTTGTCGCAGCGGTGACAAGGGCGAGAGAGCTTGGTGCGAAGACGATTTATGTTACCACGAATCCGAGATCGGAATTCAACCTTGAGGTAGACGTGGCGATCTGCCCGGAGGTGGGACCCGAGGTTGTTATGGGCTCGACGAGGATGAAATCAGGGACGGCCCAGAAGCTTGTTCTAAACATGCTCACAACCTCGGCAATGATCCGCCTTGGCAAGGTCTATGAAAACATGATGGTAGACCTTCAGCTTACGAACCAGAAGTTGGTTGAACGATCCAAGCGGATCATCATGATGGCGACCGGTGCAGACTACGAAACCGCGGCCGAGTACCTGAAGAACTCCGGCGGACACGTCAAAACAGCCTTGGTAATGATCACGCTTGGCGTCCATGTCGAAGAAGCCCGCAGGCGTCTGGAAAAGGCGAACGGGTTTGTACGACTGGCAATAGGAAACCAGTAAGCGGCAGCGTTGGGCCGACCATTGATTCCTTGCGGGTCATCAATCAAACCTTAATGTCCTTCGTGGGTTGGGACCGCTGTATTGAAGAACGAAATTCAGTCGGTCGGCTGCAAATTGTCCGCCTGCTACCTCCATAGCCTTCAAGGCGGGCAAGAAGTTTGTGCTACAAGTGCGTTCTGACTCCACCGATGCCCTTTGGGGCACGAATCCGCGTACCCTCCTCTACTACCGGTTTCTGATTCCGGCCGCGGCGGGGTGGAGTGTTTTAATACGGTTCCTTTATGATTGCTGACTTCGACTCTCTTCTTACTTCTCACCCCAAATTCACTCAACTTACCGAGTCTCTGGCTCGATTGCCTGCAGGTGAACGACTGCTGGTAGACGGTCTTGCTGGCTCGCTCAGGTCAATCTTCATCGCTGCTCTTCACACTCACACGTCGAAGCAGATTCTTGTTATTGCGACAGACAAAGGATCAGCCGAGAGGATGCACGACGACCTGCAGCTTGCATCAGGCAACCACGCAATCACTCTGTTCAGAGGGTTTAAAGAACACCCTGAGATGATGCACGAAGATCTCAAAACCATCGACGATACAGTAGCGCTACGGTCACTCCTCTCCAACCAAGCAGGCATCGTGGTGACTGATCCGCTTGCCTTGGTGCTGCGACTTCACAACCCCTCTGTGCTAAAGGATTGTGCCTTCACTCTTGAATCCGGGAAGGATTTCGGTTTTTCGCGATGTGTGGATTGGCTTGCACAATCAGGTTTTGAGAAGAAGGATTTTGTTGAGGCGCACGGCGACTATTCTGTCCGGGGCGGGATCCTTGATGTCTTCTCGTTTGTTGGAGAAAACCCTCTTCGGGTCGAGTTTTTCGGTGACTCCGTCGAGTCCCTTAGGGAGTTCGATGCACTCTCACAGCGCTCGATCAAAGAGTTGTCAGCAGTAACCATCGTTCCCAATCTTCTTACACTACGGGGAGGCGATTCCACAGCCGTCATATCCTCTTCTCTCCTCGATTTTCTGCACCCGGACGCCTTTGTCGTCCTAGAGGAGCCGGAGTTGGTCCGTCGGGCAATTCAGGAGGAGACACAGAAACGAGGTGGCAACGAGAACAAATGGCTCGAAGTGGAACCTCTGCTGGCAATGTTTCCACAATTGCATATCCTCTCCTTGAGCTCACCCACGGCTCAGGTCCTTGACTTTGCGTCGCATTCACAGCCGCCCTTCAATGGGAGTATCAAGGTCCTGAAAGCGAACCTTGCGGGACTTCAAAAGGATGGATACCAAATCACCATCTCTTGCGACAGTCAGTCAGAGCTCACGCGTCTTAGTGAACTCCTTGCTGAGGTTGATACGGGTGGTGACGGTAGGCGGCCTGCAGGGGAGAGTGCAGGGGCCACGCCGTTTGATCTCGGGAGCATCCGTTTCTCTTTGCACGCATTCCATGAGGGCTTTGTCCTTCCAGATCCCAGGGTTGCTCTGTATACCGAGCACCAGGTGTTCAATCGTGTCAAGCGACAAGGGAAACTGAGAAAGCCCAGGTTCAGGGGGTTTTCCGAAAAGGAGATCCAGCAGCTCCGCAGGGGTGATTATGTTGTTCACCTGGACTATGGGATCGGGAGATTCGACGGGCTCAAGAAGATTCGCGTCGGAGACATAGTGCAGGAAGTTATCAAAATTTCGTATGAGGAAAACGATACACTGTACGTGAATCTGAATTACGTCAACAAGATTCAGAAGTACTCCTCACGCGAGGGTCACATTCCGAAGCTCACCCGATTGGGGAGTGCCGACTGGGATAAACTGAAAGCAAGGGCGAAAAAGCGCATCAAGGACATTGCACGCGATCTCATTCAACTTTATGCTCACCGGAAAGCAAGTCAAGGATTTTCATTTGAGCCGGACGCTCCTTGGCAAAAGGAGCTCGAAGCATCATTTGCTTACGAGGACACGTATGACCAGGCGCGATCGACACGCGAGGTGAAGCACGATATGGAAGTTCCGCATCCGATGGATCGGCTCGTGTGTGGCGATGTGGGTTTTGGGAAAACGGAAGTGGCTGTGCGTGCGGCGTTCAAATGTGTTTTGAACGGGAAGCAGGTTGCCGTGCTGGTTCCCACGACAATCCTGGCGCTGCAACATTACAACACGTTTGTGGATCGCCTCGAGCGCTATTCGGTAAACGTAGATGTGCTCTCTCGATTCAAGACACGAAAGGAGCAGACCGAGATCATCGGGCGCCTGAACACTGGTACCGTCGATATTGTCATAGGTACTCACCGTCTGCTCTCGAAGGATGTCGGATTCAAGGATCTGGGTCTGCTGGTGATTGACGAGGAACACCGCTTTGGTGTCGCTGCGAAGGAGAAGCTGCGGCGTCTCAAAGCAAGCGTCGATACACTCACGCTGACAGCAACCCCAATACCGCGCACACTCCACTTTTCTCTCATGGGAGCCCGTGATCTCTCCATTATTGCAACTCCTCCGAGAAACCGGCTGCCGGTCATTACGGAGATCACACAGTACAGTAACGATCTTATCGTAGAGGCGGTACGGCGGGAGCTGCACCGGCGCGGACAAGTGTATTTTGTCCATGATCGGATTCAAACGATCGAGGACATTACGTCCCAACTAAAGGCTCTCATGCCCGATGTTCGAATTCAGTATGTGCATGGGCAGATGCGTCCGCATGAACTTGAGGAAGGGATGGTGAGATTCCTGGAGAAAAACGTGGACGTTCTCGTTTGCACGAAGATCATAGAGTCGGGACTAGATCTCCCAAACGTGAACACAATAATCATCAATCGCGCCGATCGATTCGGCATGGCGGAGCTCTATCAGCTCAGGGGAAGGGTTGGACGCTCGAACCAGCAGGCATATGCCTACTTGCTCGTGCCGCCTCCATCGGTCCTGCCAAAGGCCACGCTGCTGCGGCTTCAGGCGTTGGAAGAATTCACCGAGCTTGGCTCCGGATTCAATCTTGCGATGAGAGATCTTGAGATTCGGGGCGCGGGCAACTTGCTGGGTGCGGAGCAAAGCGGCTTCATCGAAACGATGGGGTTTGAGACCTATTCGCGGATTCTCGACGAGGCGGTCAACGAGTTGAAGGATCAGGAATTCCAGGACTTATTTGAGAAGAAAGAAGGACCACTCTCTCCAACTGATACCGTGATCGAGGCGGAGTTTGATGCACTCATTCCAGACTTCTATGTGGAAAACGATGCGGAGCGGCTCGGTATCTACCGCCGATTCTACGGTCTGAACAGCATCGAACAGTTAGGCGAGCTTTCTCTCGAGCTCGAGGACCGCTTCGGCAGTCACCCCCCCGAGGTGATGAACCTGCTCAATGTCGTTCGAATACGGCTTGTGGCTTCACAGCTCGGCGCACGCAAGGTGAGAGTAACGCGAAATGGACTTGAGATTGAGTTTCCACCGGAGACAGACAGGAGTTTCTACGATCATGAGAAGTTTCAGGGCCTCATTGGATTCGTTGCCCGGAAGAAGTATCAAGATCTGTCTCTTACCCAATCCAAAGGCGTCCTTAAGTTTTCCAAACGTTTTCCCAGTGGAACTCAGAGTGAAAACATCTTTCGATCTTCTCTGGAGTTCCTTTCCGAGCTTGCCGTTGCAAGTGAGCACTCTGACAGGGTTAGCCAGCCCTAGGCTGCCAGAGATGAGGCCTTTCCTCCTGCCTCCAATTACCCGGGTGTGCTTACCCACCTCCCAAATGGGTCCTTTCTTGTGAAATCTCTTTAATTTGCCGATTTTTCGCTTGACTTTAAAAGTCAATTGCGTATCTTAGCAAAACGCGGTGGGTAAAAGTGGGTCACCGGTGGGTAGAAATTAGCTTGATTTTGGGCTTATGTCCTCGTTCAAAGGGTCGTATAGCTATTCAGTTGACAGCAAGGGGCGGATCAACATTCCTGCACGCTTGAGGAAATATGTCTCTCCTGAAGCGAACGACACCTTTGTTGTCACTCGCGGATTTGAGCAGTGCCTGTTTGTATTTCCGCTGGACGAATGGAATAGGCTGGAACAATCTATCAGAGAGCTCTCAGCATCCAACCCCAAGGACCGGTTCTTCACACGCACACTACTGCAATATGCAACAGAGTCCCAGCTCGATGGTCAGGCACGCATCACGGTTCCGAAAGAGCTGCTGCAATTTGCAGCTATTGAGACGGAAGTATTGATCCTTGGCGTGCTCGAACGGATGGAACTTTGGAATCCGAAAGTCTTTCAGAAGTATCTGGAGTCACAAGCCGACACTTACGAGAACGTCGCGCAGGCAGTTCTCCAGAAAAAATAGCCTGCTGCCTGCCTTTCAATTTCTGAACAATGCCGGCTGCTTTTCATGATCCCGTTCTTTCCAACGAAGCACTCAGGTTTCTTATAACGGATGCCACCGGGGTCTACGTCGATGCAACGGTTGGAGGAGGAGGGCATGCTGAGGCGATCTGTCGCCAGTTGCATGGATCGGGTCGCCTAGTCTGTGTGGATACAGACGGCGACGCAGTCGATGCAGCACGCAAACGATTAGCTCCTTTCCAAAATCGCCTCCACTTTGTTCACTCGAACTTTGGAAACCTGAGCCATGAACTTCGCGCGCTGGCTATCGCCGGCGTGCAGGGGATGCTGTTTGATCTTGGAGTCTCGTCGTATCAACTCAACGAGCCGGGGCGCGGGTTCAGCTTTCGAGCTGACGAGAAACTCGACATGCGCATGGATCGTCGTCAGCTGTTCAGCGCGTGGGACGTAGTGAATACGTACGGTGAGCAGGCTCTGGCGGATGTGCTCTGGAAATACGGGGAGGAGCGCAATTCCCGGCGCATTGCGAGGATAATTGTCCGGGCAAGAACTGTCAGCACCACTGCTGCCCTGAGGAGTATTGTCGAGGCGGCCGTCGGAAAGAGATTCCTAACTAAATCTCTCGCCCGCGTGTTTCAGGCGATTCGTATAGAGGTGAATGCCGAGCTCAAGAATCTGCAAAGGATTCTGGAGGATTCTCTCGGCATCCTTTCGCCTCACGGTCGCATTGTGATGATCTCATATCATTCGCTTGAAGACAGAATGGTCAAGGAGTTCTTCAGGCGCGAGGCAGCGATTACTACACCGATAGCAATGAATTCCGTTGCCTCCAAAGGCATCGCACCCAGACTGAAGATACTGACGAAAAAACCGGTGACTCCAAGTGCATCTGAAATTGAGCGGAATCCCCGGGCACGAAGCGCAAAAATGAGAGCTGCAGAACGTTGTACAGACTAAGGGAGCATGGCACGAAGTGCTGCTGTTGATACTGGACAAAAGGGGGAGCGGTCGCGGACTGTTGCTGAGGATGACGCGCTGAGGCAGGATAAACGCTACATCTACAACGGTGACCCTGTCCCTCAGTTCCCTGGATATGCCATGCGTCCGAACAAGAAAGTAACCAGACGCAAAATCTCCACGTTCAACATTATCCTATTTCTGTTCGGAGCTGCGATTACAATCGTGCTCTACATTGGCAACTTCATCGCGGTCAACCAGCTCGCATATGACGTCGGTCAACTGCAGACGAGATACGACAAGATCCAGAACGACAATGCAACGCTCCAAGCCGAGATTAACCGCAAGTCGGGCTGGGAGCGGATCGGTTCCTTTGCGACGAAGGAACTCGGGCTACAATATACTAAAGAGCAGCCGACATTGATTGAAGTCGAGGAAGAGAAACTCGAACGGGTCAAAGAATGGTAATGCAGAAGACACAAGGAGTGAATACCCCCGGACTGCAAGCCAGGCCGATTCTCCGGTCACACATTCGACTGCTCGTTCTCAAGGTTTCCCTGCTGCTTTGTTTCCTGGCGATTGCTTTGCGCCTGGTGCAAATTCAGGTGATTGATGCCCCGGCCTACCAGGAAATTGCCCGGAAACAATACGAGGCTAAGGTAATTCTGCCGGCGACGCGGGGGGCTATAAGCGACTGTAATGGCAGGATTTTGGTCTCGAACGCTATGTTTGTGTCATTCGGAGCTGATCCGAAGATTGCAGGGAGCGACGCGGTGGGGATTGCGGAGCGGTTTTCCACGGTCTTTGGGAAACCCAAGAACGCGTATCTGGCCAAATTCGATGGCTCGGGCCGGCGGTTCGTGTGGTTGGAGCGCCGAGTGCGGCCCGAATTCTCCAAACGGATCCAGGCCGAGGAGTTCGAAGGACTAATCCAGTTGAATGAGCCACGGCGGATTTATCATTACGAACAGGCGGCCGGGCAATCGGTTGGATTTGCCGATATTGACAACAATGGACTGAGCGGGGTAGAGCTGGCGTTTGACCAGCGGCTCAGGGGGACAAGCGGCTACGTCGTCATGCAGCGCGATGGGCTCGGACGTCGACGTCCCTCGGTCGATTATCCGCGAGTCGATCCTGTGAACGGACACAATGTTATGTTGACGATCGATCTCGAGTATCAGTCCATCGCCGAGGAGGAGCTCCGTAAAGGAATCGAGCGGAGTCAAGCCGAAAGTGGCGTGGTCGTCATGCTCGACCCGGCAACCGGAGAGGTGCTGGCAATGGCCAACTCTCCGGGCATCAACCCGAACGACATTGCCGGTGCTGAAGAATCCCGGATGAGGAACCGCGCCATCACCGACATGTTCGAACCCGGCTCGGTCTTCAAGGTCGTTACGGCGGCTGCAGCGTTGGAGAATCACGTCGTGCGGCCCGATCAGAAGATCTACGCTGAACACGGCAAGTATGTTGTGCAGTTGTCGGGTGGAAGGACGCGTCCCATAACAGATATACATCCCTTTGGATATCTGACACTGCAGGAAGGAGTGGAGCAGTCGAGCAACATCGTCATGGCGAAAGTGTCTGACCTTGTTGGCGCGGAGAGTTTTTATAGGACTGCCCGCAACTTCGGCTTTGGCACGGCCACAGGAATCGAGCTTCCTGGTGAGGCACCCGGCGAGTTGAAAAGGCCGAACCTCTGGTCCCGGTTGACACTTAACACCATGGCCTATGGCTACGAGGTTGCAGCCACGCCGCTCCAGATTGCTGCGGCGTATGCAGCCGTGGCCAACGGCGGCGTGCTCATGAAACCGTACATTGTAAAACAGATTGTGGATGATCACAATGAAGTCGTCTACGAAAACCGTCCGCAGGTTGTTCGGCGCGTGATATCGAAGGGGACCGCCCAGACCCTCACCGAGTTTTTCATTGGTGCGGTGGAACGAGGCACAGGGCAAACCGCGAAGCTTCCCGGTGTCGCTATCGCAGGGAAGACGGGAACTTCAAGGAAGCACAACGAGGGAAGGTACGAGGTAGGTAAATACACGGCATCGTTCGTAGGGTTCTACCCTGCCCACGCACCAAAGGTCGTCTGCCTGGTCATGCTCGATAATCCTCGCGAAGGCGGATATACCGGGGGATTTGCCAGTGCTCCTATTTTCAAGGGCATTGTGGAAAAGACCGTAGCAACATCGAAACGTTTTATACAGAAATCGGCAGTTGTCACTGCTGAGCATCAGCTCTTTGCTGTGCCGGACCTTATCAGTTTGACGACGGAAACCGCAACGGCACTGCTCAGTTCATCCGGGTTGACAGCTGAAACAATCGGAAACGGGAGGATTGTGGTGAGGCAGTCCCCGAACGCGGGGACGAAACTAGCTGCGGGCGGATCCGTCAAGCTCATCATGGATGAGGAGCGACGGTCTGCCCAAAAGGGACACACGGTTGTCCCTGATGTCCGACGCTTGACCATCCGGCGGGCGCTGAACTTGTTGACGATCAGCCAGCTCGATGTTGCCGTCGAAGGTTCCGGTGTCGTGGTCGTCCAGAGGCCAGAATCAGGGGAGAAGGTCAGAGTTGGTACCCGTGTCACGATTCGATGCGAACCTCCGTTCAGATTTGCGGCGGCTTCCATGGGTAAGTAGTATTGTTCTATCAATATTGCTGCGCAGAAGGTTTTGATCCTGTGCGTTGGAACAAGCCCCACTCCATGGGCAGGATGCCCCCTGACAGTGCGACATCCAGTTGCTGGGGGATTGGGGCGAAGCATAGGCGTAAACGTTCTGTTAGTCAACTGGTCGGTCATTTCCCCCTCACCAACCACTGATGGCTTCCACGAGGGGCACCAGCCATCGGTCACGTTCTCTGACGAGTGTCACTTGCCTCTATGACGTTGTCGAGATTGTTGGAAGGTGTTTCAGTCACCAAGATCTTTCAGATGGTGTATGGGCGATTGGTGGTGACAAGTGACATTGAGATCAGCGGCATTCAGTATGATTCGCGCAAGATCAGGCGGGGGGAGCTCTTTGTGGCGATACGGGGGACAGTAGTGGATGGGCACAGGTTTATTGGAGATGCTGTCCAGAACGGTGCCTGTGCGGTGGTGGTCGACGATGATGCCGTACTCGACGATGCGTTCTTTCTTCACAGCGGCGTGACAAAAATTGTTGTTCCAGATTCTCGTCAAGCTCTCGCCAGAATCTCGGTAAACTATTACAGCAATCCGTCACGGCGGCTTCACTTGATCGGAGTGACTGGAACAAATGGGAAGACAACCACTACCTATCTCCTGAGATCTATCTTGGAGGAAAGTGGAAAGAAAGTCGGGCTCATCGGGACGATTCAATATTGCATCGGCGACGAGGCTCTGTCGGCGGTGCACACCACTCCGGAGTCACTGGAATTGAATCAGCTCCTTGGAACGATGGTGAGCAAGGGGTGCTCTGCTGCGGTGATGGAAGTATCGTCCCATGCGCTTTCAATGAGCCGCGTGTATGGCCTGGAATTCAGAACTGCTGTCTTCACGAATCTCACCCAGGACCATCTTGACTTTCATGGGTCGATGGAGGAGTACTTCAGGGCGAAGAAATTACTGTTTGATGGTCTCTCAACCGAGGCGTATGCAGTGGCAAACATTGATGACGGGTACGGGAGAAGAATTGTTGAGGGTACGAGGGCACACACCCTCATGTATGGAGTGGGCCCGGGTGCGCATGTGAGAGCGTACGATGTCCAGATGGATATACAGGGCATGAAATTTTCCATCCATCACAATAACACTACGCGCATGGTTCAGTCGGCCCTCACCGGCCAGTTCAATGTGGCCAATATTTCGGCCGCATATGCCACCGGACTCGTGCTCGACATTCCCGAAACAGTGATTGCCTCCGGCATTGCTCGTATGAAATCGGTGCGCGGGAGGTTCGAACAGATCACATCACCAAATGGCTGGACCGCAGTCGTGGACTATGCCCATACTCCCGACGCGCTGGAGAATTGCCTCCGAACAATCCACGGAATTCTTTCATCGTCCCGGAAGGGAAGAGTTATTACCGTGTTTGGTTGTGGAGGCAACAGGGACAAGGGGAAGCGTCCTCTTATGGGAAAGATCGCGTCGATGATGAGTGATATCACGATTGTCACGTCGGACAATCCACGCGACGAGGATCCGCAGACTATTATCAATGACATTATGGCAGGTGTGGTTTCGGGGTCAAACGTCTATACCGAGATCAGCCGGCGCAAGGCAATCAGCACGGGATTGGAGTTTGCTGGCGCTGGTGATGTAGTGCTTGTCGCTGGAAAGGGACACGAAGATTATCAGGTAATAGGGAATACCAGGGCCCATTTTGATGATAGAGAAGAGATAGAGAAGTTCATTCGGAATGATACGTGATACTCACTGCCGGAGATGTACAGGAATTGCACCACGTCGAGTTCCGCAATGCCCATGTGTTGACGGGAAAGACGATCACCGGCGTGTCTACGGACTCACGAACGCTCAACGCGTGTGATCTGTTCTTTGCGCTCAAAGGTGAGAATTTCGATGGCCATGAGTTTGTTCGTCAGGCTTTTGCCAAGGGGGCATTGGCGGCAGTTGTCAATGCCGCTGCCGTTGTTGATTTCCCTGCAGGGCATGCAGTGCTGGTGGTGGAAGACACGACCCGGGCACTGGGTGAGCTTGCACACATGGTTCGCAGGAGGTTCGATATCCCGGTCCTTGCAATTGCAGGGAGCAACGGGAAAACCACCACAAAGGATATGATTGCGCAGATCCTCGGTAGACGGTATACAGTGCTCAGCACCGAGGGAAACCTGAACAACTACATCGGGGTGCCGCTGACGATATTCCGGCTGGAGAGAGAGCACAATATCGCTGTTGTGGAGATCGGGACCAATCATCCCGGTGAGATCTCGTACCTCTGCAGCATTCTGGAACCGACTCATGGCATAATCACCAACGTCGGCAAAGAGCATCTTGAGTTCTTTAAATCGATCGAGGGCGTGGCGAACGAAGAAGGTGAGCTTTTTGCAGCGCTGAGAAAAAGGAAATACACGTTCGCTTTTGTGAACGCTGATGATCCACTGATTGTGGCACAGGCGAGCCGCCTGAGAAATCGCCTCGCATACGGATTCACTCACAAGCATGCGGTAGTGAGAGGGAGTATCGTGAGCTTCAATGAGCTCGGTTGCGCGGAGCTTCGGATCAAATCAGGGCAGAGGAAGGCTCCGTTTACCATACAGCTGAATGTGCCGGGTGAGCCGAGTGCGATGAACGCACTGGCTGCAGCAGCGGTCGGACTTGTGTTCAACGTGCCACAGACGAGGATTCGCGCTGTGCTCGAGGAGTTCCGACCGGCAAGCAAACGGATGGAGGTGCTGAGCATCAAGGGAGTGACCATTTTCAACGATACGTACAATGCGAATCCGGATTCGACACTAGCCGCGTTGAAGACACTGGCGCGTGCAAGGGTGCCGGGGAAGCGGATTGCGGTGCTCGCCGATATGCTTGAGCTAGGTGATGGTGCAGAGGAAGAACACGCTCGGATTGGTAAGGAGGCGACACAGCTCGGGCTGCACTATCTCCTGACCTACGGGAAGCTTGCGAAGCATATTCATAACGCAGCCGGCATTCAGGTTGCCCTTCACTACGACCAGAAAAACATTCTCGCCGAGTATCTGGCCGAACTCGTCTCTCGAGGTGATGCCGTGCTGGTCAAGGGTTCCCGCGGGATGAAGATGGAGGATGTGGTGACATTTCTGGAGCAGCGGCTCGGGTCGGAGGTCGTGCGGTAGGTTTGTGTTGAAAGTGTTCTATGCAATGAGAACAAATGCTGTATTACCTGTTTGAACTACTCGAGAGACTGTATCATCCGCCCGGGTTCGGAGTGATCCGCTACATCACGTTCCGTGCCGCAGCGGCGGCCGTGACGGCTCTCGTTATTGCATTCTGGCTCGGCCCGAAGATCATTAAGATACTGAGAGAGAAACAAATCGGCGAAGCGGCGAAAGTCGAGGCACCAAAGACCCACTTGGCGAAAGCCGGAACACCAACCATGGGCGGGCTCATTGTGCTGGCATCGGTGGTGATTCCGACGGTGCTGTGGGGAATTCTGGGGAACATGTACGTTGTCCTGATCTTGTTCGTCACGGTTACTCTTGGTGCCGTCGGTTTCCTTGATGACTATCTCAAGGTGGTCAAGAAGAAGCCGAAAGGACTCATCGGGCGCTACAAAATTGTGGGACAAGTGGCTGTAGGGCTGATTGTGGGTGGCATCATCTATTTCCATCCGCAGTGGATTGATGCGGATTTGTGGAAGATGAAATCATCCACAACCATACCGTTCTTCAAAAACCTCGAATTTGACTTCGGGTACATGTACATCCCAATGGTCATCTTTTTCATCGTCGCCACGTCCAATGCCGTCAATCTCACGGATGGGCTGGATGGGCTGGCAATCGGGATCGTTGGCATTGTCGGATTGACACTTGCCGTGATCAGCTACATTTGTGGTAATGCTGTCGTCAGCGAATACCTGACGATCCCATTTCTCCGAGGAAACGGCGAGCTGGCTGTCTACTGCGCGGCCGTGGTGGGGGCGTCGCTGGGATTCCTGTGGTTCAATGCCTATCCTGCTCAGGTATTCATGGGAGACACGGGCTCGCTTGCCCTTGGCGGTGCAATCGGTGCGCTGTGCGTGCTCATTAAGAAAGAGCTTCTGCTGCCGACGCTCGGCGGTGTGTTCCTAGCGGAGGCAGTTTCAGTGATTGTCCAGAGACTCTATTTCAAGTACACAAAGAAGAGATACGGTGAAGGACGGAGAGTGTTCAAAATGGCTCCGCTGCATCACCACTTCGAGATGCTCGGATGGCCTGAGCCTAAGATTGTCACGCGTTTCTATATCGTTGCGGTGCTGATGATGATCCTCAGTCTTGCAACATTCAAGGTACGATGAGGACCCCAGTCCGAAGAGAGCAATGATCGTGCTGCATGGATGTCTCGGCGATTAACAAGAAACGGTTCAGCATCATTGGAGGTGCGAGGAGCGGTGTTGCGGTTGCGCGCTTGCTGAAGAGGCACGGTGCAGAAGTCTTCCTGAGCGACACCGCGCCGGCCGAAAAGATGCAGCAGACAATTGCCGAGCTTGAGCGGATACATGTGCCGTGGGAATTTGGCGGAAACACTCCGAGAATTCTGGAGGCCGACGTGGTTGTGTTGAGTCCCGGAGTGCCCTCCGATGCGCCGGTTGTGAAAGGGGCTCAGTTGAAAGGCCTCATCATCGTAAGCGAGGTAGAGGTGGCGAGTTGGTTCTGCCGAGCTCCGATCGTTGCGATTACTGGAACCAACGGGAAGACAACCACGACAACTCTGGCAGGCAGAATCTTCGACGAGGCGATGAGCCCGGCAATCGTCGCAGGGAACGTCGGACTGGCATTTTCGCAGGTCGTTGACGATCTCACGGAACACAGCACAGCGATTCTGGAAATCAGCAGCTTTCAGCTGGATCACATTGAATCGTTCAGACCGCATGTGTCGGTACTGTTGAACATAACGCCCGATCACCTCGACCGGTATGATCATTCGTTCGAGAAGTACATTGCGTCGAAGTGCCGGGTCTTCGAAAACCAGCGGGCAGGCGATACGGTTGTGTACAATGCGGACGACGAAGCAACACGCCATGCAGTGGAACAGCGTTCGGCCCCCGGCATCCAGCGACTTCCGTACAGCATTCTCAAACACGTGGATGAGGGTGCCTTCGTCGAGAACAAACGACTGGTGACCAGCATCCGCGGCAGCCGAACAGATGTCATAGCGACTGGAGAGATCAGCATCAGGGGACAGCACAATCTGTGCAATGCCATGGCGGCAACGCTTGCCGCGCAAGTCATGGGTTTACCAGCCGTATCGGTGCGCGCCACGCTACGCAACTTCAAGGGGGTCGAGCACAGACTCGAGTTTGTGTGCGTGACAAGGGGCGTCACATATGTGAACGATTCGAAGGCCACAAACGTAGATTCGGTCTGGTATGCGCTCCAGAGTTTTGAGCAGCCGATCGTCCTCTTCCTGGGAGGAAGAGACAAAGGGAACGATTATTCCCGGCTCGTTGATCTCGTCAGGAAGCATGTCAAAGCCATCGTCGCCATCGGCGAGTCGGCGGACAAGGTTGTAAGCACTTTCAAAGGTGTCGTCCCGGTAACAAGGGCCGGAGACATGGGCGAGGCGGTTCACGTGGCAGCATCGGTTACCTCTCCCGGTGATGTCGTCCTGCTCTCGCCGGCCTGCGCGTCGTTTGACTGGTTCGAGAATTACGAACACCGCGGCAAGGTATTTAAACAGCTTGTCACAGCGTTATGAAATTTCGTCGTCGTTCAACGGTGCGGCCTCGCAGAAACCACATCGACCTCGCTATCCTGGTCGCCGTGCTGGCCCTGATGGTCTGCAGCCTGGCCGTCGTGTACAGTGCGAGTTCCACGTGGGCGTTTGAAAAACTCGGCGGAAGCGAGAAACTGCTGGGGAGCCATGTAGTCAAGGTGCTTGCCGGATTCACGATGATCTTTGTTTTCATGAATGTCGATTACACAAAGTACAAGCGGATTACAAAGGCCGTTCTGCTTGGCGTTATCCTCCTCCTTGCCGTTACGCTTGTCCTTGGCGGCGAAGTGAAAGGGGCGTCGCGGTGGCTTCGCTTGGGTGGCTTCGGTCTTCAGCCGTCGGAATGTGCGAAGTATGCGCTGGTCTTTCACTTGGCGTTGCTGATTTCGGAAAAGAAGGATCGCATCAGGGAGTTCAAGACCGGCTTCGTGCCGATAATGATTTGGATTCTTGTCGTTTCCGGACTCGTGTTTCTCCAGCCGAATTTTAGTACCGGGGCAATGATCATTCTCGTCAGTTTCATTATGCTCTTTGTAGGAAGGGCGAAGGCCACTCATGTTGTTGCCGCTGTAGGTGCTGCGCTCCCGCTGCTCGTCGGGTACATGTTGAGTGCAGATTACCGGAGAGCAAGGATTATGAATTTTCTTACTGGCGGCGACCCCTCAGGCAACGGGGGCTACCAGCTCTGGCAGGGGATTATCGGTTTTGGAAACGGAGGCATTCTCGGCCTCGGTCCCGGCGCAAGCAGGCAGCGGGACCTCTTCCTGCCTGAGTCATATGGCGATTTTGTATTTTCCATCGTTGGCGAAGAGTACGGGTTGGTCGGCACCCTCGCGATCATGGCTGTGTTCCTCCTGATCATGCTGCGGGGAATGAAGGTTGCCAAGTATGCGCGCGATGATTTCGGCCGCCACCTTGCCATCGGTGTCACGTCGTCAATCGTAATATTTGCATTGGTGAATGCGGGCGTGACGCTTGGAATCCTGCCCACAACAGGTCTGCCAATGCCGTTTGTGAGTTATGGCGGTTCATCGATGCTGTTTTCATCTATTGCTATCGGAGTGTTGCTGAATATTTCTTCCCAGACCGATCTCCACCCGCGGCTGGCCATGGCCACAGACGTATCCCGAACCGTGGAGCCGACGCCGGCAGTGGGAAAGGTCTACTGAGGTCACGAGGAACTGGCGTGCGACCGCAGCACTTGCGTATAGTCTTTGCCGGCGGAGGGACCGGCGGACATCTCTTTCCGGCGATCGCGATTGCTGACGAGATTAAGAGAATCAGGCCGGACTCAGACGTCTCATTCGTGGGGACAAAGGGAAAGATTGAAGCACGCATTGTTCCGGCGCGCGGCTACGCGTTCACAACAATCTGGGTCAGCGGATTAAGACGGAAACTTGCACTGGAGAACATGCTGTTTCCGCTGAAGTTGCTTGCGTCATTGGTTCAGTCGTTCATTCTCTTGAAGAAGTTGAAGCCGGATGCCGTTGTGGGTACGGGCGGATATGTGTGCGGACCGGTTGTGTTTGTTGCGTCGTTGCTCGGAGTTCCAACTCTTCTCCAGGAGCAAAACAGCCGTCCCGGAGTGACAACCCGGATGCTTGCATCGCAGGTGGATGAGGTGCACCTCAGCTTTGAGGCTTCGAGGCGCTTTCTCGGTCGGGTGAAGCGCGTGAAGGTGACCGGAAATCCAACGCGGTCGACGATCGGTGCGATTGCCAGGGCCGAAGGCGCCAGGCATTTTGGAATCGCTGAGGGAGGAAGAACCCTCCTGGTTTTCGGTGGGAGCCTCGGTGCAAGCTCTATCAATAGTGCTCTTTTACACGTTCTTCCGGACCTGTGCGCATCAGATCTGCAGATTCTTTGGCAGACAGGTGAGACAGACTATGAGCGAGTGCGAAGCGCGGCTGTGTGTGGTCCCACATTGACTCGCGCGACAGTGAAAGTCTTTAAGTTCATTGATGCGATGGAGTACGCGTATGGGGCGGCCGACCTGGCTATCTGCCGGGCTGGTGCGACAACAGTGGCGGAACTGACTCGCGCTGGAGTTCCGTCAGTCCTCGTTCCGTATCCGTATGCAGCAGCTGGTCACCAGACCGAGAACGCGAGGATGTTGGTGGAGGGCGGCGCCTCGGTCATGATACTGGACGGCGAGTTGCGTGAGCGACTGCTTGGCAGCGTCACAGAGTTGCTCAGTGATTCCGCCCGCCTTGCCACCATGGCCGGAAAAGCCCGTGCCCTCGGACGGCCGAACGCAGCAGTTGAACTTGCTCATGCAGTAATACACCTGGCAGCAGCACCCGATGTCGGATCAGGACAAAACGTTTAGATACAAGCTCGACTTCTACTACCAGTCTGCGTTGATCTATCTGCTCACGCTGATTGCGTACGGTGGGATTCGGGGGAGTTTCGTTGAGGCGCGGTTCGAATACATCCTGAACGACCCAGTGGTGTACGTCATTGTTTTCTTCGTAATGATGTCGTTTGTGACGCTGGGGCTGAATTACCTGCGCAATCGTCGGCTGATTATTGCGGGCGATACGCTGATCTTCAAGCATCGATGGCATGAGCGACGTATCAACGCGGGTGAGATTGAGTGGATTCATATCGGGCGCGAAGCGTACGTGCAAACAAGTGGACGGTTCCAGGTGATAGTCTTTAAGATGAAAGGAATGCGGAGGCTGTTTCGGATTCGCGTCGGACGGTATGAAAAGGAAAAAGAGCTTGTGAGTGAAATGAACCGGTTCGCTTCCCAAGTACCGAAACGGAAACACCGGAGGTGGCAGCGGCCGAAGTTTACCGATCGGTGACTGGGTACAATGTTTTCGTCAATCAAAAAACTTCATTTCGTCGGAATCGGTGGCATAGGGATGAGCGGCATCGCTGAAATCCTGATCGACCAGGGTTTTCGTATCACCGGGTCGGACAAAGCTGCAAGCGAGAACACGGAGCGTCTCCAGTCCCTCGGCGCGAGAATCGTCATCGGGCATGATCCTCACAATGTCGAGAGCGACGTCGATGTCCTTGTGTATTCGTCCGCAGTGTCGCTGGATAATCCGGAAGTCATGGAAGCACAGAGGCGCAAGATTCCGGTCATTCGTCGCGCGGAAATGCTCGCCGAGGTGATGCGGCTGAAGTACGGCATCGGGGTTGCCGGCACACACGGCAAGACGACGACAACCTCCATGATCAGCCTGGTGTTGATGGAGGGAGGAGTTGATCCGACGGTCATCGTTGGGGGCAGACTGCATGGGCTGGCCGGCTCAAATGCACGGATGGGGAAGGGAGAATTCATCGTTGTGGAAGCCGATGAATTCGACCGCTCCTTCCTCTCAATTACGCCAACCATAGCAGTGCTCACGTCGCTGGACCTCGATCATCTGGATTGCTACCGTGATCTGGAGGACATTAAATCGGCGTTCGTGCAGTTTGCCGGCAAGGTTCCGTTCTACGGGTTTGTGGTCCTCTGCCTTGATGAGCCCACTCTCCAGGATATCATGCCGAAAATCAAAAAGAAGATCATCACATATGGTCTGAATGGACAGGCCGATCTGCAGGCTGTGGACATTGTGCATAGACAGAACACCTCCTCGTTTCTCGTGGTTTATGGAGGAAAGGATCTCGGCCGTGTGCAACTGCAGATTCCCGGAAAGCACAACGTGCAGAATGCCCTAGCGGCAATAACCGTCGGGCTCGAGTTGAACGTGCCGTTCGAAAATGTGAAGGCGGGTATCGAGAAGTTCACCGGCGTTTTTCGACGCTGGGAGGTCAAAGCTGAGGTGAATGGCATTACTATCGTTGACGACTACGCTCATCACCCGACAGAAATCAAGGCAACGCTTGCTGCCGCAAAGGCAGGGTGGCGACGGAGGGTCATTTGTGTGTTCCAGCCGCACCTTTATTCTCGAACGCGCGATTTTTATGAGGAATTCGGCCGTGCGTTCTTCAACGCCGGCATTCTTCTGGTTACTGAGGTCTATCCGGCGCGTGAAGAGCCGATCCAAGGGGTCTCCGGAGAACTTATTGCGAATGCCGCAAAAGGGTTCGGACACAAACATGTGCACTATATCCCCGACAAGAGAATGGTCCCCGAATTTCTCATGAAGATCAAACAAACGGGCGATATCATTATTACCATGGGGGCAGGAGACATTTGGAGATTTGGGGAGGAGTTCATCAAACAATTAAAAGCGAAAAGTCCGGGATGAAAAAGTGAACACGAAAGGTGTGGAAAGACTCGTCAAGTTACCAAGAACCACATTGCATTGATACGATGGTTTTCTTGAATGACATACAGCGTCACATCACCGGGCAGATCCGCATAGGCGAACCGCTCGCGAAGTACACGTCGTTCGGCGTTGGCGGACCCGCGGACTACTATATTGTCCCGGCATCAACAACAGACCTCGTGCAGGCTATTGCTTACCTTCGCAACAGCGCCCTTCCCTTTTTCCTGCTCACTCGCGGGAGCAATCTCCTTGTCAGCGATGAAGGGTACCGGGGCGCGGCGTTGATGCTTGAGCCAGGACTGGCACACGTCCGCTATACGAGTGCCAGGGATTCGAGTAAAGGCGGACTTGTGCGTGCAGAGGCAGGGGTTCGATTGGCAACGTTCGTGGAGTACTGTGTTGAACGCTCTTTGCGGGGCGCTGAAGTGCTGGCGGGGACCCGTGGAACAATCGGCGGATGGGTGGCGAAAAACTTCGGGAGGAATGGGAGCTCGCCAATCGAGTCCATTATCGAAGTCGATCTGCTCCGCGATGGAGAGGTGACGAAGTGGAGAGAGGGGAATGCGAACCTCGCAGAGAGCACGATAAATCCGCAGAACGACATTGTTCTTGCTGCAGCATTCCGGTTTACGACAGGGGTCAAAGAGGAAATCCTGCGAACACGCCGCGAATGGTTGGTCAAACGGAATGCAATCGAGCCGGTAAATCTTGCAAATGCCGGCAGTATCTTCAAGGATCACTCTGGCTGGAAAGCTGCGGATCTGATTGGAAGGGCCGGACTGAAAGGCCGGTGCCACGGGCGGGCAAGGATTTCTGAGACGAATGCAAACTTTATCGTGGCGGACGTCGGAGCAACAGCCTCGGATGTCCTTGCACTCATCGAGTTAATGCAGCGAAAGGTTCGCAGGGAATTGAACGTTCGACTTGAGCTCAAGGTGAAGCTTGTCGGATTTGACCGCCAGAGATTGCAGAAGGTGGCCTGAGAAATGAATGGTGTGGTTGAACATACTCATCATAGCGGCGGCTTGAGCTGGCTGGGCTTTATCCTTTTGGCTCTCTGCACACTTGGTGCCGTACTCTGGGCGAACTTATGGAAAGGCGAATTGAGAGTGAAAGAAGTGCGCGTCGAAGGCAATAGGACTGTCCGCACTGAAGAAATTCTCGCTGCTGCTGCGATCCCGAGGAATGAAAAGCTCTTTGAGGTGGATCTTTTTTCTGCCCAACACCGCGTGAGTCAGACCCATTTTCTCAGATCGGTGACGGTCACGCGCGAGCTCCCGGCACGGATTACTATTTCGGTTGTCGAACGGATTCCCCTTTCGGCTGTCGCGCTGGATGAGCTTTTGTACATTGACACCGAGGGTTATGTCCTTCCCCCGGTGCGTTCCGAAAATATTTTCGATATACCTGTGCTGACGGGAAATCTCCCCAGGAATGAGTTGGTTCCGGGACGGCACATTTCCTCGGATGCCATGAGAGAGGCGGTCACCCTGCTTACACTTGCGCAGCGCATTGACGAGCAGCTGTACTGGAGGATCTCCGAAGTGCATGTTGACGGAAAGAACGATCTCATCTTCTACACCTCCGATGCTGGTGTGCCGGTGATCGTCGGCCATGAGAATATCGGTGTCAAACTTGTCAAGTTCGACAGTTTCTGGAAGCAAATGGTGGATCGACGGGGAGCACAAGAGCTGCAGTATATTGACCTCCGTTTCCAGGATCAGGTGGTCGTCAAGTGGAACCCCAAGAAGGGGGGAAGGGATCGTATTAGAGATGCAACGTAGGTGCGCGATCGGCAGGAATTGGACAGGTGTGAGTAATGCCAAAACTCTTCTCACCATAGTTCTTCTTACAAAGGAATTGCCATGGAAAACATCATAGTCGGGCTTGATATTGGCACAACAAAGGTCTGTGCCGTTGTTGCGGGTACCGACGAACACGGAAGGGTCAATATCCTCGGTCTGGGCCGAAGCCCCTCTGAAGGAATGATGCGGGGGGTAGTCATAAACATCGATAAGACCATCCGCTCCATCAGCACCGCGATTGCCGAGGCACAGTCACAATCCGGGGTTGCGATCACGAGTGTTATCGTCGGCATCGCCGGAGACCACATCCAGAGCTTCCAGAGTCGCGGGGTCATTAGCATTAGCGGACCCGAACACGAAGTCACCCAGGCGGATATCGATAGACTGATCGAAGACACAAAACGCATTGCCCTTCCATCCGACCGTAAGATCATCCATGTGATTCCGCAGGAATTTATCATCGATGGACAGGATGGCGTCTATGACCCATTCGGCATGTCGGGAATCCGAATGGAGGCAAACGTTCATATCATTACCGGTCTGGTGAGTGCTGCACAGAACATTTACAAGTGCGTACAGCGTGCCGGCCTCGAGGTGGGCGACATGGTGCTGGAGCCGCTGGCCTCCAGCTACGCCGTGCTCGATGACGAAGAAAAAGAAGTTGGCGTTGCACTGCTCGACGTCGGCGGCGGCACGACCGACCTTGCTGTGTTTGAGGAACGAACAATCCGCCATACGGCAGTCATCGGAATTGCTGGCAAAAAGGTTACGGACGACATCCGCAAGGGTCTTGGGATCCTTAACGAACAAGCTGAGCGATTGAAGAAGGAGGAGGGGTGGGCATATCTTCCCGCGGTTATCGATAACGCACCGATAATTCTCCCTGGGGTTGGAGGACGCTCACCCACCGAGATCGACAGGCGGCTGCTGGCGCAGATCATCCAGCCGCGCATGGAGGAGATCTTTGAAATCGCAGCGCTCGAGATCAAGCGCTCAGGGTACTCCAAACACCTCTCCGGCGGAGTGGTGCTGACCGGAGGTGGCGCCTTGGTCAAAGGAACAACAGACCTCGCCAGCGAGGTCCTCGGAATGCCGGTCAAGCTTGGCATCCCGTCGGGTTTCTCCGGCGGACTCATCCGCGAGATCGAGAACCCGGCCTATTCGACTGCCGTGGGCTTGGTGATTCATGGATTGAAGCATCAGGACAGGGCAGTCATCAAAGGCGGGGTTAAAATTGAGAAGACGGTCAGTGGTGTGCTTACGAGGATGAAAGGGTGGTTTGACGAACTCTAAGAATGGCGACGACATAAAAGTGTGTTCACAGTAAATATCACCAGCCAAGGAGGGTCTATCAGTGATCGAACTAGACAATTATCTCGATCGTGGAGCAAAAATCCGCGTGGTCGGAGTTGGGGGAGGAGGAGGCAATGCTGTCAGCAGCATGATCCGGCGTGGTCTGCACGGCGTTGACTTCTACGCCATCAACACGGACTTGCAGGCGCTCGAGCGCAACGAAGCGCCTAACAAAATCCAGATTGGAAAAAACTTGACCCGGGGCCTGGGCGCAGGTTCCGACCCATCGATCGGGCACAGGGCGGTTGAAGAGGACCGCGATGAAATTGCCCGCGCGCTTGCGGGAAGCGACATGGTGTTTGTAACCGCAGGAATGGGAGGGGGAACGGGAACGGGCGGCGGACCGCTGGTTGCGAATATTGGAAAGAGCATTGGTGCGTTGGTCGTTGGCATCGTGACCCGGCCATTCCACTGCGAAGGGAAGAAACGTATGGGCCAGGCAGAGATGGGCATCGAGGAGATGAAGAAGCAGGTCGACACACTCATCGTCATTCCGAATCAGAAACTTCTCTCGATAGTTGAGCGAACGACGCCGCTTCAGGAAGCGTTCGATATTGCCAACCAGGTGCTGTACGGCGCGACGCGCGGAATCTCGGAACTCATTACTGTTCCCGGTCTCATCAACGTCGACTTCGCCGACGTCCGCACGGTCATGCGCGAAATGGGCGACGCGGTCATGGGAACCGGCATTGCGAGCGGCGAGAATCGTGCTGTGGAGGCCGCACATGCCGCAATTTCCAGCCCGCTGCTTGACGACGTCTCAATTTCCGGGGCCCAGGGAGTGCTCGTGAATGTCACAGGCGGCCCGTCGATGTCGCTGGTTGAGATTGACGAAGCAACCGAAATCATCCACGATGCTGGCGGCGAGGACGCAAACGTCATTCTCGGAGCCGTCATTGACGAAACGATGACCGATGAACTGATGGTTACGGTTATTGCAACTGGCTTCAACAAGAAGGCGACGGTTGTCACTTCGAAGCCAGCGAAGAACATTCGTGTCATCGACAAAATACCGACCGGAGCGGCAGAGCTGCAAAAGCTGGATGAGCCTGCTTTTGTGCGGCGCGGAGTGGACTTAAGTCTGCCTCAATTTCGCACCGAAGGGGATTCAAGCCACCCAAAAATTGATAAGGCTGATCCGGAGAAACCTGCTTTCCTAAGGAAGATCATGGACTGAGGTCCACACCCCGCAACAGTCTGCTGGTGATACCCCGGAAGGAACGACCTGTCCCCAATTGCGCGGTCGGGGAGAGGGCGTTCCTTCCTTTTTGTGGCGGCCACTGGATATTTCAAACTCCAAATCACAAGTTGTCCTGCTGCTCCGATCACTCCAGTACTCCGGATGGCCACACACTCCTCGTATCGTCTGCCCTGGAGTTGCTTCTTCCTCCCGTGTTTGATACTTTGAGAAGGAAAGAATTGAATTAGAAATTGTGCGGAAGAAACTCTTACTCCTTGTCTTTGTTGCTCTCTTTGGTCTGACCGATGAGGCTCGTCCTCAGCAGGTCCGAGTTTCCAGTGCTTTCAAGATCGCCCGCCTCAAGTATGGGGGGGGCGGTGACTGGTACAATGACCCCTCGGAGGAGGTGAACCTCCTGAAATTCATCAAGCAAAACACAAGCCTTGATGTTGACCCGAAGTATGAGTTTGTGGATATTTCAAGCGAGAATTTCTTTACCTATCCGTTTATTTTCATGACGGGCCACGGGAATATCGCGCTTAATGAGAGTGAGGTGAGGCGGCTTCGGATCTATCTGGAGAATGGCGGTTTCCTGTTCGCGGATGATGACTACGGCATGGATAAGGCTTTCCGCCGTGAGATGAAGAAGGTCTTCCCGGAACAAGACCTGGTCGAGTTACCGTTCAACTACGGTATCTACCATATTCAGTTCGATTTCCCGAACGGGGTGCCAAAGACCCATGAGCACGATGGCAAGCCGGCGCAAGGGCTCGGTCTCTTTCACAACAACAGGCTGGTTGTGTATTATACGTATGAGTCGAATCCAAGCGACGGTTGGGCTGATCCTGAAGTACATAATGACCCCGAGCCGAAACGGCAGGAAGCGCTCCGGTTCGGAACGAACATTGTTCTCTGGGCGTTGACGCATTAGAGAATCTGAGATCCTCTCTTTTCCATTCAGCCAGACGCCCGCCTGCTCCGACCTTGTCGGGACCTGCCCCCCAATTGATCAGACGGGGCGGGGAGTCTGCCTGCCCCAGGCAGGGAGGTCGTGCCTCGATTTCGTCGGGATGGACAATCCGCAATACGACTGATTACACATGGACCTGATGGACCAGTCGAGTCAACATATTTACAACGGGATCCTCATCCGGCTGGCGGCGGTGAAGCGGAAGGAGAATGTTGTCGGCACCATCTGTGGTGCACTTTTCTCCGGGGGGGTGGTGCTAGCGGCGTTTCTCGTTGCGGTTCTCATTGAGCAGGCGTTCTACCTCGACGTGGTCCCTCGTACGTCAGTTTTTTGGTTACTCGTGGCGCTGGGTATCGGACTCGTCGCATGGCGTGTTGCGCGACCGCTGTTTCGGCTTCTTCACCTCCTTCCTGACGAAAACGATTTCGTTACTGCTCGAAAGGTTGGGAAGAAATTCCCCCACCTCAATGACCGTCTTGTCAACATCGTTCAACTTTTCAGTGAGCACGCCAACAGGGCGCTCTATTCGACGGAGCTCATTGACGCCTCCCTTTCAGATGTTCACAAGGAGATCGAGTCGCTAAGTTTCACTTCTATCATTGACTATGCTGCCCCACGGCGGCTTGGCAAGCTCCTTGCCGTCACCCTTGGCGTATATGGGTTGCTGCTCCTGATCTTTCCCGGCACCTTCTTGGGCTCAGCCTTCCGGCTTCTTAACTATGACCGGTCATTTGTTGCGCCCGTGGCGTTTACGTTTATTGTCAACCCCGGGGACAAGGAGGTGGTGAAGGGGGAGACAGTTCCCGTCCTCGTCCGGGTGGAAGGTGAGCCACAACGCCAGATCATTCTTTCAAACAAACCCGAGGGTCAGGTTTCATATGAAGTGCGGAAGCTGGATCTGGCGCCTGACGGAAACTTCAAGACCGAATTCCGCACACTCAAGTCCACCACGGCCTATTTTGTCAGCGCCGGCTCGGTCCGCAGCCGGGAATTTACTCTGAGGGTGGTTGACAGACCCGTGGTGAAGACCCTCAGACTTGTGCTCCGGTTTCCCGGGTACGCACGACTTCCTGCGAAACAGCTCGATGACAATATTGGTGATGTGACTGCGCTGAAGGGAACGCGAGTCAATTTCTACATCGAGGCGAACAAAGAGCTGTCATTGGCACACCTTGTATTCAACGATGGATCTCAGCTGGCACTGACCGTTAGTGGTGACCACGGTAGCGGCAACACGCTGCTCATGAAAGAGTGCACGTACCACGTCATGCTCAAAGACACTGGCGGTCTTGCCACGACCGAGCCCATTGAGTACGCCATGAAAGTGCTGCCCGATGGGTATCCCACAGTCTCGATCCTTGTCCCGGGCCGTAACGTGGATATCACCGAGAACATAGAACTCCAGATGCTCGTGAAAATCAAGGACGACTACGGCTTCACAAAGCTCCGTCTGGCGCACAGGCTGGTCCAGTCACGTTACGAACAGCCTGCACAGGGGTTCTCGTATATCGACTTTCCGTTGCCTGGTGGCACTCAGACCGAATTCATGGTGCCGTTTCGCTGGTCGCTGAAGAACCTCAGCCTCGTTCCGGAAGATGTGGTTAGTTACTACGCGGAAGTGTTTGACAACGACAATGTCTCCGGTCCGAAATCAGCCTTGAGCGAGATCTTCACTCTCCGGCTTCCCTCACTCGAGGAGGTCTTTGCCGACGTCGACAAGGGCCACGAGGTGAGCCTCGAAGGAATGAAAGAGGCGATGAAGCAAGCAGAAGCCGCAAAGAGGGATCTGGATGAACTCCAGCTGGAGATGAAGAAGGGTCAGCAAAAAATGGACTGGCAGGATCGGAAAAAAGCAGACGAAACGCTGAAAAAGTATCAGGAGATCCAGAAAAAGCTGGAGGAGGTGAACAAAACCGTCGAGGAGATGGTGGACGAAATACAGAAGAACCGGATTCTCTCCAAAGAGACGCTGGAGAAATACCAGGAATTACAGCAATTGATGCAACAGATGAATTCTCCTGAGTTCGCCGAGGCAATGAAGAAACTCCAGCAGGCCCTGCAGCAAATGGACCCGAACCAGATGCGACAGGCGTTACAGCAGTTCACGTTCTCGGAGGAGAATTTCCGTAAGAGTGTCGAACGCACAATCAATTTACTCAGGCGGATCCAGATTGAGCAAAAGGTGGAGGAAGTTCTGAAGCGAGCCAATCAACTGATGAAGCAACAGGAGCAATTGCAGGAGGAGACCAAGCAAACCGATTCACAA
>Ga0299912_10000585_pt1 | contig 30703 bp, 24 predicted proteins | sample RVTome_2_FD_207667 | JGI IMG/M metagenome (GOLD analysis project Ga0299912, IMG submission 207667) | Soil microbial communities from uranium-contaminated site in the Upper Colorado River Basin, Wyoming, United States - RVT95D214 (version 2) ... | reverse complement strand
ATAGCGAAGCTGTCGAAAAAGCCTCTGTGAGCCTATCGTGATCTGCTTTTTAGGAATTTTGGGCTAAAGCGCCTGGCGATCTTGGTGGTTCTTGGGTTTTCTTATGGCTGGCGGCTGCTTTGTTCTCCTCCTCCCCCCGGTTTATGCATAGGCCAACCCATAGTTCATGATCTTTTCTATGTTATGGACGAGGCAGTACATCAGCCATTGGATATTCACTTTGACTTTTCCTCTCAAAGTGAATCGGTCTAATCGTTTGTTACTCCGAAGATTGGCAAAGACGGGCTCAGCGATAGCCAGCCGTTGCGGGTAGATTCTGCGCCCCTGTGCAGTTTCGATTTTCTCCACCATCTGTTTGGAGAGACTCTCACCGATGGGGACTGCCAGATGCTTGCGTTTGCCACCCTTACCATAAATGCACCTGGATCTGAGCGGGCAAGTCTGACAATCTTTTTCCGCAGCAATATATTTGCGATATAGGTGGCCATGGTCGAAAACTCGTTTGACTAAGAGTTTGAGGACCTTGCCCTGAGGACAGATATACTGATCCAAGCTCTCATCATAGTGAAAGTCTTGTAAGGTAAATCTCCTGGCCTGCTGCCGCTTCTGGGTGGCGAACCTCGGGTCCCGGTTGCGGAATTTTCTATCGGGAATATAGGCATCCACCCCCATCTCCTGGCACTTCCTTAAATTGACCTGAGTATGGTAATTGCTGTCGGCGGTGAGGATCTTGCCCTTAAAGTAATCTGGCCCATGGCCGAGGCTCTGTAAATTTCCCAGTGCCCCGGTCACCATGGGCGGGACGTGGCCATGGTCTTGGCCATTGCCGAAGGCCTCACCATGCACAATGACTTGGTGCTTGCCATCAATGAGGGCCTGGCTATTGTATCCTTGGACGGCGCCATGGGAGGTCATCATGGTGGCCGAGTCATTATCCGTAATATTACTCTGTTTTTCTCTACCAGCCGCACCTGGCTTGGGCTGGTTCTCGGCCAACCAGGTTTCAATAAGCTCTGCCTTCCTCTGTAATTTCTCCACCTGCTGCTGCCGGTTGGTGCCCGAAGCCCTGGGCCCGGGAGGATCATCCTGCCCTCGGTCGGTTTGCATCTGCTCTGCCAGCAACTGCGCCACCTTGGCCTCGATCTTTTGCTTTTTCTTATGCAGCTCAGGAAAAGTGCCGCTCCATTCTTTGGAGGCGTTGGAAGGCAGTTTGCACCCATCCAAAGCAAACATAGTCCCACCCAACAGGTTCATCTCCTCACAGACCAGCAGCACATCTCTAAAAAGGGGGAGAATCTCATCCTGCATGGAAGAAACAAACGCGGCAATGGTGCTGTGATCAGGATGCTGGCCACAGGCTAAGGCCATAAAAACTACATTCTCCCGGCAGGCCTGCTCGATCTTCCGAGAAGAAATCAGTCCCCGGGAATAGGCCAACAACACCACCTTCAAGAGCACCTTGGGGTCATATGCGGCCCTGCCGGTCTCATCATTGCGGTATTTGCCAGCAAAAATGGATAAATCCAAGCGCTTTTCCACCAGGGTATGGATGGCAAACTCCAAGGTGCCCGGCATTAACTGGTCTTCCAAAGAAACCGGTAAGAGAACTCTTTGTTGATAGTTGTAGGTTTTAAATCTGGCCATGGCTTATCCGCTCAACAAAAGTTATTGGCCAAGAATAGCACAGAATATTTATTTATTAAAGATTATAGTGGCTTATAGATATTTTGGGGGGGATGGAAATAATATGTGCGGACCTTTTTCGACAGCCTCAGCAGCTATCTCAAAAGTAAACCTTGGGTTTTTTTATTACCTTTTCAGGCGATGGTCCGAGCAGGGTTGGATAAAAATGTTATTTTTGTCTAATGAGTGCAGCAGAAATTGTTAAAAACCATATTTATCTTTCCTTAGTCTAAAAGCTTTTTCTCCGCCCTCCATTACTGCTGTAATTTCCTTCTTTATCACCTCTAAATCTATGGCACCCTCAGCTTTTATTTTTCCGCCGGATTGATCTCCGGCCCTCCTGTAGTCGCAGCATACGACTAACTCTGAATCTCCATTTACTACAAGGTTTGCGTTATGACTGCTGAATATCAATTGTCTCCTTGTCTTTGCATCCCATATCTGGTTTACTATAGCATCCATAGCCCTGTTATCAATATCGTCTTCTGGTTGGTCAATAATCAGCGGTTCTCCAGGTTGATTAAGCAAGACAGTCAAGAGAGCAGTTGCTTGCTGGCCTGCGGATGCATCAGAAAAAGATATATACTCATCCAAGGCGGGGTTTGTCCCATAAAAAAAGTTAGGGTTAAATTCTATTTCTGTTGTAAGTAATTCAAGCCACTTATCTACTGTTAGTTGTTCAGATATTCTCGATCGCTCATTACCGGTAAACGCTAATTCCTTTAAAAGAGGCGTTTCAGGCAAAACGGGCGTTCTTGCTTCCGAAGCCTTAAAATTTACTATATTTTCAAGTTCGCGCAAAATATTATCCCATATCAATATCGGGTTATCGCTTTCGGTAAGCTTCATACAAATAGCATCTATCCGTGCCTGGCTTATGCGCATACCAGCAAATAATATCTTTAATTTATCCCTAAGTGGATTTATATCCATAGCTTTAGATAGTTGCGCCTTAATAGAACCCTGTGAAAGGGTATTAAATTTAGCACATTCGATTTCTAACAATTTGATTTTAGAATCATGAAGATCACCCCATTGTTTCCTCAGGGTCTGATATGAGGTCTCCGGATGGCCAGCTTCTGTCAAATTTTTTCGCTTCTCTCCAATTATTTTTTTAATCTCTTCAAACCTTTGTTCGACCCGCTGTATTTCATCTAAATGCTGTTGATTAGATGTAGTTTCTGACATCACTCTTTCATATTGAGAATAGAAGGCTTTCCTTATAGAGTTCCACTTATTAATTAATTCATTAATATCTTTTAATGCATCTTCTTCGACCAATAAAACTAAACTTGCAATAGACCCGTTGACCCTTTCATAGTGCCCTTTAAGCCAATCATTTATCTCCGATATAAGTTCTTTATTTATAATGCCTTCAATATCAGCAATTCTCTTGGGGTATGTATCTATTGCTTCCTTTAATTCATTTACCTTATCTAATATGAATTGTAGATCACTCGCAATATTATCAATTATCCCCTCTTCAGTCTCGTATATTGGTTTTTGTTTAATTATCTCGTGGTCTTCTGGAGAGATACCTTTTAAACTTGACCGCAGGCTTTTAATTTGACTACTTAACGATGATATTTCTAGTCCGTATTTCTCAATTTCTGTTTCTATATCATCTTTTCTCTTGAGTTGCGCATACGTGCTTTTAATCTTAATGGAGATACCTTTAATATCAAATCTTATTTTACTCAAATCCTTATTTATAGGTAGCTCTATAAATCTCTTCAGTTCTGCAATCTTCACTCCGACACTGCTTAACTGCTTTTGGCTATAAGCCTGGATGGGTAATAAATTCTGAACATCTTCTTCAGTTACTTGAAGGAAATCTGAATCCGCAATTTTTAAATGAATCTCATTTGTTTTAGAATTCCGTTTAACAATATGAGATATATCATTTAATAGAAATGTAACTCTGACCTCTCCTTCGATTTTTTGTAGGGTATTTTCAATCAAACTTTTTCTCTTTACTAAGAAGTCAGGTGCATCTTCATAAATATCTATACTTTCAACTGGTTGGTCACATAATCCCCATCTTAGATATTCAAGGATCGTTGATTTTCCTGTGCCCCTTCCACCTATGATTGAATTGTATTGCTGATTAAATTCTAGTTCCGTTGGCCCCAGGAATTTGGAATTTGAAACATCTATTCCTGTTATCCAAATACTTGGAACCTGAGGATCTTCCTGAGAAAGGCGAGATTCCCTAGCCAAACAAGCCTGCCTTAACGCTTCTGCTGTCGGCATCGCCCATTTTACCCAAGTAGTGTGTCTGCCTAGCTCTGAAAAGGTTCTTGTCCTATTGTCGGAGGTTTGGAATAGCCCTATTGGTTTAAAGCCATAATCCCGGTTTTTACCGTTGGTAATGGTTTGATTTCCGGTTCCATGTTGCGACACAGGGCCATCTAAATAACCCCCAACACAAGGCATGGATTTATATTTTTGGTGAAACCCTGATCTTAAAAGGGTGTGATTGCCACCTTCACTAACATTGGGTAGGACAATAAACCTGCCTCTCAGCTCAGGGACACTATTCAATTTATCGTAGAGTTCAATAAAGTCATTTACTGCTATCGACTGTATTTCTGCATGCTTTTCATTCTCTGGCGGGGCGGGTGAAGGCAGCCCCAGCGCTGGGTGAATGGTTGCTAAAAGACTTTCTGGAAAGTCTGCATCTAAAATAAGTAATGCTTGACACGGAATGGCAAGAGTTAGCTCCATTCCTGGAAAAACGATAATTTTATTATTGTTAGGGACCGGGTCTCCATTATCATCCAATTCACTATTTGCAGCTTCTTTAATATATGTGAAAAAGGTCATATCGTGATGATCCGTTATTGCAACAGCATCCAAACCTTTTAATCTGCAAGCTCGAATAAATTCTTCTGAATAGGCCTTTCTTTCTTCGGGCGTTACGGCCCCGGCGCCTTCCCAACTTAAATCTCTTGGTGTATGAACCTGGAAATCACACCTATAAAAATGTGCCCCATTATCCATTGATCATCTCCCAGTAGGTTAGGGGGGGAAGCCGCTCACTCTCTCCGGCTTAATGGCCTGGCTTTATCGGGGGACAACTACTCTTACAAACCATTCCCATTTCATCATGACAATACGGAAGGAATGTTAGCAAGCGCCTAACAGTCTCATCAGGGAGCGTTTCAGCTTAGAGTATATTGTAAGAAAAAAAAGTCAACGCCATTCTGTTACCTTGCCACTATACGCCCTTTCGCTAATTTTTCCAAATGGTTCGTGTATAGGAACCCTTGCAAATAGAGCTTGAATTGGGAATCTTCCCGCAAAATCGGAAATTTTCCGGGGAGATCATATTGACTTGGGGGAAAGGCTGTCCCGAGGTGTTCCGGTTTTTGACTCAGACCAAGGCCAGAGGTGCGAGACCGGGTGGTGCTGACGCCAGGAGCAGCAGGCATCAAGAAATCGGCACGGGGGTTCGTCGCCCCGCTCCTGGCCGATCTCCCCCGCTGGGAGCACCGGCACCCTGAAATGCGCCCCCAGACCTCCCCCCGGAAGATAAATCTACGGCGCACAGGGCCACTCACAGCCCCACCACGGCCCGCAAAGATGACACCCATAGGGGAAATCAGGGGGGCCTGTGGAATGCTTAAATCGCCCGCAGGAAGGCCCCGCCAACCGGCCATATTTTGCTCAAAAAATATTTGGGCTTGGGTCCCATAGGGGGGTGCTCTCTTTTGAACTGTCTATTTTGGCAGCAATGGAAAATTGAAAAAAGGTCCGGACGGGGCATTTATCCATAGGGGGGGTAGGAGTCCCGTCTCCGGGTTTGCCTCTGGGGCCGGGAAGAGGGGGAGGGGCACCAGGGGCCAGGGGCCCAGGCCGTGGCAGGGGACCGGCCAGGTGGTGAGCGGTGGCGTGGTGCGGTGGGCGGCAGGGGCAGGGGGCGAGGACACCTGACAGGGAGGGGGCAGGCAGTCCAGCAGCATGGCTGAGGCACAGTCGAGCCGGGCTGACCTGCCTAGTATTTTGAACGCGCTGAGATGGTTGAGCCGGAGCCGCAGGGCTGCCGGCCTCGGGGGGTCGGGGCTGTCCCCCGGCGGTGGGAGCAGGGCAGAGGCCGGGGGTGTCGGGGAAGAGGCTGGCACCCCCCCCACCCTAATTAAACCGGACCGGCGAGACTCAGGAACAAGGGAACATCCTGCTCCCTTTTTACCCCGTTTAGAGAGATTCTGTGGGGAATAGTGTGGGGAATAAAAAGGACAATGGTTAGGTCGAATTACCTAACCCATTGATATTCTTTGGCGTCCCCACGGGGATTTGAACCCCGGTCGCCGGCGTGAAAGGCCGGTGTCCTGGACCAGGCTAGACGATGGGGACGTTTAGGTGTGCTTGGTGGGCCGTGTTGGATTCGAACCAACGACTCTCTGCTTAAAAGGCAGATACTCTACCGACTGAGTTAACGGCCCGAACCAGATATTTTTAACCCCTGCCTCCAGAGTTGTCAAGGAAATCAGGGGGAAAGATTGGTTTGGGGGGGGCGGGGACCTCAGGCCCCTGGCCCTCCCCCAAATTCTTCCAAGGCAGCCAGAGTCTGCGCCAGGAGGTCGGCGTGGAGGGTCTGGGGGGGGGCCGCGGCGTCCACCCGCTGGATGTGGGAGCCTTGCAGGGTGTCGTAGATGGCCGCCACCCGCTCCAGGTACGGGGGTAGTTCGCTCACCTGGCGTTCCCGTTTTAGGCGGTCTAAGGCCTGGGACACGGGGAGGGTGAGGATGAATACCAGGTGGGGCCGGGGGGCGAAGGCCTCGTTTTCCGCCAAAATCCAGACGGGGTCCAGGCCCAGGGCCCCCTGGTAGGCCACGGTTGAGTAATAGTAGCGGTCGGTGATGACGATCCGCCCCGCATTCAGGGCGGGTTTGATGACCTGGTCCACGTGTTCCCGGCGGTCGGCCAAAAAAAGGTCCAGCTCTTCCTGGGGCGTCAGGTTCCTGGTGGGGCCCTGGAGGTAGCGGCGTAGCCTTTGCCCCACCGGGCCGTTGGTGGGCTCTTGGGTGAGGACCACTTCCCGGCCCTGCTGCCGCAGGGACACGGCCAATAGTTGGGCCTGGGTGGACTTGCCGGAGCCGTCCACCCCTTCCAGGGCCAGGAGAAATCCCCTCCCCATGGTTAGCTTTGGCTACCAGACTTCAGGGAAGGCCACGTTGTCATAGAGGTATTCCACTTTCTCTTTGTGGCTCAGCTCCACCTGGGCCATCTTTTCCAGGAAATCCCGGATCTCCCCCGGCGGCTGCATGCCGGCCAGGGTCTGATAAAACTGGTAGGAGCCTTCCTCCCGTTTCATGGCAATGACCAGGGCTTCCTGGGGGGACATCTCCGCGGTGATGGCCGGGGCCTTGAGGAGTTCCGCCAGGTGCACGTTTTGGGAGTGGCCCACCAGTTTGCACCCCTGGGGCGTGAAGCAGGATTGGAGAAAAGCCTTGTGCTCCAACTCCTCCTTAGCCAGGTATTCCAGGGTGTCTTTGGTATCCGCATGGGTCACGGTTTTGGCCAGGCGCTGGTACAATTCGTGGGACAATTCTTCCTGGGCGATGGCGCTGTTGATGATGGCTTGGAGTTCAGTATCCATAAAGTCTTCCTTCCTCTGGGTAATCAGGTCTTCCTGGGGTTAGAGGGGAGAAAAAAACCGGGGAGGACCCCTGGAGAACAGGGGTCCTCCCCGGGGTTAAGTTTAAGCCGTTTTGATCTCGATGGCCTTGGGTTTGGCCTCTTCTTTTTTGGGGCAGGTTATGGTCAGGACCCCCTGCTTATAGGCGGCCTCGATCTTATCGGCCTCCACGGCCGTGGGGAGTCGTAAGGAGCGGGAGAAAGAGCCGTGGCTCCTTTCCACCAGGTGGTAGTTCTCCTTTTTTTCTTCGCGTTCCGACTTCTTCTCCCCCTTGATGGTGAGGATGTCTCCGGACAAGGGAATGTCGATATTTTGGGCGTCCATCCCCGGAACTTCCGCCTTGACCACTACTTTATCCGCGGTTTCCGAGACATCCACCGCGGGGGCCCATTCGGCTTCCAGGGGCCGGAAGGCCCGGCGGCCGGGTCCGAAAAAATCGTCCCAGAGGCGATCCATCTCCCGGCGCAGGCGGGAGACTTCCCGAAAAGGTTTCCATTCCATAATATCAGCCATAAAACACCTCCAGAGTTGCCAACCGGTATTCCAGTCGATTTCTTTTATAATTAATAGTGCTTGCCCTCCTAGCTGTCAACTCTCGCCGGGGAAAATTGCCGGAGAATCTTCTTGAATTTGGAGAAGAAGGATGGTAAAAGAAGAAGAATCTATTAGGGTTGTACCTATGACTCGATTGCTGATGCTGAAAACTGCAAACCGCCTCCTTACCCGGTAAGGAGGTTTTTTTTTGCCGCCAAGGAAGGATTGGCCTATGGAATTCCGCCGCAAAGACCTGCTGGGCATCGCCGACCTGGAACCCGAGGAGATCAGCCTCATCCTGGACACCGCTTCTTCCTTCAAGGAGATCTCCACCCGGCCCATCAAGAAAGTTCCCACCTTAAGGGGCAAGACGGTGATGACCATGTTCTACGAGCCCAGCACCCGCACCCGCATGTCCTTTGAGATCGCGGCCAAACGCCTCAGCGCCGACACCCTCAACCTTACGGTGGCGGCCTCCAGCGCGGTCAAGGGGGAGACCCTGGCGGACACGGCCCACAATCTGGAGGCCATGGCCCCGGACGTCCTGATTATCCGGCATCCCAGCAGCGGCGCCCCCCACTACCTGGCCCAGCGCCTCAAGTGCGGGGTGGTCAACGCCGGGGACGGCATCCACGAGCACCCCACCCAGGCGCTGCTCGACCTCCTCACCGTGCGGGAGGCCAAGGGGACCCTTTCCGGCCTGAAAGTGGCCATCATCGGCGACATCGCCCACTCCCGGGTGGCCCGCTCCAACATTTACGCCTTCACCAAGATGGGCTCCCAGGTGACCTTGGCCGGGCCCGGCACCATGCTCCCCCCCTACCTGGAAACCCTGGGGGCCACGGTTACCACCTCCCTGGTGGAAGCGGTGACCGGCGCGGACGTGATCATGATGCTCCGGCTGCAACTGGAGCGCCAGGGCCAGATGTACCTGTCCACGCTGAGGGAATACAGCACCTTCTTCGGCCTGGCCCCCAAACACCTGAAGCTGGCCAAGGAAGACGTGATCATCTTGCACCCCGGCCCCCTCAACCGGGGAGTGGAGATTTCCCCGGAAGTGGCCGACGGCCCCCATTCCCTCATCCTGGAGCAGGTGACCAACGGGGTGGCGGTGCGCATGGCCGTGCTCTATTTCTTGATCGGAGGAGAAAAAGGGTGAGCCTGTTAATCAAAGGCGGGCTGGTGGTGGACCCCTCCCAAGGCCTGGAGGAGAGGCGGGACCTGCTGGTGGAGCGGGGAAAGATTGTGGCCCTGGAGCCCCCCGGCCGCATCTCGGACAACGGCAGGCGGGTGATCTCCGCCCAGGGGTTGGTGGTGGCCCCCGGCCTGGTGGACATGCACGTCCACCTCCGGGAACCGGGGGAGGAATACAAGGAAACCATTTGCACCGGAACCAGGGCCGCGGTCCAGGGGGGCTTCTCCGCGGTGGCCGCCATGCCCAATACCAAACCGGTGAACGACACCGCGGCCGTGACCCGCCTCATTCTGGACCAAGCCAAGGAGGCCCGCAATGCCCGGGTTTATCCGGTGGGGGCCGTCTCTGTAGGCTCCAAAGGCGAGGTGCTCGGCGAATACGGCGATCTCAAGGCCGCGGGCGCGGTGGCCCTCACCGACGACGGCCAGCCGGTTACGAGCGCCCTGCTCATGCGCCGGGCCCTGGAATACGCCCGCACCTTTGATCTCCCGGTCATCTCCCACTGCGAAGACCTGGACTTAAGGGCCGACGGCGTCATGCACGAAGGCCGCGTCTCCCTGCAACTGGGCCTGAAAGGTATTCCCGCAGCCGCGGAAGAGGTCATGGTCTTCCGGGACCTGGCCCTGGCCCGCCTCACCGGGGGGCGCCTGCATATCGCCCACGTCAGCACCGGGGGCAGCGTGGCCTTGATCCGCCTGGCCAAGGCCCAGGGTCTGGCCGTCACCGCGGAGACCGCGCCCCATTACTTTTCTCTCACGGACGCGGCGGTGCTGGGCTATAACACCCACGCCAAGGTCAACCCGCCCTTAAGGACGGACGCGGACGTGGCCGCCATCAAAGAAGGCCTCCGGGACGGCACCTTGGACGCCATCGCCTGCGACCACGCGCCCCACAGCTCCCTGGAAAAAGAGGTGGAATTCACCGCCGCGGCCTTCGGCTTGATCGGCCTGGAAACCTCCCTGGGCCTCACCCTGAAACTGGTGCACGCCGGGGAACTCTCCCTGATGCAGGCCATTGCCGCTCTCAGCCCCAATCCTGCCCGCATCCTGGGCGTGGAGGGGGGCTCCCTGACTCCGGGGGGCCCCGCGGACATCACCCTCATCGACCTCAACCGGGAATGGACTGTGGATGTCAACACCTTCGCCTCCAAATCCCGGAACTGCCCCTTTAACGGCTGGACCTTGAAAGGCCGGGCGGTGATGACCATCGTGGGGGGAAAGGTGGTGTGGGAGGGGTAGTGAGCAGTGAGCAGAAGGATATAGGGCGGCCCGTGGCCGTCATAAATTACGAGTAATTTCTCACGCAAAGGCGCAAAGACGCCAAAGGCGCAAATAATTCTTGGTTTTCTTTGCGTCTTTGCGAGACATTTTTTCAAGCATTATAGGGCGGGCATGGCCCGCCGGTCTTTGCTTCTTCCCTTTAAGGTTGACCATTGCCCATAAGTCGGTATCCTGTATATTTTACGGATATGACATATTTTTCCCTCTCCCCCCCGGGGGGGGAGAGGGTAGGGTGAGGGGGGGTGATGACCAGCAAGCGTGCCAGGGTCTTGCGGCAACACCTAACCGATGCCGAAAGAAGGCTCTGGTATCATCTCCAGAACCGACAGCTTGGCGGCTGGAAATTCCGGCGGCAGCATCCGGTGGGACCTTTTATAGTAGATTTCATCTGCCTGGAGAAAAAAGTTGTCATCGAAGTTGATGGTGGGCAGCATGCGGAGAACGAAGAGCTGGACACGCAGCGTTCCGCTTACTTAAAGGAGATGGGTTATCATATCTTGCGGTTCTGGAACAATGAAGTCTTGCAGGAGACTGAGGCGGTTCTGACTACGATTTTTGCGAGCCTCGAGGACGCCCCCCCTCACCCCAGCCCTCTCCCCCCAATGGGGGGAGAGGGGGTTCTCTGACTTAGCTATAGCCAATTAATGCATGGTGTCGCCCTACAAGCCAGAAATAGGAGGAAATATGACAACAAAACAATATATTACAGGAATGCAAGGAGTATATTTTGTTGCCGCCAAATTATCTGAAAAAGGTTTCATAGTTTCGCCAACTTTACGGAGTGCGGCTGGGGCAGATTTATTAGTAACCGATCAAAAATGTCGACAAGCTTATTCTGTTCAGGTTAAAACAAACAAAAAAACCTTTAGTTTTTGGCTGGTAGGGAAAAAGGCAAAAGAAATCAATTCTAAAACTCATATATATGTATTTGTAAACATTAAAAAGGATGGAGAGGAAATAGAATATTATGTTGTGCCTAGTAAAATAGTCTCAGAAAATATGGAGTCGAAAGAGAATTGGGATAATTTCTATTTTTCTAATAAGGAACAAGCTAAATATTATAGAGACCGTTGGAAGTTATTTGGAAATCCAGGCAATGAGTCAGAAATATAGGGTGGGCACTGCCCGCCGATTTTTCCGAAAGGTTTTTGTAGGGTGAGTCCTACGTACCATTAATTCCAGTCCCGGATAGCCTGGGCGCCTCGCCTGTGCCCTAAATACGGCGGACGAGGACGCCCGCCCCACTTTTCATAATGAATGTTGACGGGTAGGACTGTATGAGTGAACCTGATCGAAGGATAGCCCGAGAAGCGCTGTTTGAAGCCATCGAAAATCAGATGAAAGCGGACAACCCGCGTGAAACCAAGGAAACCTTCGACAGGCTCAGGGCTGCCGGCTACTCCCGCAAAGAAACCATGAAATTTCTCGCCTGTGTGCTCCTTGTTGAACTGAACGAGATGGTTAGAGACCACCGTATGTATAATGAAGCATCTTATGTCAACAGATTAAAGGCGTTGCCTCAAATGCCATGGGAAAATGAGCCGGAAGATTACGCCTAATCTCTCGAAACTAAAACCTTAGAGGTTAACATGCCCAGCCAGGTATTCTTCATGGACCTCCGCGCCTCCGTCAAGGAGCCCAATTTCAAGAGATTCCAGCAGTTGCTGGCCGCGGTGGACTTGAAGAGCATCATCCAGCGGAAAAAGAAGCGGCCCTTGATGGCCGTGAAACTCCACTTCGGGGAGAAGGGCAACACCGCCTTCATCCGCCCCAACTTTGTGCGCTGGGTGGTGGACGCCCTCTGGGAGAACGGGAGCCGGCCTTTTCTGACGGACGCCAATACCGTGTACGTGGGCACCCGGGCGGAGGCGGTGAGCCACCTGACCACGGCCATTGAAAACGGCTTTGCCTACGCGGTGGTACGGGCGCCGTTGGTCATCGCCGACGGCCTGACCGGGAAGGCCGAGGTGGAGGTGCCCATTAAGAAAAAACATTTCCAGAGCGTCTTCCTGGCGGAAGGTGTGGTGGAGGCGGAAGGGCTGGTGGCCATGACCCACTTCAAGCTCCACGAGCTCTCCGGGTTCGGGGGCGCGCTGAAAAATTTGGGCATGGGCTGCGCCTCCCGCCGGGGCAAGCTGGCCCAACACTCCAACATCGCGCCCAAGGTGACGGAAAAAAAATGCACCGGCTGCGGCGAGTGCGTGGCCCACTGCGCCCAGGAGGCCATCCACGTCAACCCGGAGACGCAAAAGGCGGTGATTGACCCCGCCAAGTGCATCGGCTGCGCCGAGTGCATCCTGGTCTGTCCCTACGCCAACATCCAGATCCAGTGGAACGAATCCATCCCCGTCTTCCTGGAAAAGCTGGTGGAGTACGCCTACGGGGTGATGCAGGGCAAAGAGGAGCGGGCCGTGTTCCTGAGCTTCATTACCCAGGTTTCGCCTGCCTGCGACTGCTATGGCCACAATGACGCGCCCATCGTCGGGGACCTCGGCATCCTGGCCTCCCGGGACCCGGTGGCCATCGACCAAGCGGCCGCGGACCTGGTGAACCAGGCGAAGGGCCTGCCGGATTCGGCCCTGAAAAAGAAGGGCGCGGGGGTAGACAAATTTAAGGACATCTACCCCCAGGTGGACTGGCCTGTTCAACTGGAATACGCGGAAAAATTGGGTTTGGGAAGCCGGGAGTATGAGTTGGTAAAGATATAATTTGCATTCTTGGCGGCTTGGGGAGAGATTTATCACGCCAAGACGCCAAGACGCAAAAGGAAAGAAGCTATGCAGCCCATCGGCCCTTTGATGATCGAGCACCGCCTGATTGAGCGGATGATTACCCTGATACAGCGGGAGTGGCAGCGGATTACGGACAACGTGGCCGTGGACCCGGAGTTCGCGTTCGTGGACCCGGTCTTCATCGACACCGCGGTGGATTTTATCTGCACCTATGCGGACCGCTGCCATCACGGCAAGGAAGAGGGTATTTTGTTCTCGGCCCTGGAGAAAAAGGCATTGTCCGGCGAGCACCGGCAGCTGCTGGAGGAACTGGTCCGGGAGCACGTGCTGGCCCGGGAGACCACCGCGGCCCTGGTGCAGGCCAAGGGGGATTACCTGCTGGGGAAGAGCGCCGCGCTGGACGAAATCCTGAAGAATCTGGGGGCCCTGGTGGAATTTTATCCCCGGCACATCGACAAGGAAGACACACATTTTTTCATTCCCTGTATGACCTATTTCAGCGACGCCGAGAAGGCGGCGCTGCTCCAGGCCATGGGGGATTTTGACCGGGAGATGATCCACGAGAAATACCGGGGCGTGGTGGAAGGGTTCGAGACCCGGAAAGCCTGTCATATATAAAAGATACACCACAAAGACACAAAGGGCACAAAGAACACAAAGAGAGCCATTATCGGGCTTAGGCCCGATAATGGCTCTCTTGAATTTAAATATCTCTGTGACCCTTTGTGACCTTTGTGTCTCTGTGGTGAAAATATGGTAGTATTTAACGATGGTTTATCTAGTAGGCGCGGGGCCCGGGGACCCGGGGTTGATCACCGTAAAGGGGCTGGAGGTAATACGAAAAGCCCAGGTGGTGGTCTATGACCAGTTGGCCAGCCCGGAGTTGCTCAAGGAGGCCCCGGCTGACGCGGAAATAATTTACGTAGGCAAGAAGGCCGGGGCCCACGCCCTGCCCCAGGAGGAGATCAACCGGCTCCTGGTGGATAGGGCCCGGGCGGGCCTCACCGTAGTGCGGCTCAAGGGCGGCGACCCCTTCGTCTTTGGCCGGGGGGGGGAAGAGGCCCTGGCCCTGAAGGCCGCGGGCCTGCCCTTTGAGGTGGTTCCCGGCGTCACCGCGGCGGTGGCGGTGCCTGCGTATGCGGGCATTCCCGTGACCCACCGCGGGCTGGCGTCCCTGGTGACCTGCATTACCGGCCATGAAGACCCCACCAAGGAGGCCAGCGCCATTCCCTGGGAGATGCTGGCAAAGACCCAGGGCACCCTGGTCTTTCTCATGGGGGTGAAGAACCTGGCGGACAACTGCCGCCGCCTGATGGAAGGCGGCCGCAGCCCGGAGACTCCGGCGGCGGTGATTGAGAAAGGGGCCACCCTGGAGCAGCGCACGGTGACGGGGGTTTTAGGCAATATTGCCGCCAAGGCCCGGGAAGCCGCCATCAAACCACCGGCCATCCTGGTGGTGGGGGAGGTGGCTGGACTTCGGGAAAGACTGAAATGGTGGGAGAGTAGGCCCCTCTGGGGCAAGACCGCGGTGGTCACCCGCACCCGGGAGCAGGCATCCGCTCTGGTGGCCTTGCTGGCCGCGGCCGGGGCCCGCTGCCTGGAAGTGCCCACCATCGAGATCGGCCCGCCGGAGGATTGGACCCCTCTGGATCAGGCCTTGAGCAATCTCTCCCAGTATCATTGGGTCGTCTTCACCAGCGCCAACGGCGTGGCCGCGTTTATGAACCGGCTGTTTGGTAAAGGGAAAGACGTGCGGGCCCTGAGGGGCGCGAAGATCGCGGCCATCGGCCCGGCTACGGCCCAGGCCTTGGGGTCCTGGGGCCTCACCGCGGACGTGGTGCCGGCCGCGTTCCAGGCGGAAGGGCTCCTGGAAGCCCTGTCCCCCCATGTCTCCCCTGGAGACAGGATTCTCCTGGCCCGGGCTCAGATGGCCCGGGAGGTGCTGCCGGAGGGCCTGGTGCGCCTGGGCGCGGAGGTGGACGTGGCCCCGGTTTACCAGGCCCGGCACGTCACGGAGATTCCCCCGGAAGCGGCAGCCGCGCTGCAAGAAGGCGGGGTGGATATTTTGACCTTCACCAGCTCGGCCACGGTGCATAATTTTGTGCTGCTGGTGGGCAAAGAGCGCTTCCAGGATTTGGCCAAAAACGCCGTGGTGGCCGCCATCGGGCCGATTACCGGGGCGACCTTGAAGGAATATGGGGTTACGCCCCAGGTGCAGCCGGAGGATTACACCATCCCGGCCCTGGCTGAAGCCATTGTGTGTTATTTTGAAAAACTCTCTGGAAAAATATAGCGATGCCATCCCGCCCTAGTGCACCCCCCTCACCTCGGTCCTCTTCCCCAGACCCTGTTTTATTCATACTTGGATCAGGATTTAATGTTGATGCCGCTTCAGAAGCTGGTTACTCGAGGGCTTTGCCATCTGGACGGCCAGCTCAGTATCCACTTGTCAATGAACTCCTAAAGATATGCTTTAATATAGACGTGCTGCCTTTTAATAAGTCTATAGAAGATTTGTTTCAAGACAGTATTGAAAAAGGTGACAAAGCACCATTAGACATTCTGTATGATTACCTAATGGAATTAGATTATTATATCACTCCTCTTCTAAAACGGGGAGGAACGCATTATAACAATGTATACATAAGATTTATGAACGATTTCCCAAAATCACCTTTAATAACTTTTAATTATGACTCGCTTCCAGAAATATTATTATTAGCTGAGAAGTCTTGGTCCCCTAAGGATGGATATGGAATTCCTGTTCAATTTAATCAAATAACCATTGGAAGAGAAACATTACCTCTAACTGAAATCTCTCAACCTGTCTTGCACCTTCATGGTAGCCTCTGTGTATATCCATCTACTTTTTATTTTAAAAAGCAACCTGAAGAGGATTATCCTATTATACAAGAATATAATGAACCCAAATTTATATTTGACCCAGATAAATTGGGAAATTGTTTCTTGCCCTACGAACGAATTCCCCCAGGCGTAACCTATTCTCGCGTTATTGAACGAGCAATTGCTCCTATTCCAGACAAAGCTGAAGGACTAAAAGGGGAATTAATAACAGCAGTATATAAAAAGACAATGGAACTTCTAAATACTGCTACTCAAATCGTTGTTATTGGTTACAGCTTCAACCCAATCGATCATGCTTCTTACTCTAAATTGCTTTCTACTATAATAGGCAAGTCAGTTCTTCTCATAACGGGGCGGGATGCCGACACCTTAAAAAAGCTTTTATCTAATGAATACCCTAAGATCCGCTGGGAATCTCAGAATATGACTTTCAAAGAGTGGGTAAACAACGGTTATCCAGGAGTTCGGCACTAACTGGTATCATAATAAATAAAGAAATAATGCCTAACCAAAAACATTCCTTTTCGACGGCTGAACAGAACCTTCGCCGCATCGACTACCAAAAAGAGCTCAATCCCGCCCAGTATGAGGCGGTGACCACCCGGGAGGGCCCCGTCCTGGTCATTGCCGGCGCGGGGAGCGGCAAGACCCGCACGTTGGTCTATCGGTTGGCCTACCTGGTGGAGCAGGGGGTGGACCCCGGCTCCATCCTGCTCCTCACCTTTACCCGGAAGGCCTCCCAGGAGATGCTGAACCGGGCGGCCCACCTCATCCAGCAGCCCCTGGGCCAGGTGATAGGGGGCACGTTTCACGGCGTCTGCTATCAATGGCTGCGCCGTTACGGGGAGCGCCTGGGCTATCCCGAGGGTTTCACGGTCATGGACCGGGCCGATCAGGGGGACCTCCTGAGCATGCTGAAGGAGCGCCTGGGGTTGAAAAACCTGGAAGGCCCCTTCCCCCGGAAGGAGACCCTGGCGGAGATCCTGGGAGCGATGGTGAACAAGACCCTCTCCCTGGAGGACGTGCTGTTCCGGGAGTATCCCCAATTTATACCGCAGCGCCACCACCTCCTGCAAATAGCTACGGCCTATCAGGAAGAGAAGCAACGCCACTCTCTCCTGGATTATGACGACCTGCTCCTGGAAGGGAGGCGCTTGCTCACCGAGCAGGAAGAGGTGCGCCGCCAGTTGTCCGAGCGCTTCCGCTACGTCATGGTGGACGAATACCAGGACACCAACCGGCTGCAAGCGGACCTGGTGCGCCTTCTGGCCTATACCCACTCGAACGTCATGGCCGTGGGGGACGACTCCCAGTCCATCTATTCCTTCCGGGGGGCCAACTTCCGGAACATCATGGATTTCCCCACACTTTTCCCGGGCACCAAGATCATCAAGCTGGAGGAAAACTACCGTTCCACCCAGCCCATCCTGGATTTGGCCAACGAAATCATCGCCGGGGCCCGGGAGAAATACACCAAGTGCCTCTTTACCCGCAAAGGCGCGGGCTTGCGGCCCCGGCTCTTTAGGCCCGCCAGCGAAAACGAGCAGTCCCGGCTGGTGGTGGCCCAGGTCCAGGACCTGCACGAGCGGGGCACCCCTCTGCACAAAATGGCGGTGCTCTTTCGGGCCGGGTTCCACTCCTTCGACCTGGAGATCGAGCTGGTGCGGCAAAACCTCCCCTTCATGAAGTTCGGAGGCTTCAAGTTCATGGAGAGCGCCCATATCAAGGACCTCCTGGCCCACCTGCGGGTGGTGGCCAATCCCCGTGACGCCATGAGTTGGACCCGCGTGCTCCTCCTGGTGCCCGGGGTAGGCCGCCAGACCGCCAAGAAGTTTCAGGGCAACCTCAAGGAAGGCTTCGACCTGAAAAAAGCGGTGGCCGCGTTGGGCAAAATGCGCCCTCAGTCCGGCCTTAAACCCCTGGCCGAGCTGCTCTCCAGCCTCCGGGACCCGGGCCAGACCCTGGTGGCCCGCATGAACCTGGCCCTGAACTACTATGAACCCCTGCTGACCCAGCGCTACGACGATTACCCCAAACGCCTCCGGGACCTGGAACACCTGATGACCATCACCGCCCGCTATAAGGAACTCCGGAGCTTCCTGAACGACCTCTCCCTGGAGCCCCCCGCCAGCCTGGCGGACGTCACCTCCCCCACCCACGACTACCTGACCCTCTCCACTATCCACTCCGCCAAGGGCCTGGAATGGGACGCGGTCTTCATCATCTGGGCCGCGGAAGGCCGCTTCCCCGCCTTCTACTCCCTGGAACGGGAAGAGGAACTGGAAGAGGAACGGCGCCTCATGTACGTGGCCGCCACCCGGGCCCGGCGCTATTTGGCTATCCTTTTCCCCGCGGTTGGCTATAATAGACAACTGGGCATGACCTATAACAGCCCCTCCCGCTTCATCGCCGACCTCCCCCCCAAGTTACTGGAAACCTTTCGGGTGGAGGTGGAGGAGTGGTGAGCAGTAGGGTGCGTTTCACGCACCCCAAATGGTGCGTAGAACGCACCCTACTGCTCACTGAGGAAAGTCGCCATGACCAATTGGGAGCCGGCTTACTTAGAGACGCAGCGCCGGGGATTGCTCAAAGAAAAAATTGCGGCCGCCTATGACATCCTGAGCCAGTGCCATCTCTGCCCCCATAAATGCTTGGTGGACCGGCATCACGGTGAGCGGGGTCTGTGCCGCACCGGGGACCAGCCCATAGTCTCTTCCTACGGGCCCCATTTCGGGGAAGAAGACCCCCTGGTGGGGCAGCAAGGCTCGGGCACCATCTTTTTTACCCACTGCAATCTCTACTGCATTTTTTGTCAGAATTACGAAATCAGCCACGGGGGGGAAGGGGAGGAAATCACTACCGCGGACTTATCCGCCATCATGCTCTATCTCCAGAAGAAGGGCTGCCACAATATCAATTTCGTCACCCCTTCCCATCAGGCGGCCCAAATTCTTGAAGCCCTGCCCCAGGCCATCGAGGGCGGCCTGAACGTGCCCCTGGTCTATAACACCGGGGGTTATGACGCGGTGGAGACCCTTAAGCTCCTGGATGGGGTCATCGATATCTACATGCCGGATTTCAAGTTCTGGGACCCCCAGGTGGCCGGGGAGCTCTGCCAGGGTTCGGACTACCCCGGGGTTGCCCGGGAGGCCCTTAGAGAAATGCACCGCCAGGTGGGGGATTTGGAGTTGGACGAGGACGGCGTCGCCCGCCGGGGCCTCCTGGTGCGCCACCTGGTGCTCCCAGACGGCCTGGCCGGCACCAAGGAGGTGATGGAATTCCTGGCCCGGGAGATCTCCCCTGACACCTACGTCAACGTCATGGGCCAATACCGTCCCTGCGGCCGGGCCAGCGAGCACCCGTCGCTGAGGAAATTCCTCACCGGCTTGGAACACGTGGAAGCCCAACGCCTGGCTAAAGAAGCCGGCCTCACCCGCCTGGACCACCGGGAGAAGTTGTTCAGGTGGTTATAGAGAGATATGAGGCGAGGGCCAGGGACTAAAGGCGGGCGAGGACGCCCGCCCTACGGGTCCAGCCCCAGAAACCCCATAACCGCAAACTTATACGATTTTTGTCATTCTGAACGGAGCGAAGCGGAGTGAAGAATCTCTCTTTTTCAATGAAATTAGAGATTCTTCGCTACGCTCAGAATGACAAAAGGGTCTTATATTAGCCATTAGCCCAGAGACCCACCCCAAAGGAACCTCATGAGCGCGGACATTTACGCGGTGGGCGACATTCACGGCTGTCTGGGTCAGTTGGAGCAGTTGTTGGATAAGGTGCAGCCCGACCTGGAGAAGGATATTCTCCTCTTCATCGGGGACTATATTGACCGGGGGCCGGATTCCCGGAAGGTGGTGGATTATGTTATCCGGTTGCAGCAACAATATCCCCGGGAGCATATTGTTTGTCTGAAGGGCAATCACGAGGCCATGTTGCTGGATTTTCTCCAGGGCCGGGAGCGGGAGTTGTTTCTGTTAAATGGGGGCCTGAGAACTCTCAGGGATTATGGGGGGGAGCGTTGGGACAGTTTCCAGGAGTTGCTTCTGCCCCCGGAGCATGCAAGGTTTTATCAGGAATTATTGGCCTACTATGAGACCCCGGACTACATTTTCGTGCATGGAGGCCTGAAGCCCGGAGTCCCCTTGGGGGAGCAGCAAGAAGAGGATCTTTTGTGGATCAGGGGGGAATTCATCGCCTCCATGGAGGACTTCGGGCGCCTGGTGATCTTCGGCCACACCCCTTTCAAGCAGCCCCTGGTGATGCCCAACAAGATCGGCATTGACACCGGCGCAGTGTACGGCAATTTCCTCACCTGCCTGAAAGTACCGCAGAGGGAATTCATTTTTACCAATTTGGCTGATTGACGAGTGATGTTAGTAAGCGGTATGTTTATCGGAAGTTTTTGCGGGTTCCTTTTCTCGCCGGAGGTTGCCAATCGAATATCATCCTGGAAGTCCGAAATCTATTAAAAAACTCGGGGGTTTTTGGGAATCAGCCTTGGGTTCCTTTAGAAATCCCCGTTGGCGATACCATTGCCGTTGGATTTTGTTAAGCCTTGCCGTGGGGGTGGTCTCCGGGTTTGGTGCCATTTTTTTTGATGAGCTACTAGCCCTGACCTTCAAGTATTGCATCCAACTTCGCACCGGCTACCTGGAACCGGCGCCGGGGGCCCCGGCGGCCACGATTTTGGGGTTCACCTCGCCCTACTCCCTGCTGTTGATCTTGATCCCGACCCTGGGGGGCTTGATTTCCGGCATCCTGGTGTTCACCATCGCGCCTGAGGCCGAAGGCCACGGCACCGACGCCATGATCGAGGCCTTCCACCAACGGGGCGGTTACATCCGTAAGCGGGTCCCCTTTGTCAAGATCTTTGCTTCGGCCATCACCATCGGCACCGGCGGCTCCGCGGGCAAGGAAGGCCCCATCGCCCAGATCGGCGCCGGGTTCGGCTCCTTCCTGGCTTCGATCTTGAAGCTCAAGCCCCGGGAGCGGCGGATTCTGGTCTTAGCCGGGGCCGCGGCCGGCATCGGCGCCATCTTCCATGCCCCCTTGGGGGCCGCCCTTTTTGCCCCTGAAGTCCTCTATCGGGACACGGAATTCGAGTTTGAGGCCATTCTGCCCTGCGTGGTCTCCTCCATCGTCGCCTATTCCATTTTCTCCCAGGTCTATGGGCGCAAGGCCCTTTTCTTTCCCGGCCCCGTGGATTTCGCCCTGCCCGTCGAACTCCTGCCCTATGCCATCTTCGGCGTGGTCTGCGCCGCGGTGGGTTATGTCTATGTAAAGGTATTTTATGGGTCCCGGGACCGGTTTTTCCGCCTCCTGCAAGTCCCCAAAATCTTCAAACCGGCCATAGGCGGCCTGATGTTGGGGATTATCGCCTATTTTTACCCCCAGATAATGGATGGCGGCTACGGCTGGGTGCAGATGGCCCTGGAAGGGAAGATGTTGTGGCACATCATGTTCCTCCTGGCCCTCTTGAAGATCCTGGCCACCTCCTGCACCATCAGCTCCGGAGGCAGCGGCGGGGTCTTCGGCCCTTCGGTCTTCATCGGCGCCATGCTGGGGGGGGCCTTCGGCTACCTGGGCCATCAGGTGGCGCCGGGTTGGGTGATTTACCCTTATTCTTTCGTGCTGGTGGGCATCGGCGGCTTTTTTGCGGGCGTGGCCAAAGTGCCCCTGGCTTCCATTATCATGGCCTGCGAAATGAGCGCCTCCTACACCCTGCTGGTGCCCCTGATGCTGGTCTCCGCCATCTCCTTTGTCTTACTGGGAAGGACCAGCCTCTATGAAAAACAGGTCTTCTCCCGCCTGGCGTCCCCGGCCCACATGAGGGAATTCGCCCGGGGCCTGCTGGAGAAAATGCGGGTCCACGAGGCGGTGGTGGTGCGTGAGGTGACTACCATCCCGGAGGACATGCGCTTCGGCGACCTGGTTTCCCTGGTGACTCATTCTCCCCATATCTATTTTCCGGTGGTAAACACCGAGGGAGAAATGACCGGCATCCTCTCCATCAACGATATTCGGGAAATCATGTTCGAAGAAACCGTGGCCCAGCTGATCGTGGCCAAGGACGTGGCCACCCCCAACGTGGTGCGGGTTTTCTGGGACGACAGCCTCCAGGAGGCCCTGGACAAAATGGCCCTGATCCAGGTGGACGAGATGCCGGTAGTCCGGGAGGAGCACCCCAACGAGATCGTCACCATGCTCGCCAAACGGGACATCATCAGTTATTACCATTCCAAAAGCATGCGGTGATCTCCTGGCCCCCCAAAACCAGACCTCTCCGGGCGGCCTCAGGTCCCCCTGATGACTAAAGATTGTCTGCATCCCTCCTCCTTCGCCCTTCCCCCATTGACCTTGACAGTATCTAAAGTCTGCGGTAGCATTAGCTGATTGGCCACGCCGGAGGTAGGGCCGCGTTTTCCTTCTCCAAACCTCCCTCCCAGAGCAGCCAGGGTCAAATCCGGAATAATCCGCGCCGGCGTGGCTGGCGTCAAGGAGATAATCGAATGTTGCGAGCGGTGCGCTGGAAATTTTTCCTTCTTTTTGCTCTCACCGTGGTGGCCATCCTCTTTGTCCTGCCCTCTTTTCCCGTGGGGCTGCCGGATTGGTGGCAAAAACACGTGAGCAAAGGCCTGAACCTGGGCCTGGACCTGAAAGGGGGCATGCACCTGGTCCTGGAAGTGGACATGGATTCGGCCATTTCCAACGCCTTGAACCGGGCCCTGCCGGAACTCAAGGAGATGGCGGAAAAAAAGGGCCTGGCCGTCAAGGTGGGGGAAGTCAGCAAGGAGGCCCTCACCCTCACCCTCCTTAATGCCGACGAACAATCGCCCCTGCAAAGCCTGCTGAAAGAAGAATTTCCCCAGATGGAGGTCCAGGGGCCCCGGCGCCAGGACGGCGCCCTGCTCTATACCTTGAGCCTGAAGCCGGATGAATTAAAACGTCTCCGGGAGCAGACCCTGAACCAGAGTCTGGAGGTGCTGCGCAACCGCATCGACCAGTTCGGGGTCACCGAGCCGGTCATCCTCCGCCAGGGCTCCACCCAGATCGTGGTGCAGCTCCCCGGCATCCAGGACCCCCAGCGGGCCCTGGACTTGATCGGCAAGACCGCGCAACTGGAATTCAAGCTGGTGGACGACCAGACCAGCCTCAACCTGCCGGAGCTGATTGACAAGGCCCTGCAAGACGGCCGCCTGAAGCCGGGCTACAGCCCGGAGGACCTCAACCGGGCCCTGGCGGATAAGATTCCCCCGGATGATGAGGTCTATTTTGAAAAAAGGGTCAACCGGGAAACCGGCCGCATCGAGCGGACCCCCATGCTTCTCAAAAAGAAGGTGGAGATAACCGGCGCCGACATCAAGGACGCCAAATCCCGCCCCGACGATTATAACCGGTATGCCGTCCATTTTGAATTTAACAGCCGGGGGGCCAAGGAGTTCTCCCAGATTACCGGGAAGAATATCGGCCGGCATCTGGCCATCATTCTGGACGACGTGGTGCAATCGGCCCCGGTGATCCAATCCCGCATCGGCGCCTCGGGCGTCATCACGGGCTCTTTTACTCCCCAAGAGGCCCATGACCTGTCCATCGTCCTCAGGGCCGGGGCCCTGCCGGCCACCGTCAAGATCGTCCAGAACATCACCGTGGGCCCCACCCTGGGCGCGGACTCCATCCACAAAGGCTGGGTCTCCGGCCTCCTGGGCACCCTCCTGGTGGTGGCCTTCATGCTCTTTTACTACCGCTTCTCCGGGGTGGTGGCCAACTACGCCCTGATTTTGAACGTCATCATGCTCCTGGGGGCCCTGTCCCTCCTGAACGCCACCCTGACGCTGCCGGGCATCGCCGGTATTATCCTCTCCATCGGCATGGCCGTGGATTCCAACGTCCTCATCTACGAGCGCATGCGGGAGGAGTTCCACGCCGGCAAGCCCCTGAAGTCCGGGGTGGACGGCGGCTATGACAAGGCCTTCTGGACCATCATCGACGCCCACGTCACCACCTTGATCACCGCCTGCGCCCTGTTTCTCTTCGGCACCGGCCCCATCAAGGGCTTCGCGGTGACCCTGAGCCTGGGCGTCACCCTCAATCTCTTCACCGCCCTCTTCGGCACCCGGGTGGTCTATGACTGGCTGATCCTCAAGCGCTGGCTGAAAAAGCTCAGCTTCTTCGAACTCTTCCAAAAACCCAATATCGACTTCATCGGCTTCCGGCGTTACGCCTTCGCGGTCTCCGGGATTCTCAGCATCCTGGGGCTCATCGCCTTTGTGCAACTGAGCCGGGGTTACGGCAACTTAGGCGTGGAGTTCTCAAGCGGCGCCATGGTGCAGCTTAGCGCCAAGGAGACCTTCACCGTGGAGGGGGTGCGCCAGGCCTTGAACAAGGAAGGCTGGGGCCACGCCGAGATTCAACCCGTGGAAGGCGGCCGGGGCTTGATGATTAAGGTCAAGAAATCCGAGGAGTCCGTGGGGCAGATGGCGAACAAACTGGCGGCCATCCTCAACCAGTCCCTCACCCAGAACCGCTTCACCGTGGCATCCACCGCGGAGATCGGGGCCTCCATCAGCTACGACCTCCGGAACAAGGCCATCATCGCCATCGTCATCTCCATGGTGGGCATCATCATCTACCTGGCCTGGCGCTTTGAGCTCATCTTCGGCATCGGCGCGGCGGTGGCCACCTTCCACGACGTCCTGGCCGTGCTGGGCATTTTCTGGCTCATGCATAAAGAAATCACCCTCCTGGTGGTCACCGCGCTCCTCACCCTGGCGGGCTACTCCCTCACCGACACGGTGGTGGTCTTCGACCGCATCCGGGAAAACCTGGCCCGGCGCCGGGGCAAGATGGGGGACATCATCAACCTCAGCGTCAACGAGGTGCTCTCCCGGACCATCGTCACCAGCACCACCGTCTTTTTGGTGGTGGTGGCCCTTTACTTCTTCGGCGGCGTGGTCCTGGAGGACTTCGCCCTGGCCATGATCCTGGGGGTCCTGGTGGGCACCTATTCCTCGGTGTTCGTGGCCAGCCCCATCGTTTACGCCTTCCGGAAAGAATCCAAACGGGTGGCGGTGAAAAAGGAAAAGGTCATCGAACTGACCGCGGCTAAACAGAAAAGCGAAGAGAAGAAAGAGAAGAAAGCCCCCAAGGCCGCCACCTGGCGGAAAAAGGGCGGGAAGAAGTAGGGGGCGAGTTAATAGAAATGGGGGGAAGGGCCAAGGGACCGTAGGGGCGGGTTTTAAACCCGCCCCTACCTCCACACCCCCCCCCAACCCGCATAAATATTAGAAAATGGTGGCTCAGGCGTCCCGCCTGTGCTCGAAAGATGTCGGGTGGGCACGGCCCACCAATAAAAATAGTGCCCAAGCAGAGCTTGGGCTAAAAAACAACGTTCCCAAGCCGGAGCTTGGGAACGAGTGAGTTTAGTACTTGAAAACGGAAAACCGAAAACCGAAAACCGAAAACCCAGCACTAAAGCCAAAGGCTTTAGTGCTGTACGGTTACGGCCTCAACTGCGACCACGAGACCGCCTTCGCCCTGAACCGGGCCGGAGCCGAAGCCGTACGGGTCCACACCACCGACCTCCTGGAAAACCCCGGGCTTCTTTGGGACTACCACCTGCTGGCTGTACCGGGGGGCTTCAGCTGGGGGGACGACCACGGCGCCGGGGTCATCCTGGCCCTGCGCCTGAAACTGGCCCTGGGCGCAGCGCTGCAGGAGTTCATCGACTCCGGCCGCTTGATTATCGGCATCTGCAACGGTTTCCAGGTGCTGGTGAACTTAGGCATCCTCCCCAATTTGCCGGGGCGGGCCGGGGAGCGGCTCACGGCCCTGATCCCCAACGACTGCGGCAATTTCCGGGACGCCTGGGTCCTCCTCAAGGCCCTGCCCACCAATTGCGTTTTCACCCAGGGGCTGGAGCTCCTGGAACTCCCCATCCGCCACGGGGAAGGTAAGTTTTACGCAGCCGGGCCGGTGCTGGCGGAACTGGCGGACCGGGGCCAGATCGTCCTCAAATACGCCACCCCCTCCGGGAACGCGGCCGCGGGCCGCTTCCCCCATAACCCCAACGGCGCCCTCATGGACATCGCCGGCATCTGCGACCCCACGGGCCGGGTCCTGGGCCTCATGCCCCACCCGGAGGCCCACATCTTCGCCACCCAACACCCCAACTGGACCGCGGCCAAAGAAGAGTGGCGCCGCCGGGGGGAACCCTACCCGGAACCGGAGGGCGCGGGCCTGGCTATTTTCCACAATGCGGTAAGGTATCTGGAGGAATCAGCGGGTTAAATCTCACGCAAAGACGCCAAGGCGCAAAGATAATAAGAAGGGGCACGGCGTTAGCCGTGCCCCTTTTTATTTAATCTATTTTTTTGCGTCTTTGCGTGAGGCTTTTCTATTTTTCCAAAAGCCGGGGCAGCAGGTCCGCGGCTTGTTCCAGAAGGAGGCCGGTTTCCCGGGCGTCGTTTTCGGTGAAGAACTGGAGTTGGTCGCCTAAGGCCCGGGAGTCGAAGAGGGCGAAGGGCACCGGCTCCCGGGTGTGGGTGCGGACCGCGATGGGGGTATAGTGGTCGCACAACACCAGGACGCGGTGGTCTCCCAAGGCTTTCAGGCCGGACATCAGGGGCCCCACCATCTTGGCGTCAAAGTCTTCGATGGCCTGGAGCTTCAATTTCAGCTCGCCGCTGTGGCCCGCTTCGTCCGGGGCCTCCACGTGGATGAAGACCAGGTCCATGGTTTTCAGGGCCTCCAGGGCCGCGGCCACTTTGCCGGCATAATTGGTGTCCAAATAACCCGTGGCCCCGGGCACCAGGATGGGGGTAAGGCCGGCGTAGAGACCGATGCCCCGGATGAGGTCCACCGCGGAGATCACCGCGCCCGTGAGGCCGAAGCGTTCCTTCAAGGTGGGCATTTGGGGGGGGCGGCCCTGGCCCCAGAGCCAGATGGAGGTGGCGGGTCTTTTGCCCTGGGACCCCCGGACGCGGTTGATTTCCTGGTCCTTAAGAACGAGCCAGGATTCCCGGATGAGTTCCCACATGGGCTTGGCCGGCCCGTCCCACTCCATGAGGCGGCTTATCTCCTGGCCGGTCCAGTCGTGGGGCGGGTAGGTGCGCCAGTCGGCCCGGCCCTCCCGCCAAACCAGGAGGTGGCGGTAGCTCACCCCCGGATAGAAGCGGCGGCCGTCCCGGCCCAGGGACGCGTCCAGGGCGGCGATGAGTTCATGGGCCTCGGCGCTGCTGATATGCCCCGCGCTGTAATCCTCCATGAACAACCCATCCGCTTCTTGGCGCAGGGTCACCAAATTGCAGCGGAAGGCAACTTCCTCCGATCCCAGGGACACCCCTAAAGCCGCGGCTTCCAGGGGAGCGCGGCCGGTGTGGTAGCGGGGCGGATCATAGCCCATGATGGCCAGGTTGGCGATGTCGCTCCCCGGCTCCATGCCCGGGGGGATGGTGCGGGCGCAGCCCATCTCGCCCTGGCGGGCCAGTTCGTCCAGATGGGGCGTGGCCGCGGCCTCCAGGGGGGTGCGCCCCCCCAGCTCCTCAACGGGGTAATCCCCCATCCCGTCGCCCACTAGAATGATGTATTTCATCGGCAGCAACCTATAACAAGACCTCTGCAAATGGTATCGTGAGGGGAGAGGCGGGGGAACCGTGTTCCCCCGCCTCTCCCCTCAACTTCTTTATCCTCCTAAAAGAAAAAGGCGGGCATAGACCACTGCCGGAGCGGCGAAGAGCAGGCTGTCCAGGCGGTCCAGCATGCCCCCGTGGCCCGGCAGGAGCTGGCCGGCGTCTTTCACCTGGGCCTGGCGCTTGAGCATGGACTCGAACAGGTCTCCCAAGAGTCCCATGAGCGCCAAGACCAGGGCCAGCCAGCCCAGGGCCTGCAGATTCACCTCCGGGAAGAGCCATTTTCCCGCCGCCAACCCCGCCCCCAGACTGAGGGCCACCCCCCCCACCGCCCCGGCCCAGGTCTTCCCGGGACTCACCTGGGGATAAAGCTTCCTTTTCCCCAGGGCCTGGCCCACATAAAAGGCCGCGGTATCCCCGGCAAAGATGACGATGAGCAGCCACAGCACCCACAGCTCCCCCTGGGGCAGGTAGCGCAGCCAGATGAAATGCCCCAGGAGCAGGGGGAGATAAAGGAGGCTCAGGAGGTTGATCATCAGTTCCTCCCCCGGCTTCGCAATGTGCCCGTAACTCAGAAGGTAAAAGAGAAAAAAGGTGAAGATGCACCAGACGAGGATGAACAACACAATGGAAGGGTTGCTGGGTAATAAGCCGCCGGGATAAAATAACTTACTGGGGGGAGTGACCGTGCAGAAACTGAGGAGCAGCAGCGTCCCCAGGAGGATGGATTTCAGCCGCTGGAACTTGGGGCCCTCCGGCAGGAACATCCCCAGAAATTCCCATTGGGCCAGGGCGCTCACCAAGACGAGCACCAACACCAAGCCGAAGTGTCCCCCTTTCAAGAGCACCAACAGGAGCAAGGGCAACAGGATCAGCGCGGTCAGCCAACGGTGCCTATGCATGGTTACTCCTTTGCGGGTTTGGGTCTGGGGGGGGCGGTAACTAACATCACCATTTAGGGAATCATCTACTCTGCTTGCCAGCCCGACGCCAGAACCACCACAACAGGATGCCGCTCACCCCGGCGATCCCCAAGGCCACCACTTGGGTCAGGGGCATGTCCGCCCAGATGATGGGGCCCCGGTAATCCCCGGGGTTCCGGAAAAACTCCACCACGAAGCGCACCGCGCCCGCCAGGAAGAAATAGGTGAGCATCAACTGGCCGTCAAAACGCTTGCGGGTGCGCAGTCTATAGACCACCCCGAATACCCCCAGGGACAGCAGGGCTTCGTAGAGTTGGGAGGGATGGAGGAGCTCCCGCAAGGGGCAAAGGGTCTCCGGGTTGGTAAAGGTCACGGCCCAGGGCATCTTAGATGGCGCGCCATAGCAGCAGCCGGCCATAAAGCAGCCCACGCGGCCCAAAACCTGCCCCATGGGCATGCCCACCGCCAGGGCGTCGAAAGTGGGCCGCCAGGGGAGGGAATACCGGTATATATAATAAAAGGCCACCCCCACCGCGGCCACCAGACCGCCGTGGAAGATTAACCCTCCTTCCCAGATGGCGAAAATTTTCAGAGGGTGGGCGACAAACGCGGGCAGCTCCAGGAAGACATAAAGCAGGCGGGAGCCCACCAGGGCGCCCAGGACGATGTAAAAACACAGATCATAAAAGCGGGCCGGGGGCAGGCCCAGGCGTCGAGCCTCCCTGCCAGCCAGGTAAAAGGCGCTCAAAGAGGCCAGGGCCAGGAAAAATCCATAGGTAAAAATCTGAATCGGTCCAAACTTAAGCAGTACTGGATACATCGACGCCCTTCTCCTCCCGCAAGATCACCAGCACCAGAACCCCCGCGCCCAGGCAGAGCAGGCTGTCCGCCACATTGAAGGCCGGCCAGTGATAGCTGCGCCAGTGAAAGTCCAGGAAATCCACCACCTCTCCGAAGCGCACCCGATCCACCAGGTTGCCCACGGCCCCGGCCATAATCAGGCTGTAGCCCAGGCCCGCCAACCCCTGATTCTCGGGCAGGCGCCACCAGAGATAACCCACCACCGCTAGCACAATGCCGGTGGTGATAATAAAAAATATCCGGACAAAATCCAGAGACCAGGTGGAAAGCAACCCGAAGACCGCGCCCCGGTTATGGATGTGCACCAGGTTGAAATAGCCTTTGATCACCGTCAGGTGGGACCCCAGGGGCATGGACCGCAGCACCATTTCTTTGCTGATCTGGTCCAAAGCCACCCCCAGCAGCAAGACGGGGAGCAGGATGAGCAGTTTCCGGGTCATAAGCTTTATTCCTTTAGCACTTGGGAGCAGCGGGCGCACAGTTGGGGGTGTTTGGGGTCTTTTCCCACCGTGGGATAAGTAAACCAGCAACGGACGCATTTGCCGCCCCCGGCTTTCTCCACGGCCACCGCTAACCCTTCAATTTCCTGCCACGGCAAATGCGGGCCTGGCAGGTCTTCAATCCGGTTGAAAATTTGCAGTTCGGCCACTTGCGACAAGGTTTGTAATTCCCCGGCTTGGGCCTGTAATTGTTTAAAGAGTTTGTCTTTTTCGGCGACCAGAAAGACCCTGGCCTCCTGGGCGGTGGCGATGGTTTTCGCCTTCCGGGCCTCTTCCAGGCCCCGGTTGATCTCCCCCCGGACTTTCAGCAAAAACTCGTATTTCTGGAGCAGGCCCAAGTCCGGAAAGCCCGGCGGCGGCTCCGGAAAGGCCGCCAGATGCACGCTCTCCGTCTTATCTTCCCCCGGGAGAAAGCCCCACACCTCCTCCGCGGTGAAAGAAAGGATGGGGGCCATCAGCAGGGTGAGGGTGCGCAAAATCTCATAGAGGGTGCTCTGGGCGCTCCGCCGGGCCGGAGATTCGGCCCCGGACACGTAGAGCCGGTCTTTCAAAATATCCAGGTACAGGGAGGACATCTCCACCGCGCAGAACTGGTGCAGCCGGTGAAAGGCCAGATGAAACTCGTAGTCCAGGTAGGCCTTTTTCACCCGCTCCACGAGCTGCGCCAGCCAGGAGAGGGCCAGGCGGTCCAGTTCCTCCCGCTGGGCGTATTCCACCCAGTGGCGCCGGGGGTCGAAATCATAGAGGTTCCCCAGCATGAAGCGGGCGGTGTTGCGGAAACGGCGGTAGGCCTCCGCCAGTTGCTTCAAAATGGCGTCGGAGAGGCGGATGTCGTCCCGGTAATCCTCCCCGGCCACCC
>Ga0299912_10000584_pt1 | contig 30710 bp, 34 predicted proteins | sample RVTome_2_FD_207667 | JGI IMG/M metagenome (GOLD analysis project Ga0299912, IMG submission 207667) | Soil microbial communities from uranium-contaminated site in the Upper Colorado River Basin, Wyoming, United States - RVT95D214 (version 2) ... | reverse complement strand
TGAAAGATTGTGTTACAATGGGCCATAGTCCGAAATCTCCTTTCTGTTTAGTGAGTTATGGCTAACCCATTCTAACAGATTCCGGGAGTTTTCGGACTTTTTTTAATCAGTTAACCGGACAGCACTGGTTTGGAGTGATGATTTACACGGCCAAGGTCATACGCGTCTTTAAGATCATTGTATCCGGGCCATTCATCGGTGCTGATAGTGCTTCCAGGCACTACATTATGGCGCACATGGGGGTCAAGGGTGCTTCGCTTAACATCTTTGATAGGGCCGGAGCGCAAAATACCGTCTCTTTCCTTCAGGCCCAGGACAATGCTTTTGTTGCTACCCTTCCTGCGGGAATCATCGCGGCTCTGATAACCGCCAATAATCGTCTCATCAATTTCTACATGACCTTTAAGCGGGTTGTGGTTATCGGCCTGAGCCATAAGCTTTCTGAGTTCGTGAGCCATGCGCCACGCGGTTTTATAAGTGCATCCGATTTGCCGCTGCAATTCCTTGGCGGCTACGCCGTGGCGGGTGCTGGTCATTAAATACATGGCAAAAAACCAATGGGTTAGCGTAGTGCGGGATTTTTCAAAGATGGTGCCGACACAAGGATAAATATGATGACCGCAGCGATCACAGGCATAACCCCGGCGCTTGGTCATGGGATGGAATTTAGAGAGGACCTTGCAGGAAGGGCAGAGAAACTTAGTCCCGCCATATTGCTCCTGCATGATCTTCTCAAGGCAAGCCCGGTCATCGGGGTATTCGGCTTGAAACTGCTTAAATGTATATTTCATAGCTGTTCTCCTTGTCTGTTGGGGATAAGATAGCACATGAAAATACTTGTGTCAAGGGGATAATCACGGAACTTTGAACATCAAAACTAACTACTGGCCCCTGGCCCCTGACCCCTGACCCCATGTCCTGGAAATGCGGCATCATCGGCCTGCCTAACGCGGGCAAAAGCACCATCTTCAACGCCCTCACCGCCGCGGGCGCGGAGACGGCCATCTATCCCTTCAGCACCATCAACCCCAACCAGGGGGTGGTGCCGGTGCCGGATGCCCGTCTGGCGGCCTTGGGAACGCTGCTCAAACCTGAAAAGCTCACTCCCACCACCATCGAATTCGTGGACGTGGCCGGGCTGATAGCCGGGGCTTCCCAGGGCGAAGGCCTGGGCAACCAGTTCCTGGCCCACATCCGGGACGTGGACCTGTTGGTGCACGTGGTGCGCGGTTTCGCCTCCCCCCAATGCCCCCACCCCCTGGGGAGCCTGGACCCGGTGCGGGACGTGGCCGTGGTGGACACCGAACTCCTCTTGGCGGACCTGGAAATCCTGGGGCGCCAGCGCCTAAAGCTGGAGAAAAAGGTGCGGGCCGGAGAAAAAGCCGTAGCCGCAGCCCTGGCCGCGATTTCCCGGTTGGAAACGGGCCTGAATCAGGGCAAATGGGCCCGGGACCTGGGCCTGAGCCCGGCGGAGCTGGAGCACCTGGAGCCAGCGCCCCTCCTCACCCTGAAGCCCTGTCTCTTTGTGGCCAACCTCAGCGAAGAGGAGTTCCAGGGGGGAGAGCACTATCAGGCCCTGCAAAACCTCGCCGCGGCCCGGTTCGCGCCCCTGGTCCCCATCCTGGGGGACCTGGAAGCGGAGCTCCAGGAACTTCCGGTGGAGGAGCAGCGGGAGTTTTTGGCGGGTCTGGGGCTGTCCGAATCGGGCATCCACCGCTTAATCCAAGAAAGTTACCGGCTCTTGGGACTGGTGACCTTTTATACCATCGTCGGCCCGGAAGTGCGGGCCTGGACCGTGCCCGCAGGCACCCCGCTCCCCCAGGCCGCGGGGCGGGTCCATTCCGACATGGAAAAGGGTTTCATCCGGGCGGAAGTGATGCATTTCGCAGATTTGCAAAACTTGGGCAGCGCCGCCAAAGTCAAGGAGGCCGGACGCCTCCACGTGGAAGGCCGGGATTACCAGGTCCGGGACGGGGAGATACTTCTGTTCCGCTTCTCCCGATGAAGCTTTATAAGCACTGCAAAGGTGCGTCTGCAGAAGGGGCCTTTTAGCTATCAGCTTTCAGCTTATTAAAATAAAAGTCAGCAAGAGAATCTTAGCTGAACTCAATTTAGTGCCACCTCTCAGGAAGTTAATCATTAAGCTGATGGCTGAAAGCTGATAACTGACGGCTTACTCCCCCCGCCACCCCATTTTTCCGGGAGTCGCGCCCTTTCTTTCTCTGGGAAAATATGATAAGAAATTAGTGGGAGGTGAACCAGGATGTTCCAGATTGGCCAGTTGGCCGTTTACCCCGCCCATGGGGTGGGTGTCATCGAATCCATTCAGGACCGAGATATCTCCGGGAATGTGCAACAGTTTTATATTATGCGCCTGTTGGACAATGACATGATCATCATGATTCCCATGACTAGCGCCCGCAACGTCGGTCTCCGGGATATCATCGACCAGACCTCCGTGACCGAAGTTTATGAAATCCTCACCCTCCGCCCTTCCCGCATCAACAATCAGACCTGGAACCGCCGCTACCGCGATTACATGGACAAAATCAAGACCGGTTCCCCCTTCCGGGTGGCGGAAGTCCTCCGGGATCTGACCCTCCTGAAGACCGAGAAGGATCTTTCCTTTGGGGAGCGGAAGATGCTGGACACGGCTAAAAATTTGTTAGTGAAGGAACTTTCGTTGGTGAATCACACCCAGGAAGATGAGATCGAAGCGGAACTGCAGAAATTATTGGGTAGTAGCTGAGTCGTATTATCCTTCCTTGAGCCGGCAGCAGTTTAACCCGGCATTGCTTCATCTTGGTTTGCGGCCTTTGGTAACCTTTGCGGAGGTAAACCGCTGACACCGTGGCCGGCGTCGGTAGCGGCGAAATGCACGGCCGCGGGGCCAACCGAGCCGTCCTGCCTCGTATGTTTCCTAAAGAAGGGAGGTGCATCCATTTGCTGAAGAAGATGGTCACCGGGGCCATCATGGGGACTATTTGCGCGGTCAGCGGGTATCTCATCGCCAGCCAGATCCCCCAATTCACCCACGTCTGGTGGGCCGGGTGGATGGGGGCCGGGGGCGGCCTGGTGGTGGCCTTCCTGACGCTGGCTCTGGAACAGCTCATCAAACGCATTCCTCTGAAAACCATTTTTGGGGGCACCCTGGGCCTGTTTATCGGCCTGGGCATTGCCAAGCTGGCCAGCTATCCCTTCGACCAATTCCTGGAACTCCCCAATTTGCAAATCCCTTTATATATTTTCCTTTCTGCAATTTTTGGTTATATCGGGCTGGTTCTGGGGGGGAAAAAGATGTCGGAGGTGTCCACCCCTTATTTTCTGGACATGGGCCGGCAACTGCGGGCCCCTTTAAAGATCCTGGACACCAGCGTCATCATTGACGGCCGCATTGCCGACATTTCCGAGACCGGGTTTCTGGAAGGCACCTTCCTGGTGCCCAAGTTTATCCTGGAAGAACTGCAATATATCGCCGATTCCCCGGACGAGCTGCGGCGCACCCGGGGCCGCCGGGGGCTGGATATCCTGAAGCGTCTGCAGCAGCACAACCGCCTGAAGGTGGAGTTCGTGGAAGATGACATCCCCCAAGCCGCGGGGGTGGACTCCAAGCTGGTGGCCCTGGCCTTGAAAATGCGGGCCAAAATCCTGACCAACGACTTCAACCTCCACAAGGTGGCGGAGCTCCAGGGCATCGAAGTCCTGAACATCAATCAATTGGCCAACGCCATGAAGCCCGCGGTGCTCCCCGGGGAGACCCTCCAGGTGCAGATCCTCCGGGAGGGGAAATCCCAGGGGCAGGGCGTGGCCTATCTGGACGACGGCACCATGGTGGTCATTGAAAACGCCCGCCGCTTCATCGGCAAGGAGGTGGAGGTGGCGGTCACCAGTGTCTTGCAAACCACCGCGGGGCGCATGATTTTCAGCGAAATCAAAAACGGCGGCAATGCCCGGAAGGTATAATCCCAGCCCCAAGTTGTTTAACCTATCTTCATAGGTTCGAGCAAACTTCGCGAGCCGGAGAAGCAGCCGATGCCTGCCCATAATCCCTTATCCCTGAAAAAACTCAAAACCATGCGTACACCCGTACGCAACATCAATGTTGAACATCACGCCAGGCTCAGTAAATTGGACCTACTTGCTCTGTTTGTCACCAAACATGTGGGCACCATGGGATTTTTTCTCATTATCTTTGGCTGGACTGTTCTGTGGCTCAGTTGGAATATTTTCGCGCCCAATGAATTAAGCTTTGACCCTTACCCGGCCTTTGTCTTCTGGCTTTTCATCTCCAACATGATACAAATTCTACTAATGCCACTCATCATGGTCGGTCAAAATTTGCAGGGCAGGCATTCGGAAGCACGGTCAGAAGCTGACTATGAACTGGATACCCAATCAGAAAGAGAGATTGAAGCTATTTTGCAGCATCTGGAGAACCAGAACGAACTTATCTTGAAAATATCAAATCACTTGGAACCAGACAGTAAAAAATCAAATGGTTAGTACGTAGTGGCGAGCGCCGAGACCCTGTGCCGCATTGTCGAACCGGCCCAGAGCGGTTCCCGCCTGGACCAATTCCTGGCTTCTTCACTGGATTTCTCCCGGGCCCGGCTGCAACGCTGGCTCAAGGCCGGGCTGGTCCTGGTGAACGGCCAAGCCCGGCCTCCCTCTTACAAGGTGCGAGCCGGCGACGCCATCGAAGTTTCGGTGCCGCCGCCTGAGCCCAGCCATCTGCTCCCGGAGCCCCTGCCCCTGGAGATCGTCTTTGAGGACCGGGACCTCCTGGTGGTGAACAAACCCCCCGGCCTGGTGACCCACCCCGGGGCCGGGCACCGGACCGGCACCCTGCTGAACGCCCTGCTGCACCACTGCCCGGAACTCACCGAAATCGGCGAGGTCAGCCGCCCGGGCCTGGTGCACCGCCTGGACAAGGACACCAGCGGCCTCCTGGTGGCGGCCAAGACGGACCTGGCCCACCGCGCCCTGGTGGGCCAGTTCCAGAAGCATGAAGTCAAGAAGAAATACCTGGCCCTGGTCTGGGGGCGGCTCCCCCAAAGAGAGGGCCGCATCGCCCATGACATCGGGCGGCACCCCCAGGAGCGCCAGAAAATGTCGGTGCACGCCCGCCGGGGCAAGGAGGCCATTACCCTCTGGCGGGTAATACAAGAATTCCCCGGCCCCCTGACCCTGGTGGAACTGAGCCCCCAGACCGGGCGCACGCATCAGCTTAGGGTGCACCTGACCGCGGAGGGGCACCCCATTTTGGGAGACGCGGTTTACGGCGGCGGCGCCTCCCGCCTCAAAGGCGCGCCCCCTGCCCTTTCCGGCCTGCGGCCCCTGGTGCGGCGGCAGATGCTGCACGCCTGGCAATTGCGCTTCACCCATCCCCGCAGCGGTGAGGAGGTAAGCTGGGAAGCGGCGTTGCCGGGGGATTTTCAGGGAGTGGTGGATTATTTGGAACACATGAATTAATTTATAACCAAGTCTCCCAAGAGAGGAGTGCGCCATGGAAATCGCCATTGACGACCTGATTGACAAAATCAAGGCTATATCTCAGGGGCCAAATGCTGATTTGCTGCGCAAATTGGTGGATATTCTCTATGAGCGAGGGCAGTCCCAGGAAGAGTATGACGACGAACCGTTATCACCGGAAGAATTAGCGGCGATAGCAGAAGCGGACGAGGCCATACGGCGCGGGGATAAAGACTATTTCATTCCCTGGGACGAAGTGAAAAAAGAACTTGGTTTATGACCTATAGTCTCAGCTTCGGTCGCCAGGCGAAGAAGGAGATCAAAACTCTCGACACCTTAACCATTAAGCGGATAGAAGATCGCTTCCAGCAATTATCCAATAACCCGTTTGACCCAAGAATATCAAAGGCAATCAAAATGTCACCTGGACGTCGGACATCCAGAGTCGGGGATTGGCGTATTATTTATCAAGTAAATAATTCGGAAATGACAATCGAAGTAGTTTCCATTTGGCCTCGGGGGAAGGCCTATTAAGGTTGAAATTCCAATAAGTAAGATAAGTGAATGGTGGGCACTGCCCGTCATGACCGTATGGGGATAGGATGGTGGGCCGTGCCCAACCTACGTTTGGAACAATTTAAATAAATAGTTTGACATAGTTAGCAATTCGATTATGGTTTCTATATAGAGACTTCGAATAATAGAAAAACCACGGCGAAGCGGAGGGGAAAAAATGGATTTCGCGGAGCAAATTAGAGAATTGATCGCATTACTGGACAAAAACAAGGACCATGTCTTTACTGAAGAGGCAACCAAAAACGCAATGGTTATGCCTTTTCTTCAAGTATTAGGGTATAACATATTCGACCCAACTGAAGTTATCCCCGAATTCACTGCGGATATTGGGCTTAAAAAAGGGGAAAAAGTTGATTATGCTATCGCAGTTAATAAGGAACCAGCAATATTAGTCGAAGTCAAGAGTGCACGAACATTACTTCAACCTAAGACTATGGGTCAACTTTTAAGATATTTTGGAGTAACCAAATCAAAGTTTGCCATCTTAACTAATGGCATCCAGTATCAATTTTTCTCTGATTTAGATGATAAAAATATTATGGACATCAACCCATTTCTCACGGTTGATCTTGTTCCTTCCGTTAGGGACTCTGAAATAGCTGAAATACGAAAATTTCATAAGAACCATTTTGATTCTGAAAAAATATCATCATCGGCTATCGAACTTAAATATACGGGGGAATTAAAACGATATTTTAAACAACAATTTAAGGAGCCTGATGAAGAGTTTTTAAGGTTTTTTATAAAAAAGACCTCTTTTGGTGGGGTTGTTACTAAACTACAATTTGATCGGCTTTCTCCAGTCGTTGTAAATGCCTTTAGACAGTATGTAAATGAGGTAGTCAGTGATACGCTTAAAGGTGCTCTTGAAGGGGCAAAGAAAGCCGAAACCGGTACACCAAATGAGGATGTATCAGATAAACAAATGCTCCGTCACCGATTCTGGACACAACTTCTGGGGTATGCAAAGACTAAGACCGACCTTCATACCAAAATATCTCCGACTCAGGGTGGATGGGTTGGCGTGAATGCGGGAGCGCGTGGCCTTACCTATTGTTATTCTATAACCAAACACCAAGCTGCTGTGGAACTTTACATTGATCGAGGGAAAGATTCGGAAGAAGAAAATAAAAATATTTTTGACCGGCTGGCATCAATCAAAGGCGATATCGAAGGGATTTTTGGCGATTCATTGGAATGGGAACGTTTGGAAGGAAAACGGGCTTGCCGGATAAAAAAAGCCATCAACGTGGGCGGTTATCTCGATGAACAAAACTGGCCTAAAGTTCATGAAGTGATGGTCAGTACCATGATACAGTTAGAGAAAGCGCTTAGCCCCCAAATTCAAAAGCTGGGAATTTAAATAAGGCTCATCCGACTAAAGCATACCTACCTCGAGAGACCAACATAGAAAGTGCTCAAAATCGCCATTACCGGGGGGGTCGGCTCAGGGAAGAGCGTGGTGGCCCGCATGTTCCAGGAGCTGGGCGCCGCGGTCCTGGACGCGGATGAGATCGCCCACCGGGTGGTGGCCGTGGGCGCGCCCGCGTGGGAGGAGCTGAACCAAGCCTTTGGCCCCGAATTCTTCCAGGAGGATGGTGAACTTGACCGGCATCGTATGGCCCACCTGGTCTTCGCCGACCCCCAGGCCCGGCAGCGCCTCAACGGGATCGTCCATCCCTTTGTTGCCCGGGAGATCAGGGAGCGCCTGGAGGACCTAAAGAGCCGGGGGGTGAAAATGGTGCTGGTGGAGGTGCCGCTGCTCTTCGAGGCCGGGCTGGCGGGGGGCTACGACCGGGTCATCGTCGTGGATGCAGACACCCAGGAACAGGTGCAGCGCCTCCAAACTCGCGACCAGCGTGATGCGCAGGAAATTCAGGGAATCATCAACGCCCAGATGCCTCTGCAAGATAAATTAGACCGGGCCGACTTCGTGGTAAATAACCGGGGGACTTTACCTGAAACCCGGGGACAGGTGGAGAAAATCTGGGGGGAACTGCAAAAAATCATTTGACAGAAAATGGGAAAAAGGTTAGCGTCCCTAATAACCTGCCTTAAGAAAACCTGGTTTCGGCCCGATACTACTTAAGCAAGTAAGGATAACCTCAAGTTACCATCCCCTTGGCCAGATATTGAATTTTCCATGCTCTTTTTCCTTTTTGCCCTGGCGGTTGGCAGCCCCCTACCGCCGCAGGCCGGTTAACCCCCGGGAGCGCCACCTTTGCCGCCTTCAATCCAGAGGTCGAAGCGGCTAATGCCTTATTGTGGCATATTATTTCGCCATATTTATCTCTAAGAGGAAACAATGAATCTATCAGAATTGAAACATAAGAAAATCAATGAACTGACGGCCCTGGCCCGGGACCTGAACGTGGAGGGGGCCGCCGGCCTGCGTAAGCAGGAGCTCATCTTCGCCATCCTCCAGGCCCAGGTGGAGAAAAACGGCATGATCTCCGGGGGCGGCGTCCTGGAAATCCTGCCGGACGGCTTCGGATTCCTAAGGGCCCCGGACTACAACTACCTCCCCGGTCCTGACGACATCTACGTCTCCCCTTCCCAGATCCGCCGCTTCAATCTGCGCACCGGGGACACCATCGCCGGCCAGATCCGCCCCCCCAAGGAAGGGGAACGCTACTTCGCCCTGTTGAAGGTGGAGACGGTCAACTTTGAGGACCCCGCGGTGGCCCGGGATAAGATTCTCTTCGACAACCTCACCCCCCTCTATCCCGAGCGGGGTCTTAATCTGGAAACCGATCCCGACAACTACTCGGCCCGGGTCATGGACCTGATGACCCCCATCGGCATGGGGCAGCGGGGCTTGATCGTGGCCGCGCCCCGGACCGGGAAGACCATGCTCCTGCAAAACATCGCCAACAGCATCGCCCGGAACCACCCGGAAGTGGTCCTCATCGTGCTGCTCATCGATGAGAGGCCCGAAGAAGTCACCGACATGGAGCGGTCGGTGAAGGCCGAGGTGGTGAGTTCCACCTTCGACGAACCCGCGCAGCGGCATATCCAGGTGGCGGAGATGGTCCTGGAAAAGGCCAAACGCCTGGTGGAACACAAACGGGAGGTGGTGATCCTGCTGGACTCCATCACCCGGTTGGCCCGGGCCTATAACACGGTGATCCCCGCCAGCGGCAAGATTCTTTCCGGGGGCCTGGACGCCAACGCCCTGCAGAGACCCAAACGTTTCTTCGGCGCGGCCCGGAACATCGAGGAAGGGGGCAGCCTGACCATCATCGCCACCGCGCTGGTGGACACCGGCAGCCGCATGGATGAAGTGATTTTCGAGGAATTCAAGGGCACCGGCAATATGGAGATTCATCTGGACCGGAAGCTCACGGAAAAACGCATCTTCCCGTCCATCAACATCAACGCCTCCGGCACCCGGAAGGAGGAACTGCTGCTGCCCCAGGAGGACCTGAACCGCATCTGGATCTTAAGGAAGCTGCTCTCCCCCCTCTCCCCGGTGGACAGCATGGAATTTTTGCTGGAGAAACTGAAGGGCACCCGCTGCAACGCCGATTTCCTGGGGGCCATGAACCGCTAAGTCAACCTCGACTTATCGTACCTTTAAACCCAGATATTGGGCTTTTTGTGCCAATTTATCCGGATCTTTTCCAAGGGGCATCTCAACTCTCCTGCAAACCCCCAAAATTCTTGACACCTACCCGGTGGAAGAGTAGGTTTAGCAATAAACCGACTTTTTTCTAACATTTTTCCCCCTAAGCCAATATTCTCGCAGTTTTGTAGATGATTGCGGGGGGAGGGCTAAGGTCCACAGGCGAGACGCTTGTGCTACTTCCCTGAGCCCCCCCAACCAACCATCCATAAGGAGGCCGCGATGCAAGTGCCAGCTCTTAAGTCCGTTAGCGTGGAAATCCTGGTGGACAACTTTTTCGATGTTTTCGAGCCGTCCCGGCCCGGGGTGGTGGAGCGCGCGGTCCTGGGGCGGTTGAAAAAGCCTTTGGTGGCCGCGCATGGGCTCTCCTTACTGGTCACCCTGAACCAAAACGGCGGGAGCACCCGGATTCTCATGGACACCAGCAACTCCCCCCTGTCCTTTTTCAACAACCTGGAGGCCCTGGAGCACGGGGTGGAGGAAATCGACGCCCTGTTTATCAGCCACGGCCACCCGGATCATTACGGGGGGCTGTTGGAATTGATGAAACGCCGGGGTCCGGGGCTGCCCGTCTACCTGCACCCGGACTCTTACTTCCCCAAGCTCCTCATCACCCCCCGGGGCCGGGTGGGTCCTTATATCCTGAAGCGGGAGCAACTTCTGGACGCGGGGGCGGAATTGCACGAGAACCAGGGCCCGGTCCTGCTCCTAAACCAGGCCCTCCTCACCGGCACGGTGGAGGCCACCACTCCTTATGAAAAGCCCCTCCCCGGTCTAAAAAGAATCGTCCAGGAAAAGGAGGAACAGGACCCCTTCAGCGACGAGCAAGCCCTGGTCCTCAACGTGGAAGGCCGGGGCCTGGTGGTCATCGGCGGCTGCTGCCACCCGGGCATCGTCAACATGATTAAATACGCCCAGAAACTCACCGGCATCAACCGGCTGGCCGCGGTCATCGGCGGCTTCCACCTCACCCCCGGGGGGGACGAACTCATCAACAACACCATCCAAGGCCTGAAAGAGTTGAACCCCGACCTGGTCCTGGCCGGACATTGCACCGGCTTCAAAGCCCTCACCAAACTGGCCGGGGAACTCCCCGACAACTTCATGGTCAGTTGCGTGGGGACCAAGGTGATGATCGGGGGATAGAGATGCGGGCTGTAGGGGCGGGTTTAAAACCCGCCCCTGCACCCCTCCCCCATACCCCATCCCAACAAACTTCTAATCTAAGATTTTTTATGCCGGACCCTGACGATAATTCCCACGACCTAGAGCATTTTCCTTTCCTGGCCCGTTTGGAGGTGCCGCCGGCGTGGGAAGACGCGGCCCGGCTCTTTTTGGACCGTGGCGGCCCGGTCCTGGTCCTGGGCGCGCCGGACACCGGGAAGAGCAGCCTGAGCAGATATCTCGTGTACAAGGCCTTTGCCGGGGGCCTGCCCTCGGCGTTGGTGGACCTGGACCTGGGCCAGTCCCACCTGGGTCCTCCGGCCAGCTTGGGCTTGGGTTTTTTCCCCCCCCGGCTCCCGGGAGACGACAGCCTCTTTCCGGAGAGCCTGTATTTCATCGGCCACACCTCACCGGTGGGGGCCATCCTGGAGGTGGCGGTGGGATGCGGGGTGCTGGTGCGCCAGGCGGCCCGCCAGGGGATTGAGCGGGTGGTGCTGAACACCAGCGGCCTGGTCCACGGTCCCGGGGCCCTGCGCTTGAAAAGGGCCCAGGTGGAGCTCTTGCAGCCCCCCTTAATTTTGGCCCTCCAGCGTGACCGGGAACTAGAGCCCTTGCTCCAGGGTCTGGGGGGAGATGAGACTACCGGGGAGTCTCCCGGGGCTTCAGGATGGACGGTGGTGAGGTTGCCCATCTCCTCCCGGGTGACCCGGAAAACCCCGGAGGACCGCCGCCGCTACCGGGATGAGCGTTTCCGCCGCTATTTCCAGGAGGCCCGGCGCCTGGTCCTGCCCTGGCGCTCCCTGGTCTGGGAGGGCCTGCCCTGGGGCCGGGGGGAAGTCCTGCCCTCCGGAGAGTTGCAACGGTGCGGCCAGATTCTCGGGGTGCAGGTGCTTCATGGGGAGGCCTCCGGGGGCCGGACGGTGCTCCTGGTGGCGGAGCCGCCCCCGGGGCCCCTGCATCCGCACCCCCAGGAGCCCCTCCACTGGCTCTCCTGGAGCGGTATGCACCTGCGCCTGGTGGGCCTCTTGGACGGGGCCCGGCGCACCCTGGCCCTGGGACTGATCCTGCCTGCCCCCTGGGATCCGGAGGAGATGGCCTTCTGGACTCCCCTGGCCCCAACCGGGCTCTCCAGGGTGCGCTTCATAAAAATGGGAAAAATGAGAATTTCTTTGACCGGGAAGGAGCTGGCTTAAGGGTGAACTCTCTGCCGTGTCTGCGGGCCACCATTACCCGGCCCAGGAGTATCTGCCACCCCTGGCCCCCTCTCCCTCAAAACGACTTTTGCAGAGTTCTCCTTAATATATTGCGGGCCGGGCGTATCTAATGGTAAGATAGATAAAGTCTTGGAGTGACTGAATAACTGAAACATATTAATTTTAAAGATAATCTTTATCCTTGGGGCGAAACGCCCCGGACGACCTGCCCACTGGGTCAGGGAAAGGTGGTTATCAGCCGTCGCCGCGATAATGAGGACAAATGCCTGTGGAGCAAAGGGGGTGGTAAAAAGAGGTATTGGGTAGCCCCCTCACCCGATTTTTCACCATAATGGCTAAGGTATTGTCTGGGGGAAGCCATGGAGCAGCGCTGAGGCTTCCGCCAGTGTCGAAGCCCCAACTAACGGAAGGAGCTAGAGCATGAAACGAAAACAACCATATCTGGGGTTCATGGCCTCCTTGATCCTGGGTCTGGCCCTGATCCTGGGGGCCGGCGCCCCGCAGCCCGCTCAGGCGGGCACGGAAGATGCGGCAATGTTCTATGATGAGCTGGCCCAGTATGGCGAATGGGTGGATTACGATAAATATGGCCCGGTGTGGCATCCTACTCAGATAGAGCAGGATTGGCGGCCTTACGTCAACGGCCGCTGGGTGCCCACGGAACAGGGCCAGGTCTTTGAAACCCAGGAGCCCTGGGGTTGGGCCACCTATCATTACGGCAATTGGATGCCCACCACTAACTATGGCTGGGTGTGGGTGCCGGGCCGCACCTGGTATCCTTCCACCGTCACCTGGCGGACCAGCCCGGAGACGACGCCGGTAGACAATTCCTACGTGGGTTGGGCCCCCGTGCCGCCGCCTGATTACGTGCCCCCCCCGGCGTATGCTCCCCCGAACTACTACCAGGGGAGCCCCGTCGCGGACCTGATCTCCGCGCCCTTCTGGATCTTTGCCGCGGCCAGCAAATTTCTCCTGGGCTTTGGGCAGCCTTACGATCCCGGGTATTCCTATGGCGGCTGCGGCTGTCTAGCGCCCCCGGCCTATATCCCGGTGATCATGCCGATGGCGCCCTTGCTCGTGAATTATTATACCCCTGCCTACTATCCTCCGGCTTTCTTCGGGGGAGGTATGGGCCTCGGTTACGGCGCCTATGGTTGGGGGCCGCCGGTGCGTTATATGTCCAGGGTTACCAATATTAATCAGACCATCATCAACAATAACATCAACATCAACACCACGAACATCATCAATATCCGCAACGTGAGAGCCCCCGCCGGCGCGCTCACCCGGAACACGGGCATCAGGCACATTCAGCCGCCGGCCCTGACCCAGGGGCACCGGCTGCCGCCGGCGAAGCAGGTGACTGATGTGGCCCGGGCCCAAGCCAACCTGGGCAAACCCAATATCGTCCCGCCCCCCAAAAACGTACCGAAGTTGACGGCCCAGATTCCCAAGGCCGCGGCGGGCGCCCCGCCCACCAAGGGGATAGTGGGGGCTGGGTTGCCCTCCAAGGCCATAAAACCGCTGACCCCCGGGCAGCAGACGCAGATTCAAAAGCTGCCGCCGAACAAGCATATTACGCCCGCCACCGCGCCCTTGACCGGGAAGCGAACCACCCCCACCACTGCCCAACCTGGGATCGTCCCTCCACCCACGGGCAAACCTGGAGTTACGCCGCCCACCGCGGGCAAACCTGGAGTAACTCCGCCCATCACGGGCAAACCTGGGATCGTTCCTCCTCCCACGGGCAAACCTGGAGTAACTCCGCCCACTGCGGGCAAACCGGGAGTTGTTCCTCCTCCCACGGGCAAACCTGGAGTTACGCCGCCCATCACGGGCAAACCGGGAGTCGTTCCTCCTCCCACGGGCAAACCTGGAGTTACGCCGCCCACCACGGCCAAACCCGGAGTTACTCCGCCCACCACGGGCAAACCCGGATGGAAGCCGCCGACGACCGCCAAACCGGGGGTAACCCCGCCAACAACTACTACCGGACCCGGGGCAACTCCACCCACCACCACCACCAAACCGGGCGCGGGAGTGCCTCTGCCTCCGGGGTATAAGGGCCTGTCGCCCGCGGAGCGGAAGAAGTTAGAAGTGGAGCATCAAAGGTTGCAGCAGGGGGGCAAGCCGAGCACTACGGTGCCCACTGGTCCTAAGACGGGAGTTAGCACCACACCGCCGCCAAAGCCTCCGGTAAGTAAGCCTCCCACTGCCACTACGCCTCGTGCTACCACTCCTCCGCCCCGGGCTACCACTCCTCCGCCGCGGGCTACTACTCCTCCGCCCCGGGCTACTACTCCTCCGCCGCGGGCTACTACTCCTCCCCCTGCTCCCAGGGTGACCGCGCCGCCGCCCCGGCCCAAGGCGCCGCCGCCTCCGAAGGCTGCCGCGCCGCCGCCTCCTCCGAAGGCGCCCCCGCCTGCAAAGGCTCCGGAAAAAAAGAAGAAACCCGGAGAACCACAATAATTGCTGTAAGCCGACCTGACCTAACCCGGGTTTCCGCACCTGCCGGTGCGGAAACCCGGCCTTATTCCTTCTGTGCCCGTCTCTGAGGCAGGGGTGAAAATCCACCGGGTCGACCAGGGAAACAAACCTTTTATTAGAAGGAGGAGAAATGGCTACCATCCAGGCAATCAACGCCTGGGAGATCCTGGACTCCCGGGGCCAGCCCACGGTGCTGGCTAACGTGCAGTTGGACAACGGCGTGCGCACGGTGGCGGCAGTGCCTTCCGGCGCCTCCACCGGCGAACACGAGGCCCTGGAATTGCGGGACGGAGATGCCAGCCGCTACCAAGGTAAAGGAGTATTGCAGGCGGTGCATCATATCCGGGAGGTCATTGCCCCGGCCCTCAAGGGCCAAAACCCCCTGGAGCAGGGCCTTATCGACCGGCAGTTGTGCGCCCTGGACGGCACTCCCAACAAGGGCCGCCTGGGAGCGAATGCCATTCTGGCCGTGTCCATGGCCGTGGCCCGGGCCGGAGCCGCCCTCTCCGGACTCCCCCTCTACCGCTATCTGGGGGGCACCGGGGCCGACATTCTACCCATGCCCATGCTGAACATCATCAACGGCGGGGCCCATGCCACCAACAACCTGGATATCCAGGAATTCATGATCATGCCGGTGGGCGGCCCCACCTTCGCCGAGGCCCTGCGTCTGGCCGCGGAGGTCTTCCACACCTTGAAGAAGGTGCTCTCCTCCCGGGGTCTGGCCACCGGGGTGGGGGACGAAGGGGGCTTCGCCCCGGATCTCCCCTCCCATGAAGCGGCCCTGGACTTGATCATGGAGGCCGTGGAGAAGGCCGGCTACCGCCCCGGGGAACAGGTGGTCCTGGCCCTGGATGCCGCGGCCTCGGAGTTCTACGACCAGGCCAGCGGCGAATATGTCTTTAAGAAATCGGACCGCTCCCGGCGCAGTGCCGCGGCCATGACCGAATACTACCAATCCCTGATCAGCCGCTATCCCATCGTCTCCATCGAAGACGGCCTGGCGGAAAACGATTGGGACGGCTGGGCCCACCTCACTGCCGAGTTGGGGGGTAAACTGCAACTGGTGGGGGATGATATCTTCGTCACCAACGTGCAGTTCTTGAAGAAGGGCATCGACTTGGGGGTGGCCAACGCCATTCTCATCAAACTGAACCAGATCGGCACGGTCACGGAAACCCTGGCGGCCATCAGCCTGGCCCGCACCCACGGCTACCGGTCCGTCATCTCCCATCGCTCCGGGGAGACGGAAGACACCTTTATCGCCGACCTGGCGGTGGCCACCGGCGTAGGACAGATCAAGACCGGGTCCGCGTCCCGGTCGGAGCGCATCGCCAAGTATAACCGCCTGCTCCTCATCGAGGCGGACCTGGGGCCCGCGGCCCGCTTCCGGGAGGACCGGTTCTGGGAAGCCCGGCGCTAAGAGAATTTTGACGGAAGTCTGTGGGGGTAGGGCCAGGAGAGCAGTGATCAGTGATCAGTAAAAAACAGGAACTGTCGAGCCAGTCTTTTTTCACTGCTTACGGCTCACTGCTAACTGCTAACTCCAGCAGCCCTACCCTCACACCCCCCTCTAAAACCTCTTTATTTCTAACCTCGCCAGATCCCATCGGAAGGCCCCCGGAGGCGGTAAAAACTTTGACTTTTGCCTATATTGTTGCTAATCTGGGGTAATTTTAAAAACTAACCTGAACGCTTGCATAAGGGGGAGAATCATGCTGCGCACAGGGAGAAAATGGCTAGGCGCGTTTATGCTGGCAGTGCTGCTGGCACTGCCGGGAGTCTCCTGGGGAGCAAGTTTCGACTACGGCAATTTCAACGGCGAGTTGGGACTGCGCTTCGGCTACGGCAGATCCACCCACAAAGCCTCGGTCCATCTTTACAGCCTACTGCCCCGCTGGGGCATTTTTCTGGTCCGGCCCGGCCATTCCGTATTGGGAGGGGTAGGCCTATCCTTCGTAGTGGAAGGAATCGTCAGTATCGCGGAAGCGGAAAACACCGGCTCCGAACTGGGCTTCACCCCCATGTTGAAAGTCACCCTGCCCCTGGGTCAGGCGGTGATGCTCTATCTGGAAGGGGGTGCGGGCATGATCGCCGAAAGCTTTGACAGTCCGGCGGTGGCTCATACCTTCAATTTTACTCCTCAGGTGGGCGCCGGTGTGGATATTGCCCTGATGCCCCGCCTGGGCCTCACCCTGGCTTATCGTTTCCGCCACTCCTCCAATGCCGGCATTTATGACGAAAACCCCGCTTTTAACTGCCACTTTGTCCACGCCGGCGTGACCTATTATTATTAATCCGGGGGTTCCCCCGGCTTTTTCTCCGCTCATCTCTTAATGGATGAGCGGATTTTTTCCTTTTTCCCTTTCCCTGCCCTTGACAATTCAGTAATCATTATTATCTGATAGTTAACAATGGAATCTCAGGTGGAAAAATTGCGGGCCCGGGGGCTGGCCGTCACCCCCCAGCGCCTGGCGGTATTGGCCGCGCTCCAGGTTCTTCCGGATCACCCCAACGCCGAAAAGATCTATCAGGAGGTGCGGCGGCAGATGCCCGCCATTTCCTTCAACACGGTGTACAAGACCCTGGAGGTCTTCTGCCAAAAGGGCCTGGCCACCAAGGTTAACCCCCTCCACGAGATGGCCCGTTACGACAAGGTCACCCGGGATCACGCCCATCTCATCTGCCGGGGGTGCCACCGGATCATCGACCTGGCCTGGGAGCCGCCCCCGTTGATTTCCTTACCCACGGAGATGTTACACGGCTTCCGGCCGGAGCAGCAGTTCCTCACCCTCTGGGGTCTCTGCCGCTCCTGCCAGGAAATTCAAACTTCCAAGGAGAACTGACATGGCTACTGCAGTGGGGCAAACCTATGTTTGCAAGATTTGCGGCAATAAAGTGAAGGTAGTGGAGGCCGGCGCCGGCTCTTTGGTGTGCTGCGGCGTGCCCATGAAACTGGTGGAAGGCAATCAATAGCCTGCTTAAGAAAGGAGAAACATATGGAAAAAACCGTGGAAAACCTCCAGGAAGCTTTTGCCGGTGAATCCCAGGCCAACCGGCGCTATCTGGCCTTCGCCCAGAAAGCGGAACAGGAGGGCTACTCCCAGATCGCCCGTCTCTTCCGGGCCGCGGCCGCCGCGGAAACCGTCCATGCTCATAACCATCTGAAAGTCTTAAAGGGCGTCAAATCCACTGCGGAAAACCTCCAGGAGGCCGTTGAGGGGGAGACCTCGGAGTTCCGGGAGATGTATCCCCGGATGATCGCCGCGGCCCAGGCCGAAGGGAACAAAGAGGCGGAACGCACTTTCAATTATGCCAATGAGGTGGAGAAGATCCACGCCGCCCTCTTCCAGAAGGCCTTGAAAAACCTGGCGGATAAAAAGATGGCGGATATTTACGTCTGCTCCATCTGCGGCTATACCGTGGAAGGGGAAGCCCCGGAGACCTGCCCGGTGTGCAAATCGGTGAAAAAATTCTTCAACCGTATTGATTAAACCACCTTAACCACAAGGGAGTTGAATATGCGACTATTCCGTTGCCAGATCTGCGGCGATCCCTATCTGGGAAGTGAGCCGCCGAGCTTTTGCCCCTTCTGCGGCGCGCCCCAAAGATACATGGTGCCCGGGGAAGATTACGTGGACCGCAACACGGTCCCCAATCTCAGCGCCAAGTCCCGGGAAAACCTGGAAAAGGCCCTGGATCTGGAGGTGAGAAACGCGTCGTTCTATTATTGCGCGGCCAACTGCGCGCCGGACCCCCTGTCCCAGGCCATGTTCAAGGCCCTGGCCCGCACCGAAGCGGAACACGCCTCCCTCATCTGCAAGATCCTCAAGGTGCCCAAACCGGAGATCAAACCCGACGAAAAGGCCTGCCTGAAAGACCCCAAGGCCAACTTCGCCGCGGCCCACGGACGGGAGGAAAAGGCCGTGGCCTTCTACAGCCAGGCGGCCAAAGAAGCCACGGAAGACCGGGTCAAGGAAGTGTTTTCCGCGTTGACTGAGGTTGAGACTTACCACATCGCCCTGTCGGAGACCAGGAAGTGAGATAGTGGTCAGTGGTCAGTAGTCAGTGAAAAAACAACTGGCCACTGGCCACTGATTACTGATTACTGGCTACTGGCTACTGCAATTCCCCTCCTCCACCCTCTTCCTCCCCTTCTGCCAACCTCTCCAACGCCAGCCGCGCGGCCATTTGGGCCGCCTGTTTTTTGCTGGGGCCATCGCCTTGGGCCAGGGGTTCGGGGCCCAGCCGCACTTCCACCCGGAAGCGCCGGTGGTGGCTGGGGCCGCTTTCTTCCAGGAGGTGGTAGGTGGGAGAGAGTTTGTAGCGGGCCTGGGTGAATTCCTGGAGCCCGGTTTTAAAATCCTGCCAGGAGAGGCGGGTTTGGGTCTCCAGGAGGGGGTTGAAGAGATGGTGGGTGAGTTTCCGGGCGGCTTTCAGGCCCCCGTCCAGGAAGCAGGCGGCCAGGACCGCCTCCAGGGCGTCGGCCAGGAGCGAAGGCTTTTCCCGGCCCGCCTGGCTTTCTTCCCCCCGGCCCAGGAGGAGGTGGGGGCCCAGGTCCAGTTGCCGGGCCAGCGCCGCCAACTGCCTGGCGTTTACCAGGGCGGCCCGTCTCCGGGACAACTCCCCTTCTGAACTTTGGGGGAAGGAGTCCAGGAGCAGGTCACTGACGGTGAGGGCCAGGACCGCGTCCCCCAGGAACTCCAACTGCTCGTTGCTGGGGCCGGACTCCGGCCGCTCGTGGGCGTAGGAGCTGTGGCGCAGGCCCTGGTCCAGGAGGCGCAAGTCCTTAAAGCGGTGCCCCAGTCTCCGGGCCAGGGTCCGGAGGTCTTTCTGCCGCTCCGGGGACAGATCCGGCCTTGGACTGATTTCTGCCTGCTTCCTCACTCTTAGCTCCCTTAATACCTAATTCCGGTCAAATGGTGGCGCCGGCGTCCCGCCTGTGCCGGCGCAGGCTGAAGACTTTGGTTCCCAATAATATCATTCTTTGTAGGGGAGCACCCGTGGGTGCGCCCGAAAAGGGCGGACACGTGGGTCCGCCCCTACAGCCTGGTATCTTTCCCTGGGAAAATGGAAAAACCCCCCTTTTAAATAAACCCTGCCAATAATCTGCTTTTTTATCCACTTTTATCAAGGAAACCCCGGTGAAGGAAGAATAATCCTTGACATCCGGCAGAATTAGGTTATTATAGCAATTGAATCTCAATAAATTTAACGGCTATGAAATCTGAGCTGCAAGTATTTCAGGATTATATTCGCGGTCGGGAACTGCGGCGCACTCCCGAGCGGGAGAGGATTCTCCAGGAGGTTTTCGAGATCCACGGGCATTTCGACGTGGACGGCCTCTATCTCCAGCTCCGGCAAAAAGGCGTCAAGGTTTCCAAGGCCTCCATTTACCGGGCTCTGCCCCTGTTCATTGACTGCGGCTTGGTCCGGGAGGTGGACTTCAGCGAGGGCCACTGGCATTACGAGCACATCTACGGCCACTCCCATCACAATCACCTACGCTGTCTGGGCTGCGGGGATATTCGGGAGTTCGAGAACCCGGCCCTGGATCATCTGGAAGAACAACTGGCCCGGGAATACGGCTATCACATCAAAGGCCACCATCTGCAGGTGGAGGGCTACTGCCCCGGCTGCCGGCAGGCCGGCGCCTTCCCGGCGGAGTCAAATTTTTTGGCAAAGGATAGTAATGACCAATAATCTCGAAGTTACCGACCGCCCCCTGGCCCTGGTGCCCCCCGGCCAGCGGGTGCGCATCACCGGTTACCAGGGGGGCCGGATGCTCCGGGCCCGGCTGCTGGCCCTGGGCCTGAATATGGGCCGGGAGGTGGACATTCTGCAAAACAACCGGGGCCTGATCATCGTCGGCCTGAACGGGGGCCGGGTGGCCCTGGGCCGGGGCATCAGCCAGAAAATTCTCACCGCGCCGGTGGCGGCCGGGGAATAGGCTGTCAGCTTTCAGATAGCAGCTTAAAGATGACATTGCCAGACCTTAGCACTTGATCGAATCTATCCCTCACTGATTTCCGTTTTTTGACTTGGCTCTTTTTTTTAAAAGCTGAAAGCTGACCGCGAAAAGCCTGGAACCCCGGCATCCACACCTACCCCCTTAATTTCTTTTGCTTCCTCTTTATTGGTAGTGTCCTAATTTGGCCAAGCGTGGCCCTCCAAAATTTTTTCCTAACCTTCGAATTGATTCTTGACGAATAGATAATTATGATATTGTATATGATACCATGAATCGCAGGAAGCTAAATGGTCTAAGGCGCAAGCACGAAAGCCTCAAATTATCAGGAGGAGACATTTCGGGGCGTCAATTAAGAGGGTTAGCTACCTCTCTAGGAAGGAAACTTAAAAAAGGAAAGCAAACAGGTGAACCTATGTATGTCACCAATATTTTCTCTCTAAGGCCGATTCCCATTCCCGCCCATTCTATAATCCGCCAAAAAACAGCAATGAAAATTCTTACTTGGCTCGAACACGATCTCTTCTATTGGGAAGAGAAACTAAAAAATGAAGAAACCCAAACCAAAAAAAATAAAAATCAAGGGAAAGGATAAGACAAAAATGAAGAGAACGGCAAAAGACTATCTTAAGGAGCCGTATTCTCGCGTCTTGGTCCCCGAAAGTGATGGAACTTACTCTGCTGACATACTGGAATTTCCAGGTTGTTTTGCAGAGGGGCGAACCCCAGATGAAGCATATGCTAATCTTGAAAAAGTCGCTGAGTCTTGGATTGAGGCTTCCCTGGAGCAGGGACAAGAAATTCCCGCACCAGTTGAGGCTCATGACTTTTCGGGACGCATTGCTCTCCGGATTCCAAAGAGCATCCATAAGCAAGCCGCAAAGTTTGCCGAGATGGATAATACCAGTCTAAATCAGTTTTTCTTAACTGCTGTTGCCGCTCGGGTAGGTGCAGAGGATTTCGTCGAACATCTAGCGAAAAGACTGGAGGCTAAATGCGTGACCTTTGTAACAGCCTTGCCTTCTTATACTGTCAACCTTAACACAGCTTTATGGACGATAGGTTCTGTGAATATAATGCCAACTGAATTCTCCCTCCCCGAGTTACCCGAGTTATCGGAAAAATCCTTTATTTCTTTTGAACCTGGTGGGTTGCCAGTAGCATCCTCAGGATGGCAATTTCTTGTTGAGAAGGAGGCTAAAAATGGGTGAGCCACAAATTATAACTTTTTCATACAAAGAACTTACGACGGTGCTGATTAAGCATCAGAATATTCATGAAGGATTATGGGCAGTTACTGTCCAAATGGGGTTTAACGCTCAAATCATTAAAGCGGGGCCTTCTGAAGAAGATATAGTTCCAGGAGCGATTATCCCATTATTTAAAATTGGAATACAGAAACATGATAAGCCTAACCCATTGACCGTTAATGCCGCAGAGGTAAATCCATCTCCTAAACCCTAATCCTCCATAAGAAATATAAGAGAAGGGCTCAGTCATTGGCTGGGCCCTTTTTATCATTTTGTGATCGCGGACAATTGCCGCCCTAACCTCTTTATTGCTTATATTGACCGGACCGGCCAAACCCGGCTATGATAATAAAATAGAAATCAGGTCCCGACCTTGGCAATTACCCCCCCTCCCCTGCCCCCGGAAATTGCCGCCCAGCCCCTGGAAACCCTGGAGGGCGTGGTGGAACGCATTACCTTCGCCGACGCTGAGAGCCACTATGCGGTGCTGCGCCTCAAGGTCCGGGGCCGGCGACATCCCACCACCGTGGTGGGGGCCCTGGCCGCGGTGAGCGAAGGGGAGCAGCTTCGCCTCAAAGGCAAGTACGAAATCCACCCCAAATGGGGGGAGCAGTTCCGGGCCGTGTGGTGGTATTCCGTGCTCCCGGCCACGGTGGCCGGTATTACGAAATACCTGGCCTCCGGGCTGGTGAAGGGCATCGGCCCGGAGATGGCCCAGCGCCTGGTGGCCCGCTTCGGGGCCCAGACCCTGGAGGTCATCGACAACCACCAGGAGCGGCTTCTGGAGGTGCCGGGCATCGGCCCCAAGCGCTTGGCCCAGATCCGGGGGGCCTGGCAAGACAAGAAAGAGATTCGGGAGATCATGGTCTCCCTCCAGGGCTTAGGCGTAACCCTGGGCCTGGCCGGCAAGATTTGCAAGCACTACGGCCCCCAGGCCGTGGAGGTCCTCACCACCAATCCCTACCAACTGGCCCTGGATATCCAGGGTTTGGGCTTTCTCACCGCGGACCGCCTGGCCTCCCGCCTCAACCTGGACCCCCTGGCCCCGGCCCGCCTGGCCGCGGGCCTGCTCCACGTCCTGGACACCATGGCCGGGGAAGGCCACGTTTACGTGCCGCAAGAACGGCTGTTCCGCCAGACCCAGGAATTGCTCCGGATCGCGCCTGAACCCCTGGCCGGGGCTCTTAAAAGGCTTTCCCAGGAAGAAAGAGTGGTGGTCGACGACTTGCCGGATGGCCCCGGGGTGTACAAAAAAGGCGCCTGGGCCGCGGAAACCGGGGTGGCCCAAATGCTGGGCCGCCTGGCCGCCACCCCCGGCTCCACCCCGCCCCTGCACCTGGAGGATTTGGTGGCCCAGGTGCAGCAGCGCCGGGGCCTGGAGCTTTCCGAAGAGCAGGCCCGGGCCGTGGCCGCGGCCCTGAAAGAAAAGGTGCTGATCATCACCGGCGGTCCCGGCACCGGCAAGACCACCATCGTCAGTTGCATCCTGGACCTCTACCAGGGTCTGGGGGCCCGGGTCCTGCTCATGGCCCCCACCGGCCGGGCCGCCAAGCGCCTCAGCGAAGCCACCGGCGGCGAAGCCACCACCATCCACCGGGCTTTGGAGTTCTCCCCCCAGACCGGGGGCTTCCGGCGCAATCCCGCGGACCCCTTGAAGGCCCAGGTGGTGGTGGTGGACGAGACCTCCATGGTGGACACCTACCTGATGCACCACCTGCTCCGGGCGGTGCCCGCCGGGGCCCGCCTCATCCTGGTGGGGGACGCGCACCAGCTCCCCGCGGTGGGTCCGGGAAACGTCCTCAAGGACCTGATGGCCTCCGGGGTCCTCCCGGTGGCCCACCTCACCCAGATTTACCGCCAGGCCCGGGAAAGCCTCATCGTGGTCAACGCCCACCGCATCAACCAGGGGGAATTCCCCATTTTGCCCAAGAACTTGGGGAAAAGCGATTTCGTTTTTTTGGAACTGGACGAACCCCAGGCCTTGCAGCGGCGTCTCCTGGACCTGGTGGGCAGGGAACTCCGGGAGCGCTATGGTTTCGACCCCCTCAAGGATTTGCAGGTGATCACCCCCATGCACCGGGGGCCCCTGGGGATCCAGACCCTCAACCATCTCCTGCAGCAGCGCCTCAATGGCCAGAGCCAGACCTGGACCTGGGCTGGCCGGACTTTCAGGCGGGGGGACAAGGTCATGCAACTGCGGAACAATTATTACAAAGAGGTCTTCAACGGCGACATCGGCCAGGTGGCGGGGGTGGCCCCGGATACCGGCCAGCTCCAGGTGGATTTTGACGGCCGCCTGGTCCCTTATGACCCGGGGGAAAGGGAGGAGATCACCCTGGCCTACGCCATTACCGTGCACAAGGCCCAGGGCAACGAATTCCCGGCGGTGCTCCTGGTGCTCACCACCCATCACTATCTGCTGCTCCAGAGGAATCTCTTGTACACCGGCATCACCCGGGGCCGCCGCCTGGTGGTGCTCCTGGGGAGCAAAAAGGCCTTGGGCATGGCCATCAGCAACGATAAGCCCATCCGGCGCCACACTTACCTGGCCCCCCGGCTGCGCCAAACCCTGGCCCCGATGACTGGAAAAAATCTTGACATTTGCCCCCCGCAAGGTCACAATCAACCTAAATAAAAAGGGAAATAGGCGGTAATGGATCTTTTTAATAACCTGGAACAGAAACTGGAGACCATCCTCAAGAAATTTGAGGGTCTGAAGGAGGCCAACGCCGCCTTGCAGAAAAGCCTGGCCGTCAAGGATCAGGCTCTCAAGGAAGCCGAGGCCGCCTTGGAAAAGGTCTCCCAAGAACGGGAGGTAATTCGCCAACGGGTCGACAAGATCCTTAAGAGGCTGGAAATCCTGGATAAAGGAGAATCAGCCTAGCATTGGACCAGGAGCCGAAGCCGGTGGTGGTGGAAATTTTGGGGCGGCCCCTTCAGGTTAAGGGCAGTATCCCCCCAGAACGCTTGCAAATGGTGGCCCGTCTGGTGGATGAGCACCTGCGGGAGCTTAGGCAAGCCTTTCCCTCCAGTCCCCTGGCCGATCTGGCCATCCTGGCCGCACTTAATCTCGCATGCGAATTTTTGGAGAGTAAGGAGGACTATCAACAACTCCGGATGGACATCGAAGTCCGAAGCCGACAATTGATTCAAAAGCTGGAGGCCCATGGTTCATCAGCCCCACCCGGACCTTGAGGGGGGCAGTTTGGGACGGATAAAAACCGGCCTGCAGCGCTGGGCCTGATCCAGGATAGGACAGGCAAGGGGCGAGTTACAGCGGGGAGATTAAGGTTACTCCGGGCGTCAGCCGCACCGGTCAGGAATATGGACCCACTACTTAAGAGTTGCGATCAGCGTTTTATTGAGAACACCCCTGGTCTCAACCAGATTTCCATATTTCCGTTAAAGGAGGATAGGCAAAAATTAGGCAATCCGGTGGCTCCTTAACTAAACAAGCAACCTAAGTTTGCGGTTTGGCCGGCTGGTCAGGAAGACCGGCCCTTGAACCCACCACCTTCCGCCCCCTCTTATCTCCCCGGCGAAAATGCGCTTTCGCCACCCTCGCCCGCCGCCCCGAAATGGGCGCATCGCCCTGCTGGCTCAGGCCTTAACCTGAGGCCTGGAGGCCATCAGAATCTTGACGAGCTGCACATAAGGGAACTCCCATGCAAAATATATTGTCTCACGTGATATTAGAAGGCTCCTTTCTAGGTATCGGTTTTCTGGCGGGCTTCCTCTACCGCAAGTACGTGATGGAGGCCCACGTCGGTTCCTTGGAGGCCTTGGGGAAGAAGATCCTGGACGACACGGGCAAAGAGGCGGAGGCCATCAAAAAGGAAGCCCGCCTTCAGGCCAAGGATCATCTCCTCCAGATCAAGGTGGACTTCGAAAAGGAGACCCAGGAGCGCCGCCATGAGCTGAACCAACTGGAGCGCCGCCTCCTGCAGAAGGAAGAGCACCTGGAGAAAAAAGGCGCGGTGGTGGATGAGCGGGAAACGGAGCTGGTGAAAAAACACCGGCAGGTGGGCCAGCAAGAGGAGGATCTGAAACAGCAGGCGGAGAACTACCAGAAACTGATCGCGGAGCAAAATGCCCGCCTGGAGCAAATGGCGGGCATGAGCGGCCAGGAGGCCAAGGACCTGCTCCTCCAGAGCATGGAGCGGGAAATCCGGGCCGACGCCGCCCGCATGGTGAAGCGCATCGAAGGGGAGGCCCGGGAGCACGCGGACCGCAAGGCCAAGGATATCATCGCCCTCTCCATCAAGCGCTACGCCAGCGATTACGTGGCCGAGCAGACGGTATCCGTGGTCACTCTCCCCAACGAGGAGATGAAGGGGCGCATCATCGGCCGGGAAGGCCGCAACATCCGGGCCCTGGAGGCGGCCACCGGCGTGGACATCATCATCGACGACACTCCGGAGGCGGTCATCCTTTCCGCGTTCAACCCCATCCGCCGGGAAGTGGCCCGGCGCAGCCTGGAGCGCCTCATCTCCGACGGCCGCATCCACCCCGGACGCATTGAAGAGATCGTGGACAAGGTCAACCAGGAGTTGGAAGTCAACATCCGGGAGGCCGGGGAGGAGGCCGCGTTCGACACCGGCGTCCACGGCCTGCACCCGGACCTCATCAAACTCCTGGGGAAACTGAAGTTTCGCACCAGCTACTCCCAAAACGTCCTCAAGCATTCGGTGGAGGTTTGCTATCTCACCGGCATTATGGCCGCGGAGCTGGGCATCAACGTCAAGCACGCCAAACGGGCCGGCCTCCTCCACGACATCGGCAAGGCCGTGGACCAGGAGTCGGAAGGGGTCCATGCCTTGATCGGCGGTGACCTGGCCAAGCGTTACGGGGAATCCCCCAAGGTGGTGCACGCGGTGGCGGCCCACCACGAAGACATTCCCCCGGAAAGCGTGTTGGCCGTACTGGTGCAGGCCGCGGACACCCTGTCCGGGGCCCGGCCGGGGGCCCGGCGGGAGATGCTGGAGACTTACGTGAAGCGCCTGGAGGACCTGGAAAAGATCGCCCGCTCTTTCAACGGCATCAGCAAATCCTACGCCATCCAGGCGGGCCGGGAAATCCGCCTGATCGTGGAGAGCGAAAAGGTCAATGATGAAGAATCGGCCCTCCTCTGCCGGGAAGTGGCCAAGAAGATCGAACAGGACCTCACCTATCCCGGCCAGGTCAAAGTCACCGTCATTCGGGAGACCCGGTCCGTGGAATACGCCCGCTAAGGCCCCGCCGCCATGAATGTTCTGTTTATCGGCGATGTGGTGGGCGCGCCGGGGCGCCGGGCCCTGGAAGAACTCCTGCCCCGGTTGGTGGACCACTATTTTCTTGATCTGGTGATCGCCAACGGAGAAAACGCGGCCGGCGGCCTGGGCATCACCCCCCAGGTGGCGGATCAGCTCCTGGGCTATGGGATCGACGTCCTCACCAGCGGCAACCACATCTGGAAGCACAAAGAGATCATCCCTTATCTGGAGGCCACGGACCGCCTTATCCGCCCCGCCAACTACCCCCCGGAGACCCCGGGCCGGAGCTATACTATTGTCGAGACCGCGTCCGGAGAAAAGGCCGCGGTCCTCAACCTGGAAGGCCGGGTCTTCATGAGCCCCCTGGAGTGCCCCTTCCGCACCGTGGACCGCGTCCTGGCCTCCCTCCCCTCCCAGGTCAAGGTGATCATCGTGGACATGCACGCGGAGGCCACCAGCGAGAAACAGGCCATGGGCTGGCACCTGGACGGCCGGGTCAGCGCGGTGGTGGGCACCCATACCCACGTGCAGACCGCGGACGAACGCGTCCTCCCCGGGGGCACCGGCTACATCACCGACACGGGTATGACCGGCCCGGTGGATTCGGTCATCGGCATGAAAAAGGAGATCATCCTGGAGCGCTTCCTGAGCCAGCTCCCCCAGCCCTTCAAGGTGGCCACCCAGAACATTCAGCTTCAGGGCGTGCTGCTGAAGATCGATGCCCAGGGCCGCTGCCAGGAAATCAGCCGGTTGAGCCTGCCGTTGAAATCCTGAACCCCACCGCCTGAAACAAGACCGGAAAGGCAGTTCCTCTCACCCCCTCTCCTGTTTTTCATTGACGTCAGCCTCCCGTCTGCTTAAATAAAGGAGACTCGCTTATCATTCCCCGCGATACTTCATTCAGGAAGGACCTCCCATGAAGATTCACGAATATCAAGGCAAAGAATTGCTCCGGAAATTTAGCGTGCCCGTGCCTGCCGGGGGAGTGGCGGAGACCCCGGAAGAAGCCCGCCAGGTGGCGGAATCCCTGGTGGAAGGCCCCTTTGTGGTCAAGGCCCAGATCCATGCCGGGGGCCGGGGTAAAGGGGGCGGCATCAAGACCGCGGGCAGCCCCGAGGAGGTGGAGGACGCGGCCCGGCAGATCCTGGGCATGACCCTGGTCACCCCCCAGACCGGCCCGGAGGGCCGCCTGGTGAGCCGGGTGCTGGTGGAGCAGGCCCAGGAGATCGGCCGGGAACTCTACTTAGGCGTCGTCATCGACCGGGGCCTGGGCTGCCCGGTGATTATGATGAGCGCCGCCGGCGGCATGGAGATTGAAGAGGTGGCGGCAAAGACCCCGGAGCTGATCATCAAGGAGACGGTGGACCCCACCCCGGGGCTGATGCCCTACCAGGCCCGGAACCTGGCCTTCGGCATCGGCCTGGAGGCCCACCTGCTCCGGCCCGCGGTGAGCTTCATCGAGCAACTCTACAAAATGTTCACGGCCCTGGACTGCTCCCTGGCGGAGATCAACCCCCTGGTGGTCACCAAAGCCGGGGAGATGCTGGCCCTGGACGCCAAGATCAACCTGGACGATAACGCCCTCTTCCGCCATAAGGACCTGGCCGCGCTGGAAGACCCGGAGGAGATGGACCCCCTGGAGCAGGAGGCCCGGAAGCATCGCCTCAACTACATCCGCCTGAGCGGCGACGTGGGGGCCATGGTGAACGGCGCCGGCCTGGCCATGGCCACCATGGACCTGATTAAGGCCGCGGGCGCGGAACCCGCCAACTTCCTGGACGTGGGGGGCGGCGCCAGTGCGGAAATGGTCACCAACGGCTTCCGCATCATCCTGGGGGACCCCCATGTTAAGGGGGTGCTCATCAATATCTTCGGGGGGATACTGCGCTGCGACGTGCTGGCCAACGGGGTGGTGGAGGCGGTGAAGACGGTTAAAGTGCAGGTGCCCATCATCGTCCGCCTGGAGGGGACCAACGTGGAGCAGGGGCGGGAGATTCTAGCCAACTCCGGCCTGAAGTTCACCGTGGCCACGGACATGCGGGACGCGGCCCAGAAAGTGGCGGCGTTGGTGGGGTGAGAATGATGTTTTGGGGGAGGGGGCTAAGGGCCAGTGGCACAGGCGTCCCGCCTGTGCAGGTGGCAGGGCCAAGGAGCGGGTATGGACAAGACCAAGCTTAATTTCGTGATTGACGCCCTGATGTTTCTCTGCCTCATGGCCCTGGCGGGCCTAGGGTTTCTGATGAAATACGTCCTCCTTCCGGGCCGGGAAGCCTGGGCCAAGTACGGGCGGAACGTGGAACTCACCTGGCTGGGCTGGGACCGCCATGATTGGGGGCAGATCCACCTTTACCTGGCCTTCATCCTGCTGGGGGTGCTGGTCATCCACCTCATCCTCCACTGGCAGATGATCCTGGGGCTTTACGCCCGGCTGCTCCCCAACCCCCGGACGCGCACCCGGGTGGCCTTGGCTTTCTTGATTCTCACTGTGCTCCTCCTCTATTTCCCCTTCCTGATCTCGCCGGAGGCCCGGGAGCGGGGCCGGGGCGGCGGCGGGCGGGGCCGGGTGCACAGCGCCTTAAAAGCCATGTCTTCCTATTCCGGTTCCCAAGCACAGCTTGGGAACCAGAATAAAGGAAACCCTTACGAAAGGACATAATCATGAAAAGACTGAACCGTATCCTCGCGTTATCAGGAATTCTGGTACTGCTGATGGCCGCTTATGCCTGGGCCCAGCCCGCCGGGTCTGGACCCGGAATGGGTGGCCGTGGCCCCGGCGGCGGCATGGGGATGGGCATGGGCAGGCAATATGACCCCCAAACCGTGGAGACCGTGAGCGGCGAAGTGACCCAGGTGCAACAGATGCCGGGCAGGGCCGCGGGCGTGCACCTGCAAGTCAAGACCGACAAGGAGACCCTTACGGTAATCCTGGGCCCGGCCTCTTATCTGGAGCAGCAACCGGTGAAAGTGGCCGTGGGGGATAAGGTGGAAATCAAAGGCTCCCGGGTCAAGCACCCCTCCCGGGCCCGGCTCATCGCCGGAGAACTTAAAAAAGGGGATCAGGCTTTGAAGCTCCGGGACGACCAGGGTAATCCCCTCTGGCCCCGGCCGCGGATAAAGGAATAAATTCCCATAACCATAATTGATGACAGATTGAGTGAAGGAGAAATATGAGCGTTTTGGTAAATAGAGAAACCCGGGTGGTGGTGCAGGGCATCACCGGCAAGGAGGGGTCCTTCCATGCCCGGGCCTGCCGGGATTACGGCACTAAAGTGGTGGCCGGGGTGACCCCGGGCAAGGGCGGGCAGCTCATGGACGAGGTCCCGGTCTTCAACACCGTGGCCCAGGCAGTCAAGGACACGGGGGCCAACACCTCCCTGATCTTCGTGCCCCCGGCCTTTGCCGGGGACGCGATACTAGAGGCCGCGGCCGCGGGCGTCAAGGTCATTGTCTGCATCACCGAAGGCATCCCCACCCTGGACATGGTGAAGATCATGAAGGTCCTGGCCGACACCGGCATTCGCCTCATCGGCCCCAACTGCCCGGGCGTCATCTCCCCGGGCCAGGCCAAGGTGGGCATCATGCCCGGCCATATCCACCTGCCGGGCCCCATGGGCCTGGTCTCCCGGAGCGGCACCCTCACTTACGAGGCGGTGCACCAGATGACGCTGCTGGGCATCGGCCAGAGCACCTGCGTGGGCATCG
>Ga0299912_10000583_pt1 | contig 30785 bp, 26 predicted proteins | sample RVTome_2_FD_207667 | JGI IMG/M metagenome (GOLD analysis project Ga0299912, IMG submission 207667) | Soil microbial communities from uranium-contaminated site in the Upper Colorado River Basin, Wyoming, United States - RVT95D214 (version 2) ... | reverse complement strand
AGAAAAGGAAGCCAACAAAGAAAATTCAGTTGTTTTAAACAAGTATTACTTTTATCTAACAAACAAATTTCTAAATATAGATAAGAGAAATCCAGCAAAAGCATCAGAAATATTAAACCGTGCCATCGAACTCAAGCAACTTTGGGCGTATAAAATAAAAGTCAAAGACCCAGAGGTTAAAGATCCAACAGAGTATCATCGTTTTCTTGCAAATCATGCTGAAAAAGCCGCTGAAGTTTTTTTGGATAAGAAATGGCAGTATCATTCTGATATCGCGACCAAGTTTGTAAATGAGCTTTCTGCAAGCAACCAGGCTCGAAAGAGAAAAATATTGACAGATGAGTTTATAAAAAGATGGTCTAAGGAGAAATATTTTAAACCATTCTTTGATGCTTTTAATAATCTGCTCAATAAAGACATCTTAACCCCTGATCAAGAAGCATCATTTATAAAAAGGGCTGCAGAATACGGTCATTCAGAGTCAGCACGTATATGGCAGGGCCTTCTGCTTCAAAAGGTCTTTGCAGTTTCTGCGCAGACAGATAATATGACGGCCCTTGAAGTGTACCTAAAATGTGCCAACGACGGGAATGCTGAAGCTGCTTATAGGGCAGGCGATCTCTATTATAAAGGCTTTCCGGGGCAAGAGCCTGATAAAAAGAAGGCCTTACAATTCTATCTCCAAGCTGCTGAGTTAGGGAATTGCGATTCTATATATAATGCAGGAATTGTCTACAATAATGGTTTTGAAGGACAGGCCCCTGATAAAGGGATGGCCTTAAAACTCTTCTTCCAAGCTGCAAGACTGCAGCATCGCGAGGCTGCATATAATGCAGGAATTCTCCTTGCTGACGGATTCCCTGGGCAGGCCCCTGATATAGGGAAGGCCATGAAATTCTATCTCCAAGCTGCTGCGTTAGGGAATTGCGATGCTGCATGTAATGCAGGAATTCTCTTTGCTGAAGGATTTCCGGGTCAGGGGCCTGATAAAGAGAAGGCCTTGAAATTCTATCTCCAAGCTGCTGAGTTAGGGAATTGCGATGCTGCATATAATGCAGGGATTCTCCTTACTGAAGAATTCCCTGGGCAGGAGCCTGATAAAGGAAAGGCCTTAAAACTCTTCCTCCGAGCTGCTGAGTTAGGGAGTTGCGATGCTGCATATAATGCAGGAATTCTCCTTACTGAAGGATTCCCAGGGCAGGCCCCTGATATAGGGAAGGCCTTAGAACTCTTCCTCCAAGCTGCTGAGTTAGGGAATTGCGATGCTCCGTATAGTGCAGGAAATCTCTACCTCTTTGGATTTCCGGGGCAAGCCCCTGATAAAGGGACAGCCTTGAAATTCTATCTCCAAGCTGTAAGGCTGGGGCATCGTGATGCTGCATATAATGCAGGAATTCTCCTTACTGAAGGATTCCCTGGGCAGGCCCCTGATAAAGGGAAGGCCTTAGAACTTTTCCTCCAAGCTGCAAGGCTAGGGAATTGCGATGCTGCATATAGTGCCGGAATTCTCCTTACTGAAGGATTCCCTGGGCAGGCCCCTGATATAGGGAAGGCCTTAGAACTCTTCCTCCAAGCTGCGGGGCTAGGGTCCTCCAAGGCTGCGTATATGACAGGGAATCTCTACCGCTTTGGATTTCCGGGGCAGGCTCCTGATATAGGGAAGGCCTTAGAACTCTTCCTCCAAGCTGCTGAGTTAGGGAATTGCGATGCTGCGTATAACGCAGGAATTGTCTATTATTATGGATTTCCAGGACAGGAGCCTGATAAAGGGAAGGCCTTAAAACTCTTTCTCCAAGCTGCGGGGCTAGGGGACTCCGACGCTGCATATAAGGCGGGATATCTCTACAATGATGGTTTTGAGGGGCGGGCCCCTGATAAAGGGAAGGCCTTGAAATTCTATCTCCAAGCTGCAAACATGGGGCATCTTGATGCTGCATATAACGCAGGACTTATCTACTATTATGGATTTCCGGGGCAGGAGCCTGATAAAAAGAAGGCCTTAGAACTCTTCCTCCAAGCTTCGGAGCAAGGAGATATCAGCGCTGTGTATAACGCAGGACTTATCTACTATTATGGATTTCCGGGGCAGGAGCCTGATATAAGAAAAGCATTGGAGTTCTTTCTCAAGGCTGCTGAGAAGGAGTGTCTTCGGGCTATGACTTCTATTGGCTGGCATTACATTATGAGTCAGCAAAAGAAGGGTCCGAAAGAGGACAATAAAAATATAAGAAAAGCTATATTTTGGCTTAAAAATGCACAATCCTTAGGAGACAAAAAAGCTGGGGATTTATTACGCCTCGCTGAAAAATGTCGGTTAAGTTCAAATGAGACAGTCTCTTCAAAAGAAGGCTCTGAAAGTAAGCTTGCTCAGGAATTAGAAAAGACCGTCAATGATATTGAGGCTCCTATTCTATCCAAGAAAGTTGATAATTCCTCATCTCTAGAAGGCACCCAGGTTCAAGGAAATCCGATAGAGTCAAGACATCTTCCTTCTTCAAATGTGGAAGTTAATGATGACAAAACTATGTCTTTGCCAGGAAAAGAGAACATCAAGTCAAATACTGAAGAGAGACCTGAACAACAGGATGAGACGAAAACTCCCCCGCAAAAAATGAACGTAAAACTTTTGCGGGAAACCCTTAGAAGTACGCATGAGGCCATGAAAAAACAAGAAAAACAAATAAAAGAAAAGCCAGTAAAGGAATTATCTAAGGCATCAAAAAAGGTTTTCAACCTTATTTTTTCAAATGACACAACAAAAATTGAGCTTAATCTTCTCTCCACATTGTATGAGGACCCTTACTTTGGTGGTCAGGTCCTGTTGTATGAAACAAAAAGTGGATTTATGGTTGTTGCTCACAATCAAGAAACTGCCAAACACCATACAGCGTCGACCCATAAAAAACATACAAAATTCTCTAGCGAATTCTTTGATCCCCAGTTTGTGAAAGATCAGAAAGAGATTTTGAATCTGTTTGGCCTTGGGAAAGAAGAGAATTAGGGTGGAAAAAATAAGTTCTGAGCCGCGGGCAATGTAATCGACCGTTAAGAAACCATTTTTAAGGGTTTTGATGTCGCATTTGTTGCGCTGTTCGATTTTGGGGTTAAAATATCTTGAATAAGTTAAGAAAAAAAATTTTCTGGTATCAAGAACGCTACAGACCCACAACTGCTTCCCTAGCCGATACCTCCTCCTATTACATACGAACCTTGGTGCTGCATCGTGGATCCCAATCTGAGCAAGAATTGACCTTTTGAATTTCGTTGTGTTCATCGGTAGCCTTCACTGGTCGTTCTTGAAGAGAACACTTTTTTGCAAGGTTAACGATATGTACCTCGCCCAGGCTTGCAGCGTTTGTAGCGTTTGATAACCCAAAAAGAAGTAAATAGCTCATCATTAACATATTAACTTTCTGCATACCTTTCCTCCTTGCAAAATTAAACATAGGCTTCCTTATATAATCACCTATTAAGGTAAAAAAATTATTAATACTTTTGTAAAACAATTCTGTACTTTGATTTTATAGTTGATTTAGCACCTAGCTTCTTTTATGATCTGCTCTAATAATACAAAAAGGGAGGAAAAAATGCATTTCGGGAAAAGCATTTCTTTTGCATGTGGGTTAATTTTAGCTTTCTTTTTTACGCAATCCCCTTCCCTTTCTATGGAAGACATGGTCGACGAAATGGCCTCTAGTATTCCTACGACCTCGAAATCAGGACTCAACCCTATTCCGAGAGATCCAAAGGAAACCAAAGAAACTATAAAAAGAAAGGAAAAGAGAGCTTCCAAAGTTTCTTTAGCTCCACGTCCAACCCCTCTAATATTAAATCCTAATCACCAGCTCAGGCGGACGCTTAATAAGCTCATCAATGACGCTCGGCAGAACGTCAAAAAGTCAGATGACTCGGATTTTATCGGGTATGAATCAGCAATTGTGATTTATAATCCTTCCCTACGGCACGAGAAATCTTCAGAAATTGCGTGGGATGAGGATAAGGTTCTCTATTTAGATGAATTTGATAAAGTTTTTTTTACGCTACTTAGATCAAAAAAAACCCTTCTCTTAATGGCTATAGGCACGATCGAGGGCGGCATGGCTCCAGGAGGGATGGCCCCCTTAGTTCTATATTTATCAAGCAATCTTTTAGGATTTCTTCCTGTAGGAGAATCAGCAGCATTAGGCACAATTGTTGTTGTTTCTGTCTTAAGTGGTATTCCCTGTATGCGCCAAATTTATGAACGGGCAGAAATAATTGGGAATACACTTTTTGATCACAATGGGTTCGCCCCAAGTAAAGAGACAGATCCTAAACCTCATATTCAAAAATTAACTTATGAGAAGGTTCTTAATATAAAGAAAACATTTCCCTTAAAGTCGAATCCAATGATTTCATTCTCTTTGCTTACACCTGCTCGTTTTTTTTCTTTTATTAGTGCAACACTGGATGCAGCGCCGGCTGTCTTATTGTTCTTGGAAGCAGAAAAAAATTTTCCTCAGTATGCATATAGATATGTAGCCCCGATGGCTGCGTTTTACATTTTAAAAACATATGAAGAAAGCATGGACTTTTTTTCACGATTTGCCCATGCTCAAAAAACTAATAAAGAACCTATAGTTAGGGATCGAAAAGCAATTTTGAAAAAGAACTTACGTGAAATGGGAAAGTATCTTAATGGGCCGAATAGTAATGAACTTGTTAACGAAGTTTACAAATTTATCGAAGATGGATTTGCGAATAAAATATTCCGAAATGACATTGAAAACGCAAAGGAGCGCATATTAACATTTAGCGTGCTACTTGTTAGGTGTAATAGAGGGCTCTTCTATAACCGGCTTAAAAAACAAATACGGGCCGATGATACCAGCATAGCGTCTCTTTTAAATTCTGCCTCGGAGGAAGAAAAAAATACAAGCATTGCCCCTTCTCTGAACGCAAGTTTGAATGCTCAAGAATTGACTCCTTTGATAAATTCTTCAATTTCTCCCCAACAAGAAGAAAAAAAAGAAAATCTTGCCGTAGAACTACAAAAAAAACTAACTGAAATGAACAGCGTCTTTGAAGGTCTTAAAACAAAGTATGAAAATTTAAGGGAAGCGCTGGATTCAATGTTAACTGCCCCCCTTCAAGAAATGGCAAACCTTATTGATGATATATCTAGAAGGCCGGAAACAACGCAAGCCCAAGCTTTTCTAGAAGGGCTGTCTGTCTATAACCAGGGCGCAGCGACTGTGGGACGAATTCTAATCACACAGTGGGCTGTACAAGCAGTTCTAACTAGCTTCGGCGTAAGTGAAGATCTCGCTTTTTATAGTGGTCTGGGCACGAGTCTTATGCATTTAACTTTCAAGTCAATAGGTCAGCTCTATCGTCAGAAAGACACTTTTTTAAGCTTACAAAATTTTGGCTCAAAGGCAATAGATTGCTGGCCCCTAAGATGGGTTGGAAATACCTTCTCAGCAACGTGCTCAGCTTTTTATTCACTCCCCTCTGTTGCAATTATCTCCAAGGTATTGGGTTCTAACGTACCCTTCTATATTAAAGTTACGATTGCAATTGCGACTGGCCCTTCCGACTTTGCATCCTATTTTGGGTTCTTTAAAGAAAAGTACAATCGTATTATTACGGGACTAATGACTAGCCTCCCAATTAAATACACTTTTCAAAAGAGAGCCTTACTGAACTATTATATAGAGGAAGGAGAAAAAGTGATTGACCAACTTGATGCGAATTCCACCCAGGAATTATATAGCGCCACCCAAAGGGGGCTATAAATTTCCTTCCCTAAAAATAAAGCCCGTTAGTCGGGGCTTTGATAAGGGTACCGCCCCTCATCCTCCAGATGAACTTGCTTCATATGGTCTTCAAAGGCTTGGGGGGATGTAAAGGTCAGCACCTTTGCGTCTCCGTGATCAATGGTTAGCTTTCCATTCAGGTGATCCATTTCATGTTGGAACACTTTAGCTGCAAAGTTCTCCAGCACTTCTTCTACAGGTTCGCCCTCTAGGTTTTGGTACTGAACCCTTATTTTTCCCCAGCGCTTGAGTTTTGTGCATATCAAAGGAACGGAAAAGCAAGCCTCAGACCCTTCCACCATGGCTTCACCAATGGGTTCAAAAGAAGGATTAATAACAACTCTTAAGTTTTCAGTTGTTCGGTCGGGCGTGTAAATAAAGATAGGGTGGTTTATGCCAATTTGAGGAGCAGCCAACCCCGCCCCCCCTCCTAAAATACGTTCGCGCACATGAAGTAACTTTTGTACAGTTGAGCATGCTCGGTCCCAATCTTCCTTGCTAATCGGTTGATTGGATTGACGAAGAACATTCGTTGGGTCTTCATCACATGTCACAATTTCTTCATATTTTTGAGAAGCATAACTGGCCATACGATTTATTTAGCCTCTTCTGTTGATGTATCTTTTTTTCCCTTAATGAGATCAACGCGAGCGCTGCGCGCTAACTCTTCATATCTTCCTTTGATTTGGAAAAGCTGCTCGTCTGTGAGTTCTTCTAAATCCAGAAGAGAATTGTGGGACCCCCGATGAGATCGAATCAATTCATCGAGCTTTATTTGGATAGCTTCTCCATCGCGATTCTGGGTATTTTGAATCAGAAAGACCATAAGGAATGTCACGATCGTTGTGCCCGTATTGATAATCAATTGCCAGGTATCTGAAAAAGAGTAATAGGGCCCGCTTATAAGCCAAACAACAATAATGGCGCAAGCCAGAGAAAAAACGAGAGGCTTCCCCGAAATATTTGCGACATGTCGAGCAAATCTAGAAAAAAACTTCTTGGTTTTCATGTGGGGTTCTTCCTTTTCATTCTTAGAATTCCTTTCACAGTATCCGAGAGCGTTGTGGAAAAAACAAGAGCTTAACCCTCTTATAAGTTTTCTTTTGTTTAAAATTTGTGTAAACTAAAATCAGAAATTATTGAGGTACTTTCATGAAAAAACTTTTTTATTTTCTCCTTGGTTGCTTTTTAACGAGTCCCCTTTTTGCCAAGAGCATCCCCAATCAAGAACTTTTAAAAACGTGTAAAGACCCCTCCCCTGCATCCCAAAACTTTTGTTATGGTTTTATTATTAGCACGGCAAATGCAGCCCAACTCTATCGGAATATTACGGATATGGAAGATCAATATATTGATATATGCTTTCCTGAACACATTTCTAACAAAGAAATTGTAGATCTTTATATAGCATGGGCTGAAAAAAATATCTCTCTTGCGGAAAGTCCGGCATTTGTTGGGGTTTCATCCTCCTTCTCAACGAAATATAGTTGTCCTCCAAAGGAAGATCGGCAAAATCAAAAGTCCCAGCAACCGACACTTATGTAAGACGGTTGACGTATTTTTCGAAATGGACAATTAAGACGAAGGAAATTTTTGATTTTGTCACAAATTTATGTTAAATTGTAAATATAAAATGGGTGGTGTGCGACTAGACGCCAAAGGGATTAGGCTCACCTTCTTACAAGAACGATACTTACCATCACCAAAATCATTCCCATAATTTTTATAGTATCTAAAGCTTCTGCATAGATAATCCACCCAAGAATTGCACCTGTGACGGGTGCCAAAAATAATATTAAGGCCGTATAGGCGGCGGGAATCTTACCTAAGGAATAGGTTAAAAGGCCCTGCCCCACAACGTGAACCAAGATCGCCTGCCCGAATATGCTGACAATGTCTTTGAATGTGAAAGGCCCAAAGGATTCCCCAAAGCTATAAGCAAGAATAAAAAGGAAGACGAGTGCAAATCCACCTGTCCAAAACATCAAAAAACCTGTTGAAACTTCTTCTCGGATGCGCTGAATAGCAATCAGATAAAGAGCGACCATAACCCCTGATCCAAGGGCAATAATATCACCGATGATTGTCATAAAGCTTATGGAAAAACTTTGGATAACGAGCATAACGCATCCAATAAAGCCAGTAGTTACGGCAATGATAAACCGAACGGACTGTTTTTCTTGAAAGAAAAACCACAATATCAAAGGAATAAAAAAGGCTGCTGTATTATTGAAAAGTGTCGAATTCACAATGCTTGTGTGATCAATCGACCAGTTCCATAAGGCAAGATCAAAGGCAAAAAATGCCCCTGCAAGGATTAAGCCAATGATGCCTTTTTTCGGCAATAGGGTTTGAAGAATTCCTTCCTTTCGCTCCCATCCCATCCAAAGGGCTAAGAGCGGTAAGGCAAAAAGCATACGATAAAACCCAGTCGTTATCGGCCCAAGTTCAGAAACACGAACAAAAATGGCCGACGATCCTATGAGGGCGCTTCCTAAGCAAGCGAGAAGAATGGGTTTTAGGGACAATGAATTACGTAACATTTCTTTTAAAAAGAGTTTAAAATTCAGTCAAACGTCATGAATTCTTAACAACTTTTTGTTATGCCCACAAGATATATTAGAAACGTTGCAACATAATTGAGGGAGGTTCTTATGAAAAAAGGTTTTTTTATCTATCTACGCGGGGGCTTTATTTTTGTTGGCTCTTATTGATTTATCGCAGAACACACTGCTAATGCATCCCAAATATTCAAGTCATTTTTGTTGATTTTTAACCGCAATAGAAATATAAATAAAAATAAACTGACACCTTTTGAATTATCATGATCTCTTTATCTTTTGGTTTTTCTTTCCCAGATTTACATACCCCCGAGGGCTTAGAACGTCTTGATCAAACGTTCCTGGCCTATCTTGAAGAATGTGATGAAAGCCTTGCAGACCGCTTACGCCAGGCGCGGGAAGCCCTTCCCTCTTCTCTTGACGAGAGTCTCCTTCTTTTGGATCTTAGCCCCTATGTAGAAGATTTTATTAGCAAGCTCTTTGGAATTGAAAAAGAGATTTTGGAACTTCAAACCCAAGCACTTGTCTTAGCTCCTCTTTATCGTTGCAAACGCTTATTTATCCAGCGGCAGGCGGCAAAGGCATATTCAAGGGAGGAAGCCTTAAAATTCAAGGGGACACAAATAAAAGAAGATTTGAAGACGGCTCTAGGAGAAACTTATTCAGATTTAGATTTTGCCCGAAAAGTTTTACAAGCCCTGGAAGATGAGGAAGAGAACAAAGAATTTCTGGAATTGGCTAGAAAGTACGCGGCCTGGAGCCTTCATCAAGAAAAACCATCTCTGCTATTTAGATTGCCGAGGAAAATCGACCCCAAAGCCTTGATCCCTCTTAAACGGGAAGGAAATGTTTTAAAGTCGAGGGAATCCATCAATCGACATGGATTTGATTGCACAACGCCAAGTGTCACGTCTGAAGAAGCATTGGATCAGGCCCATTACTGCATTTTATGTCACCCTCAAGGCAAAGATTCGTGTTCAAAAGGACTTTCTGAAACGGCTACGGGTTGTCCCTTGGATCAAAAGATATCTGAAATGAATACGCTTCGTACACAAGGATATACCTTGGGAGCTCTTGCCGTGATCATGGTGGATAATCCTATGGTTGCCGCAACGGGCCATCGTATTTGCAATGATTGTATGAAAGGATGCATCTTCCAAAAGCAGGAAGCTGTGGATGTTCCAAGCATCGAAACGCAGACGCTTGATAGCATTTTGAATCTTCCCTGGGGAGTTGAAATTTATAGCCTTCTTTCTTACTGGAATCCGCTCAATTTAAGACGTCCTTATCCTTGCAAACCATCGGGTTATAAAGTGCTTGTGGCTGGGATGGGGCCTGCTGGATTCACCCTCGCCCATTACCTTCTCAATGAAGGGCACTCAGTTGTAGGAATAGATAGACTCAAAATTGAGCCCCTTAAAAATGAGCTTTTAACAAACCCAATTCGTCACTGGGTTGATTTGAAGGAACCCCTCAGTCAGAGAATCCCGGAAGGTTTTGGAGGCGTTGCTGAATATGGAATTACTGCACGGTGGGATAAGAACTATTTAACCTTGGTTCGTCTTCTCATAGAAAGACGATCGTTCTTTACCCTTTATGATGGAGTAAAACTGGGTGAGACGCTGTCTCTAGCTCAAGCTTTTGACCTTGGTTTTGATCATGTCGCTCTTTGTTTAGGTGCAGGTCGACCCAAGGGCCTTGCCATCCTTCAAGACCGACCGCAGGGTGTAAGGTCAGCTGCTGGATTTTTAATGGATCTTCAATTGTCAGGGGCAACGCATAAGAATGCCCCTACGGACTTTCGGATTCGCCTTCCTATTTTAGTGGTGGGAGGCGGACTAACAGCCGTGGATGCGGCAACAGAAGCCTTGGCCTATTACCCTGTCCAGGTAGAAAACTTTCTGAAGCGTACAGAAGAATTAGGAGGTCTCCCCCCTTCCCTACCCCCGGAAGAAGTTGAAGCGGCACACGAATATTTAAAACATGCAAAAGCCTTCGCACAAGGTGATCGACACATTTTGGAAAAAGCCTCTACCATCGTTTATCGTAACAGAATGCAAGAGTCGCCCAGTTATCGCGAGAACGCCAAAGAGCTTGAGATGGCACTCAAGGAAGGCGTTGTGTTCATTGAAAACGCCATCCCACATGAGATTAGGGTTGATCCACATGGACATATTGAAGGTCTTGTCGTGGAAACGCTGGACGGTCTGCAAACGCTGCCTTGTCGGACTCTTTTGATTTCTACTGGGACGCATCCGAATGCGGTTTTAGAGCAAGACCTTGATTTAAAAAAAATAATGGGAGATGAAATTCTTCTTTCTTATAAAGGAGAAGAGAAAGTCAGCTTTTTTGGCGACCTGCACCCCAGTTACCAGGGAAATGTGGTGAAGGCGATGGCAAGTGTGAAGAAGGGATATCCGAAGATCTGCGAGGCGCTTTTGAAACGCCCTCCTGCTCCCGCGCTAAACCTGCAAAGGAATCAACTGAAATGACACAACCTTTACATAACCCCTTATGGGCATTGGGCCTTATGTCGGGGACATCAGCCGATGGAATTGATGCGGCTCTCGTTCAAACGGATGGGGTTAAAATCACAGGATTTGGTCCCACCCATTACGTACCTTATTCGGATACCTTACAACGTCAGATCCTGAAAGCCTATGGCCGTCCTCCCGGCCCCGAGGAAATGTTTCTCGAGCAAGAGATCACAGAACAGCATGCAAATGTTGTGGTTGCGCTTTTAAAAAAAACTGGGTTAAAGGCGGCCCAAATAGATCTTATTGGGTTTCATGGACAAACCCTTTTTCATAAACCCCCGCGGGTTAAAGGAGAAAAGGGAGAAACATACATCGTTGGAAATGGACCTCTTTTGGCTAAACTTACGGGTATACCTGTCGTGGACCAATTCCGTTTGAATGATGTGGCTCACGGGGGGCAAGGAGCTCCCTTTGTTCCCCTTTTCCATCAGGCGCTTGCAAAGGATCTGCCGAAACCCTTGGGTGTGGTTAATATCGGGGGAGTTGCCAATATCACATGGATAGGTACGCAAGAGAGTGAACTTCTTGCCTTTGACACGGGGCCAGGAAATGGTTTGATTGACGACTGGGTGCGTGCCAATACGGATCTTCCCTGGGATGAGGGGGGAAAAATTGCGGCAAAAGGTTTTATCAATGATAAAATGTTAACACGCTGGCTTTCCCACCCTTACTTTAGCCAAAAACCACCTAAATCGTTAGATCGCGGAACATTTAGGGCCTGTTTAGAGGATGTAACATCCATTTCTTTTGAAGATGGCATAGCAACGTTAACGGCATTTACAGCTGCTTCGTTAGCAAAAGCTTTGGATCATCTTCCTCAGGCCCCATCCCTTTGGTTGGTCGCTGGTGGCGGGGCCCATAATCCCACACTCCTCAAAATGATGGGGGGAAAACTTAAGGCGCCTATTCAGAAAGCCTCTAAGATCGGTTGGAACGGAAACGCTTTGGAAGCACAAGCCTTTGGGTTTTTAGCGGTTAGGTCTTTAAGGGGCTTACCGCTTTCTTTACCTGGAACAACAGGCGTTCCCTTTCCTTTGACGGGAGGAAGGCTTTGTAAATATAAATAATACTTGAATTTGCGTTTAAAGTTCTTATGTTAAAGACGTTAAATATTATTGTATTGGAGTTGTTATGGGACGTTTTAATTTTTCAGTTTTATTCGTGTTTTCTTTTTTGGTTATTCATTCAAATAATGCAGTGCAAGCTAATCCAACAAGTTTGATGTTTAAAGCAATGAGAGCTTGGGACGAGGACTCTAACAAACCCCAACGGTATGGTCGTTCTGGAAAAGGCGTTGGAATCGCCGTAATAGAAGGACCACATTTTAATGTGGATCATCCTGCTCTTAAGGGCGCTAATATTACTTTAATCGATTTAAAGAAAGAAAATAACCCTAATAGAGGAGGCACTGGAAAGAAACTTGGTCATGCAAATCATGTGCTTGCCCTCATCGCAGGGCAGCCCTCTAATCATGAGGAGGCCGTTGACTTGCCGAATTTAATCACTATTAGGCGTGACAATCCTGACCTCGAAAATTTTTATAAGCAATACAACATTCCCGTTCCGGATTTTAAATATTTTGGTGGCCTTGCCCCTAAAGCTAAAATATATGCATATCCACGCACTTTGGAAGATGATAAGGGATTTGATCCAGATCATTTTTTTAATATATTAACGGATATTAAAGACAAATCTGACATCCATTTGATTAATCTCAGCTGTAAAATTGAAGTTAATGATAAGATTATTAAATTAATGAATGAAATCGCCGAAAGCGGAAAGATATTTGTTCAAGCAGCAGGGAATGATTCTTCAATAAACGTGGAACCTGTAGATTATCGTAATGGTTCTAAGCGTAGTGATTTTTCTGAAACATTTAAAAAGCATTTAGTTAGAGTTGGTGCTTTGTCCTGCTATCCCGGTGGGAGTAAGGAAGATCCAAGCACTAGAGTAAAAATTTGGACATCAAAAAATGGCGAGGGGGGCAGTTCTTACTTCACCGGCGAGGATACCCAGGGTACCTTTATATTCGCACCTGGGTCTTGTGTCCTATCCGCATCTCATGATGTATATTACGGTCTTCAGTCTGGAACATCAATGGCAGCTGCCTTGGTCACAGGAGCTCTCGCTGGAGCTCTTGAAGAAAATCTTTCTCAAGATAAAATTCAATTATTGGGTCGTTTATCCAATACACGATCACTAACGGTGAATGAAAATGAAAACGAATCATCTTCATTTAAATGGTTAAATCTTAAGTCTTTGTGGGGCTCACCAACTCTGTAATAACCCTTAAGATTTAGCCCTCACCCATTCACGGCTTTTGGCATAGGGTTCAGCGCGGCGGTTAAATATTCGATCACGTGACCAGTCAGTTCGGGAAGTTGATTGCCAAAGAAATGATCGGCCTCCGGGATGACGCGATAGTCAATATGAAGCCCGCGTTGCGCAGTCAGCCGTGCAGTGAGTTTCATCACCGAATCTTTTGGAACGATTTCATCTTTTGCTCCTTGAAGGATCATCCCTGATACAGGACAAGGCGCTAAAAAGGTAAAGTCATACATATTTGCAGGAGGTGCAACCGCAATAAAGCCATTCAGCTCAGGACGGCGCATCAAAAGTTGCATACAAACCCATGCCCCGAAAGAAAAGCCCGCAACCCAACATTGGCGGGGTTCAGGATTCTGAACTTGGAGCCAATCAAGGCATGCAGCTGCATCACTTAATTCGCCTTCACCGTGATCAAACTTGCCTTCGGAACGCCCCACGCCACGGAAGTTAAAACGTAAGGCACTAAACCCTTGATCCACAAATGTGCGAAACAATGCATAGGTTATTTTATTATTCATCGTCCCCCCATGTTCAGGATGAGGGTGTAGAACAATTGCAAGTGGCGCATTACGATCATTGGCTTGATGGTAACGCGCTTCAATGCGTCCCACCGGGCCGGCAATAAGAACTTCGGGCATAGAATTCCTCGTAAAAAGTGTGAAGTTTCTCTAACAAATCTAACACAAAAAGTCAAGATTTATTTACGAATCCTTAAGTTCTTTGACGGATAATTACTTATAGGTAAAAAGAAATTAAAGCTTAAAAATGAAAATGAAAAATCGAGAAATACAATCTCCTATTGAAATTGGCGGTGTGACAATTGAGCCAGGTACAATTAAAACCGTTCACATCCCTGTTTCTATGCTTCCCAACCATACGATATTCAATTTGAATCTGCGCGTCATTCATGGGCGAAGACCGGGAAAACGTCTTTTTATCAGCTCGACCGTTCACGGGGACGAACTGAATGGAATCGAAGCCATTCATCGTATTCTTGCATCCCCATTGAGTAAGCATATTCGAGGCACTCTTATTGCCATTCCGATTGTCAACATGGTTGGAACCCTGATTCAAAGTCGTTACCTTCCCGATCGGCGTGATTTGAATCGAAGTTTTCCAGGGTCTGAAACAGGATCTGCCGCTGCCCAGCTTGCTCATACATTTTTAACTGAAATTGTTGAAAAGTGCACCCATGGGATTGATTTGCACACAGGCTCAAGCAATCGCATAAATTTGCCCCAAATCCGCTGCGATTTTCAGAGCAATGAAACCTTAAAATTGGCTCTTGTTTTTGGCGCCCCTGTTATTCTGAAAGCAAAACTCAGGGACGGGTCCCTTCGCGAAGCCTCTGAAAAATTGGGCATTCCAACGCTTTGCTTTGAAGGGGGAGAGGCTTTACGATTTAATGAAGATGCTATTCGCTCAGCTGTTCAAGGGGTATTTCGTGTCATGGCTTGTCTTGGCATGATCCCAGGCGAAAAATGTGCGGCTATCAAGCAATCGCCGATTTTCTCGCCTACAAGTCGTTGGCTTCGTGCACCGGTAACAGGCATTTTCCGAACAACATGCCAACTCGGGAAGAAAATTTTGAAAGGGGATGTGGTTGGAGAAGTGAGCGACCCCTTGGGGATAAAGACAGCCGATATTGTGGCCACCTTTGATGGTATTGTTATCGGGCGCACCCTTTTGCCACTTGTGTATCAGGGCGACGCCCTTTTTAATGTGGGTTGGGTTCATGACCCCACCCGTGCGGAAGCAACAATCGAAGAATTTGAAGAAGAAGCCGAACTGAATCCAGCTTTGGACGATCCGAGTACCTATTAATTGCTGTGCTTTGTTTGTCAGCCTGAACCTTTAGTCCTTGTCATCCTGAGACCCGCGAGCGGGGACTCAGGATCTCGTTCCCAAAGAGATCCTGAAAACAAGTTCAGGAGGACAAAGGGCATTGCACGACAGAGACACCTCTAACACCTCACCATTCCAAACGAGTTAAAAATGCATAAAACTGAATCACTTAAAAAACTGTTGTCGTTTTTTCAAAAAGAAAAAAGACGAAGGAAGCAAGAAACCTTGCGCTATGTTTGGCGCAAGTGGGCGCGTCCGAACCAACTCATGCCGGAAGGGAATTGGCGCATATGGCTAATTCTGGCCGGTCGTGGCTTTGGAAAAACACGCACAGGGGCTGAAACCTTACGGCAATGGATCCAGGACGGCATTTATCGTAGGATTGCCCTTGTAGCTGAGACGGAGGCAGAGGCTCGCCATGTAATGGTGGAAGGGCCATCAGGCCTCCTTGCTGTTCACCCTCCCTCCGAAAGGCCCCTTTATGAACCCTCCAAGCGCCAACTCACTTGGCCAAATGGAGCGATTGCAACCTGTTTTAGTGCAGAGGCTTATGAGCAACTCCGCGGGCCTCAATTTGATGGCGCTTGGGTTGATGAACTTGCCAAATTTCGAGAAAACGAGAAAGTCTGGGATCAACTGATGTTTGGACTTCGATTGGGGCAAAATCCGCGCGTGATTGTTACAACAACACCCCGTCCCATAAAACTATTGAAAAAACTCATAAAAGCCCCGGACGTCGTCGTAACAAAAGGATCCACCTTTGAGAATGCTAAAAATCTGGCCAAGCCCTTTCTGGATTACATACGCATTCATTATGAGAAAAGTTGGTTAGGGCGGCAGGAACTTTATGCGGATTTGATTGAAGCAAACCGAGGAAGCCTTTGGACCCCTCCCCTGCTGGAGCGGGCGAGAAGCAGTTATAAGGACGTTCCGCTCCATCGGCTTGTGATTGCCATCGACCCGGCTGTAAGCCATGGGGCTCAGAGTGATGAGACCGGTATCATTGCGGCTGGTATGACGACAGAAGGCGTTGGTGTTGTCCTTGAAGACCTTTCTCTCAAAGGGCCTCCCAGCCAATGGATTCAAAAAGCAATTGAAGCTTACCATCGGCTGAATGCTGACCGTATTGTGGCTGAGGTAAATATGGGGGGAGAGCTCGTTGAGCAACTGTTACGTAGCTACGACCCTTCCATAAGCTATAAGGCCGTGCGCGCAACCCGCGGAAAAGCCATCCGAGCTGAACCTATTGCGGCCCTGTATGAGCGGGGAAAGGTGTGGCACGCCAAATATCTGCGGGACCTTGAAGAACAATTGTGTTCCTATATCCCCGGCGTAAGTGCTAAATCCCCTGATCGGCTTGACGCGCTTGTTTGGGCCCTCACCGACTTGATGCTTACTCCACCCCTCAAGGCAAAGGTTTGGGTGGGGTAGGAAACTCATCGTATGCGCCAGACCGCAGATGATTTATAAAATAAAAGGGCGACAGAGAAATCCTATCGCCCTCAAGTTATACAAATTAGGAAAGAAATTTACTTGATAATGGGGTTTGCTTCCTTAACCAATCTAATCATTCCTTTTCCAAGGAGAGCTTTAAATGTTTTTTCAGGAATGGCCTTCCCTTCTATGTATGGAATAGTTTTGGACTCTTTTTTTTCTCCAAGATAGGTATAATGCTGGGTATAGGCCTTGGAAGGATTGAATTTTACGTAAACGTCGTACCAGTTCTCATCTTCAAAAGAACCGAAAGAAGAAGTATTAGTTGCCCAATGGGCTAAAATATAATCCCCTTCTTCATTCATATATAGATTACCAAATTCGTATGAGGACTGATTATAAACCTTATACCCAGAAAGATTATTGGTGCCTAAAGAAAACATCCATTGAGCGGGCGTTTGAGATACGGCAGTAGTCGGCACATCTTTCATAGTGACTTCATCATCTTTTGACCAATTCATCTTCCAACGTGCTGTGTTACTACTGTTGAAAAAAACATGGAGGTCGTTTACTTTTACACCAGTAAGCCATACTTGCTCTATTTTTTCGTTAGCATTAGGATTAACTTGGTAACGCAATACGGATGGGAACTTGGGGTCCGAAGAAAGGGCCACTGGACTTGCATATTCCATATACTTTAGAGCAGATCCGATATTTTCCTGCGCGGTCTTATCCATGGGGCTCAGCAACAACGGACCTTTCCGTAAATTACCACGGGACAATTCCTTTAAATCGTCCTTTGATAGTTCAGTATCCACATTTACAGCGATAGCTTGTATTGATGCAATACTTAAACATACTGCCGTTAAAGCTTGATATAATTTCATAACAACATCTCCACTTAATAAATTTTAAAAATAGTAATAAATTAAAGTGTACTTATTTAATTATTACCACATACTACATAGAGATGGTGACGTAGTTTTTCAAGGTAAAAGTAGTATGTCATTGAAATTTTTATAAAAAGGTTTCGAAGAAATCAGGGCAATACCTTAATAACATTCACCCACTTATCCTTATAAATAGTCTTAAATTTATTGTTTTCCAAAACCTCATACGTCGTATCCATTGTCCCTAACACGGGTTGTTCAGGGTGTTTCTCATATGCTTTTTTAAGTTGTGGGTCAGGAGGATTCACAACCATGAGTAAACTATCCAATTGATATAGGGTTCCAACGTTAGATGAAAATCGATCCAAAATCTTTCCTGATTCAGCATCGATTATCCAGTTTTCTTGGCATTGCGTTCCGCAACCAAAGGTTACAACCGTATAATGCCCTGCAAAATTAGGTCCCAATGCGGCACCTTCTCGGAGTTTTGTCCTAAAGGTCCTAGCCCCAGCATAGCTTGAAAGATTCACGGGTTTAGGATTTCCCTTAAACACTTCCGTTTCCGAGATGGGATAGCCTGAAAAAGCTGGTAGAGTATCTTGAGCATAGGAAGGTGTTATGCACATAACCATTGCAATAAGCAGCGATTTTTGAAAATGCATTGTAAAACTCCTTTGTTTTCTTTTTTTAAACCTCAATAACAAGCCCGTCATAAGCCAGCTCAACGTTCTTCGGAAGTTCTTTCATAAGTTTATCATAATCAAGGCGAGCAGACATATGCGTAAGGTAAGCTTTTCGCGGCTTCACCCTTTGGATCCATTCCAGAGTTTTGGCAAGATGGGAATGGGTGGGGCGGGGCTCTATAGAAAGACAATCTACAATCCACACATCAATGCCTTCAAGGGTTTTAAAGGCAGCCTCATCCAACTCAACCACATCCGTAGAATAGGCCGCTTTTTCAAAACGATATCCAATGGAGGTAGTATATCCATGGCCTTGCACAAAAGGGGTTACGGCAATTTCCCCTACCTGAAAAGAACCATCAATAACGTTTGCTCTGGCAAAAGGACGGTAAATATCTGGCCGCATTTCCTCAATTGGGAAAGCATAGTAAAAACGTTTTTTGATGTTAGCTATGGTTTCCATATTGCCATAGAGGGGAATGGGCATTTTATGGCGGTAAAAAAAAGGCTTTAAATCATCAATGCCATGCGTATGATCCGCATGATCGTGGGTATACAAGACCGCATCGATCTTTCGGATGCCTGCGTCAAGACATTGTTCTCGAAGATCTGGAGACGTATCAACCAAAAGGGTTGTTCCCTCTTTCTCAATTGCAATAGACGCACGGCGTCTGCGATTTTTTGGATTTTTTGGATCACAGCTCCCCCATTCTCCTGTTGGGAGAGGAACACCACCTGAAGCGCCGCAACCAAGAATTGTTATACGCATGGAAACCTCGCTTTTGAAAAAAGAGTTAAGAAATTTCGGGTTGTTTGTGTGCAAATATCCTCAAAACTTACTGATTTAAGCTCAGCCAGTTTTTTTGCTGTTTCGATAATATAAGCCGGCTCATTAGGTTTCCCCCGATAAGGTTCAGGGGCAAGATAAGGCGCATCCGTTTCGACCAAGAGCCTATCGAGAGGAACGCCTTTTAATACCTCTCGTAACCCTTCTGCTTTTGTGAAAGTGAGAATACCAGAAGCAGAAATATAAAACCCGAGCTCAAGAGCTTGATCCCTAAGCCAAGCGCTTCCCGAAAAGCAGTGAATGACACCACGTGCAAGCCCTTGACCTACTGTTTTTAAAAAGTCGATTGTATCCTCTTCCGCATCTCGCGTATGGACAACCAAAGGAAGGTCACATTCTAATGCCGCTTCAATATGGGCTTTAAAGGCTCCTTGTTGGTCTGGCTGAGGGCTATGGGTATAATAATAATCAAGACCGGTTTCACCAAACCCCACGATTTTAGAGTGGTCGGCCTCTTCCGTTAAAACTTTAAAAAGGTCTTTTGGGGGAATTGTTTTTTGCGTTTCATGAGGGTGAACACCAATCGTTGTAAATACGTTCTCATGGCTTTCTGCAATAGACGTTAAAGCCGGAACTTTGGAAAGGTCCGTACAAATTGTCAAAAATCCTTTGACACCCTTGTCTTCAGCCCGTCTTAACGTTCCTTTTATATCACCCGCCATGGGGTCATTGTCCAAATGACAATGACTATCAATAAGAAACATGTTATCTTTTCCTCTAACGTTTTCTTGTATATCATACACGTAAACATATCTTTCCTTAAAGGACATAAAAATGCGAAGGGTCACCCTTTTATTACTTTTATCGATGACGTATGCCAAAGCGGCAGAAACGCCTCAAGCGGTGACTGTCGCAACGGTCAAAGAGGGCTCTTTGACTTCCAGCATTACAGGCGTAGGTACATTTACGACCTATAACGACGTTGTTTTAAAAGCTGAGACCGCAGGACGTATTGAAACCATTCATTTTAAAGAAGGGGATCGGGCAAAGCCAAACCAGAAACTTTTCACGATTCACAACAATGTGCAACAAGCCAAGGTCAAAAAAGCTGAATCTACACTTAAGCTCAGCCAAAATATTTGCAAACGTAAAGAGGTTCTTTTTAAAAAGAAATTTATTAGCCCTCAAGATTTAGAACAAGCTGAAACACAAGTCCAAGCTGATGAAGCTGAGTTTGCTCTTGCTAAAGAAGAGTTGGCCAAAACTGAAGTCTTGGCGCCCTTTGATGGCGTTCTTTCTAACCGAAAACTCTCAAAGGGAGCGTACGTGATTGAAGGCGACGAGCTTGTTCGACTCCAAGATCTCACCCCAATTCGCCTTACCTTTCAACTTCCTCAGAAGGAAATACCTACTGTAAAGTTGGGAGATAAACTCATGGCCACAACTGATGTTTACCCCGACAAAACCTTTGAAGGAAAGGTGGAAGCGATTGAACCCTCAGTTAATGAGGATACACGTAGCGTTACAGTCTATGCTACTTTTGAAAATAAGGACGAGCTCTTAATTCCCGGCCTTTATGGCCGCGCCCAATTAAGTTCTTCACGACAAGTTCAGACTTCTCTCATTGTGCCAGAACAAGCTTTGGTGGTTCGCCAAGATGGAATATATGTTTATAAAAAAGAAGGAGACAAGGCCGTTTTAACAAAAGTCACCCTTGGAACACGTACCACCGACCATGCTCAGGTTCTCTCTGGTCTGAAGAAAGGAGATCAAATTGTTCTTGAAGGCCAAGACAAGATTCATGATGGGTCCCCCATTACAGTATGCAGTGCTCAGTAACCAGTTAACGGATAGCTCCCATGTTTATCACCGACATCGCCATTAAACGACCTGTTTTCTCAGTCGCCCTGAGCTTGATGATCATCATTGTCGGATTTTTGTCCTATATGAACCTGAGCCTTCAGCAGTATCCGGACGTAGAAGAACCCATTTTAACAGTCGAAACCTATTATCCGGGGGCAGCAGCAACGATTGTCGAATCCAAAGTCACAACCCTTCTCGAAGACACCCTTTCAGGTATTTCGGGCCTTGATTATATGGAATCTTCCAGCAAAACTGGCCGAAGCCAAATCACCCTTTATTTCAGAGGGGGAACTTCCCTGAGTGATGGTGCTTCCGACGTTCGTGAGCGTATCTCTCAGGTCAGGGACAGTTTGCCAGAAGAATGTAAGGATCCAAAAATCCTGAAAAGTAGCGCGAATAAAGAAGCTTTTATGTTTCTTATGTTAACAAGTCCTGACCACGACGAGCTTGAATTATATGATTACGCCGTCCGAAATCTTAAAGATCCCTTTGAATCTCTTCCTGGCGTGGGAGGCGTTACGGTTTATGGAAATGCCATTACGATGCAGGTGCGTCTCGATCGAGAAAAGCTAAAGGCTTACAATTTAGCTGTTACAGATATCCTCGGAACGCTGGAAGAAAGCAGCCAAACGCTTCCTGCTGGCAATATTGTCAAAGGAAAACGTCATGTCAATATCATCGCTGAAGCCGGCCTGAATACGCCCCAGGAAATGGGAGAGATGGTCATTTCCAATGCCCAGGGGCATGTCATCCATCTCAAAGATGTGGCTACTATTACGTTGGATAAGGATACGGGTGAATTTCAATGGATGCCTCGATTTAACCAAAAGCCTGCTGTCTTTATTGGAATCAAAAAAGCATCCAGTGGCAATATTCTTGCCATTTCAGCCTCTGTCCAGAAACTTCTAGCAACTCTCAACAAAACACTCCCGAAAGGTTTCCATCTTGAGGAAGGGTATAACTTCTCGATGTTTATCGAAGCCTCTATTAAGGCTGTTAGAACAACCATTTTTGAAGCAATAATTCTTGTCCTCCTGATCATTCTGTTCTTTTTGCATTCTCCAAGAGCAGCCATTATTCCCGTTCTGACCATACCGGTGTCGTTGATTGGGTCCTTTGCCTTTTTATACGCGTTTCATTGCTCAATAAATACCATCACTCTTTTAGCCATGGTGTTGGCCATAGGGCTTGTGGTGGATGATGCAATCGTTGTCCTTGAAAACATCCATAGGCATATTGAAGAGGGGCTCAAACCACTGGACGCAGCCTTTAAGGGAGCTCGTGAGGTGGGTTTTGCTGTTATTGCCATGACGTTGACGCTCTCTAGCGTTTATGCCCCTATCGCGTTTGTTCAAGGCCTGACAGGCAAATTGTTTGCTGAATTTGCGGTTTCTTTAGCGGGCGCTGTTCTGATTTCAGGGGTCGTGGCCTTGACCCTTTCTCCTATGATGTGTTCCAAACTTTTACGCCCAAAAAAGCTTAAGAATGAAAATCGGTTTTCTAAGATAATTGAAGGTTTCCTTGGCAATCTTGATAAAGGGTATCAAATCTCTCTTCAAAAGGCGCTTGCTAACCCTAAGCTTTTATCAGGCATTTTAGTGTTCGTCCTCGCGGTCGGTGTGTTCCTTGTATACAAGATTCCAGCAGAACTTGCTCCTCAAGAGGATCAAGGAATTGTCTTTGCTTCAGCAGAAGGGCCCCAAGGGGCAACGGCCGACTCCATGGCGGCCTATACGCCAAAAATTGAAAGCCTTCTTATGTCCGTTCCAGAATACAGCGGCATGTTCTCAATGACGGAACGATCAAGTGTTTTTGGAGGTATCACTTTTAAGCCCTGGGACGAGCGTAAGCGAAGCCAGGCCGAAATCATTGATGAGCTTCGTAAAAAAGCGAAGGAAATTGCAGGTGTTCAGGTTTTCATGTTTCCCATGAGAACGCTGCTCTCAGGAGGTCAATCAGGACTACAAATGGCGATTAAGACAACAGGATCCTATGCCGACCTTGAAAGGGATATGGATAAACTGGTTAAAAAACTTAAAGTGTCTCCGTGTTTTGAATCAGTAAGCCATGATCTTTCCTTGGGAATGCCCGAACTCAATGCTCAAATTGATCGCAACAAAACAGCTCTCTTAGGGGTAAAGGTGAAAGACATCGCACGCACCTTAGAGGTGATGTTGAGCGGCGATCGTCCAACCACTTTTGAAAATCAAGGCAGACATTACGACGTTGTTGTTCAATCTCTTGAAGGTCATAAAAAAGACTGGAGTGATGTTGGCAATTTTTATGTGAAAGCTGAGCGGGAAGAAAGCAAATCTGGAGATAATAAAGACCTGATCCCCCTTAGCAACCTTATAACGCTTAAGGAAGTCGCTGTTCCAGCTGAACTGAAACATCTGAATAAAATGCGATCAGCAACGCTGAATGCGGACCTTGTTCCTTCATGCCGGACTGAAGAGGCCCTTACCATCGTCCAAGCGGCGATTAAGGAAGAACTGCCCCCTACCCTTCAAACCGAGCCCGTTGGGAATTTGCGTAAGTTCATGGAATCTCAGGGAGAAATGTACCTCATGTTTATGGCAGCTTTGCTCTTTATTTATCTTGTTCTTGCGATTCAATTTGAAAGCCTTGTCGATCCATTGTTGATCATGGTCACCGTTCCCTTATCCATAACAGGTGCCCTTCTGGCTCTCTATTTGACGGGTTGTACAATGAATATCTTTAGCCAAGTGGGGCTGATAACGCTTGTGGGGCTGATTACGAAGCATGGTATTCTCATCGTGGAATTTGCGAATAAGCAGCGTCTGCAAGGCCTTTCTGCTGCAGACGCTGTTCGTAAAGCCACAGCCATGCGTCTAAGACCCATTTTGATGACAACTGGCGCCATGGTATTAGGGGCTGTTCCCTTAGCCCTTGCCACAGGCGCGGGTGCGGAAAGCCGGCAGCAAATTGGGTGGGCTTTAGTGGGAGGCCTTTTAGGAGGGACCTTCTTTACCCTATTTGCAGTCCCCTTCGTCTATACGGTAGTGAAGGGATGGAGGGAGAATAAGGCGTAAAAATGTTCTCTTGTAAAAATAAAGTAAAGTAGGCTCTGTGAACAAATTTTATAATCATACTCTCTCCTGTCATCCTTGGACTTAGAAATGCCTTGTTTTTCTTTGAAAAACAATGGCTTTTCTTGATCCGAGGATCTAATAGCCGAGACACTTCCAAAAGATCCACGGGTCAAAAAGTTCTATGATTTGCTTTGCAAATCAAGAACTTCTAGCCCGAGGATGACAACCCGAAAAATTTTGTTCACGGAAACTACTATGAAAATCAGACTTCCTTCTCAATCCTCGGAAAAATAGGTGTTGGCTCGGTCAGGGATGTACCTGATTTCAGTGCTGTTTTAAGAGATTCAAACGTTCTGGCTTCTTGACCTAATTGATCAAGAATCTTTCCAGCTGAATCTGGCATCAATGGCTGAATGTAAACCGCCACATGGCGGATCACATCAACAAGGACATAAAGGACGGTGTTCATCCGGAGATGATCTTGCGGATCAGAAGACTTCTTTAATGACCAAGGCTTTTGAGCATCCACATAGCGGTTGGCTTCGCCCACCACTTCCCAAATGTGCTGGCAATAGGCATGCAGCGCTTGGACATTCATATCGTCACGAAGAACGTCATGGAGATGGGCAGCTTTCGCAAGCATCTCTCGATCCTCGCCCCTTAGCTCATCAGGGGTTGGAATTTGGGCATCAGCATTCTTGTAAATAAAGGATAAAACGCGTTGAGCCAAGTTCCCAAGGTCATTTGCAAGGTCGCTATTGATTCTTTGGACCAAGGCAGCGTCGGAATAGTCTCCATCCTGTCCAAATGGAATTTCGCGCATCAGGAAGTAACGAAGCTGATCTAAGCCATAGGTATCAATCAATTTCAAAGGCTCCACCACATTCCCAAGGGATTTCGACATTTTTTCCCCATCATGGGTCCACCATCCATGGGCGAAAATACGATTGGGAGGTAAAAGATCAGCTGCCATGAGAAGTGCGGGCCAATAGACCGCATGGAAACGAAGGATATCTTTTCCCATTAAATGAAGGACGTTTGGCCAGAAGGTTTGAAATTCGTCGTCTTCGACATCTGGGTAACCTAAGGCTGTGATATAGTTGGTTAAGGCATCAATCCAAACGTACATGACGTGCTCGGGGTCTTTAGGAACGGCAACACCCCAACTAAATTTGGTGCGGGAGATGGAAAGATCCCTCAAACCTCCTTTTATAAAGCTGAGAACTTCATTCCGACGCCCTATCGGAGCAATAGCTTGGGGATTGGCTTCGTAATAATCTAATAAGGGTCTTTCCCAAGCAGAGAGCCGGAAAAAGTAAGAAGATTCTTCCATCCATTCCACGGGAGCACCTGTGGGGGCTTTCCCTTCTGCAATTTCGGATTCTTCGTAGTAAGCTTCATCTCGTACAGCGTACCAGCCCGCATAGGTGCTCTTATAAATCTGTCCTGCGTCTTCAAGCTTTTTCCAAAGGGCTTGCGCGGCTTCATGATGGCGCTTTTCTGTGGTGCGAAGAAAAACATCCTGAGAGGAGTTAATTTTTTGGGTCATATCCAGGAAAAGATTGGCCATACGATCTGCAAAGGCTTGTGGCGATTCGCCTGCGGCCTTTGCCGCTTGGGCGACTTTCTGCCCGTGTTCATCCGTACCTGTTAAAAACTTTACCTGTGATCCAGCAAGTCGCCAATAGCGTGCAAGAACATCACCAGCGACTGTCGTATAGACATGCCCCAAGTGGGGTTCGCCATTCAGGTAATAAATTGGGGTCGTGATATAAATGGGTGTCATTCCTATTTCCTATTTCTTATTTCCTAAACTTGCAAAAACACACGTTAGGGTTACTTTTCGATCAAGTTGTGCAAAACGGCATTGATCAAACAACCCTTCTATTTTCTCATATACCCTCAGGGCTTCATCAAGAGAAACCTCATTAAATAACGAAGGACCTCCTTCTACCTTTGCTAAAAGATCAGTATGAAGGAAATTCCTTAAAAGATCCTCAAGAAGAATATAAGATCCCTCCTCTCCCCCATAGGTATGAACAAAAGAAGTGGGGGATCCCCCTTGAAGAACTTTTTGTAGGTCAGCATAAATCTGCTGCCCCTCCCCTTCCATCAGCCGCATCAGGCGTCCCGGACTTCCCTGAGCGATAGAAAGAAAGGTAGGAGCTGAAATATTTTGAGAGAACAAGACTTCTTTGACGGTCTCTTCTTCCAATGGGGTTAAGGCGAGAAGCTGGCACCTTGATCGGATTGTTGCTAAAAGGCGACCAGGAAGGGCGGTAATGAGCAAGAAAACGGTTTTTAAAGGCGGCTCTTCCAAGCGCTTTAAAAGAGCATTCGCTGCATTCCGATTCAGCCGATCCGCTCCATCAATAATGATAACGCGCCATCCTCCTTCGGCTGAGGTTTGATTTAAAAACGCATTGAGTTCTCGGATAGATTCAACGCCAATTTCGGAAGCCTCTTCCCCTCCAAGTGTCCGTAAATCTCCATGGCTTTGAGCGACAACACGCCGATGCAGGGGATCGCTTTCAGAAAAAATTGTATTTCCATCTTGGCGCCCTGATAGGATATAGCGTGCCATATGAAAGGCAAAGGTGGCCTTCCCTATCCCAAAAGGTCCCGTTATAATCCAGGCATAGGGGAAACGCCCAGAATGAAAAGCTTTTAAAAAAACGTTTTGAGCTTCTTGATGGCCAAAAAATTTTAAATTTTCGCGAGGGGTGAGCATTCGTACCTACACTGTTTCTCCCTGTAGTATGACAAAAAGGAGGGACCTATTGTTTTTGAATTTTAACTAATTCTTAAACCGTCGACGTACTTCTTCGAAAATCAACGCTGAAATCGCGTCAATATCTAAGAGAGCATTGACGGCAAAACATCGCTGCGGATTCCTTTTCAAAATCTCGTCATATCCTTTGGCAACGCGCTCATGAAAGGCAAGGTCATATTGTTCAAAACGATTGATGCCTGCTTTCCGCAAAGCAGCCCTATCCAATCCTAATCTAGGATTTATTTGAAAGATAAAAGTTAAATCAGGTTCTAAGGACTCCACCGTAAACTCATTAAGTCCAATAATGGAGTCATACCCAAGGCCATGCCCATAACCTTGATAAGCAAGCGTAGAGTCCGTAAAACGATCACACAAGACCCATGTCCCACCTTCCAACTGAGGCAGAATATGCTTTTGTACAAGATCGGCACGGGCCGCACTCATCAATAAAGCTTCTGTTCTAGGTGTCCAACGGTCACCATCACCTTCCATAAGCAATGTGCGAATTTCTTCCGCTCCTTTTGTGCCCCCTGGTTCGCGATAAGAGACAGCCTCAAGTCCCCCTTCGAGAAGTTTGCGGAATAAGATCTCTATTTGGGTTGACTTACCCGAGCCTTCGCCGCCTTCAAAGGTGATAAAGGGAGCTTTATGCTTCGCCATTAACTATGCTTTCCCCACAAGAGATAATGGACGGAATTGGTAATTCTTTGAATGAAACCAGCCATTTTTATGTCTTTCCCCGCGTGTAGGGGGATTTTGTGAACACCTTTTTCAGGTACAGTGACCTCAATCGTTCCAACAACATCGCCAGCTTTGATAGGGGCTGCAAGGGGTGCGTCATAGATAACCTTAACCTGGAGATCCTTTCTCTGGCTTCTTGGAATGGTAAAAATGATGTCTTGGCTTGATACAAGCGGAACTGATTTCTCGGCCCCGCTCCATACATCCGCAACCTCAACCACCTCACCCTTTCCAAAAATTTTATAATTCTTAAAGTAATTAAATCCCCAGTTTAGCAAGGATGTTGCTTCTTGATCCCGAGCTTGTGACGTTGGGAGACCATTGATAACGAGAATAATACGGCGATCGCTTTGCTTAGCTGAGGCTACAATTCCATAGCCGCCATCGTCCGTATGGCCGGTTTTCACGCCATCGGCGCCCATGTTCTTATAGAGGAGCGTATTGCGGTTGCCTTGTTTAATATTGTTGTAGGCATACTCTTTCATCGCATAATATTTTTCATATTCCTCAGGAAAATCCCGGATTGTCCTATCCGCAATGATGGCAAGATCCCTTGCCGTCGTTAAATGGCCTTCGTCAGGCCAGCCTGTGGAATTCAAGAAGGTTGAATTTTTAGCGCCCATTTCGTGAGCTTTGTGGGTCATTTCTTCAGCAAATGCGGCTTCTGTACCACCAAGGCCTTCTGCCAACACAATACAGGCATCATTACCCGATTGCACAATGACACCCTGAAGCAAATCGCCAACGGGCACACGAGATTCAACCTTAACAAACATTTTGGATCCGCCCATTTGCCAGGCTTCCTTGCTCACATAGAGTGTGTCATCAAGCTTAATATCACCGCTTTTAAGCCGCTCAAAAACCATATGGGCCGTCATAATTTTCGACATGGAAGAAGGGACCATTTTCTGGTCGGCATTTTTTTCTAAAAGAATCGTTCCCGTATTAAAATCCACCATATAGGCTTGGGGAGCTTGCACATCAATGGCTTTTGCTGAAGAGATAAGCCCTAAAGCCAAACTGAAGAGTCCGAAAAACATGTTCATTTTTTTTCCTTTAACGCTGAAGCACAATGCGAGAATCATGCCCTTCCTTTAGTAATAGATCAACAATTTCATTTGCATGAGACATACTTGCGAGTGGCCCCAGTTGTACCGCATGGGGTTTTGGCCCTTTATTTTTTACAGGCTGGGCGGGTGAATTTGTAACACTTGCTAATGAATTTAAGAGTGCATGCGCTTCCCTATAGTTTTCGTAGCCTCCAACATGCAGAAAGATTCCCGTCGAAGCCGGAACTTCAGATATGTTGGAGGGTAGAGAGGCTTCTGCAAGCATTGTGGTCTCTCCTTGCTCTTCAAAAAGAGTGTCTGGGAGCCTTGGTAATTGTGCCATCGCAACAGGCATTCCAGCCTCGGAAGAAGAAGCCATTGTAGCGGGAATTGGCGACGCCTGGGCAAGCATGACCTGCGATGAATCAAGTCCATTCAATGCCAAACTTTCTGGAACAAGCGAGCGAACACGCACCTTCGCCGTACCCTTCCCATGAAAGCCTAACAATTGGGCAGTCCTTTGAGAAACATCGATGATACGCCCTTCTACAAAAGGGCCTCGATCATTTACTTTCAGCTGGATTTGGCGTCCATTATCCAGATTTGTCACCTCCACAATACAAGGCAGCGGAAGGGTTTTATGCGCAGCTGTTACCTCATTCATATCGAAGATTTCACCCGTTGCCGTAGGTCTCCCATGGAAGATGTCCCTTCCCCCATAATATGAGGCTACCCCCACTTCATCATATTCATAGTGGGGCTGAGGATGATGCCACTCGCCCTTAATCTGATAGGGCCTGCTGGTGGCTTTTTTTGGGGCAACCGTGCACATCGGATTGAGAGCACACATTTCTGGCGACGGTCTGTCTCGGCTGCTGGAACAAGCAGCAAGCAGCAAACATCCCGTAAGTAATATTGAAATTTGAGCGAGCCTTTGCCCCACTGTCGATGACCCTTTTTGTATATCAAAGATAAGATAAATCAGTCCGTAGCCTTTCGCAAGGAGAGAGATGGGGGTTTTGAATTTAAGCTTGAATAGATTTGACCAATTCATATGATTAGAGCTTAAGCATTCGATATCGATAATGCAACTAAAAACAGTTGCATTTGGGACTGCTATTCGTTATCATCATAATTAAGAAGAAGAAAAATTTATGACACGGAGAGAAAAACTTATTAATCGGTTTTATAAAAAACCGAAGGATTTTAGATGGGATGAACTAATGACACTATTAACTTCCTTAGGATATGAGCAAATTAATACAGGAAAAACAGGAGGATCGCGGCGTCGATTCATCCATCCGAATGGATCAATGATTAACCTCCATGAACGCCACCCTCGAAAAATCCTGAAAAAATATCAACTTGAACTTATCTATGAGATTTTAGAAAACGAGGGATTTTTATGAAAGATATGATGGAATATAAAGGATACTATGGTTCCGTTCACTATAATGATGACGACAAAGTCTTTTTTGGAAAAGTCGAATATATTCGGAGTCTCGTAACCTATGAAGGAATTGATGTCTCTTCCCTGCGCAAAGCATTTGAAGAATCAGTAGAAGACTACCTGGAATCCTGCAAAGAACGAAATGCAACCCCTGAAAAACCCTTTAAAGGTACTTTTAATGTTCGTCTTTCAAGTGCACTTCATCGTAAAGCAGCTCTCACCGCCTATGAACGTCATATCAATTTAAATACGATTGTTTCGGAAGCTTTGGAAAGTTATCTTAAGAATAGTACGCCGCCTCACTGCTAAGAATAAGAGGCCCTTCTCAAAGTGATTTCAAGGCTTCGGATAGGGAAGCATAAATCTGCTCCTTATAAGTAAATTTCAGAATCTCCATCATTTTTAGTTTTTGAGTGACCCTCGGGTTTGCTTCACATAGCAAAACGTTTATTCCTCGCTTATGAAGATCTTCAATAATTTCATGGAACGTTTGTAATCCCGTAACATCCATAAAAGGAACACCATTTAGCCGGAATATAATTGTCTTTGGATCTTCATGGATAACCTCAAGGGTATGCTCGAGTTTTTCAGCTGCCGCAAAAAAGAAAGGGCCTTGTATGCTGTAAATAAAAACATTTTTGGGAATTTCCGAAATTTTTGCAGATTTCAATTCTTTTCCGAGCTTCGGCGCTGATTCTAATTCTATTGTTACAGATTGACTCATGCGTCGTGTAAACAAAAGAACTGCCAGGATCACCCCAACGTTCACAGCAACAACTAAATCAGTGAATACGGTAAGAAAGAACGTTGTCAGAAGAACGAAAATATCATTCTTAGGAGAATGGCGTAATAAATAGTAAAAATGCTTTATACCCAATTAAAATGAAAATTGGGTGTTAAGACGTTCAAAGTTATCAGTAACACGACTTTGAATAACATCTTTAATTTCATGAACAGTTTTATCGAAAAAGTATTTTACAGCCTTAGTAAAGT
>Ga0299912_10000582_pt1 | contig 30825 bp, 39 predicted proteins | sample RVTome_2_FD_207667 | JGI IMG/M metagenome (GOLD analysis project Ga0299912, IMG submission 207667) | Soil microbial communities from uranium-contaminated site in the Upper Colorado River Basin, Wyoming, United States - RVT95D214 (version 2) ... | reverse complement strand
TCCATAATGTATTTGATGGCGTGCAATCTGAATCCATCGATAGCCACCAGGCAATCTTTATCGACTCGAAGAGTATTTAGTACCGGTCTTGCCCTGTCTTTCGATCTGGCATTATTTACGTAACGCAACGCCTTGCTTTGTGATTTGCTCAATTTCTTGATCATTTCGACCTCCAAAATCGCTCCATAAAATTTAGATAAATAACATCTAATTCATTTCGAGAATATGTTATTCTCTGGTTATGAAGATAATCCCAGCTTATCCTCGTCTTCGATTTGGAAGTATTTCTCCAAAATCTCGAGCTGTTTTTCATTCCACGCTACCACGAAGCCCGGTCCCTGGCGGTGTATTGTTAGACATAATGCTCGGCAAACCGCCCCGGCTCGTTTTGGCGTTAAATTATCCGGAAGATCTTCCATTAAATCCTGTAAGAATGCCCGATAATATTGCAAGTCATCTAAACCAATCCTGGCGTTCGAATTGGTGGAGAACATTCTCAAAGTGATGATCAGATCGCGGGCATCGTGCGGAGTATATTCCCCCACTTTCGGCGCCAACCGCCGAAGCTCGAACTCAGTTTCAAGATCCAAAAGGCTGGGACTGTTGGACATTTCTACCTCCGATTATTTAGATTGGATTGCTTTATTTTTATTGATTACCATCTCTTCCTGCTTCATGTTTTCCCATTCTCGGATGATCTGGCGCAAGGTGGCAGAAAAATTGAAAAGAGCGCGGCGTTGGGATTCTGTTTCAACGATTTGGCGCTCATATTCAGTGAGAGATATTCCTGTCAGAAATAATTTATTCATATTCATCGTGCTCCTTTGTTATTAGGTAACAAATAGTTGCCCAGGAACAATTATATATGGTTATGAAGAATTGTCAAGAGACAATTTACATTTCCCCAACAACAATTTGATTAAAGGTAAGATATGTTTGACTTGAAAATCATTGAGTTCTCCGATTGGCTTCAAAGAAAGTTAGATGAAAGGAAATGGTCATACGCAGATTTAGCCAGAAATAGCAGAATTTCACCGGCGCAAATAACCAGGCTTATGTCTGGGGAGAGAGGAATAGGCCCGAAAACTTGCAAGGCCATCGCCCGGGCCCTACGTATACCGCCGGAGACAGTGTTCCGGCAGGCGGGATTGCTGCCTCCAGCGAACAAGCTGGATGCAAAGAGAGAACTGATACTGTTCCTGGCAGATCAATTGCCGGACGAGGAATACGAAGACCTAGTGGCTTATATCAATATGAGGATAGATAGAGCAAGGGAAAGGAATAAAATCGGTGGGACGGGGGGAATTGCGAAAACTACTGAGTAAACTTGAGGAGAGAGACTGTAACGAAGTGATTTATGTTGTGACAAAACTATGGATTATGGCTTGTATAAGGAATATTGAAATTAACGATATAAAACCGCAAATTGTAAGACTGTTATTTCTCTGTGCTCTCATTTTCCTCATCACTCTATTGATTAATATTCTTTCCCTGCGATGCCCGTCCACACATTTTCGCAACTCACTCGTTTAACCGTAACGGATAGATCTAGAGCGTTCCTTGGATTTGGATTAGGAATTTGCATAATGCTGATGGTTGTTCATATTTTTATAGTTAATAGTTTTGACTTTGAAGTTATGAAGTGTGGATTACATTTATTGTTATCGGGAGTGAGTCCTTGGTCATCTGATGTCTGTATTGAACACTTTTATAATCCACCTTTTGCAATCCTATTTATGTGGCCGATTTTATTTACTACACCAAAAACTTATCTTATATTAGGCGGGGCGTCACTTTTTGCTTTTATTTTCTATCATAAAACATGGGTAGCATTGGCATGGTTTGCCACAAATTCATTTTTATGGATTATTGCAGCGGGGGGGATAGACATGTTCGTGGTAGGAATTGGATTATTTTTATTGGCGATAGGAGATAAATCTTATAACAAACTACAAGGATTATGTTGGCGTGTATTTGCATACGGTCTTTTGATGGTCAAACCCCAAGGAACCATCTTTATTGTAATACTTTATATTCTCGTTCACAAAGACTGGAAAGGCTTCTTGGTCTCCATTATCCTATATGGATTGTTATTTTTGCCTTTATATCCAGACTGGATTAATGCGATTTTATATAATCCACCACTTTCTCAAACACAAGCCACACATACGATCTGGGCTAGATATGGCGTAATGATAGCAGGTTTAATTGCCATTCTGATTATCCTGACTCGAAGATGGAAATATTGGCAACTCGGCGGAGCACTGGCGGGAATAATTACTCCCTATGGAATGCCTGGTTTACCATCTCTCTTAATACTTACTGGAGTCGATCAAATGAAAGCCATACCGATTGTTTTAATATATTCAGGACTTTTGTCATTGCTTACTTGGATAAACCCACCTTTAGGAGTAGAGTATTATGCACATATTAGTCCCCTGATGACAATTTATCATTTGAGTATATTAGGACTGGCCTTGGCATTGGCTTGTATGTCTAAAACCGTCTATGAACATAATGACATCGCAGTAATGGATTGGATAAAATCCTATTTATCAGTACAAAAACCAAAAATGGGAAATTAATAGACTTTTTATGAATTACCCGGAGACCTCACGGATGAAAGCCAACAGGGAGCACGGATAGCATCATAAACCACCCGTCCGGGCGTGCGGGCAGGCTCCACGGATCAACGGTTCGGGTCCGTGAGGTCCCGGGTTCAAATCCCGGCGCCCCGACTTTCGTCCCCTCAGGGTGCATGGATACCCCTTTCCACCTATCCATGCACCCTCCCGGTTCAATATTGCAAAATCCCTCCCTCCCTCAGGCCTCACAGATAACCTCCGGGTATAAAAAAAACTTAAATCTCTGTCGCATAATCTGTAGATAACGACGATATGCGACAGAAATCCATTCACCCGGAGGACCCACGGACATGTTTACCCTTTCCCAGATAATCCAAGGCTACACCCTGAACGCCCAGGCGCGCCAGCTATCGCCGCACACCATCGCCGATTACCACAATACCTTTCGCAAGCTGGCTGCCTTCTTGGAGAACGATCTACCATTCGATCAGATCGCCAAGTCCCAGCTCGAGCGCTTCCTGGCCAGTCAGACCGTAAGCAAGAAAACTCTGCTCAATTACCACACCGGCCTCTCCTCCCTCTGGCGCTGGGCTGTCGAAGAAGGCTACGCCATCGCCAACCTTCCCCGCCAGATCGATCCGCCCCATCCAGGTCGCCGCACTATCAACCCATTCTCCGACGCAGATCTGCGAGCCATCGTCAACGCCATCTCCTCCAGTAAGACCTATTCGAACCACGGGACCATCGCCTCCAACGTATTGCCCAACCAGGACCGCAATCGCGCCATCATCCTGCTCCTGCTGGATACCGGCCTGCGCGCCGACGAGCTTTGCTCCCTCGCCGTCCGCGACGTGGATCTCCACAACCGCTTCGTCCACGTGGCCAGCGGCAAAGGCGACAGCGAGCGCTTCGTCCCCTTCAGCCCCCGCACCGCACAGGCGTTGTGGAAATACCTCGCCTCCCGCACCGACAAATGTAGGGGCAGGTCTGGTAAAGGAAATCCTCAGATGAATAATTTCAACAGACCTGCCCCGACTACCCACGAGCCATTCTTCATTACCCTGAATCAAACCCCCCTCGACCGCCACCGCCTGCTCAAGCAGCTCCGTTCCCTGGGACGTCGCGCCGGGGTTGCCAACGTCCATCCTCACCGCTTCCGCCATACCTTCGCCATCCTCTACCTCCGCAATGGCGGGGATCCCTACTCGCTTCAGGTGATTCTCGGTCATGCCACTATGGAGATGGTAAAAAAATATCTCCAGATCGCAAAATCCGACCTGGAGAATTTCCACCGGCTGGCCTCGCCGGTGGCTAATCTTCGACTGTAAAAACGTTTAAACGTTCTTACGTTTAACGTTCAAACGTTATTAAGATCGCAAAATCCGACCTGGAGAATTTCCACCGCCTGGCCTCTCCCGTGGCCAATCTTCGCTTATAGAGACGTAATATCTTATGTCTGTAAAGACGTAATATTTTGCGTCTCACGTCCTTTGGTCACTCGTTGCATAACCGAAACCTTCTCCCTCGCTGATATTCGGTTCGGAAACTCCTCCATACCACATCCGTAGCGTGTCTGTGCCAAAATCATCCTTGGCCAAGACACCATTACCGATGCTGAAATCGTCCCATTCGTCGCCTGAGCCGAATGAAAATATAGGCCTTACACCGTATCGTACCCAGTTGATCAGGTCGATGCTGGTTGCCAGACCTATCTCCATTCGATTGTTCATAACTCCTGCTGGATCGCCATGATAGGTTATCAGATACTTATTTTCCTGAATTTCGTATAATCGTGCGTATTCGATATTGTTCGAATCGAACTCTTCCCCAGTCGGAGTGAAGACAGCATTGCCGCCATTGAGCGGTGTCCACGTCAGTCCATCTTCCGAAACCGCAGCGTAGGTCTGGAACGCATCCCCATATAACGGGTCTGTATAATAAGTAGCTCCTGCAGTCATTGCATACGAACCATCTGACAATTGAATCATGTATGGAAATGTAAGTATATTATTTCCCGCTATTCCAATGAAATCTGCTGCAATTAACACCGGGTTTCCGGCGTACTTCGTCCAGTTGATCCCATTGTTGCTGGTTGCAATGCCGATCCCCCAGGAATCTTCGTCGCTCCAATCGTCGTCTACGCCTGAATAGATCATAATGTAATCGTTTGCACCACGCTTAATAACATTGGCCGCTTGCACACCGTATTCATCCCACGAACCCGCAGCGCCTTTGGTCAGGATTGGATTGCTTCCATACTTCGTCCAAGTTATCCCATCCGGGCTGGTTGCCAACCCTATACCGCGTCGCCAATGCGTCTCGCCGGTATTCTTATAGCCTGAATAGTACATCCTATAATTGCCATCGTCCGTGGCCAAATAGCCATCCGGATCGATCATAAGATTCGAGTCGCGAATACCGTTATCTTCCCAAGAACCTTCAGCTCCAAGTTCCATGATCGGATTGCCTTCGTATCGTATCCATGGCCCGCCGCGCAAAGTGTCGAATATCAATGAAAATCTCCAGACAGGAGCAAAGTTCTGGCGTCGATTTCTGTATCTAGCCATAGATGTTCGCCTCCAGCTCCGCTGCATTGAAAGTCACCGATGCTGCTGAAGCTGCGTTCTCCGTGATCTGGTAGTAGTGATATCCGATGTCCGGCAAATGGCTCATACTGGTTGCAATCCGCATCCTCTGGGCGCATCCTACCTCGATGATACTATTAAGCGTCCCCAGATAATTGTTGGTCACATCGTAACCAACGGAAACTAATGCTCTCCTGGCGTCCGTTCCTGGCATCAGATCTCCCCAGAGCCTCAAATTGATCCTCTCCTCCACCAGACCGATCACGAATTGTACTCTCACTGCATCGTCCGCGTTCCACGATATCCAGATCGCCGTTGCATTCGTATGACCCGTCGTATTTGACACCCGCATCGTCCGCAGTGTGCGGTTAGCATAGTTCCAAACGTACATTTTAAGCAGGCTGTCTTCGCATTCACCCGCAATGTCCGTTATTCGGATTGTTCCCAGATATCTCCTCGTCGCATCTCCATCCTTGACGTAAACCTCATTTTGTTTCGCTAAAGCTGTGGCTCGGGTCGTATTATTTGTCCATACTATTCTTTCCAAAGTAAGTGTCCCCGAATCGTCATAGATGAATATATCTAGATTCGTATCCTCATCCTCGCCAGAGATATCCAATGAAATTTCCGTGAGAACGTGGATATTCCAGTCCGCTCCATCGAATAATCCGATCAAAGTTCCCCCATCCGGCGTGAAATAAACCGTATCTGCTGCGGTCACATCCTCTACGGTAACCGGTATCCCCGAAGCCAAAGTCAATCTTCCCTGGCAAATCGAATAAAGATCGCCCAATCCGGCGCCTGAGCTTTGTGGTCCTGGTTTCCATTCGCTTCCATCCCAATAAACCACGTCGTTCACGCTCGGTGCATCATCGGCCAAAATCCTTCCCTGGAGTTTCACCGCATCGTGATCCAGATCGGTGATATCCGCCTCGACGTGAGTATGCCCGGTAACCGAACCCAGGCCCATCGTCGAGAATCTGGCGTCGATCACGTCCGGCCAATCGTAATCCGTGCTCAGCTCCGTCTGCCCTTCGTAAAGCCTCACGATCGCCAGCAGTGCATATCCCGCCTCCAACACTGGAACGTCGTCCCAGCTCAGATCCGCATAGCTGTCCACCGGCGTCCCATCCTGCACGTCGATCACCCCGTCCGCATCCACCCTCACCAGCGAATACGCCGCCCCGCTCACCGGAATATTTTCCGTAATATCCATCGTCGATCCGTCCAGATGCACCGCCTGCCCATTCACAATCACCCACCCCGCATTGATGGTGATCGCCATCCCCCCGCTCGCCCAAACCAGCGCATCCAATATCTGAACGGTTTCGATAAAGACCGAATCGCCCGCTCGCCAGCGGTGCGTCGGAGCGTGATGTTCCACGCCGATCGTGCTTCCTCCTCCCTCCGCCACGCCCATGATCCGCTGCCGGTCCCTCTTGAACCACCTCCCCACCTTCACGTGCAATCCTTTCAGATCCGGCGCCGCTCCCTTATTCACCACCACCGGCAGATTGCATCCCACCGGGCGCACGTATCTCAGATCGCCGTGCCCCTCGACCTTGATCGTCCCCGAAGCGTCTCCCACCAAGCCTTCCCATGTCTTTTCTTCTCCTGCCCCTAGCAGCTTGGCCAGCCTCTTCCGGATCTCGTACTGCCCTTTTTGGCTCAAGCTTCCGCCTCTGGCAAGCGATGCCCCACAACTCCAAAACTATAGCTGATCCATCCGCCCTTTTTTGCTGTCATGGTTTCTCCTGCGTCGTCGCTAATGTAGATCGATTTGCGATCGACGTAGATCAATTTATCTTGATGATAGTATTTCAAGGCAATCGTTTGCGCCCACGCCCTCCCCAGTATGGTTGTTCCTTTTATAAAAGTGGATTCTACTAGCACCGTTGGAAATCCAAGTTGCACCGTCGTGATCCCCAGGTTTCTCATGCTCATGTACCAGAGATTGCTTTCCCGGTGGATGCCCCATATTTTCCCCGAATTCCACGACCTGGCTATTCGATTGACCGCCGTGCTCGGCCAGGACGACAGAAGCGCATCGCCAGTTTTTACTCCTCCCACTCGCAAACAGAGACCTGACGATTCTAGCGCCGGAGATCCTATTCCCAATGTCGGGCTTTTGAAAATGTGGGTGTCCGACAGACTGGCGCTCCAGTAATAAATCGCTTCGTAGATCAAGGGATCGATGCAAATGTCGTACGCCCCTTCGCCTTCCGTCTCTTCCGTGCTGATATCTTGCCAGTTATAACCGGCGTCCAGAGATTGGTAGATGGCGTCCAGGAAGCCGATGTAAAGTACGGTATTGTTGCGGGCAATGTCGAAAGCGTAGCTGATCGCAATCTTGGGTACGTTCCAGAATACCCAGCTTTCCGCATACGCCCAATAGGAATTCGAGCTGTGAGTGAAAGTCTGTTTCACATAGATTCTGCCTTCTTCTTTGGGCATGTTTTGATCTATGCCAGAGGTTTCCGTCCACCCACCGACGCCGAAGTAATCGTCCAGGTACGCCTCGCCTGCAGCGCCGCCGCCGCCCAACAGCCAGTTTCCTGTCCCCCATAAAACATTATCGAGCAGAGAACTATTGTCAAAATCGTGTATCGTAACGCCATCTCCGTCCAGGTTGGCCCACGAACCGGTGTCATTGGTTACAATTCTATATGCTATCGCCCAAGGATTGTACGTCGATTCTTCGTCTCCGGTTCTGGCGTGAGTTTGCATGAACTGAATCGGGTCTCCATCCCATATCTCCACGTCCGATATTTCGTGCGTAACCGTATAATCGCCCGCCAGAGCATTGAAGTCGTCCCTCACCAGATTGTAAGACCAGGTCGCGCCTAAGTCTGGGCTCCTGAATATCCAGCAGCTCAAAAGGGCAATGTGGTATCCCTCCGCATAACCCACCACGTAGATCACGTTCTCGATGGTCGGGGCGAATTTAACTCTCCCGAAGAAGAGATGGCCCCGCTCGAATGTATCCACGTCCACCGGGGTGATGTCCGTCCACGTGGCTGCTCCTATCGTGGTCAAATTTTGTGTGAGCCAGACTTTCTCACCCTCGCTTCCTCCCGCCGCGTCGATGGCTGCCATGATGTCCCTGTTCCACCACGCGGTATCCGAATCGCTAACGCCTGATACTGGACCGCTCATTTAACTCGTCTCCGCTGACCAGGTTGGACTGGCCTCGTCTAAGTCTGCCGTTGATTTTATCGATTGAATGTTAGCGCAAGATACCACTGCATCGACTTCACTGGATTCCGGCGGCGGCGGCGGCGGCGGCGGTTGCGGCGGCGGCGTAGGCGGCGGCTCTGGCGGCGGCGGTATTGGCGGTTCCCCGTCACCCGGGTACGTAATATCCACCGCAGGCCATTCTTCCCCCTCCGGTTCCAGCTCGATCTCCATGTGCCAGAACCCCGTTCCCTCGTTCGGCGTTGGCGAGATATTTCTGGGGATGCACCGCAGTGTCTCCCCGTCTACCACCGCCTGCACGTACATCCTGGGCGTCACGTCCAGCAGCCTATTATTGTGCGCCGTACGCCAGGTGATCCGCTCGATCTCCTGGTTTTTGCTTCCCGCCAGCAAACCCGCCAGCGATCGCACGTTGGCCTTCGTCGCCACGTACACCTCGTCCAGATCGTCTCCTCCTCCGTGCCTGGCCGGTTGGTGCCCCGGCGATCTGCCCCCCACCTTTGTCCGCGCCCCTCCGCTGAAAATCTCCCCCTCCGCTTCAGCCATGGCCGTTTCTCCTCGCTGCCTTCGCACGATGGTCAGTTCGTCCTGCCAGTCCGCATCCTCCGCCGTAAAGATCACCGGAATGTCGTCCCGGTCCGCCACTGGGTAGAGCTGCGCGTCCCGCTCCACGAAGATCCTCCCCAGCCGGTCCGCCCTCACGCTCAGCGCCGCCCGCTCCGCGTAGTTCACCAGTTGCTGGTATAGGCTGTCCCCGCTCCCGGTCAGCTTGGGGCAGCTCCAGCCCCAATCCTCCACGTGGATATCCAGGCATCTGGCGATCGTAGATCGATGAACCGCCAGGTAATGCAGCCCCTTGGCCACTGTCAGCCCATCCATCTTCGACCAGGCTGGCAGCGTAATCCCATCATCCGTTGGCAGGCTTTTGTCCACCAGCCCCGAAACCATGGCCGCTGTCTCCGCCAAATCCGCAATCGGTCCCCCGATGGCGAATTCCACTTTGTCCCAGCCCGGGATCCGGATGATGGTCTCCCCGATGATCCTCCCTTCGATCAGGATATTCTCCCTACCTGCAACCGGACCGAAGCTCTGTTCTGTTCCCTCGTACCAGTCCCGGGCAAACACGATAGCCCTGGCCCCGTCCCGGATCGCCGGTCTGTCGAACATCTCCACCGTGCACAGCGCCCCCGCATCCGCGTCCCACTCCGGAGCGCTGATGGCCACGTCCGCTTCCGCCGCCAGGTTCTCCCCCAGCACGAACACGTAGCCGTAGCCGGTCATCTTCTTGCCGTTCGTCGCCTCGATCTCCAGCTCCACCCGGAAGCGACCGCTGTCGTCGTACGTCGCCGTGGGCGTCGCCGTGTCCGTCCCCGTGCTCGATGTAGCCCCGGTGAATGTCCAGGTCCATCCGCTGATCGTCGAACCCGGAACCCACGCCAAAGTCGCATCGAAAACCGCCGTTTCCCCTGCCTTGATCACCACGCACCTGCCATTGAACCATGGAATCGGATCGAAGTCCTCGAACTGGTCCACATACGCCACGTCCACGTCCAGCAGCTCGTCCAGCGGGTGCTTGGCGAACGGCTCGAAATCGTCCACGACTGTCAGGTGGTCGCCGTCCTCCACCACCAGCGACGCGTCGATCCCAATGTAGAAAACCCCCGCTTCCGGTGCCTTCCGCAGCCGGGCGATCCCCTTGTCGCAGCCCAGCTCCTCCGACCCGATCAGTAAGGTCATATCCGACCGGCAATCTCCCAGGTCCAGTTCCGGATCCCCGCTGTCGAACCCGATGCTCCAATCCTCCTCGTCCACCGCCCCCGTCGCATTGGCCGTATAGATGACCGTCGGCTCGTCGATGAGCAACAGCCCGTCGCTCCAGTTCCCCGCCGTCCGGATGGTATCTATGTCAGCCACAAATTGCCCCTTGACAATATCCTAACGTTAGGTTATAATATATATAAGTTAAAAAAGGAGACACGAAATGACAACCGCAATCCGCACTACCCAAACCGACACCAGCACCATCCAGATCAGCCTCACCCGCGAAGTTAACGAAAAAACAGCCTACCTTGACGGTTACAATCTCCCCATCGGGAAAGAAACTTACGAAAAATACGAAGTCGTGATCATTCACAAAACCACCGGTAAGAGAATCCGCACGGTCGGAAAGCCAGGCGGTTTCGCATTTTTTGACACTGCCAGTAAATTCACCAAGCTCCCCGCCGGTGCCTACGCCCGTATCGGCAACGCTTATGTTGGCAAAGGGATTTACGACATCGCCATGACCATGATCGCCGAACTTGACGCCGAAGTCGGAATCGACCCCGAATACAGCGAAGTGCAAGCCGCCGAGATTGCCAAGGAGCAGGCCGCCAAAAAAGCCCTGGAAGCCGAAGCCAAAGAATATGCCCGCGAAATCAAGAATGGTCTCTGCCCCAAATGCAGAACTTACTGCTACGGCGATTGCACCGCCAATTGATCTAATCTCATAACTTGCCCCCCCGGTCGGGCCAAAGGCCGGTAAGGAGACAATATCATGACTACCACTATACACCACATTGTTAATCTTCGATCGAGGCTGGGTTGGAATTACGATACCGACGCCAGCCATTACAAAGAGGTCGGCATACCTTACCCGACCAAACCCTATCACGTCGGCACATACCGGCAGGTCTGTAGAGCAATCCTGCACGATCGGAGCTACGAGGCCGTTACCTCGGGCGGTACGTACCACTCCACCGCCTGGTTTGCCCGCTATCAAGGTGTCTGGCATCGGATCACCAACCCCGATGTGCTAGATGACCTCGGGTATCTCGGAGCCGTGACTGTGCTGCTCACTGTGCCAGCCAGAAAGGGAAAAACCTCATGAAACCCCCGTACTGCACCCAACCCGAAACCGATTGTGTCTACTGCAACCTGGTCAATTATGGCCTGGATTGCGCCAACAATCCTGTCCCAGGATACGGCGTGGTTAGCGAGCCGTCCAAAAATCAGCAAGTATATGATCAGCTCCGCTTGCAAGCTTATGTCCCGTCCGCAATCAACCCCCACCTTTCCGCGCTCGACCAAGCTGGCCTCGTCGACCAGCTCAGTATCGACCAGCTTGTTACCATCTGCGGTCTGATGCAAGCGGCTTACTCCAATGGTCGCAGCTCCACCGGTGCCGAGAAAATCGATAACGATGTCTTGTGGCTTGATGGTGTCGGCGGGCTGGAACGCCAACCTGACGGCGCTTGGATCCTCACCATGCCCGATCAGCCTGGCGCGGTGGCAGCCTCCGTCGCCGCAGCTCAACTTGGATCCATTAAATCGGAGCGCAAGGCGGTTAGCAGCCGCAATAATGGTAAAAAAGGTGGCAGGCCTCACAAGAATACTCATTGACCTTTTATAATTCCAATCCTGCTATAGATGATGGGCGTGCCCTTGGAAAATTTATTTCCATAAATGTCATGCCCATCATTTTTTAATTCCTCTTTATTAAACGTTCTAATATTCAACGTTTGAACGTTAAACGCTTACGCACTTCCTGAACTCCGCCGCGTAATCCAGCCACCGGTCCACCTTCGGCGCCCTCCTCGCTGGCAGCACCAACAGCGCTGAATATGCTCCGTACGTCCCATCCGCTTTAAGCGTCCGGAAATAACAATCCCCCGCAAACGCCTCCAGCGCCGCTGCCTGCGCCAGGCTCAGCTCCGCAAAACGCCACCTGGCCACGATCCAGCCCTGTCCTACCAAATCTCCCTCCCCATTCTCCACGTAAACCGCGTAATCCGGCGCCTCCGCCTTCGGTAGCGGCAGTCCCAGCGCCTCCAGCGAGCTCATCCCCTCCTGCGTCGTCCCAATTGCATAACTCGGTAAATTCATTCTTTATCCTACAAAATTCATTCGCGCCATTCGCCAATTCGTGACATTCGCGTTAATTATTTATCCACGTGCTCTTTTCAGCCATCTCATTGTCGACTTCTCCGCAATCCTCTCCGACCTCTCGTCCCAATAATCCCTCTCCCTCTGCGAAAGCCTGCTATCAACCACCAGTTGTCCCACGCTGATGCTCTGCGATGCCTGCGCCCCTGCCAATGTCATCCCTTGCACCCCCAACTGGAAGATCTGCTGCACTTGCTCCCTCATCGACTCTTGCAGCCCCAGTCCGATCCCCTCTCCCATCGGCCTGCCAACTTTCACCTTGAAAAGCACTGATTCGGAATGCGCCCCGATATGATCCTGGATCCACTTCAACAGATCATCCAGCGCCGTCGCAACCTTAGTCTTCAGTGATTCCCACGCTCCCTGGATCCCGGACCATATCCCATCCACAATCCCTGTTCCGATCTTCTTGAACCACGCTCCAATGCTATTGAGCAGCTTTGCCGCCCAATCCGCCACCGTGCGAAAGAATTTATTCAGCTCATAGCCCGCCCTCTTCAGCGACGCCGCAATAATTTCCGCAATCATCATGAACGTCGCCTTCGCCTGCGGACCCAGGATGATAAGCGTCGCAATCAACCCCACGATCGCCACGATCAGCGCCAGCACCGGTATGCTTACTGCCCCCAGCGCCGTCCCCAATCCCGCCAGCAATCCACCTCCTGCCCCTGCCCCTCCCAATATATTGATGATCCCTGCAATCCCCATCAACGCCGGTCCTAGTTTCATGAGAAGCAAAAACAATCCTCCCAATGCGACAATAATTCCTTTCACTGGACCTGGCAGAGCGACAAATCCATCTATGAGCATTCTCAAATATTTAACTCCATCAGTTTTTAACCATTCTAGAAATCGCATGACATAAGGTCTCAATTCATTCCATAATGTGAGTTTTATTCCTTTCATAGTATCGTCTAATTCATCCATCGCTAATCGATATTCTTCTGATTGTTTTATACCCTCCTTAGTCATTATCAAACTTTTATCTACGGCGTCTGCCATCCCCTTGATCTTTTCCCCTCCCTGCTCCATCATCTTCCCCATCGCCAGACCTGACCGTCCGAAATTTTCCAGCAGGAAGTTGGCTCTGTCCACTCCCGGCGCCAGCTCCAGGTACTGATCCGACAGCCTGGCCAGCGTATCGATGTCCATCTTCGCCGCATTGCCTGCATCCGACTGCGTCTTGGCGTAAAGCTTCAGCGCCGTCGAAACCTCCCCGTAGCCCACCCGCATGTCGTCCGCCACCTGGATGATCCGGCTGGCGTCCTCCACCGTCATCCCGCTCAGCCTGGCCATGTCCTCCACTTGCTGGGCGTATTCCTGACCCAGGTCGATCACCTCCTTGGCCGTCCGCTCGATCCCCGCCGCCAGTTGATTCAACCCCTGGCTCATGATCTGGCCCATGGCGAAATTCATGCTCTCCTTGAAGTTGGCCGAAATCCTTCCCAACACTCCCTTGGTCTTCGTCTCCGCCGACTTCAGATCCGCATCCAGCTTAGAATCGTTGCCCCTCAACCACAGAATCGCGTCGCCGATCGTAATGCCCATTTCTCCTCCAACGTTTTAACGTTCCAACTTTCTAACGTTATTTTACCTACCCGCTGCCTTCCGGATTAATCTATCCATCTTCTCGTTCGAAGCCGCCTCGAACGAGATAAATTTGACGTCGTGCTCTTCCAGCCATTTTCTGGCTTCTTCCGGCGTGAACTTCGTCCGATCGAAGCGGTACGCCTGCGCCGTCATGCTCGTGCTTCCCTTCAGCCTGCCCATAACAATCGAGATCCCCGGCGCAACCTCCTTCCGCCGGAAGCTGTCCGCCTGGAAATTTCCCGGGTCCCGCACCCTCGCCGAATGTTCGTTTGGATAAGGCATCTCATCCTCCATTTCAACGTTTTAACGTTAAACGTTTGAACGTTCTAACTTTCCTAGAAACCCCCCATCATCGCCATCATCGCCTCCGGAGCAATCCTCTCCCTCTTCCCCTCTTGCACCGCCTTTCCCATCGCCGCCAGGCTCGCCGTTCCCTCGAATTGCTTCCTTCTCACGTAAGCCCTTGCCAGCCAGGTCAATGTCGTCTCGTCTAATTCGTCCGCCCAGTATCCCCATTGGCTAAGCGCGAGCTCATCGAGATCGCCTTCCCCGCCAGGCCACTCAGCGATCCCATCATCGATCCGAAAGGGTAGAGCATCTTCAGCGCCTCCCAGAATGCCTTCAGCACCTCCTCGTCGGTCGCCGTCTCCTCGATTCGATTCTTATCCGCCCTTAGCTCAGCCGAGAATTCGAATAGCCAATCCGCAATCATATCCATCGAATTGGCTGCCGTCATCCCCAGGCTGCTGATCAGCTCGCCAACCTCCTCCATCTTGTTGATCTCCACTCCCTCCAGCGTGCTGATCGATCTGGCAAATCCCTCCACCTGGCCTGCAATCTTCTCCCTCAGCTCCCTGGCCGGTCTCAGCGGGATCGGTTTCAGCTCGTACTCTACTCCTCCTAGCATCACTTTCGCCATTCCTCGCCTCCATTTCCATGTACGGGCGGGTCTGCACAATCAAAATGCATCATATAAAATCCACTAGACCCGCCCTTATCGATCCATCCGCCCCTCCTACGATGTTGCCGGCGCGGTGATCCTCACCAGCTTCCACACCCTCTGCCCCACTGCCTTGGTCATGTCCGGATTGGCCTCGATCCGCAGTGCGATCCCCACGTCCTTCGACTTCCCGAACTCCAGCTTGCAGCCCAGCTCGCAGATCCCCTTCCAGATGTAGAACCGGATCGGGTGCGTAGTTCCCGCCGCGCTGACGTACTTTCCTTCGAAGCCCCATTGCCTCTCGGTAAGCGTGGTCACGTCGCCGCCAATGATCTCTTCCTTCGCCGGTTGCCCCGCTCCTGCCGCCGTTGGGCTGTACGTACCTCCCCAGGCCAGGTTGAGCTCGCTCCCCAGCAGCTCCGACAACGTGGTCTCCACCGTCAGCTCTTCCTTTTGCACTGCCTTCTTGATTGGCGTCAGCGACTCCTGGATGTCCACCTCCACCTTGTCCCGCTTCAATTCCACCGAAAGCGGCGTCTCGGTATATCCCAGCGCAGTCCAGCCCGCTGGCCACGCCCCGCCCGCCGCCACCGTATCCGCCGGTAAAGTCGTCCCCGGCGTCGAATAATAGATCAAACACGGGCTCACGATAATGTCTGCTACTGCCATCTTATTCTCCTTTCAATTCTTTCGTGTTATTCGCCAATTTCGTGTCATTCGCGTTCCAAATCCCTACGGATTTGTTAGTCGGTATGCCCCGATCGTGACGCTCGTTACCGCCGAGCACAACGCCCACACGTATCCATCCGATTGGTTGTAGATCGCCGTAAAAGGCCCGATGTCCTGGAAGTCCAGCCCATCCTCGTCTGCCGTAGCCGCAATCGTCACCGTCAGATCCGCCAGCGCCTGGCCATCTATAGTACCTGGCGTTTGGATTGTCACCGTGATCGGGCTGGCGTCGCCGTTCTTGATCCGCAGGAAAGTCTTTCCATCGTTCAGGAACTTATCTCCGTGCGTCGCCGTCGCCGCCGCCAGTTGCTCCGTCACCGACTTCCCCGCCCGGCTGATCTCCTGCACTGTCAACACCGTTGCGCTTGAATAACCCATATCTCATCTCTCCTTTCAAATTCCGCAATTCCCAATTCTCAATTCCAATTTCCAATTTCCAAATTCGAAATTTTTACGGGTTCGCCAACCTGAACGCCGCCGTAATAACCGTTGTCACCGCCGAGAACACCGCCCACACGTAACCATCCGACTGATTGAATATCGCCGTGAACGGCCCGATCAGCAGCTCGTCCAGCCCGTTTCCATCGCCGGTCGCCTTCACCGTCACCACCAGGTCAGCGATCGCCGCTCCGTCCACCGAGCCTGGGCAGTCGAAAGTCACTGTGATATCTCCGCCCGACCCATTCCTCACGAACAGGAATGTCTTCCCATCATTCAGAAACTTGTTTCCATCCGTCGCCGTTGGCGTCACTGCCAGTTTATCCAGCGATTTTCCCGCCCGGCTGATCTCCAGCACCGTCAATACCACTGCATTATCATAATCTGCCGTCATACCTCATCTCTCCTCTCGTCTTATTGTAGAGACGCAATATTTTGCGTCTCGATCTGTTCCTCCTCGATCTCTGTCTCCACCGGTTTATTGATTTCCGCCAACCAGATCTGGTAATCCCTCAAAGCCTTCAATACCTCCGGTCTTCTCCGGTATGTCTTTTCCGTCGCATTGATATTCGGCAGCAGCCCCCGACCTACCTGATGCCTTTTCAAATATGCCAGCACCTGCCTGGCGCTCATTCCATTCAGATCAAAATCGATCATATATTCACCTTCCTCCGTAGAGACGCAAGATTTTGCGTCTCCATTCTCGACATCCGATTGTCATCGGCAATTCATCCCTTCTTCTCCACTTTGGCCTTCGGCTTCGCCTTGGCCTTCTTTTCTGGACCTATCAATCCGGCCATATGCTTACCGATCGCCTCCATCACATCCTCTCTCATCTCGCCGTTCGCCTCGTGGCTGTAGATGTCCCGCACTTCTTCCAGCGAGCATTTCTTCCCTTCCAGGTATTCCCTGATCTGCTCCGCGTTCATCTCATCGAACTTATTCACCTCACACTCTCCTTAACCGAGTACTCTCGGCATGGGCTTTCGCCCATATTATTAAAAATATTCGCGTTATTCGCCTATTCGCGCCATTCGCGTTAAATCTTTTATTCATCATTTTGTATGAAAAACTTGAAATACATCAGCACGTAAGGCCAATCCGACCCCGGCTCCGTCATCAGCACCGGCATCGTCCCCTCCTCCATTCTGGCGTAACATATCCCCCTCGCCTGCTGGTCGTTGATCCCATCGTAAACCGCCTGCGACGCCTTTCTCGCCTCGCCCTCCGTCTCTCCATATACCCGGAACTGCATGCTCGACTCCAGTATCTTGCTCGAATAATCCTGTCTCCCTCCCCGCACCGCAAACAAAAGCGCTGGACCATCCGCTGTCTTGTATCCCGAAGGCAGATATCTCCCCGCATAGATCCTCGTCCCGAACTCGGCAGTGAGCTTGTCTATTGTAATCAGCCATGACCGCACTACCGCCTCGACGTCGATCATATCCTGGATCCCTCCTCCGGCATTTCCTCCCGGTAGATCTTCTCCGCTTCCCCTTCGAACTCGCTCGCCGCTTGCTCCGCCGCCGGATACAAGAAAGGATTTATTTCCTCCTGGTAGATGGCGTAGTTCGCCCCCACCACCACTCCCGCCATGGCGTCCTCCGGAAGATGCTCCTCCGGCGCCATCCTGATCCCTCCAACCACTTCGCCCGTCTTCCTCACGTTATATTGCGCCGCCTCGCTCGCCGCCCCTTCATACCCGCTCCCCTCCTTCCAGATCGGATATACCGAATTAACCATGAAACCCGTATCGATCTGGTCGTTCTCCCGGATATTGAGCTGCGTCCGCTCCACGATCCTGAACCCCAGCGCCTTCAACACCTCCTCCGTCGCCTCCTTCACCGTCACCTTTACGTGATCCAGGTACATCCTAACTTCCACGCCTTCTTCACTCATCTAAACAATTCCTTATAAAAAATAACATTCGCGTTATTCGCATATTCGTGTCATTCGCGTTAATTCTTTAACTTCAGCACCAATCCCGACGGTCCTCTAAGCGCTTCCCCCTCCACCTGAAACAGCATCGGCTCCCCCAGCAGCGCCCCGAACCGGTGGGTGATCACCACCCGGTCCACCCTGCTCACCTCCGTATCGATCGGCAGCCTCAGTCTGACGTCCCACAAATCCGCTTCCGCGTTCCTCACTTCCCCGCTGGACCGTAGATCCAGCCCGCACGCCAGCCCGCTCCTGGCCACCCACTGTTCCACCGGCTTACCATACTCATCTTTCCGGTCCGTTTCCACGTGCTCCAGCAGGTCGCAGATATCCATCATCCCCTCCTCCTGCGTCCCTTGCATCCTCTCCAGCTCCGTGCTCGTAAAATTTCTCATCTTTTCTTCGTACAGACGCAATATTTTGCGTCTCTAATTTTCACCGATTTATTAAACATTCGCGCCGAGTACTCTCGGCAATCATTCGCTCATTCGCGCCATTCGCGTTTAAATCCCCAACTCCTCCAAACTCTTCACATGCACGTGGCTTCCCCATTCCTCCGAATCCACCCTCCCCGCCAGGTCCCCGAACCCAACCCGCCCTTCCTTCCACGCCTCGAAAAGCCTGTCGCCCATCATTGAAACCTGCCTCTCTTCCGTCTGCGATCGGAACCAATCCTCGCTGCTCCTCGCCTCCACCGGTGCCAATCCCTTGATCTTCGGCTGTTTGAAGCATCGCCCATTCGGGTGGTCGTCCAGCTCCTCCTCCAGGTCGTGCTCCGTCCCGTCCATTGCAATACATACCAGGCACGTCGTCGATTGCATCGCGCTCCGCCATATCCAGCCCTCCACTACCCCGCTTTCCTTCATCTGCTCCGTGCTCGCCCTCCGATAAGCCCTGAGTTGCTCCGTCCTGGCCACTGTCAGCGACCTCTGCAAATTCCCCGCCATCTCCTTCGCCATCAGCTTCGCCGTCTGCCTGGGATTGACCCCCTTCGCCGTCGATTCGATCAAGATATCCGTCAGTCCCTCGATCGTATCCGGGTAGCTCCTGAACAGCAGGTCGTACAGCGGTTTCCCGTTGCTGGCGTATCCGATCATCGCCTCCACCGCTTCCACTGGCAGCAGATCGAACCTGGCCACTGCCTTTCCCGCCTCCATATAGCTCGCCCGGATCAGTTTCTGCGAATGCTGGATACCTAGCCTGGCCAGCTCCCCCTGTCTCCCCTCGATCTCCTTCGTTGCCCACTTCTGATATCGAATCGTCTCTATCCTCGCCTGCCCCAGCAGCCTGCGGTATCTCTCCATCTCGTAAATCGCCGATTGGCTGACCGGTTTCCCCGCCGCCTTCAGCTCCGCCGCTTCCAGCGCCAGCGCCGCCATAGCCCCCTCCAGCGCCGCCTCCACCTGCAACCATCGCTGCGCCATGTAAAGCTGCTGCGCTGTATCCCCGATCATCATCTGCCGCCTGAACTCCTCCATCAAAATCTGCAATCGTCCCGGCTGCCTCGATCCGATCACCATGATTCCTTATCCATTTTTTGATATATAAATCCATTCGTGTAATTAGCAAAATTCGTGTTATTCGTGTTAAAGTCTTTAATCCTCATCCCCTAACTCCTCACTTCCCTGTGCCAAAGGCTCCGGCCTCATCGTCACCGTCTTCCAGATCCTCTTCGACCGGAAATACCTCGCCTGCTTCATCGCCTGCTCGTACGCCTGGCTCCTGGAATAATTTCCCCCATCCGCCGAGTAATCGTAATCCTGCGCTAGTATCCCCGCCTTCTCCTCCCACACATCCGCCGCCGCCGCGTTCAAGTCGTACGTCGCCGTCCAATCCGGGTTCTCTTCCAGCGTCCCCGGGTCCGTCTCGCTTTCCACCAGCGGCCCCTCGCCCCTAGCGTCCTCCAGCGGATGCGCCTCGATGAACGATGCCAGGTCTGCATCGCTGTAAGTTTCCGTCGTCGGCTCCGTTGTCATTCTCCTCAGCCTGGGAATGAGCAGCGCCACTGCATCATCGATGTCGCCGCTTACCGCAACTGTTCCTGTGCCCTCGCCAGTTTGTGTCATCTCATTTCCTCCTTATTCCCCCTCTCCCTTCTTCTTAATTCCCCTCTCCCTGAAAGGGAGAGGGTTGGGGTGAGGGTGAGGTTTGCCATCACGTCACCATCTCCGTATCCGGATTTTCGAAGTTATATCCGGACTTCTTCCTCCAAAAATAATACGTCCCCGGGTCCAGGTAGAACATCACGTCTCCGAAATCGTCCGTGTAGCCGCTCCCCACCACATTGTCCCCTCCAATGTCCGTGGTGCACCACACGAACGTCTGCGCCACCGGCAAGCCACTGTCATCGTTCGTCACCGTATAAATAAACTCTACCGACCCGCTTCCTGACGCGCCTTCCCAGCTTCCCGATCCATGCGCCGCGCTCAAGTTCGTATCTACCTGCGCCGCCGTCAGCGTGCTTAGCCCGCTCTGTATCTTCGTCACCGCATCCACTTTGATCGCTCCTGCATCCACCGCATCGTCGATCAGGTCCATCGCATTTCCCGCCGCTGCCCGGCTGCTAATCGCCGCATCAAGATTCGTTGTTTGGATAGTTGCATCAAGAGTTGCTGGTTGTAATGCAGCATCCTCGTAAAAATTGACTCTTGTATCTATCACGCTGCCATTATCCCCCGACACGCCCTTCAAATATATTTTCAAAACATCGCCACTACGGAGACTAACGCCAATGGATTGGCCGCACAAAATTGTTTCCCCCGCTGCCAACGGTTGCGTGGTTTTGGGACCGATCACGCCTTCGGATAAACCAGATGGGGTCTTGGTGGCATAGTAGACATAGTCGCCATTGCCCTGTACCTGTTGTGCGTAGATGTCGGCGAATACAATTCTGTCGGCGTCACAGGTATATGAGGCTATCAATGTCGCCGCGACAATAGAGACGATGTTGTCTAAAGAATCAAGCTCGATCCATCTTAGTGCGCCCATAGCTCACCTTCACTTACCCAATGCGATTGCAGAAATTATCCACCTCAGCCGAATTTATCTTGGCCGCCGCCGTCTTCAATAAATCGTATGCCTTCGTTCCATTACCGACCGCAAAGCCAAACAAACCCTCAATTGCAACCCAATCTGGTGTTGGTGGTGCTGCACCCGCCTCGTCCATGACGAATTTCATGCGCCTCATTTCATCCTGTAAGATGCTGGTTCTTTCGACCAGGCTGCGAAACTTTCCTGCCAATCTGGTTTCGTTTCCAATCAATTCAATGTGATTAGTTGCCATTTTTTTACTCCTTTTTATGCGTCATAAACTATAACGAATTTCGGCCAGTATGCCGCCGTCGCATGGTCGCTGGAAGCAAAACCTATATTTCCTGGTGCTATTAATGCCCTCAAAAGCATCCCACAATTGCTGGCAACCATCAATGTTGTTTCACTAAGATTAAGACTAATGTTATATACAGTTCCAATAGGGTCTGTTATGAGAACAGCAAGTGAGGCCAACAATGTGGCACTATAATCTGTCCCACTTACGGAACAACCTGCGTCTGCTCCTCCATTGCCGCCCACGTCTCCAGCCCAACGACTAACCCCGTCTGTATGATTCCAGGTCGATCCCAATTCTGTCCAACTCGTATTGGCGACTAATATACGATTTATATAAACTGTGTCATTCAGTGCCGCAGTAACCGATGCAGTGAGTGATAATGTTGCCGAAACTATAGATGCGCCAGCGGGAATAGCAGAAATGCCAGTGAATTTTAACAATCCAACGCGGTTTGTCCGTATAAATATACTTACATTAGTTCCAGCATTGGTATCTGGATTTGCAGACTGAAGAAAATTATCAATTCCCACCGCTGCACTTGGCTGCAAGGTGAGAGTATAGCGAGTCTTTGCCGCTCCATAGCTAAGTGGAGCAGGAAAAGCACGTCCAAATACCGGCCCAAACGCCATCTTGATCAGCCCCTCCAGCTTGTCCCTCACCGCCAGCGGATAGTCGCTCCTCAGCCCCTCCCCCACTCTGGCCACCCCATTTCGTGGCAGGCTCGGCAAAATCAAGCCTCGTCTGGCAATCCCGAATGAGCTCATATACTAATCTTGGCCATTGAATTATCTCCTCACACCCGGCCCGCCGCCCCGTCCTTCGCCCGGAACGGCGGGCCATTTCGTAGGGGCGGGTCTGGAAAATTCGACATTTTCCATCATTCAACCTCGAGACCCGCCCCTGTCTGCGTAGAGACGCAAAATCTTGCGTCTCCGCAAAATCTTGCTTGCGTCTTCGCAATATTTGCGTCTTCGCAAAATCTTGCGTCTCTTTCTAACCGGTCAACCTCAGGTATTCCACGAACAGCTTCCCTCTGAATGCCGTCGAGATCTGCGTCGCCGTCGTGAAGTTCAGATACAGCGCCGCCGTCCAGATCGCCGGAGTGGTCATGGCCGCCTTGGATGTGATATCCAAATCCACCCCGTTCCACAGCGTTCCCGCCGTCTGGTTCATCTCCAACGCATTGATCACGTCGGTCGAAGCTGCCGCCAGCGTACCAACGCCGACGGAAAGAACCGCAGCCGCTGCCGATGGCGTCTCGACATATAGATATGCCCGCAGGATCGCCAGCGGAACCCCTTCCGGATTCGCAATCGATCCCAGGCACCCCGCTGCCATCGCCCATCCCTCGATATCGATGGTCATAAACCCGCGTCCAACTTCAGTATTTATTTCTACTGTCATTTTGAACCTCCATTCCTCGCTCGTAGGGGCGAGTCTTAGACTCGCCCCTGATCTGCAATCATCAATCTAAAATCCTCTAATTCTCCGCCAGAGCCGCCATCAAACCGCCATGGAAATACGTCTGCGTCAAAATGTACGTCAGCGTATCCGCCACTACGTTGCATCCGGCAAAAGAGTTCTTGCCCAGCAGTAATACCTGGTGGCCGGTCGCGGTCGAATTATCGTCGATTGCTTGCGCCAAAGCCGCCGTGCCTCCCGTGGCAGTGGCGAACAAGCAGTCTTCGAATTGCACCATCCAGGGGATGACTGCAATGTCATTGTCGATCAGGATGTGCACGTGATCCGCGCTGCCCCATGACAAGAATTCGCATTTGACGAACTTCGAGCGGCAAACCGATGCTCCGGCGCCCTTGTGAAGCCATAGGCCACGGGAAGCTGCTGACCGGTGGTTCGTATACTGGCCGATTGTGCAGCGCTTGAAAACGTTCTCCGCTCCCGCGTGTTTCAGCGAGTATGAACCCACATCGGTCGCTATCGGAGCCATAAAGAACACGTTTTCGAAATAGCTGCGCATGCCGGTGATAATTACGCATCCGGCTGCCGCCCCCGCAGCTTTCTCGTTGTAGAACTGCATGTTCTTCACGATATTCCCGTTTCCGGTAAACGAAATCACCGGAGAGATCTCCGCGGAAGCCTGCGCTACCACCCGGCAGCGTTGGCCCAGTCCATAGACCCCAGACGATAGTCCGATCAAGTGGGTATAGTCTTTATCCCACACGATCGCCTCAGTCGGATGATCCTCGGTATCGCCGGACAAGAACAACACCGCATCGTGTCGATCCCCAACGCATCTATCCTCAGCCTCGGTCAAGGTTAGCAACGGCGCCAGCCAGTTCGTCCCCGGATTGCTGTCACTTCCATTCACCGGATCCACCACGTAAGCCTTCGATTTCGGCCCCCGCGGTATTCCCATCGAAGCCACGAACTCGTTTAGGTTTTTCGGAAATAGACTCATCTCACACCTCTTTTTTTAAGCCGAGTAATCTCGGCAACTACGCCGTCAACGCTGCAAACGCGCACCGGTTGGCTTCTGTTTCTTGCATCCGGTTGATCGGATTGGGCAGCGCCACCGCCAGTCGCATGACCGCCCGTAACGCCACCATATCTTGTTGGAACAGGTTATAGATGGTCTTACCCGCTGCATCCTGGATGATCGCCTCTGTCCCCACCGTATATTCGATGTCCTGTCTCATCGAATAAACCAGCTGGTTCCACTGCCCCGATATCAGCCAATATGTCGCCGAAATTGCTCCATTCATCGGGAATAGGATCGGCGCCCCATCCAGCTCGTACTGGTTGGTGCCTTGCATAGATCTGGTGAAGATCGGTTGCCCATTGCTGTCTCGCACGTTGCGCAGCTTACGTTTCATGGCTGTCGGAGCAATGGATCCGGTCACCATGAAGCCGTCATCTTCCACGAAGCCAAACATCCCCGAAACAGCCGCTGCCGTCTCGCCCAGGATCGCCTCGTAGAGATCGGTGTATTCCGCTGCACTGATGATCTGGCTCGCCGCCGTGATCAAGGCAATCAACCCCGCCGCCCCCAGATCTGTCGTCCAGGTGGCCGGTATGTTGGTCCCATACAATACAGCTCTGTCGATGGCGATTCCCAGACCCTCCTCGATCTGCGGTCTCACTTCTCCCCAGATGTCGAATTCGGAGTCGTTTAACACCGCCTTCGGGATCGGCACGATACAAGCCAGTTCCTCCACATCCAGGTACTTATTCGCCCAATCCACCTCCGTGGTCTGCTTCAGCGAATTGTCGCCCGTGACGAAGTATGCTGTCGCCAGCGCGCTCATCACCGGTAGCCGCTTCTGCTTCCGGCTCATGTTTGGCAGTTTCTTTGCCAGTTGCAAAACTGCCGAATTCTGCGGCACGTGCGCAAGGATCTCGTTGCTAACCTCTTGCGGGATCAATGCAGCCGCGTCGTCTCTCGAAATCATGTTGTTGTAAGGCATAGTAATACCTCCAGTTTATTGATTAATTGGTTTACCCGCGCTCGCCCGGATGAACTCATTCATCCCCACGTGCGCCGGTTGTTGTGTTTCAGTTCCATCACCGGCGTTCCCTTTCGTTTTAGGTGCTCCCTGATCGAATAGCTCGGGATAGTCTTTCTTCAGAGCATCGATGTTCACATTCCCTCGCTTGTCGAACAGGTCTTCCTGCACTACAACCAGGTACGCCAGCTTCAAGTTGGATACACCGGCCTTGTGCGCCTCCTCGTAAAAGGTCGCCCGCCGGTCCCCCTCTGCCATCTGGTCCGCCATCTCGATCAGCTTCTTCTCGGCCTCACTGCCCTTCTCTGCCTTCCCGGCCAGATCCCGCAGCTTCTTCTCCAGATCCCCTCGAGCATCCCGCTCGTCCTTCAGCGCCGTCTTCAAGCCTTTCTCCCAGCCTCCCAGCATGGTCTTGACCTCTTCAGGCTGCCCCTTCAGCCACTCCTCGTATTGCAAAGCCTGATCTTGTCCCTTGTTTTGATCTGAACCGCCGGATCCCCCGGCGCCTCCGCTGTCCTGATCTTGTCCCTTGTTTTGATCTGAACCGCCGGATCCCCCGGCGCCTCCGCTAGAACTTCCCGTTCCGTCTGCCATCTCACATCTCTCCTTTAAGCCGAGTACTCTCAGAAGCTGAGTATTCTCAGAAGCTGAGTACCTCAGCATGGGCGTCCCGCCCAAATGATTCCTTCAATAAACGTTCAAACGTTCAACGTTTAAACGTTAAACGTTCCCTTGATCGAACCTCCTCTGCGCCTCCAACAACCCCTCCGCCAGGCTCGTCTTCTGCTTCTTCGCCTGCTCCTCCATATCCATCGTTAGATCCTTCAGCTCCCTCTCGCTCCAGCCCATCCGCCTGCACGAGCTGCTCAACGGTATCCCTGCGCTCACCATCATCTGGACCGCCTGCGCCTCCGTGAACGGCTGCACGCTTTCCGGATCGTCGAACACCGGTCTGATCTCCTGGTTTGTCACCTTTTTCCCCATCACCTTCAGCATAAACCTGGTCACGTCCTTCCACGCCGGTATGAACCGGTCGATCCGGTCCTGCGCCTTTTTATTCAGCGGGCTTTCCATCGCAATTAGCGCCTCGCCCGATAGATTGCTTCCGATCGAAAAGAAATAGTGTTTCGGCGTCCTGGTGATCGAGCTTATCGACATGCTCAGGTTATCGATCGCTTTCAGGTAGTTCTCCAGCGGCGTCGCATCGAACTGTCCCGCCTGCGTCTGTTGTCCCATCCCATCCCCCGCCGGAAGATCCCAGATCTCGCCCGGCGAATTTTTCAGCTTTCCCAGAATATCGGAATTGCTGATCACGAACCGCTGTTTGAATGCCCCATACTCCGCCGCCACCATCATATCCGCCAGAAGCTTATTGATCCCATTCTGGATGGGCACCACATTCTTCAGATCGCTTCGCACGATCCTGTTTGCTGCTCGGAAATGAAAAACCGGTACCTCATCGTATGAATTATTTGCATTCTCTCCCATCGATTTGAATGAGCTCGCCGAGCTGGGAACCTCTTTTCCCTTCGCCGTGTAATATTCCAAATGGTCTGGATAATAAAGCGTCAGTCTTGTTTCCTTCTCGCCTTCCAGCCACCATTTCGCCGCAAACCTTTTCTTGCGCGGGTTTTCTGCCTGGTAGAAAATATGCGCCAATCGCGGATCGTTGTAATAAGCCTGCGCTATGCTTGCCTCGTCCGGCCAGGCGATCATATATGCCTCTCCCGCCACCAGCGCCGCCTCGTGCGCCTCGTCGCTCTCCAGTTTGATCTGCGATTCATCCCATAGCAGCTCCCAGGTATCCTTGGCGCTGTCCGGAACTTCGATCCCCGTCAGGTTGATCCGGTCTCGCACGCTGTCGATCACCACCGCGCACCAGTTCTCCGTGAACACCGCATCAATTACCTGGAAAATCTCCGCTAACCGGTTGGTGCTATACGTCACCGGCTGGTTGCCGTCGTAATAGTCGAAGTACCGCTTATATAAAGCAGCCTTCCCGCTCAGCGCCTTGAATGCCAGTTCCAGATCACTCGCCATCTACATTCTCCTCACCCTCTCCCTTTTAGGGAGAGGGTTGGGGTGAGGGTTTACCCCTGGTAGCTCCTCGCCTCTTTCCTTCCCCTCCGCCCGACCAGTTTGCTGTATCCCCAGCTCGCAAAGTCTACCTGGTCGTCGAACATCGCCTTTGGAAAACCAATGTGTTCCTCGATGAATGGCTGGTTCCACGCACCTCTCACCAGCCTTGCCTGCCCGCCTTGCAAAGCGCTGCTCCATGGGTCTGCCCGCACCTCCTTTGTTCCCGTGACCGTTTCGAATCTGATCCTCCCAAAACCGGCCTTGATCAGCAGCCGGTTCGTCGCTTGCGCGCTATCCAAACCTGCGCTGCCCGGGTCCTGCTGGTGCCAGATGCAACGGATCGGCCTTCCCGTAGCCAAATCCGCCTTCATCGCCTCCACCATCATCTTGTCCCTTTCCCCCGGCGTGCACTGCCTCCTGGTCACGTTCTCCACGTACACCAGCTCGTCCTTGGTCAGGCTCATCACTCCCCCGCATGCATAGTTCGTCGACGACCTTATCTCCTGGCTGCCCGCCTTATCCCAGAACCACATCCTGGCCACGATCTCCTCGATCTTCGGCGGCGCTTCCACGATCGCAAACCATTCCCTCCGGAAGAGATTCCCCGTCCGGCTGTAAGGCCTTTGTTGGTATAATGCCTCGAAATCGTAATCCCCGATATTGATCCTGATCCTCTCCAGATCTTCCTCGCTGTACTTCTCCGGCCACAGCGCCTCTCCCGTCTTCCTCCCCAGCGCATCCTCTTTTTCTACCCAAATCCCTTCCAGCATTTTCTCCTTTTGAATCTCATCGAATTCCTTTACTTTTATTTCTTTATTTTCCCCTTCATTCGTGTCATTCGTTTTATTCGCGCCATTCGCGTTCCAATTTTCTGCCAGCGCCGGTAAACACAAAACCACCCACCTATCTGCCTTGGGGTCTATCGCCATTGCCTTGAGCAGCCTCCCCGCCCAGTCGTCTCCGTGCCACCTGGTCAAGCTTGCCACCACCGCCGCCCCATCCTCCAGCCGGGTGTAAGCCGTGCTCGTCCACCATTCCCACACTGATTCCCGGTGGCTCTCGCTCTCCGCCTCCTCCCGGTTTTTGAAAGGATCGTCGATTAAGAATAAATTCGCTCCTGATCCGGTGATGCCGCCTCCCACGCCCGTCGCAATCATCCCTCCTCGGTGCGGCGCCGCCAGTTCCCAGGCTTTCACGCTTCGACTGTCCTCGCTCATCTCCACCGGCGAATCGGTGCTCGCCAATTCTCCAAAAACCGCCCGGAACGGCGTCGACAGCACCACATCCCTTGCCGCCCGGCTGAACTTCGCCGCCAGGTCGTAGATGTAGCTCGTCAAAATGATGTGCGTATCCGGCAGTCTTCCCAGCACCCAGGGCGGAAAATGCCTGCTCATCTGTTCGCTTTTCCCGTGTCTCGGCGGTTCCAAAATCAGTAACCTCCCGATCCCCGTCGCGCCCCTGGATCGTACGTACGTCTCCACCTGCTCCAGGTATTCTCCCACCAGCCGGTGGTGCCTGGCCGGTCGATAATATGGTGCCACGTAGCACGAAAAATCCACCAGGTGGCGCCGCGCCAGTTCTCGCCTGGCCAGTTCCGCCCGCGCCTCCTCCTGCTGCACCATCACCCTGCTACTCGTCGCCAGCACCCTCGCCCTCCTCTTCGGTAGAGACTTCGGTAAAGACGCAAGATTTTGCGTCTCCACTTGCGTCTCCATTTACATTTTCATTTGCATCTCCAAGTGATATGGAGACTTGCGAAACCATTTCCCCCGCCCATCGCTTCAGCTCCTCCTCGCTCATCTCCGCCAGATCTCCGCCCTTCCCCGCCTTCCCCACTCCCAGCATCGACCTGGGCACGTAATCCCCGATCATCTCCAAGAACAATTTCCTGTCGTTATGCGCCTTGTAGTTCGGATCCGTCGCCATCTCCACCAGCGCTTTATAAACGTCCGCCCGGTGCTCCCATAGCGGCCTGGCTTGCATCATCGAAACCACCGTCTCGATGCTGGCATACTTCATCCTCCACTTGTAGATCACTCGCGGGCTCCTCAAACCCAATATCGAAGTCGCCAGTTCTCCCAACGTCTTCGGCCATCGGCTGAGCCTCGGCGAGCTCGCCCAAGCAATGTAACAGGCCACCCGCCATGGCCAGTTCTGGTCTCGCAAAAAAAGATAGTCCGCCAGCCATTCCAGTTTCTTCCCTCTCCCTTCCAGGGAGAGGGCCGGGGTGAGGGTCTCTTCTAATGCCCTCCTCGCCGCCTCGCTGATCAGCCGCGCCTCCTCCGGAGATATCGCCCGCTCCAAAGCGTCATCCGCAGCCTCGTCCAAATCCGGCAGATCGAATCTCAATTGCAGCTCGTCCCATCTAACGATCGTCATCGATGGTAATCTCCGGTTTACCCTGCATTTTCGACCATATCCATGTAAAAATTCTGCGTATTGAATTCAAGATGCGATAGATACAATTGATCAATTCCGCCAACAAAAGGCTAACGGTAAATATCAATAAAACCACCAGGCATACTAGCGTGTCCATTCGACCTTTCTGTATATCCATTCCCTCGACCTTTCCCAGGAACAACAAACCAATGCCAAGAATAATAAGAAAATATTCAACCATCCGAAATCATTTCTGAACCAGCATTTACCTTTCATCATTCGCCAATCATCTATCGTAGAGACGCAATATCTTGCGTCTCAATATTTTGCGTCTCTATTTCCTCACCAGGTACACCTCTCCCTGGTGTACCCACGCGCAGTATTTTCCATCCCCAATCTCTATCCATCCCTCCCAGATCACCAGCCGCTTTCCCTTAACTTCCATTCCCTGCCCCTCGATTTTCCCCACCACCTGGTAGCCTCTCATTGCCGTTCCCGGTCCGTTCCGCAGGTTCAGATAATCCGAAGCTAGCTCGAATTCCCAGTCCTCGATCTCGATTACCGCTGCTCCCGGAAAATCGCTCGTCACAACTATTTCCGGTTCCACCGGAGGTTCTATGATCACTGTTACCAGCTTCTTTTCCGGATCCACCGGGATCCCATTTACCCTGATCTCCCAATGGGTATGCTTGCTGCTCGAATTCCCTGTGGATCCCATCCATCCCAGTTGCGTCCCTGCTGGAATGTTCTTGTCTCCCGCCTTTACCATCGGCGTCGCCGCCAGGTGCGCCGTGATCACCTCTTCCCCATCCGGCGTAATTCCCTTAACGTAGATCCCGTAACCGCCGCCCGGTCCTTTCCCCTTCCGGTCCAAATCTGCATATTCGATGCTCTTGAATTCCGCCGAAGCGCAAACTGGTATGTCCCGGTTGATGTCCGCCCAGGTCGGCGCTTTATCCAGCCCGCCGTAATAATAGATCCCCGAAGGGCAGTTCCCCGGCCCGGTGCACCAGCCTTTTCGCCTGGCCGTCGCCTCGTGCTCCTCGAATGTCTGCGTCGTTACGCAGTAATCCGGCGTTGGTAGGATATGCTGGCTCATTTCTTCTCTTCTTCCTCCAATCCATAATCCGCCATTTCGTCATTTACCGCCCTTGGCGTCCATACTGGCGTCATTCCTTTGGCCATGATTTGTTCTACCAGCATCCTTATCCCTTCCTCCCATTCTCGCAGGCATTCTCGCAGCTTGTTGATCACCGTCCCCTGTCGCTGGATCTTCCGGTCCTGTCGATTAACTCTTGTTCTCAGCTCCTCGATCTGTTCTGCCTGTTTCGTCGCCATCTCCTCGTACATTCTGGCAATCTCTGGCTTCGCCTTTCGCCAGTTCAGCAGCCATGTCGCAACAGCCGCTATTCCTCCCAATCCCCCAAACGCCGATACGATCAGGATTATCCAATCCGGCATCAATTATCCCTCCAATTGGCCAAGCCCGGATAGGAGCTAGCGATCCCAGCTCGCCGTCTCCTATCCGGACCAATGCCCAGTTATTGAGCTGGTTTGAATTTCGATTCCAACGCCACTCCGCCAATGTATGTGCCGATTATTACACACACATAGATCATGAACTCGGGGGTAATCTCATTGGGAAGTTTCA
>Ga0299912_10000581_pt1 | contig 30835 bp, 34 predicted proteins | sample RVTome_2_FD_207667 | JGI IMG/M metagenome (GOLD analysis project Ga0299912, IMG submission 207667) | Soil microbial communities from uranium-contaminated site in the Upper Colorado River Basin, Wyoming, United States - RVT95D214 (version 2) ... | reverse complement strand
TTCGCCACCCCATCCAACCCCAACTCCAGAATCGCCGCATCGCGTGTTAACAGCGTGAGTCTTTCATCGTAAGCCTGCGCGATAAGCAATCGGTCGAACGGGTCGGTGTGTGCGTAAGTCAGACTACGCGCGGCTTCGATGTGGCGCGGCAGGATAGACAATAGAACGAAGCCTTGCGCTTCCAGTTGTTCGGCCAGGGAGCCTGGCGGCAAGGGCAATTTTCCTTTTGCATTTTTCAGCACCATTTCCCACGCGCTGGCGGTACTTACGACGATCTCGGATTTTGCGATGATGCGTTGCGTGGCTTTGCCCAAGCGCGCATCTGCGGTCATCCACCAATAGATCAGGTGGGTGTCGAGCAGATAGCGCTTCAAGGCAATTCGCCGCCAATGAGTTCATCGGCGATGGCCGCATTGGTTTTCTTCGAGTCCCAATCGGCCTTTGCCTTGGGCAGCCCCGCCCATGCGCCCGGCTTGCGCGCGAAATCTTGCGCGCCGATCTTGACCAGCCTGACAACAGGAACGCCTTTGTTGGCGATGATCACGTCCTCACCCTCCAGCGCGGCTTGCACGAGTTTGGAAAGCTGGCTTTTGGCTTCAAGCATGTTGCATTGCATGGTTAACTCCTGAAAGAGCTTTGTATAGTGCACGCAGTTTACACATTCTGGCTAAGTTAGCCAAGGGTAGCATATGCAATATAAAGGGGGCGGGTTCGGATTAAATTCGCGCTTCGTAGACAGCGTAGCGTGACTCATCGCTTGGATAGCTTTGCCCTTATCCAGCTTGGATTCCGGCGGCAATCAAGGAGGGGGGGCAGGTCTGCGAGCGGGCGCATTCCCCTCCCCCTTTCATGGGATGCAATTTGCGTATACTTGTATAGCAGCCAACCCGATGGAGGTCTTTATGCTTGCAATCCGACTCCCCGCTGAAGTGGAAAGCCGCCTTGATGCCCTGGCGAAAGCCACCGGCAGAACCAAAACTTTCTACGCCCGCGAAGCCATCATTGAGTATTTGGACGACCTGGAGGACATCTACCTTGCCGAGCAACGCTTGGCTGACATCCGTGCTGGCCGTACGCTTACATTCGGTGGATGAAGTAGAGCGCGATCTTGGCTTGGCGGATTGAGTTTGACGACGCCGCCAAGAAAGACTTGGCGAAGCTGGATCAGCAAGTGCTCGACGGATCGCCACATTCCTTCGGGAACGTCTGGCTGTGCTCGAGGACCCACGCAGCAACGGAGAGGCATTGAAGGGTTCCCGGCTTGGCGAGTTCTGGAAGTACCCGGTTGGCGACTATCGAATCATCGCTCCTCATATTGAAGACGGGCAACTCCGCATTCTGGTTGTGCGCATTGGCAATCGGCGAGAGGTCTACCGTTAAACCCATAACCGGAAAAGAAAAAAGGTTTCGCCATAATCAGACTTGAACCCAGATTATCCATTAGAGCCGAAACGCCACTGTAGGAGCGGCGCCCTCGCCGCGATTTGCGGCCGCATTCGCGCCGGGGGCGGCGCTCCTTCATGCGCGAGCATTTCAATGGAAAATCTGGGTTGAAAATGGTGAGACTTGCCGAGCTGAAGTGCCTTGGTATGAAGCACATGGGATTGGAAAAGTGGAGCACAAGATAAAGAGGTTGCTATGAGCTTTGCGATTTGTCTTTCGAACGAGGGCTATGCCGCTTCACTGGAGAAGCGAAAGCTCTACGCCCTGATTCATGACGCGAAGGCCGAAGAAAAGGGGTTTGTGCGTGTTGTCGATGAATCCGGGGAAGATTATCTTTACCCGGCTCAGTTTTTCGCGGCTATTCCTCTTCCTCATGAGCTCGAAGAGGCTATCGAACACGCTGCTTGAACAAGGTCTCTTGTTGGCGTCTGCGTGCGCAAGTGTAGGATGGGTTGAGCGCAGCGATACCCATCATGCGGTTTCCAACGCCACCTTTGGGTGGCGTTTCTTTTTTTGGTTTGCCTGGCTAGGCTGGCTGCCTGGCGGCGAATACGCACGGGGCGCGGTGATGATGGGTATCGCTGCGCTCAACCCATCCTACTTATTGCCCCCTTCGTGTTTCGCCGAGCGCCCCGAGTTACGCGATGCCCGGATTTTTCTCCATGCCGATAAGCTTGGGCAAGTTGAGCTTGCGTGGCGTGACGACCTTGATGTCGCGCAGATACGTTGCGACTACGTCCCAGATGGGTTCGCCGCTCGCGCCTTCGCCGACGGGAGCCCAGCCGGCTACGCGGTAGACCTTGTTGGGGTCGAGCGGTTTGCCCTTGAGCATCATGTTGCTGATGCGCTTGCCTATCTTCTGGGTGGGGTTGCAGGTGTAGCTCAAGCCGCCTACGCGCACCATGTCGCCACCTTGCTGATAGTACGGGTCGGTGTTGAACAGGTTGTCGCAGACGTCTTCCATGATGTCCTTGATCTGCTTGCCGCTGAGATCGTTCAACGTGGAATACGGGTAGGTGATGGCGGTCTGGTCCATCACGCGTTCCATGGTGATGGTGTCGCCGGGCAACAGCGAGGTGCCCCAGCGGAAGCCGGGAGAGAATGCCATGTCTGCGCCCTTGACTTGTATCATGGCGTCCAGGATCAGTTGGTCGAAGGTGCCGTTGAAGTTGCCGCGGCGATACAGCGTGCCTTCGGTGACGGCGAGCTTTTCGTTGAGCTTTTTCTCGTAAGGCGCGCGAACTTTCTTGATCAGGTCGTCCATGGCGCGGTCCGGTTCGATCAGGTTGGAGAATACCGGCAGCAATTTGTACTGGTAGCCCGCGACTTTGCCGCCCTTTACGTCCAGGTCCAGCACGCCGAGGAATTTTCCGTTGGAGCCGGCGTTGGTGACCAGCGTCTGCCCCTTTGCGTTCTTGACCACCATCGGGTGCGGTATGCCGTCGTGGGTATGGCCGCCGAGGATGGCGTCGATGCCGGTGACGCGGCTTGCCATCTTGAGATCCACGTCCATGCCGTTGTGCGACAAAACGATCACCGCTTGCGCGCCCTTGGCACGGGCTTCGTTCACGAGCTTCTGCAGGTTGTCGTCCTGGATGCCGAAAGTCCAGTCGGGGACCATGTAGCGCGGGTTGGCGATGGGGGTGTAGGGGAATGCCTGGCCGATGATGGCGACCGGGACGCCGTTCATTTCCTTGATCACGTAGGGGCTGAAGACCTGGTCGCCGAAATCGATGGTCTTGACGTTCTGTGCAACGAAATCGATGCTGCCTTTCAGGTCGTTGTCCACCACGTGTTTCACGCGCTCGGCACCGAAGGTGAATTCCCAATGCCCGGTCATGACGTTGACGCCCATGAGTTTGCAGGCATCGACCATGTCCTGGCCATTGGTCCAGAGGGACGTGGCGGAGCCCTGCCAGGTGTCGCCGCCGTCCAGCAGAAGCGCGCCGGGGCGTTGCGCGCGGATTTTCTTGACGAGCGCCGACAAGTGGGCAAAACCACCGACCTTGCCGTAGGTGTGCGACGCCTGTTCGAAGTCTAGATAGGAAAAAGCATGCGCCTCGCGCGTGCCGGGCTTGATGTTGTAATACTTGAGCAAGCTCTCGCCGACCAGATGCGGGGGGCGCCCAGCGTTCGCGCCGACGCCGATGTTGACGTTGGGTTCGCGGAAATAGATCGGCAGCAACTGGGCGTGGCAGTCGGTGAAATGCAGCAGCGAAACATTGCCGAATTTGGGCAGTTCGTAGAAATTGGACGGGGCATTTCCCGCCAGTGCCTGCTTGTTGTCCAGTACGAAGCCCGAAGCCGCGGCCACGGCAAGCAATTGCAGAAATTCACGACGATGCATGGACATTGGATCGGGTTCCTTGAGGTTGGTGCCGGATAAGCAGTGCTATTTTATTGAAAATAAAGCGGAAGTAAATGGTACGAAATGCCTACGGTCAGCCATTTTTGCGCCAGCAAAAGCTGGGAGCGGGACGAAAAAAAGGCTTGAGGGAAAACCCTCAAGCCTCTTGATAGCAGATGCCTACTTGCGGAAGACCGAGGCCTTCATCGGCAGGCCGTTGCTGACGTATGAATGGAAGTATTCGAGGTTGTTGTATTCCTCGCTACCTGCTTTGAAAGGAGTTGCACGGACTTGCTTGTTGCAGCCGACATAACGGACTTGCAAGGTCACCAGATTTTCCCCACCGCGGAATACCGGCCAGTGGGTGGCTTGACCCAGGACCGGGGAGAGCAGTTCGGAGCGGATGCGGTTGCCGGCGTTCTGCTGATGGCAGGTGGCGCAGGAGAAGTTGAGTTGTCCGCGGCGCGCGTAGAAGTGGTGCTTTCCGGCTTCGTACGCGGCGGTTGCGGCCGGGCCTTCCACTTTGACGTTCATCAACATGCCATCGGACAGCGTGCGCATGTAGGCAGTGAGCAGACCCATGGTTTTCATGTCGTTGTACTCGAACGGCTTTTCGCTGTTCTGTTCGCGGCACGCGTTGATGGCCATTTCCAGGGTGACGACCTTACCCGCCTTGTCGTCGAAGTAGGGGTAGTTGCCGGCAATGTTCTTGCCGCCGTTGGGCAGGCAGCCGGCGTATGTCTGGCCGTTCTTGAACGCGGTGTTCCACATCTTCTTGCCTTTGTCGACTTCGCTCTCGAACGGCGGGAAGTCCTGGATGCTGTTGTACTGGGCCATCGAATCCGCGTCGAAAGCCAGCGCGCCGAATACGTAATCATCGAACTTGACTTGCGGGAAGCGCTTTTTGAATTGGTCCAGGATCTGTTGGCGATCTTGCTCCGGGGTTGCCTGCGCGGCGACCGACCCTATCAGCAGGGCAGTGCCAAACACGGCTAGCAGTATCTTCCTCATGTTACCTCCTCGTTCTAACTCGTTCTAAGTATATTCAGCGGGCGCTGGATCCGTCCGCGGCTGGGTCGGGTGCCACAGTCAGCACAATGGGCTGACAAGACGGGCGAACGGCAAAGCGCCGTTCGCCCGTCCAGGCCTAGGCAATAACCGCTTCGGCGCTGTTTTTGTCGCCTTTGTTGTCTTCCCATTTGATCTCGACTTTGTCGCCCGCCTTGGCGCCCTTTACCCGGAAACCCAGGAAGGGGTTCTTGGCAATGGCCACACCCCACTGGGCTTCCAGTACGGTTTTGCCGGCGACCGTGGCGGTCACGTGCTGGATGAAATGAGCGGGAATCAGTTGGCCGGTCTTGGCGTCCTTGCGTTGCCCGGTCTCCATGACGTGATTCATGAGACATTTGATGTCTGCCGTGTCGCCTGCCATGGTGGCGCGAATTTTCATTGGTTCTGCCATGTTGGTATCCTCTGTGCTAGTAAGTTCTGTTCAACCGATCAGCCGCCGCAGCCGCCGATGGTCACTTTGACTTCCTTGGAAGCGGTGTAGCTCTTGCCGCCGGCCTTCACCACTGCGTGCACGTGGGCGGTCTGGCCCATCTTGATGCGGGTCGAGATGTAACCTTCGGCGCCGTTGCTGAGGTCGAAATCGGCAACCAAGGGGTTGGCGTTTTTGTCCGCAAGGATGGCGATCGATGCCGTGCCGGGGATCTTGCTGAATACTTCGACCGGTACCACGGCGCCGTTTTCCGCGATGTCCGGGGCCTTGATCGTGATGTCCTTGCTGTCGGCGGGGCCGGAGGCGCCTATTCCCTTCAGGGCATCGGCAACGCTTTTGGATTCGAAAGCCGCTTTGGGCCATTCCGCAGCCAGTACCTGGGAGGGCTTGAGCAGTCCGGCTGCGATTGCGACGGCAACCGTTCCGGCCGCGCCGGTTCCCTTCAGGAAAGTTCTACGCATGGGGTTCATCAGTGAGTTCTCCTTCAAAATTACCAAGTAAATGCTACAGGCCGTAAATGAAATCGGTGACCTTGTCGACTTCCTGCTCGGTCAGTATCTTGTGCTTGCCGAACGGAGGCATGGAAGTGTTCGGATTGGCTTTCGTGGCATCCCATATCTGGGCTCGCAGTACTGCTTTGTCGGGATAGCGGGCCTTCATGCTGACGAGAGGCGGCGCTATGGTGCCCGGGGACACCGCGTCGGCAGCCGTGGGCATGGCGTGGCAAGCCAGGCAGTTGCCCTTTTTGTTGTCGTAAGCGAGTTGCTTGCCTGTTACTTCGTCAGCTGCCGCTGCAAAAGTACTCCAACCGGCGGTCAAGAGGCCGGCTACGCCGGCGGCAACCATGAGAGAAGCGCGTTTCCGCATGTCGTCCTCCATCTGTAGTTATGAGTTGTTACCTTTTCGTCCCTCATGCCAAGGTGGCATGACTATCCAAACCAACGGATGGGAAAAAGGATACTGAATATTTTTGTGGTTGTCCAAATGTTTCAGGGTTTTTCCCATGTTTTTCAATCTTTAGTATGAATCTACTAGGGCTGCCCCTGGCGTTTTGCATGCGTCGGAGACCGATTATTTCTTGCGCGTTTCCGCGTCCAGAGTCTGTAATTCCTTAAGCCTCGCTTCGACCATCGACAACTGGTAGAAGTCTCCGTCCGGGCTTTTCAGGGCAATCTGCAACTGTTCGAGCGCGGCCGGGATGTTTCCGGTTCTGGCGTAGGCTTCCGCTTTCGCCTTGTGGGTGAGCAGGGTCTTTCCCTGGGCCGCGAAGGTCTTGGCCTGGAGTTCATAGAAGTGGTAGTCGCCAGGGTGTTGCTGCAATTGCTCCTCAAGGAAGGTTGCCGCGGTGGCCTCCTGGCGGTTTTGCAGCAGCGTTTCCGCGTAGCCGTATGCCAGCGCGCGGTGCTGGGGGAAGCGCTTGAGCGCCTCGGCGTATTGGGCTTGTGCGGCGGCATACTGGCCAAGCTCAATGCGCAGTTGGGCGGAGAGATTTTCGATGATGGCGCTGGGTGGAGCGGCCGCGCGCAGGGCGGTCATTTCCTTTTGCGCGCGCCCATACTGGTGCGCGCGCAGCAGGGCCACGACGAGACCGTAGCGTGCGGCGGTTTGTGCGGAACTGGAGGCATCGGCGGACTTCTCCTCGAAGATGCGCACGGCCTCATCGGGGGGGGGCTGCATGGCGCCCACTTTGGCGCGGATCAGGCGGAAATCCATGCTGTCCGGTACCTGCCGATAGGGCAGCAGGGCTACGCGGTTTTCGATGTCCGCAATGCGCTCAGTGGTGAGGGGGTGGGTGCGCAGGTAAGCGGGCGCGTTGTTCTCATAGATCCGGCTGGATTTTTGCAATCGCTCGAAAAACGTCGGCATGGCGTGCACGTCGAAGCCGGCCTTTTGCAGGACCTGTAGGCCGATGCGATCGGCTTCCCGCTCATGGTCGCGCGTGTCGTCGATCTGGCTCTGGATGCTGGCGGCTTGGGCGCCCGCGATGGCCGCGTTGGCAGCCTCAGGGCTGTTGCGCGCGGCGAGGATGGCTACCGCCAGCGCAGCCATGGAAGCGATGCTGTTGGTCTGGTTGGTGGCGACGCCGCGTGCTATGTGTTTTTGCGTGACGTGGGCGATCTCGTGGGAAAGCACGCTGGCCAGTTCCGATTCGTTCTGCGCCACCGTGATGGTGCCCGTGTGCACGCCGATGAAACCGCCGGGCAGGGCGAACGCGTTGATGGTTTTGTCCTGCAGCGCGAAAAACTCGAAATCGCGGCGGCTGTCGCTGCTGGCTGCGACCAGGCGGTATCCCAGGCCATTGAGATATTCGGTGACTTCCGGATCGTCGAGGTAACTCTTGTCGGCGCGAATCTCCTGCATGACCTGCTCACCGGCGCGGCGTTCCTGCTGCGGGGAGAGCGTGTTCTGGGAAACCTCGCCCAGGTCGGGGAGGCCGTCGGCCCATGCGGGGGAGGCAAGAAGGAGCAGCAGCGCCGTTAGTCGGGAAAATTTCATGGTGCTATGATAATCGCTTTGCGCCGGAAGTTCCTGCGCGCTCCGATCGGGACGACAAGATGAGTGAGTTGACGCATTTCGACGCGCAGGGCCGGGCACACATGGTGGACGTGGCGGACAAGAATGAAACGCGCCGCATCGCCCGCGCCGGCGGCACCATACACATGCTGCCGGCGACGCTCAAGACGATACTCGCCGGCGACAGCAAAAAGGGCGACGTGCTGGGCGTCGCGCGCCTAGCCGCGATCCAGGCTTCCAAGCGCACCTCCGACCTGATTCCGCTGTGCCATCCGATTGCGCTCACCCGCGTCGGCGTGGAATTCACCGTCGACGAAGCCAACGCCGCCATTGCGTGCGAGGTCACCGCGGAAACCGTGGGCCGCACCGGCGTGGAAATGGAAGCGCTCACGGCCGTAAGCGTCGGCCTGTTGACCATCTACGACATGTGCAAGGCGGTCGACCGCGGCATGCGCATGGACGGCATCGGGCTGCTGGAAAAGCAGGGCGGCAAGTCGGGGCACTGGCGCGCCGGCGACGCGTGAACCCGGCCGACTACGACGCCTGGTACCAAACCCCACGCGGCGGCTGGATCGGCCAGACCGAATATCGTTTGCTGCGGCGCATGCTCGAACCGCGGCGTGGCGAGAGCATGCTGGATGTCGGCTGCGGCACCGGCCATTTCACGCGCCGCTTCGCCGCGGACGGGCTTGCGCTCACCGGCGTGGACCCCGCAACAGACTGGCTGGCCTATGCCGCGCAACACGCGTCGGCGGGCGAGCAATATGTCTGCGGCGATGCCACCTGCCTGCCCTTTCCCGATAAATACTTCGACTTGAGCGTTTCGGTGGCCGCGCTGTGTTTCGTTCCGGACCAGCGCCGGGCCATAGCGGAAATGCTGCGGGTTACCCGGCGGCGTTTCGCCATCGGCCTGCTCAACCGCCACAGCCTGCTTTATCCGCAAAAGGGGCGCGGCGGCGGCAGCGGCGCCTACCGCGGCGCGCATTGGCATACTGCGGCGGAGATTCGTGCGCTGTTGGCCGGGCTGCCGGTCGGGAATGCGCGCATCCAGGCCGCGGTTTTCTTGCCGGGCGCGGGATGGCTGGCGCAGCGAGTGGAGGGGATGCTGCCCGCAAACTGGCCGTGGGGCTCCTTTGTTGCGGTTTCCGGCGAGATTATCCATTAGAGCAAAACACCGTTGTAGGAGCGGCGCCCTCGCCGCGATTTGCGGCCGCATTCGCGCCGGGGCGGCGCTCCTACACGCACGAGCATTCCAATGAATAATCTGGGCTAAAAATTTCGCTTGAAGTTAACGAGTTTCTTAACTATGATACTTCTCATGAACAGCAAACTTTCCAACTTGCAGGCCGAACTGATCAAGGCGCTGGCCAATCCGGCGCGGTTGACGATATTGCAGCAGTTGCTGGACGGCGAGAAGACGGCCACCGACCTGGTCGGCCTGTGCGGCGTTTCCAAGGCCAATCTCTCGCAGCACATCAATCTGCTGAAAAAGGAAGGGCTGGTGCTGTGCAACAAGCGCGGCACGTTTTGCCACTATTCGCTGGCGGACAAGCGCATCGTCAAGGCGCTGAACCTGCTGGAGGAAGTGCTGCAGGATCGCTTGCAGCAGACCGGCGAGCTTGCCAACGGCCGGGGAAGCAACCGTTAAACCGGATATTTCAAAAGGAGAAAGCATCGTGTTTTTCAGACAGCTCGCTACAAAAGAATCTTCCCTTTCCTATTTCTTCGGCTGCGGCTCGCTGGGCAAGGCCGTTGCGGTAGACGTGGTGGCCGGTGACGAGGAGTGGTTCCTCGAAGAAGCCAAGAAAGCCAACGTCACCATCAGCCACGTGATCGACACCCATGTGCATGCCGACCACTACTCCGGCGGCCGGGCACTGGCGAAACTGGCCGGGGCGAAATACTGCCTGCACGAGAACGACAAGGATGTGGTGAAGTTCGAGTTCACCCAGTTGACCGACAATGAAACCATCGAAGCCGGCAACGTGGTGATCAAGGTGCTGCACACTCCCGGCCACACCATGGACAGCATCTGCCTGCTGGTGACCGACAAGCGGCGTGCCGAGCAGCCCTGGTTCGTCATCACCGGCGACACCCTGTTCGTCGGCAGCATCGGCCGCCCCGATCTCGCCGGCCGCGAGCAGGCCATGGCCGGCATGCTGTTCGACTCGCTCCACGCCAAGCTGTTGACGCTGCCGGACGAAACCGAAATCTTCCCCGGCCATCAGGCGGGCAGCGTGTGCGGCGCCGGAATTTCCGGCAAGCCGTCTTCCACCATCGGCTTCGAGAAGCGCTTCAACCCCGGCCTGCACATCAACAACAAGGACGAGTTCGTGAGCTATCTCACCAGCGAGATACCGCCGCGCCCGGCAGAGATGGCCAAGATGGTTGCCGCAAACATCGCGGCCTGAACCATGAGCGCTTCTCTCACCCACGCCGAGCACGAATACCTGCACGGCATCCGCGACAACCTGAACCAGTTCCTGCACCAGTTGTTACAGGTGTTCCTGGTCGGGCTGACGCTGGGCATGATGCGCACCGTGATCCCGGCACTGGCCGAAACCGAATTCGGCGTGCCCAAGGGTTCGTTCGGTTTGCTGATGGCCTTCGTGGTCGCCTTCGGCTTCGTCAAGGGCGCACTCAATTTCGTCGCCGGGCGATTGTCCGAGCGCATGGGGCGCAAGACGGTGCTGCTGCTCGGCTGGGCCTCGGCGATCCCGATTCCCTTCATGATCCTGTACGCGCCGAGCTGGAACTGGATCGTCGCCGCCACCGTGCTCCTGGGCATGAATCAGGGCTTCACCTGGTCGATGACGCAGACCTCCAAGCTCGACCTCACCCGCGCCGACCAGCGCGGCCTGACCATCGGCCTCAATGAATTCGCCGGCTACGTCGGCGTGGCCATCGCAGGTATCATCACCGGCTACCTGGCCACTGCCTTCGGCCCGCGCATGGGGCTGTTCATCTTCGGCGCCGTGGTGATCACCGGCGCCATGGTGCTGACCGCGCTGTGGGTGAAGGAAACCCTGCCCTGGGCCAAGGCCGAGGGTGCGCGCCACGCCGCCGGCAAATCCACCGGCCCCAAGCCGCGCTTCCCCCAAAACATTGCCGATGCGCCTTCGACCTGGGAAGTGTTCACCCTCATGTCCTGGCGCGACAAGCGCATGGCGGCGATCAGCCAGGCCGGCCTGGTGGAGAAGTTCGTCGATGCGCTGATCTGGGTGGTGTATCCGGTGTACTTGTATCAGCGCGGCCTGAGCCTCGCCCACATCGGCTGGGTGGTGGGCGTGTACGGCTTCGTCTGGGGCGGCTCGCAATTTTTCACCGGCAAACTGTCCGACCGCATCGGCCGCAAACGCCCCATCGTCTGGGGCATGTGGCTGTGCGGCGCCGGCGTCGGCATGATGCTGCTTGGCGATCAGGTGCTGTGGTGGGTGGCCTCGGCGGCGGTAACCGGCTTCGGCATGGCGCTGCTCTATCCCAATCTCTCGGCGGCCGTGGCCGACATCGCACACCCCAACTGGCGCGGCTCGGCCATCGGCATCTACCGCTTCTGGCGCGACACCGGCTACGGCATCGGCGCGCTGCTGCTGGGCGGGGTGGCGCACATGACCGACAGCCTGACTTCCGGCTTCTGGTTCGTTGCCATCGCGATGTTTGTTTCCGGGCTGATCGTGCAGGTGTTCGGCGAGGAAACCCACCCGCGGCTCAACCCGGCCGCTGATTGACTCTGCTCACAAGGAGCCAGCCATGCACAAAATCCCGATTGCCCTCTTCGCCAGCTTGTCCCTCCTGGCCGCGCCGGCCTGGTCGGAAGAGAACCCCGTCGTGGTCGATGCTCTCTCCGGGTACCTGGACTTCGCCGAATACAGCAGCAGCCTGATCTGGCCGGAGCAGATTCCGAAAGAGGACTGGAAAAAGGTCTTCATCGTGGATGCACGCGACGCTGCCCAGTTTGCCAAGGAGCATATCCCCGGCGCGGTGAACATCGACTGGCGGCAGGCGGTGGCACGGCGTGCCGAGTTGCCGAAAGACCGCATGGTGGTGATGTACTGCAACTCCGGCTCGCTGTCCGCGCAGGCCGTGTTCGCCCTTCGACTGCTGGGCTACGACAACGTGAAAGTGCTGCAGGACGGCATCGAAGGCTGGAAAACCAAGGGCGGCTTCGAAGCCAACGCGCGCGCCAGCAAGCCGGCCGGACGCTGACCGGGCCCCGCCATGCAGATCGATCTGACGTTCCAGTTGGGGCTTACGGGCCGCTTCCGGGATCTCGCCGTGTGGCTGCCCGTGCCGCAGGACACCCCGCAGCAGCGCCGGCTTGCGCTTGAAAGCGCCGGCAACCATGCCGAGCTTGCACTTCACCACGATCCGGTGCATGGCGCACCGATTCTATTCGTGCGCTGGCCTGGCGTCCAGGACGATCCTCAACTCACCGTCAGTTCGTCCCCCCGGGAACGGGCGGGCCGCTCAATCTCTTCACCGTGCCCTATGCCGAGACCGACGGAATGCCGCTCGGTATCGAGGCGGGTTCGCAGGGGTACGGCATTTTCAGCCGCCCGGCGGGGCCTTAAGCCCGGCCAGACGATACGAAAATACTGCTTCTACAAATGGTTCTAGGGAAAACATGACCAAGGCACTGCTCATTTTGCACACCGCGCCGGATGCGCCCGACAACCGGGCGCTCACCGCGATTCGTCTGGCGGGCGCGCTGCTGGCGGACGACAAGGCGGTCACGCTGTTTCTCGTGGAAGACGGCGCGCGGCTGGTCGATCCGCAACTGGCCGAGGATAACCCATGCCGCGCGCTGTTTTATGAATTGCTCGACGTCGGCCTGAATGTGCAAGTGTGCGGCGGGACGCTGCGCAAGCTGGGCTGGGATGAGGGATACTTGCTCCCCGGCATCAGCAAAAGTTCCATGAAAGCCCTGAGCGCGTTGATGACGGAAGCCGATGAGATCGTGAACCTGTGAGGAAACACATCCGCGCCTGAATCCGGCGGATTAACCGAGAGGAGGCAATCATGAAGCTAGGCATGGTAATTTATTCCGATGACGTCGAAACCGTGTGGAACGCATTCCGGTTGGGCGTGTTTGCACTGAAGCATGGGGACGAAGTGTCGGTGTTCCTGCTGGCCAAGGGCGTCGAGTGCCAGAGTTTGAATACCCCGCAATTCAACGTGGCCGCCCTGATGGACGAATTCGCAGCGGCGGGCGGCAGGATACTCGCCTGCGGCACCTGTTTGAAATTGCGGCACACCGAGGACGCGGGCGTGTGCGACATTTCCACCATGGCGGATTTGTATAGCCTGGTGCGCGACAGCGACAAGGTGCTTACTTTTTAGCACTGCGGGCGTTGGGCAGCGCCTGTGCAGCGTTGGGCTTCGCAAGCTCAGCCCAACCTACGATACTATCGAAGTTGAACCAAACCAAACAGCGACGGACCACCATGCACAACCAGCCCAAGATCATCGCACTGCGCAACTACCTCGACAGCATCGTCGTCGGCCAGAAAAACCTGCTGGACCGGCTGGTGATCGGGCTTTTGACAGGCGGCCACGTGCTGGTGGAGGGCTTGCCCGGCCTTGCCAAGACCACCGCGGTGAAGGCGCTGGCTTCGGGCGTCCACGCGGGTTTCCGGCGCATACAGTTCACCCCGGACCTGTTGCCGGGCGACCTGACCGGGACGGACATCTACAACCCGCAGGAAGGCAGCTTCTGCTTTGCCGAGGGGCCGCTGTTCCACGAAATCATCCTGGCCGACGAGATCAACCGCGCGCCGGCGAAAGTGCAGGCCGCGCTGCTGGAGGCGATGCAGGAACACCAGATCACGGTGGGCGGGGTGACGCGGGCATTGCCGCCGCTGTTCATGGTGATGGCGACGCAGAATCCGCTGGAGCAGGCGGGAACCTATCCCCTGCCGGAAGCGCAGTTGGACCGCTTCCTGTTGCACGTGGTGCTGGACTATCCGAGCGCCGACGAAGAGCTGCTCATCCTCCAGCGCGACCGCGAGCGCCTGGCGCAGCAGGGCGACGCCGCGGCGCCGGCCCCGGTGGACGTGGCAACCGTGCTGGCCGCGCGCGACGAGGTAAAGCGCATCCATCTCGACACCATGCTGGAGCGCTACATCGTGTCGCTGGTCGCGGCGACGCGGGACGTGGGCCGCTGGCTGCCGGAATTCGCAGGCTTCATCGAAGTGGGCGCCAGCCCGCGCGGATCGCTGGCCATCGCCCACGCCGCCGCCGCCAATGCCTACCTGAGAGGGCGTGATTACGTCACCCCGGACGACATCATGGAGATCGCGCCGGACTGCCTGCGTCATCGCATGATCGCCAGCTTCAGCGCGCGCATGGAAAAGGTGTCGCGCGACCAGATTGTCAGGAGGCTGCTGGAAGTGGTGCCGGTTCCGTAAGTCGCCATGAAACCCTTGGCCGACCTGTTCCACCGCCTGGCCTCAGGCTGGCGCATCGACGCCGCACCGGACGTGCATGCGCCGCTGCTGAGCGATAGTGAACTGGACGACATCGTGCGGCGCATGCAGGCGCTGCGTCCGCCCGGCCGCCACGCCTGGGAAGTGCATCAGCGCCACGCCGGCGACCTGCGCTCCGCGCACCTCGGACGCGGGCTCGATTTCGAAGAGTCGCGGGCCTACCAGCGCGGCGACGACATCCGCGACATGGACTGGCGCACCACCGCGCGCACCGGCAAGCCCTACCTGAAGATTTACCGCGAGGAACACCAGCCCACCCTGCATCTCGTCATCGACCGCGGCGCCAGCATGCGCTTCGGCACCCGCACCCAGCTCAAGGCGGCTCTGGCCGCGCGCATCGCCGCCATGTTCGCGTTCGGCGCGGCCGCCGGCAACGGCAGCGTCGGCGGCACCCTGTGGCAGCCGGGCGGGTTCATGCTGCCCGCAGGCACCGGGCAGGACGGCGCGATCCGCTTGATCCATGCAGCCATCGCGCCATGTCCGCCGCTCGGCGACACGCCTGCCAGCCCGGCGTTTTCCGAAGTGCTGCGGCAATTGGATTTCGCGCTGCCCAAGGGCTCGCGGGTGATCCTCATCAGCGATTTCCGCACGCTGGACGAAGCGGATTTGCCCTGGCTGGCGCGGCTGGCGTCGAGCCACGAGGTGCGCGCCTTCCAGGTGCTGGACATAGCGGAAACCGAGTTGCCGCAAGTCGGACTGATGCGTTTTCGCGACATGGTTTCCGGCAACACGGCGTGGCTGGACACCGGCAGCCGGGCGCTGCGCCGCGCCTTCCGGGACCAGGCCGCGCTGTCCCACGAAAAGCAGTGTGCCTTGTTCGCCCGCGCCGGCATCCCGCTGGAACGCTGCCTCACCAGCGAAGACCCGCTCGATCTGTGGGTGAGCATGGAGCGCGGGCTTCCAGCCCGCAGCGGCCAGGATGGCCGCGATCCCTCAGTCGCCAATGGATAATCCGGCATGAACCCGCCCGACGACAACCTCATCGACATCGTGCCGCCGGCCCCGCCGCCGGTAGTGGAGCACGAGCCCGCTTTCGCGGCGGCGGGCGTCGTTGTGGCGCTGGCGCTGGCCGTCTTGGCCTTGGCGTGGTGGTATCGCGGCAGAAAAAAGCGCCAGGCGCTGAAACGCCTGCGCCGGCTGAAACGGGCGTTGCACGACGGCAGCCTGGCGCAGCATGAACTGGCCTACCTGCTTGCGGCGGAGCTGCGCGGGCGCTTCGGCGTGCAGCGGCTGGGGACTGAGTGCGTGGGCGCCGCGCGGCAAGAGGCATGGGCGGAATTCCTGGAGCAGCTCGATGCGCTGCGCTATCGGCCCGATCACGCGCTGGAACAGTCAGAGGCCGAGCGCCTCATCGCCGACGCGCAGCATTGGGTGGAGCGCTCGCGCTGATGTTCACGCTCGCCGCCCCATTGTGGCTGTTGTTGTTGCCCGCCTGGCTGGGCTGGCTGTGGTTTTCGCGGCGGGGGCGCGGGGACGCGGACGGCGCGACGGTGACGCTGGCCCATCCCGATCTCGGCCCCCTGCTTGATACGAGGGCGGCCGGCCAGCCCGGCACCCGCCTGGAGAATGGGTTCAGCGGCCTCGCCGTGGCCCTGCTGATATTGGCGCTGGCGCGCCCGCAGTGGGTCGGCGACTGGATACCCGAGACGCCGGAGGGGCGCGAGATCGTGCTGCTGCTGGATGCCTCCAAAACCATGAGCATCGCCGATTTCAAGCTGGGCGACGCGCCCGTGGAACGCCTCGCGGTGCTGAAGGGCATCGTCGCGCGCTTCGTCGAGGCGCGCCGCGGCGACCGCTTCGGGGTCATCGCGTTCGGCAGCGTAGCCGCGACCCTGGTGCCTCCCAGCTTCGACCGCGCGCTGGTGACGGGCGTGCTGGAGCGCTTGCAGGTCGGCGTCGCCGGGGACAACACCGCCATTGGCGACGCCATCGGACTGGCGCTGAAGCAGTTGCAGGAGCACCCGCGCCTGCGCCCGGCGCTGATCCTGTTCAGCGACGGGGACAGCACGGCGGGAGACATCAGCCCGCGCGAAGCGGTGGAACTGGCGCGGCGCATGGGCGTGCCGGTTTACGCCGTGCAGATCGGCGGCGACCTCTTCGCCAGCCCCGAGCGAGCGCCGGCCGAGGACGCCGAGCCGGGCTTGCAGGAAATCGCCGCGGCCACCGGCGGACGCTTTTACCAGGCGGGCAATACCGCCGCATTGCAAAACGTCATCCGCGACATCGGCCAACTGGAAAAAACCGTGGCCCGGCCATCGCGGGGGCGCGCGGTCGACGAGTGGTATTTCCTGCCCCTGCTGGCCGCCGCCGCCCTTCTCACCGTCGCCCGTTTGGCGCGCATACGCAGGATGGCGGCATGATTAGCCCCGGCGACCTGGCGCAACTCGAATGGCGCAATCCATGGTGGTTGCTGCTCGCCTTGCAGCCTTTGCTGATGGCTGCCCTGGTGCGCCTGCGCCACAGCCGCGTGCTGCACTACGCCGAGGCGCATCTGCGGCCATGGGCGGTGCTCGGCCATTTTGCCGATGTCGGCCGGGCGCGGCGCGCCATGCTCGTTTTCCCGGCATGGCTGCTGCTCGCCGTCGCCGCCGCCGGCCCGCGCCTGCCGCTGGCGCCGGCCACGGGCGAACGGTCAACAGGCGCCTACCACGCCATCGACATCATGATTGCGCTGGACGTGTCGCCGTCGATGGCCGCGACGGACATTTCGCCGCAACGGCTGGAGCGCGCCAGGCTGGAGCTCCACGACCTGCTGCGGCGGCTGCGCGGGGAGCGCGTGGGTCTTGTCGCTTTCTCCGGCAGCGCCGGGCTGCTGGCGCCCCTGACCGACGACTACGACGCGCTGCGCCATTACCTCAAGCTGGCCGAGCCGTCGCTGTTCGAAAACGCGGGCTCCAACATCGCGGCGGCGCTGGATCTGGCGCGCAGCAAACTGCCGGCGGGCAAGTCGCCGGCACGGGCGGTGCTGCTGCTCACCGACGGCGAATCGGGCGCCTCGGCCATGGCGGCGGCCGCGCGGCTGAACGACGCGGGCATTGCGCTCTACGTGCTCGGCGTCGGGAGCGGCGACGGCGCGCGCATTCCGCTGGCCGACGGCGGCTATATCGCGCAGGACGGCGTGCCGGTGCTGAGCCGCATGAATGAGACGGCATTGCGCGAACTGGCGGCGCTCGCGGACGGCAGGATGGCGGCCGCGGAGGACGGCGACGGCGACTGGGCTGCGCTCTACGACCGCGGCCTGCTCGCCCTTCCCGGCAGCCGCCGCCCGCCCTCCGCCGCGCAGGACAGCCTGGAACTCTACCCGTGGTTCCTGTTCCCGGCATTGCTGCTCTTCGCCGTGCGTTACCGCCCCGCGCCGGCCCTCGCCATGCTGCTGGCCGGCGTGGTCGCGTGGGGAGGCAACGGCGCACCTGCCTACGCGGCGGACAACCCCGGCCAGCAAGCCTACGACGCTTACCTCCGCGGCAACTACGCGGTTGCACGCACGCTTTACGGCGCGCTCGGCGGCTACGACGCGCGCATGGGGGAAGGTGCTGCGGCCTACCGGCGCCGCGATTACCCTTATGCCGTGAAGCAGTTTTCCGCCGCCATGCTCGAAGCGAAGACGCCGCAGCAGCGTGCCGATGCGCTGTTCAACCTGGGCAACGGCTTCTACCTGTCGGGAAACCTGCGCGCCGCGTCCGACGCCTTTGCCGGCGTGTTGAAGCTGCGCCCCGGCGATAGGAAAGCCCAGGCCAACATGGATATGGTGTCCGGCAGGCTGGCGTGGGAAAAGAAACTGGACCCGTACAGCGAAGGGATACTTGCGCGCCGGGGCGAACGGACCGGAGGCGACCTCGGGATGGATATCGCCGACCTGCCGGTTTCCATGGACGCTACGCGCGATGAGGGTGGCGCCATGCGCGGCGACGAAACCCGCGCCGGAGAACAGGCGCGGCTGCGCGAGCAACTGCGGCAACAAGCGCAATCGCGGCGCGTCGACCCGGAACGCCTCTACCGCGCCGCACAGAAAAAGCTGGAACTGGTCGCCGACCAGCCTGCGGCGCTGCAAAAGGAACTGGTGAAACAAGACGACCCGCGCGACCAAACGTCGGGAGGGATGCCGCCATGGTGAGGCTCGCGCTGGCGCTGTTGCTGCTGGTGTGGATGCAGGCCGGGGTCGGCGCAGTGCGCCTCGACGTGCAGGCCGACAGGAAGGAGTTGGTGCTGGGAGAGGCGCTGACTCTTGAAATCCGGGTGCGGGACCGGGCGGACGCGCAGTCGCTGGACGCACTGAAGCTGGACGCGCTGCAAGCCGACTACGACGTGCGCGGCGTATCCCGCAGCAGGCAGTCCACCACCCGCAAGGGGCGCGAGGAAACAGCCGACGTCGTGACCGTGACGCTCTATCCCCTGCGCGCCGGGCGGCTACGCATTCCGCCGCTGGAATTCATGGGTGCCGCCAGCAAGCCCATCCCCGTCTCGGTCCTGCTGTCCGGGCCGAATACCACGCGCGTGCTGATCCGCCCAGGCGTAGAACCGGCGCGGCCGCTGGTGCGGCAGGGGGCGACGCTGACCCTCGACGTCCTCGACGACGGCAGCCTGCAGTGGCCGCCCGTGTCGCCCGTCGCCGCAGCCGGAATGCATCTGCGCGAACTACCCGAATCGCAGCGCGAAGCGACCGTCGATGGCGTGAAATACACCCTGCACCGCCATGCCTGGGCGGCCACCCCGCTGCGCGACGGCAACCTGGTGGTGCGCTTCCCCATGCTGGACGCCACCAAGTTCGGCGCCCACTTGCGCTATGCCGCGCCGCCCTTGATGTTCGCGGCCGATCCGGTGCCCGCCTTCCTGCCCGTCCACGTGCCGGTGGGCAAGCCGGAAATCCGCGCCGAGCCCCTGCCCGCAAGTATCGCCGTGAACCGCCCGCTGAACTGGCAGCTCACCGTGCAGGGCTCCGGCATCAGCGAGGAGGGCATCGCCAAACTGCTCGCCGCCGCCTTGGGAGATAGCGGGGCGATACGCTTTTATGCGCCAAAAATCCAGGCGGACGCTCCCACTTCGACCATCCGCACGCTGCACGTCACGCTGCCCTTCCAAGCGCTGCGTTCGGGCGACGCCGCGCTGCCGGAAATTGCCATCCCCTACTACGATCCCACGAGCGGGCGGCTGGAACGGCTGGTGCTCCCGGCGCAGTCCGTGGTGGTCACCAATCCCCTGCGGCAGGCCGCGACGCGACTCGCGACGGGACTGGCGGCACTCGCGCTGGCGGGCTGGCTGGCCTATCGGCTGGGCCAGGCGGTGCGCCGCATGCGCTCGCGCCGGGCCTCCCTGCGCCGCATCGCACAGGCGGTCGATGCCGCACAGCTCAAGCAAGCGCTGCTGGCGTTCGATCCCCGCCGCCCCGCGACGCTGGGGCAATGGCTGGCTGCAACGCACGAGGCGAACGCGAAACTTGCAGGCCTGGTGCAGCAACTGGAACAGGCGTGCTACGGCGGCGCCGCACAGGCAGCAGGCTTTGCCCGCCTCAAGGCCGAACTGGTCGATATGCTCAAACGCCTGCACCCCGCACCTCGCCGCGCTTTACTTGGCGCGCGCCGCAAAGTAACCTCAATTTCATGAAAAAATTCTTTGCGCCGCTTGCACTTTGCCTGCTGCTTTGCCTGCCGCTCGCCGCATTCGCAGCGACGCCCATGGAAAAGGGCATCGCGCTGGCCGGCGGGGTGGAAGTCCCGGTCAGCATCTATCCCGCCACAGGGGATTCCGTCCTGCTCTGGCTTCCCTCCGAGACCGGCCTGGTGGCGGCGGAACGGGAAGCGGCGGCCACTCTGGCGCAGCAGGGCATCGAAGTGTGGCTGGCGGACACGTTGTTCGCGCGCTTTCTGCCGATACTGGCGAGCAGCCTGGACAAGGTGCCGGCCGAAGACGTGGCGCAGTTGATCGAGGCGGCGCGCCGCGACACCGGGAAGTTGGTGTACCTGGTCACGGCGGGCCGCGGCGCAGTGCCGGCGCTGCAAGGGGCTGCGCAATGGGCCGGGCAAAATCCGCAACGCCGCGCCGTTCTGGCCGGAGCGATCCTGTTTTACCCCAACCTCTACGTGGCCACCCCCGACCCGGGAGAGGATGCGGACTATCGGCCCATCGCCAGCCAAACCAGCCTCGACCTGTTCGTGCTGCAAGGCGAGCTTTCGCCCTTGTACTGGCGGCTGGACGTGTTGCGGACAAAACTGGAACTAGGCGGATCGCGGGTGGTCATTAAAACTCTGCCGGGCACGCGGGACCGTTTCTATGCGCGCGAGGCCACCTCGTTGCCTTTGCCGTCCGAGCAGGCGATGGCCGCGCGGCTGCCGGAACTGGTGCGGGATGCCTGGCAAGATTTGAAAAGCAGGCAGGGAGCGAAATGATGCGGAAAATCGTCTTGGGTTTTTGTTGTTTGATGCTGGCGCTGGGTGCCGTCCAGGCGCGCGAGCTGCAACCTTATCGCGGCGGGGCGACGCCGCCGCTGGTGCTGCACGACCTCAACGGCAAGCTGCACGATCTGCAGGACTATCGCGGGCGCGTGGTGCTGGTCAACTTCTGGGCCACCTGGTGTCCGCCGTGCCGTGCCGAGATGCCTTCCATGCGGCGCTTGAACGAAAAACTCGCGGGAAAGCCGTTCACGATCCTGACGGTGGACATGGCGGAGACGCCGCAGGAAGTGAGCGCCTTCCTCAAGGAAGTCAACCTGGACTTCACCGTACTCATGGACCGCGACGGCAAGGCGCTGAAGCAGTGGAAAGTGTTCGCCTTCCCCACCAGCTTCCTGGTCGATGCCGAAGGCAAGATCCGCTACGCGGTTTTCGGCACGACCGAGTGGGACGAGGCGGAAGCCGTCGCCAAGGTCAACGAGCTGTTGCCCGCGGAAACAAAATAGCCGGCGGCCAGTCGCAGCCCGGCGTTGCAACACCTGGCCAAGCCCTTCAGGAAATCGCTCGTCAAGCCGCTAAGTGCGTGACGCTCATTACGTGCGGGGTCATGCGCTGCGGCGCTGGGTGCGAATGGCTTAACCGCACTTCCCGTGCTAAAATGCGGTAATTATCATATTGTTGTAACATTTTGATGCTTGTGGGGAATTGTGTATGGTCAAGCAGCGCACCTTGAAGAACATAATCCGCGCCACCGGCGTTGGGCTGCACACCGGCGAAAAGGTCTATCTGACCTTGCGCCCGGCTGCCGTGGATACCGGTATCGTGTTCCGCCGCACCGATCTGCCCGAGCCGGTGGAGATCAAGGCGGCGCCCCATGTGGTCGGCGACACGCGCCTGTCGTCCACGATCGAACAGGATGGCGTCAAGGTTTCCACCGTGGAGCATTTGATGTCTGCCCTCGCCGGTCTGGGCATCGACAATATTTATGTCGACCTGACGGCGGCGGAGGTGCCCATCATGGACGGCAGTGCCGGGCCTTTCGTGTTCCTGCTGCAGTCCGCCGGAATCGAAGAGCAGTCCGCCCTGAAAAAGTATATCCGCGTGAAGAAGTCCGTGCGCGTCGAAGAAGGCGACAAGTGGGTGCGTTTCGACCCGTTCAACGGTTTCAAGGTGAGCTTCGCCATCGACTTCGATCACCCGGTGTTCAATCAGTCCGGCAAGAGTGTGACCGTGGATTTCGCCACCAACTCCTACGTCAAGGAAGTGGCCCGCGCGCGCACGTTCGGCTTCATGCAGGACGTGGAAACGCTGCGGTCGCTAGGATTGGCATTGGGTGGCAGCCTGGACAACGCGATCGTCATGGACGAATTCCGCGTCCTCAACAGCGACGGGCTGCGCTACGACAACGAATTCGTCAAGCACAAGGTATTGGATGCCATCGGCGACCTCTACCTGCTGGGGCACCCGCTGATAGGCGAGTTTTCCGGGTTCAAGTCGGGCCACGCCCTCAACAACCGCCTGCTGCGCGCCCTGCTGGAGGATGAGCAGGCTTGGGAATACGCGACTTTCGACGACGCAGAACAGGTCCCGGCCGCCTTTCTCCGGCTTCAGGGGCAGGCCGCCTAAGGCCCTCGACGCTTTGCCGGGGGGCCGTTCTTGATCGTCAGGCTGCTGCTCTATCTTGCCCTGATCACCATCGGCGTCTCCGGCGCTTTGTACCTCTTCACGCGCGACAAACGCTATCTCTCTTTCGCTTGGCAGATTTTCAAATTCAGCGCCATTTTCCTGGCCGTGTTCGGCGCGCTTTTCGTGCTGGAACGGCTGGTGTTGATCTAGCCGCTGTGGCGCGCAACCATGCGTTCAAGCGCGCTTTTCAGGGGCGATTCGGCTAGGCCGGCCGACAGGTCTTTGAGGCTGTCCAGCGCCGCGCCGCTCAGTTCTGCATGCGGGGTTTTCTGTGCTCTTTGAGGGACTTGCAGCGCTTGCACTTCAACCCGAAGTGCAGTAACCTCGACTCCGTTTTGCTGAAAGCGGGCCAGCAGACTTGGCAGCAACTGCTTTAGTTTTGCTGCGATTGCGCCGTTGTCGGCAAACAACACCAGAGTTTTTTGCTCCATCGATGCAACCTTGCAAGACCTTGCCAGGGATGCCGGCGCAATCTCGGCAAAGATGCGTTGCAGCCGCAGTAAGGCTTGTGCCTGGCTGAACAGGCTTTGCAGCCGGTCCGATCCGGTCAGGTAAAAGTCGACTTTGTGTGCGGTCATCGGGCAAAACCCAGGGAGGGAGAGGCTTTGAACATCATTCTGGTTCCGGGTAACCTGGCCAAGAGCAGGGCGGTGCAGTTGACTCAGCGGCATCTCGTGTTGCTGGCCGCGGCCCTTCTCACGCTGCCCTCGTTGCTTGCCGTTTTATTGTACTACATCGCACTTTCCCCTGCCGCGCAGACGCATTTCCCTTTCCTTTCCTCGGCGGTTCCGGACGCTCGGCAGATCGAAGCCAAAAGGAACCGTGACTACATGCAGGAAAACCTGAGCACCATGGCCATCCGGCTCGGCCAGATGCAGTCGCAGTTGGTGCGGTTGGACGCGCTGGGGGAGCGGCTCGCCAAGTCTGCGGGCATCAAGCCGCAGGAATTTCGCCTCGACCAGGCACCGGGCCGCGGCGGTGCAGTATCGAGTCTGCCCCAGCGGGAATTGTCCCTGGCCGAATTCAGCGGCCAACTGGAGGTGTTGTCGAAACAGATGGACGATCGCGGCGACCAGTTGGCCATCCTGGAGGCGATGCTGTTGCGGGATCGCGTAAAAATGCGCGGGCAGCCGTCCATGCGGCCGGTGTCCGTGGGATGGTACTCGTCCAATTTCGGCTGGCGCATCGACCCATTCAGCGGCAAGCAGGCGTTCCACGAAGGCGTCGACTTCATGGCGGATGCCGGCACCCCCATCGTTGCCGCGGCGGGCGGGGTGGTGGTGTTCTCGGATTATCATCCCGAATATGGTAATATGGTCGCGCTCGACCACGGCAACGGGCTGGTCAGCCGTTACGCCCATGCGTCGCGGCGGACGGTGAAGGTCGGTGACGTGGTGCTCAAAGGCGAGAAAATCGCGGAGGTGGGCACAACCGGCCACTCCACCGGACCACACCTGCATTTTGAGGTGCGTTTCAAAGGGGCGCCGCAAGACCCGACCCGGTTTCTGCATCTGCCTGGCTAGAAGTAAGCCGCCAGGTTCCAAATATGGTGGGGCGTGAGGGGTAGGGTGCAGTGTCTCGGCGCCAGGCTCCTGGCGCCTCACGGTTTTTTACGTCAAACAGATTGAGTCCATGTTCACCAGCCTACTCAAAAAATTCTTCGGCAGCCGCAACGACCGGCTGATCAAACAGTACATGCAGACCGTGAGCGCCATCAACGCCCGCGAGTCCGAGATTGCGCAGTTGAGCGATGCCGACCTGCGCGCCAAGACGGTCGAATTCCAGCAGCGTTACCGCAACGGCGAGTCGCTCGACGCCATGCTGGTGGAGGCTTTTGCCGTGGTGCGCGAGGCCGGCAAGCGCGTGCTTGCGATGCGCCATTTCGACGTGCAGCTGATCGGCGGCATGGTGATGCATGGCAACAAGATTGCCGAGATGCGCACCGGCGAAGGCAAGACCCTGATGGCGACCCTGCCGGTCTATCTCAATGCGTTGACCGGCGACGGCGTGCACGTGGTCACGGTGAACGACTACCTGGCGAGTCGCGACGCCGAGTGGATGGGCCGCATCTACAAGTTCCTGGGCCTGAGCGTGGGCGTCAACCTGTCGCAGATGTCGCACGAGGAAAAGCAGGCTGCCTACGCTGCCGACATCACCTACGGCACCAACAACGAGTACGGCTTCGACTACCTGCGCGACAACATGGTGTACCAGCCCTCCGAGCGCGTGCAACGACCGTTGAACTATGCCATCGTGGACGAGGTTGACTCGATCCTGATCGACGAGGCGCGCACCCCGCTCATCATCTCCGGCCAGTCCGAGGAAAACATCGACATGTATCAACGTGTCAACGAGCTGGCGCCGAAGCTGGTTCGTCAGGAAACCGAGGACGGCCCCGGCGATTACAGTGTCGACGAGAAGGCGCACCAGGTCCTGCTGACCGAGGACGGGCACGAGCACGCCGAGCAGTTGCTGTCCCAGGCCGGTTTGCTGTCGCCCGGCGGCAGCCTGTACGACGCCGCCAACATCAGCCTGATGCATCACGTCTATGCGGCCCTGCGCGCCCATGCCCTGTATCACCGCGACCAGCATTACGTGGTGCAGGACGGCGAAGTGGTTATCGTGGATGAATTCACCGGGCGTCTGATGTCGGGGCGGCGCTGGTCGGACGGTCTGCACCAGGCAGTGGAAGCCAAGGAAGGCGCACCCATCCAGAAGGAAAACCAGACGCTGGCGTCCATCACCTTCCAGAACTACTTCCGCATGTACAAGAAGCTGGCCGGCATGACCGGCACGGCCGACACCGAAGCTTTCGAGTTCCAGCAGATTTACGGGCTGGAAACCGTGGTCATCCCGACGCATCGCCCCATGGTGCGCGAAGACCGCATGGACCAGGTATTCCGCACCGCCAAAGAGAAATACCAGGCAGTCATCGACGATATCAAGGACTGCTACGACCGTGGCCAGCCGGTGCTGGTCGGCACCACTTCCATCGAGAACAACGAACTGCTGTCCGACCTGCTCACCTTGCGCAAGCTTCCGCACCAGGTGCTGAACGCCAAACAGCATGCGGGCGAAGCGGAAATCGTGGCGCAGGCGGGGCGGCCGAAAATGATCACCATCGCCACCAACATGGCGGGGCGCGGTACCGATATCGTGCTGGGGGGGAGCATCCAGTCCGAGATCAACAAGATCGACAGCGACGAAAAGCTCAGCGAAGAGCAGAAAACCGCGCGCAGCGCGCAGCTAAGGGAAGCCTGGCAACTGGTACACGACGAGGTGCTGGCTGTCGGCGGGCTGCACATTATCGGCACCGAGCGGCATGAGTCGCGCCGCGTGGACAACCAGTTGCGCGGCCGCGCCGGACGCCAGGGCGATCCGGGTTCGAGCCGCTTTTTCCTGTCGCTGGAAGACTCGCTGCTGCGTATTTTTGCCTCCGACCGCGTGGCGGCCATCATGGACCGGCTGAAAATGCCCGAGGGCGAAGCCATCGAGCACCCCTGGGTGACGCGCGCCATCGAGAATGCGCAGCGCAAGGTGGAAGCGCGCAACTTCGACATACGCAAGCAGCTGCTGGAATACGACGACGTATCCAACGACCAGCGCAAGGTGATCTACCAGCAGCGCAACGAACTGCTCGAGTCCGGGGACATCTCGGACACGATACAGGCCATGCGCGAAGACGTGATCAGCGACCTTGTCAGCCAGTACATCGCCGCCGGGAGCATGGAAGAGCAGTGGGACGTGCCGGGCTTGGAAAAGGCGTTGGCCGGGGAGCTGCAACTACAGTTGCCGGTGCACGAGTGGCTGGGCCACGACGCGAATCTGCACGAGGACAGCCTGCGCCAGCGCATCGTCGACGCTGCGCACGCGCAGTACCAGCTCAAGCTCGAACAGGTGGGCGCGGGAGTCGTGCACCACTTCGAGCGCGCGATCATGCTGCAAAGCGTCGACACCCACTGGCGCGAGCATCTGGCCGCGCTGGATCATCTGCGCCAGGGCATACATCTGCGCGGCTATGCCCAGAAAAATCCGAAGCAGGAGTACAAACGCGAAGCCTTCGAACTGTTTTCCTCCATGCTCGAAACCATCAAGCGCGAGGTGACGCAGGTCACCATGACCGTGCAGATCCGCGGCGAGGAAGACGTCGAGTCGGTGGAAATCCCCAGCCAATTGGGCAACGTCCAGTACCACCATGCCAGTTACGACGAAGCGCTGGCGGCGGGTGGCGAAGAGGGTGACGAAGGGCATCAGCCTTTCGTGCGCAAGGTCGAAAAGGTCGGGCGCAACGATCCATGCCCCTGCGGTTCCGGCAAGAAATACAAGCAGTGCCACGGCAAGCTGACCTAAAGGCCGGCTAGTGTAGTGCTTTCGAATTATTGGAACTTATTCGTTAAGCCTTTGTAGGTTGGGCTTTAGCCCGACATGTCGGTCTGAAGACCGACCTACAACACCCGATGACACTCGGCGATAAGTTCCAAACAGAATGAAGCGCTACACTAGTTCCGCGTAGCCATTGGCCCCGGGCTTGCACCGGGGTACCATCCGAGCCGCATCGAGCATAACCTGCGCGGCGAAAATTGCGGTATCGAAGCGCGCTTCCAGCAGCAGGCTTTGATGCGCGCTCTGGCCCGAGACGCCGCGCCGCTCCATCCATAAGCCGTGGCCCTGCCGTTCCAGCGCGGCGATGCTGTCAACCGGAAACACCAGGGTTTCTTCCCCGGCAAACAACGGGTCTCCCCGGATCGCTGCCGCAATTGTTTCCAAGTCCGCGCCCTTCCCGATTTCCACATACACGTAGCGCTGCAGCTTGCCGTCGGCGCTGCGCGCCTCGCTGCAAAGGGCGCCCTTCACGCCCTTGATCTGCTCGGCAGCGGCGGTGTGGTGCAGGCTGAGCCCGAGGCGGTTGCTGACCTCGGTATGGCCGTTGGGGATGAGCAGCTCGAACAGGTGCCGCAGCTTGCTTAGCACGCCCGTATCCAGGCCTGCCCCGACCACGGCCGCAACGCGATGGCGCTGGGCGGCGCGGTGGATCGCCTCGTGGTGCACCGCCAACGCATGCCCTTCCAGGTTGGCGCATTCCACTATGGGTACGCCGTACTGTAGCGTTTCCTGCGCCACGGCCAGCACCGATCCGGTTGGCACGCACACGAGTGCCGCGTCCACCGCGCCAAGCTCGCCGATGTGGCCCGCTACGCGCACGTCGCGCAACGGCTGCGGGAGGATGCTCGATATGCTTTCCGGCCGCCGCACGATGCCTGCCAGTTCCAAATCCCCAGCCTCGCGGATGGCCCCGGCGCAGGCCTGGCCAACCTTGCCGAATCCGATGATGGCGAGACGAAGCCGCTTCATTTGTTTTGCCGCATGGCGGCCGTGTGATGAGTCAGGCAAGCACGATCACTCGCTGCTCTCGCTTTCCTCGCCGTCCACCTTGGGAATGTCTCTTTGCGGATGCTGCTTCTTGATGTGCTTGAGGGCCTCCTGCTTCGCGATGCCTCTCGGTTCGCCCTGCTGCACTTCGTCTTCCTCGAATTCCCCCGCCTGGGGTTGCTCTTGCTCGCTCATCGCCGTTCTCCTTGCGTCCGGTTCGGACTCCATGCTCAATGTCCCTTGACGGTCTCCAGTATTTTGTCCGCAGTGCGCTGCCACGCCTCGTCCGCATAAATGCCCCTGAGCTTGGCCGTGATCAGTTCGAGGACAGTGGCCTGGGCGTGCTCGTCCAGAACCCCCAGTCGCGACAGATCGACTTTGCGGTGGCTGCCCCCCAGGGCCAGGCTTGCGACGACGTCGGCCAGGTACATCGAGCTCTCCGAATAACGGCTCTCCTGAACCAGTTCGAGTGCGGTGTGCAATGCGTCCTTGGCGGTCATCGGTATTCTCCTGTAAGCGGAATGAGCCGGCGTGGTTTGCCGCCGCCGGCTTCCGGGTTGAAATTTATTTTAGTGCATTTTCCGGGGAAAGCCTGGCGCTGCACGAGTGACGGACGTGGTCTATACACAATGAAGGGAGTTCTGCGCTAGCGTGTTTTCCAGCCATGTCCAAGACGTCCACCGTTGCCTGGCCCGGTAGGCCCTATCCACAGGGCGCTAACTGGGACGGCGAAGGAGTCAATTTCGCCCTGTTTTCCGAGCACGCGGAAAAGGTCGAGTTGTGCCTGTTCGACCGTGGCGGCGAGCACGAACTCGCGCGCATCCGGCTGCGCGAGCAGACCGACCAGGTGTGGCACTGCTATTTGCCGGAAGCCGGGCCGGGCCAGTTGTACGGCTATCGCGTACACGGCCCGTACAAGCCCGAACACGGGCTGCGTTTCAATTCCAACAAGCTGCTGCTGGATCCCTACGCCAAGTCCATCGTCGGCCGGTTGCGCTGGTCCGATGCGCACTTCGGCTACAGGGTCGGCGGCAAGCGCGAGGATCTGTCTTTCGACTGGCGCGACGATGCGCATCTGTTGCCCAAGTGCCAGGTGATAGCCCCGGCCTTCGACTGGGGCGGCGTGCGCGCACCGGGCACGCCTTGGGACAAGACCGTCATCTACGAACTGCACGTCAAGAGTTTCAGCGCGCGGCATCCGGGCATCGCGCCCGAGCTGCGCGGCACTTACGCCGGCCTGGCATCAACCCCCGCTATCGAACACCTCAAGCGCCTGGGCGTGACCGCGGTGGAGCTGATGCCGGTGCACAGCTTTCTGGACGACCGCATCCTGGTCGAAAAAAACCTGCGCAACTATTGGGGCTACAACTCCATCGGCTTCTTTGCCCCCGAGCAGCGCTACGCCGCGACCGACGATGCCGTGACGGAGTTCAAATCCATGGTCAAGGCGCTGCATGCGGCCGGCATCGAAGTGATCCTGGACGTGGTCTACAACCACACGGCGGAAGGCAATCAGCTCGGGCCCACACTGTGTTTTCGCGGCATCGACAACCTCGCCTACTATCGCCTGCTTCCCGACAACCCGCGCTACTACAAGGATTACACCGGCTGCGGCAACACCCTCAACGTGATGCATCCGCGCGTGCTGCAGCTCATCATGGACAGCCTGCGCTACTGGGCGCTGGAGATGCACGTGGACGGATTCCGCTTCGACCTGGCCTCGGCGCTTGCGCGCGAACTGCACGAGGTGGACCGGCTGGGCGCGTTTCTCGACATCATCCATCAGGATCCGGTGATCTCTCAGGCCAAGCTCATCGCGGAGCCCTGGGACCTGGGCGAGGGTGGCTACCAGGTCGGCAACTTTCCGGTCGGCTGGAGCGAATGGAACGGCAAGTACCGCAACGCCGTGCGCGCCTACTGGAAAGGCGAGGGCGGCTTGATCGGGGATCTCGCCTACCGCCTCACCGGGTCGAGCGACCTGTACGAGCACAGCGGCCGCCGCCCTTATGCCAGCATCAATTTCGTCACCTCGCACGACGGATTCTGCCTGCACGATCTGGTGAGCTACGGCGAAAAGCACAACGAAGCCAATCAAGACGGCAACCAAGACGGCGAACGCCACAATCTGAGCTGGAACTGCGGGGTGGAGGGGCCCAGCAACGATGCGGAAATCGTGGCCATGCGGCAGCGCCAGAAGCGCAATTTCCTCGCCACCCTGTTGTTTTCCCAGGGTGTACCCATGCTGCTCGGAGGCGACGAAATCGGCCGCACCCAGCAGGGCAACAACAACGCCTACTGCCAGGACAACGAGATCGTCTGGCTGAATTGGGAGCTAAGCGATGCCGACCGCGATCTGCTCGCCTTCGTGCAACGCATCGTCCACCTGCGCAAACAGCATCCGGCTTTCCGCCGCCGCAGCTTCTTTCAGGGGCGCAGCGTCAAGGGAGCCGACGTCATGGACGTCATCTGGTTCAATCCGGACGGGCGCGAAATGAGCGAGGAGGAATGGGACCATGAATTCGCGCGCTGCCTGGGTGCCTATCTCGCGGGAGACGCGCTCGACGAGCAGGATGAACGCGGCCGCCTCGTCGACGACGACGATTTTCTGCTGCTGCTGAACGCGCACCACGAGGAAATTCCATTTTTGTTGCCGGCATTCCAGGCGCGGGTGCACTGGGAGGTGCTGCTGGATACCAGCCACAGCTCGGGGCTGGCCCCCGACGGGCTCTACCCGGTCGGCGATGCCTACCCCTTGCAGGGGCGCTCGCTGGCCCTGTTGCGCCAGCGCCGCAAGAAGGAGGACACAGCTCGTCATTCCGGGGCCGCGTAGCGGAACCCGGAATCCAGGTGCGCTGCCTGGAGGTACCGCTGGATTCCGGGTTCTGCCCTGCGGGCAGCCCCGGAATGACGGTACGGAAAAGAGGAAAAGAGGGGAAAAGAGGGAAAGGAGGGAAAGGAGGGAAAAGGGGACGCTACCTCATGGCACTACCTTAAGCCCACGCCGCTCGCATTTGCACGATCCGTTCTCGGGCGATGTTGCGAGGCACGGTGAGCAGCGCATGGTTTTTCGGTCTTCGCTTGATCGCATGCGGTTCGACCCGCC
>Ga0299912_10000580_pt1 | contig 30890 bp, 34 predicted proteins | sample RVTome_2_FD_207667 | JGI IMG/M metagenome (GOLD analysis project Ga0299912, IMG submission 207667) | Soil microbial communities from uranium-contaminated site in the Upper Colorado River Basin, Wyoming, United States - RVT95D214 (version 2) ... | reverse complement strand
ATATTTGTGGATAGACACGTTCTCTCTGGAGTATCCTCATGAGCTGTTTTGAAAACATTTGAAGTATATCGCTATCAGCACTGCTAAATGCATGAAACCTTGCGCTGTCAGCGGTTATAACTCCGAGCGGGAAGTTACCATCCATAACAGGCACTGCAACTAAAGAAGAAATTTTGTCTTTCTTTAAATAGCCAACTTCGAGTTTTTTCTCGATTATATCGGATGAAATAAGAGGTTTTTTCTCTTTAATGCAGAGCTTTATAAGGCCACCATCTGAAGGTATGATACTCCCTGACTCTTCTGTAGAACATCTAAAACTCAGGATGCTGCCTGCACTCATAAAAAGGGTTACAGAATCTGCAAATATTATATTTTTTGCCGCCGTGAGGAGTTCTTTTATTTCCTCATCTGGCTTAAACATTGATTCAAGGTAATGAGATATAACCTTTTCATCGTTAAAAGATTTTATTTCATCTATTCCCCCCGCCCCCGTTTTCCAAAGGGGGGTGAGGGGGGATTCGGGGGGATTATTTTTGCTGCCATACAACATGTTTGTTTTTTTCATTTTGTCTTTAAGGAACAAAGATATGCCTGCAGTTGCAGCGAGGGTTAAGATAAATGTTATTTCTTCGATAAGTCTTTCTCCATTTATAAAATTACCCAGCTCAAGAAACGGGATCAATAGCAATAAAGAGATTACAGTTTTTTGTCCATAGAATGCTGTTATAAATACCATGAATGGAAAATAGGCCATTCTGAGCCACGGTATGGCAAATGCATGGACTGAGCCTTCAATGAGTAGCGCAAGAGAGAAAAGAAATTCTATGGAATAGTTTTTTTCTTTTTTCAAGATATGCAAGACAGTATAGATAGAAACCGTGGCTGAGCTAAAGAGAAACCATAGACCTTTTCTCTTTAAAGGAAATTCCAAGAGAAGTCCAAGATAGGTGAGAAAAAGAAGAAGAAACGGAAGCCCCTTTTTTATCAAGAGGCCCTGCCTCTTTTTACCTCCTCTTCCCTGAAAAATTTTTTGTACAGGATTTCCCACTCAGGACTTCCCTCAACTAACTTTCTTGAAAATGACTGAAGTTTCTTCCTGACAGCAGAACCGATCTCTTCACCTATCTTCATTTCTGATATGATAGTTTTTTTAATCTCCGCCCTTATCTTACCTTCTTCAGCGGCCACTTCAATGAGTTCCTTCCCTATAAGCCCTTTAAGGATTATATGGCTAAGATGCAGGATCTTTTCATCAGAGAGCATCATAATTCGAGGTTTCTTTCCTTCACCAGTTTCTGCTTTGTAAGTTCAAAAAGCTTCCTGTAATCCAGGCGGCCTTGCTCTATTTCTGAGGTATGATTTTTTAACAGCTCCCTGACCTCTTCATTGAGCCTGTCTTCTATGCTAAGTTCCTTCAGAATGAGTTCTTCTGTCTCTAACCGAAGTTTTTCGATAGATACGGTCGGCTTAATAAGTTCCTTTGATATAATATTGTCTACTATTTTTTTTGCTAAAAGAGGAACCCATGTCTTTGGGATCCTCATACTACTTTTCCGCAAAGGCAAGCAGCGCAATGTTCCTTGCTCGATTTATAGACTCGGTTAGTTCTCTCTGATGCTTTGCGCAGTTACCTGTCATCCTCCTGGGAAGGATCTTCCCTCGTTCGGTAAGGAAGCTCCTGAGGACCTTGATATTTTTATAATCTATGTACTCTACTTTTTCTGAACAAAACCTGCAAAACTTTCTTCTCTGAAATCTCTTCTGTTGCAAGCTAACTCCCTTCTCTCTACCCTGCGAACTATGGCTTGTAAAGGTCGCAGACTAAAAATTAATATTTTATATTTCCTGGTTTTAAAATGGCTCCAAGTCAGTAGTTTCCTCAGGTGGAATAATATCACTTTCTCCGCCTAAGGTGTCCGCCTCAGCAGACTGGCTGCCTCCCTTTCTTGAAAGAAATCTTACAGATTGCGCAATGACCTCGAACTTACTCCTTTGTTGCCCGTTAGATTCCCATCTTCGTTCCTGAAGTCTGCCTTCTACAAGCACAGAGCTACCCTTATTAAGATATTTGCTGCACGATTCTGCTTGCTTCCCGAAAACTACATTGTCTATAAACATTGTCTCCTGCTTTGCCTCAGCAGACTGTTTATACCTATAGTTTACCGCAAGCCTCAGGGTTGCCACAGGTGTTCCCTGTGGGGTGTATCTTAATTCAGGATCTTTTGTAAGGTTGCCTATAAGTATTATCTTGTTATACACCTAACCCTCAATTTTTTGCTCTGCACGCTCTGAAACAGCTTCAAACTTTTCAAGATCATGCACCTGTTTACCGCTGAGCTTTATGATTATATACTTTAGGACAGCGTCAAAGACTTTGTAGAATTCCTCTATCTTTTTTACTGTTGCGGGTGGTGTCTTATAAAACAAAAGTACATATAACCCCTTTTTCTGTTTTTTAATCTCGTAAGCAAGTTTTTTCCTACCCCAGATGTCTACCTTAATTACCTCGCCCCCGTGGCCTGAAATGAGGTCTTTAATCTTTGTAATGGCTGCATCGGCTTCTTCATCAGAAAGGGCTGCATCGAGGATAATAATATTTTCATATATGTTCATTCAAAATATCTCCTTATTATTATTTTCAGCCCTTTCTACAGAAAGGGCAAGAAATCTTATTTATATAACATAGCAAATAGAATAAAATCAACCCATTGTGCTCGTTCAATACATATGAGACTGAAAGAATGGTAAAGTAATTAAGCAGGTCCATTTATTAAAACAAACAAAGCTTCGCCGAGTTCTCCAATTGTATAGGGTTTTGCGACAACACCGTGAAAACCGTATTTTCTAAAGTCAGCCATTACCGGATCATTAAAATAACCACTTGAAACAATTGCCTTAACTTCAGGATCAACCTCTAAAATTTTCTTAATAGCCTCTTTGCCACCCATCCCTCCAGGAACAGTTAAATCCATTATAACAGCATTAAATGGCTGTCCCAATTCCTTAGCTTTTTTATACAGCTCAATTGCTTCAGCGCCGTCATTGGCAAATTCAACCTCGTAGCCAATACGTTTCAGCATTGTCCTGGCAACTAACCTGATCATCTCCTCATCATCCATTACCAGAATCTTTCCTTTCGTAACATCTGCACTTTTTCCCTTTTTCTCTTTTTTTAGAGGCTTTTTCCTGGAAGCAGGAAGATAAATATGGAAAGTAGTCTCTACGCCCACTTCAGATTCTACAGCGATATGCCCGTTATTTTTTTTGGTAATAGAGTACGTAGTCGCAAGCCCAAGGCCACTTCCTTTTTCTTTGGTAGTGAAATAAGGATCAAATATCTTTTCAATATTCTCCCCGGGTATCCCGACTCCGTGGTCTTTAATGGATATCATTACATATCTGCCTTCTTTTAACAATTTAATATCATCTTTATCAATGGTTACGTTTTTACAACTTACATGAATCGTCCCACCCTCAGGCATAGCCTGGTCAGCATTGATAATTAAATTCTGAATGGCCTGACTTATTTGTCCTTCATCAACCTTAACCGGCCACAGGTCATCCGGGACAGAAAAATCACATTTGACATCTGAACCCCTCAATGCAAATGTGGCAGATTCCCTGATCAATTCATCGACCAAAACAACCTTTTTAACAGGCGCTCCGCCTTTGGAAAAGGTGAGCAATTGCTGAGTCAAATCCTTTGCCCTTAAAGAAGCTTCCTCAGCCTCGACCATTCTTTCATATATATCATCTTCAGGATCTACGCAGAGCCTTACAAGAGAAATATTCCCCAAAATAGCGGTCAATAAATTATTAAAATCATGGGCAATGCCGCCGGCAAGGATACCGATTGATTCAAGTTTTTCGGTCCTTAATAGTTCTTCTTCCATTTTCTTGCGCTCGGTTATATCAGTTACTATTCCAAGGATAGCGACCTCTCCTTCATATCGTATCAATTCTGTTGTAAGTATCGCGTCAATTCTCTTACCTTCCCTGGTAATAAGTGTGTATTCGTATGGAGGAACCTTTTTACCTTCAAGATGCTCATTAAAGTGTTCTTTGACTATGTCTAAAAATTCTGGGGTAATTAAGGTAAGGAAATCGAAATCAGGAGAGTAAAACTCTTCCTTCTTATATCCCATAATCTCTTCGCATTTCTTATTAACATATATTATCCTTCCTTTTTTGTTGATAAAAACCATATTTGGCAATTGTTCCGCAAGGCTCCTGAATTTCTCCTCAGATTCTCTCAGTACTTCTTCTGCCTGCTTGCGCTCCAATATTTCTCTCTGAAGTTGTTCATTAGCAGAAAACAGATCTGCAGTGCGCTCTTTAACCCTGAGTTCCAATTCTTCACGGGCCTTCTGCAGTTCTCTCTCAGCCCGAATCCGCTCCTTAATATCTTCCAGCGCCTGATCGCGCATCGCCCTGTAGTCCTGTATACGGCGGGTCAGATCTGTCACATCCTGGATGGCAAAAATAGCGTAAAACCCTTCTCCGTACAAAGCTCGAACAGGAGTAACTGTTGTATGCTGGATACGGATCTTGCCACCTCTCATTTGTGCTGGAATTATATATTTGTGAAGCTGCGAAGAAAAAATAGCAGGTGGGCCACCTTTAAAAATATCTTGAAGCCTGATAGAGTATTTTGGCTGATTCAGGTGCGGAAAATAATTATAAATATTTTTGCCAACGATACTGCTTCTTGAGATTTTTGTCCAATCCTCGAGGCATCTGTTCCAGAAAAGGACGATAAAGTCATACCGCAGGACACAGACACCTAAAGGAACGTGGTCGAAAATACCAAATTCTTTTTCAGCTAACTCTAATTCGTTCAATCTTACATCCCAATATTTTGTTTTATCTTATCTATAGCAGCTATCAAAGCATTAAATGTGCCGACTTCGAAAAGTAGAATAATATCTCCTTCTACTTGTATTTGTTCGATTGTAAAACGAGTCCGAGCCAATATGACAATAGAATTAATGGCAGCGCCATTTAATGCCACCAGGTTATCGATGGTATCCTCCACATATGTTGGGATGGAATACTCAATTTGCTCGTTAAGTACATTAACAATAGACCCCATAATACCATTTATAACAATATTACCAACTTCACTAAGTGTTCCTGCCCTCACTGAATCGAGGTCTGGCGTTCCTGGCTCCTCACCAGTGAGAACTGCTACAAGTTTTGAAGCACTGTCAGGTGGAAAAACCAGGGCTACTGTTCCGGAAAAGGGTCCTTTGAAACCAAGACGCACAGCAGCGACCCTAAAACTGCCGAGCTCCTCCACCTCTTTTTTTACCTCTTTATGAGATAGCACTTTAATAAATGGAACCTGAAGACGGATATGTAGATTTGTCATTTCATTTAATATACCAGCCGCCCGGCCAATACCTATATTGAATAGCTCTTTCAGGGTATCCATTTGGGCAGCCGTCAAGTAATCGGAGGGCTTTTCTATAAGAGAAAGTATATTATTCACTGCATTGCGGAGTTCATCCTTTTTCGGAGGTTTGTTTATAAAAGCATACGCTCCTAATTCCATGCATTTTTTTTGCATGCTTTCCTGTATGTCTGCTGTTATAACGATAACAGGGACCTTAGAACCACTCTCATGTAAGGACTTCAGGACTTTCAAACCGTCCATCTCGGGCATAATGAGGTCCAGCAGAATACAGTCCGGCTTGTGAGAATCAGCCATCTGCAGACCTATGACCCCATCTTCTGCCTCCAGAATCTCATGCCCATCCTCTTTTAATATGCTGATCATCTTCTTGCGCATATACATTGAATCATCTATGGTCAGTATTAAAGCCATTATTTATTTCCTTTCTTAAAAAATAATCCTGCTGTGAAATAGAATTTAAACTCATATTTTGAAGTAATCATATGATAAAAATCAATAAGATTTTCCTAAAAATGTTCCTATACGCAATTTAAGAATTATAGCCTTTACCAGAATACTGGTTTATAATATCTTGAAATGCCGTTGTTTGCATCTATCGATATAGGGTCTAACACTCTTAGACTTCTGATTGGTGAGGTTAAAAACAGCAGAATAGCTGATGTATGCTATGAACGGAAGATAACGCGGTTAGGCACCGGAGTTAATCAGACTGGAAGACTTCAGGATAAAAATATTGAAGCCTCATTAGCAGTACTCAGGGAATTCTCTTCTATTATTTCAAGACATGGGGTTAAGTATGTCAGGGCAGTTGCTACAAGCGCATTACGTGAGGCATCAAACTCAGCTATTTTTATAAAAAAGGTGTTTGCTGATACAGGTATCTCAATAGAGGTAATCTCAGGCAAAAAGGAGGCAGAGCTTATACTTAAGGGTCTCCTTTTATCCCTTCCTGAATCATCACATATAACTCACCACCCTTTGCTCATTATTGACATGGGAGGAGGAAGTACAGAATGGATTCTCTATAAAGATAATCAGCCGGTCGATACGATTCGATCCCGAGTTGATATGGGAAGTATCCCTGTCGGCGTTATAAAGCTTGCCGGAGGTTTTATTAAAACTGATCCTGTCTCAGCAGGAGATATTAAAAATATGAACAATGAAATTATCTCATTTATATATAATCTTAAAATCAGGATTGGACAAAATATAGACAGGCACACACAATTTATAGGAACTGCCGGAACCTTTACAACTCTTGCCTCTATTAACCTTGGACTCGAAACATATTCAAGAGAAAAAATACATCTCTATAGATTACCTCTGAACAGACTGCAAGATATGAGCAAAACACTCTTATCACTTCCACTGGATGAAAGGAAAAACGTCAGAGGGCTGGAACCCGAGAGGGCAGACTTGATTATACCCGGCATACTCTTTACAATTAAGATAATGGAGATTTTTAAGTTTGGTGAATTAACTGTAAGCGATTATGGCCTTCTTGAAGGAGTGCTTTTCGACATTCTATCGGAGACCTGCTGCGGCTGAAAGGAGAGGGATGGAAAAAATATTCCAGAGACCGACAAGCCTTAAACAGGTTCCATTCAGATACTGCCCCGGCTGCGGACACAGTCTTATCCACAGATTGATTGCAGAGTGTATTGACAATTTTGGCATCAGGGAAAAGGTGGTAGGGATTGCTCCGATTGGATGCGCTGTATTTGCTTACGACTACTTCAATTTCGATGTACTTGAGGTCGCACACGGCAGGCCGCCTGCAGCAGCAACCGGCCTTAAACGTGCCATGCCTGACAGGATAGTCTTTTCTTATCAGGGTGACGGCGACCTCGCTGCAATCGGAACAGCCGAGATAATCCACGCTGCCAACAGAGGAGAAAATATCTCTGTATTTTTTATTAATAATGCGACATACGGGATGACCGGCGGCCAGATGGCACCCACTACGCTTCTCGGCCAGAAGACAACCACAACACCTTCAGGGAGAAAGATTAAAACATCCGGGTATCCCCTGCATGTATCAGAACTCCTGGCAACAATTGAAGGCGCTTCTTACATTGCCAGAACTTCTTTAGATTCGTATAAGAATTTAATAAATACAAAAAAGGCTATAGAAAAGTCATTTAAATATCAGGTAGAAGGAAAAGGTTTTAGTCTTGTAGAGATACTCTCACCGTGTCCTGTAGACTGGAGACTTTCGCCTAAGGATTCGATAACATGGATTCAAAAAGAGATGATACCTGTATATCCACTCGGGACTTTTAAAGACACATTCAAGGAGACCGGATAACTGGAAAGCAGGATAATAATCGGAGGATTTGGCGGTCAGGGCATACTGTTTTTTGGGAAAATACTTGCTTATGCAGGTATGATTGAAGGCAAGGAGGTAACATGGTTTCCTTCTTATGGGGCAGAGGTAAGAGGAGGAACTGCAAACTGCACTGTGATTATCTCGGATGAGTTAATAGGTTCTCCTGTTGTCACAAATCCGGATGTACTTATTCTAATGAGTGATGCATCGCTTAATAAATTCCAGCCAAGGCTTAAACAGAATGGACTACTCATATTCGATTCATCTCTTATCAAAGAGCCTGTGTTGCGTGCCGATATTGAAATCGCAGGAATTCCTGCAACAGAGATATCGAGTAAAATTGGTAACACAAAATCTGCCAACATGGTATTGCTTGGCGCAATTATTGCAGAAACGAAATTACTGAAGGAGACTTCTGCGTTTGAGGCACTCGAGAGTTCGATGCCAAGCAGAAAAAAGAAAAGTATTGAAATTAATAAAAAAGCTATTGTTGAAGGGATAAGATACATTGAAAATAAGAAAGGCTAAGATATCTGATCTAAAGCAGGTTCATAAACTTGTAAATGATTTTGCGAAGAAAGATGAGATGATTCCCAGATCCCTCAATGAACTCTATGAAACCCTTAGAGATTTTGTTATATGCGAAGACAATGTAAATGTATGCGGCGTATGTGCTCTTCACATTATGTGGGAAGACCTTGCAGAGATACGTTCACTTGCAGTAGATGAAAAATATCAGAAAAGAGGTATAGGTAAAAACCTTATTAAACAATGCCTCAAAGAGGCAAAAACATTAGGCATAAAAAAGATTTTTGCCTTGACATACCATCCGGAATTCTTTAAAAAGTTAGGGTTTGTTGACATTGACAAATCAAGCCTTCCTCAGAAGATATGGGGAGACTGTTTACGATGCCATAAGTTTCCGGAATGTGATGAGCATGCAGTAATTATAAATTTGTAACAAAGTTGCGTTCACATTTATCACCCTCCCCTACCCCTCCCGTCGAGGGAGGGGCTGTATATAAACCCTCTCCCCTTGCAGTCACCTTAGGTGACTCGCCGAGGTAAAAATCCTTCTTAATCCCTTCTCTTGTCATTCCGACTTGTTCGGAATCCTTCTTATATTCTTTCCTTTTATTCCCTCATTGCTTCGAAGAAAGATTCCAGACAAGCTGGAATGACATTTTAAACCCTTAACTCACCTTTTCAAACGCATCCTTGGGAGCCCCGCAAACAGGGCAAACCCAATCATCCGGTAATTTTTCAAAAGGTGTCCCTGGTTTTATGCCGGAATCCGGGTCTCCTTTTTCCGGTTCGTAGATATACCCGCAAACCGTGCATTTGTACTTATTCATTCTTTTCCCCTTTTACAATATTTCTGTAAAAACAGGTTCTATTACCTGTATGGCAAGCACCTGAGCCGTGTTGAATTACCTTAACAAGCAGAGTATCTTCATCACAATCATACAGAATTTCCCTGACCTCCTGAACATGGCCTGAGGTCTCTCCTTTTTTCCAATATTTCTGTCTCGATCGTGACCAGAAATGCGTAAATCCTGTCTCAAGTGTCATTTCAAGGGACTTCCTGTTCATATAGGCCATCATCAAAACATCACCGTTTTTTACGTCCTGTATAATAGCCGGAATTAAACCTTTATCGTCATATTTAAGTTCAGGTAACATAGTGTTTATTTTTCCCTCCTTTAGAATTTGAAACTAAAAATCAAATATCGCTCTGAGTTTGTTTAATACTTCTGAAAGCTCATCATCTGAAATCCTTCCTTTCTTCTTCGCGCCTCGCGTTTTCCAGTCAAGACTTTTCACTTGGTCCGAAAGGATAACACCGCTAACTTTCGGATTATCTCTAATCTGGACTTCAAAAGGATAGCCTTTAACCTGGTTCGTTATGGGACAGCAGAGCATCAGACCCACTTTTTCGTTGTATGCGGCAGGTGAAAGGACAAGGACAGGGCGAAACCCTGCCTGTTCATGACCAGTCTGTGGATCAAGGTTAATCCATACGACATCTCCTCTCTCAGGTATATAACCCATTAAAGCGCTTCCTTGCCAACCGGTCGCCCGGTGTCAAATTCGGAATGAATGTTGTTCTTTGTTACTCCGGCAAGAAGCTTATCAAGGGAATACCCTTTTCTGGCAGGGGTTATAATAATCTCCCCGTCTCTGCGAACAATCTCAATGTTTGTATTTTCTTCAATCCCACATTCCTTGCTGAGCACACTCGGGATCCTTACTGCAAGACTGTTTCCCCATTTTAATGCCTTTGTCAACATTGTCATCCTCCTGTTTGCTTTAATAAAATAAGTATAAACAATGTAGATACGTATGTCAATATTATCAGCAACAAGGGATATGGAAAATTTTGTGGACTGTGGAATTAAGACAAGTTGCAGGCTTTGGGAAAACAGGAAAGTATTACCAGTCCATAAATAAAGCAGCAAGTCCCCTTTTCCCGTACTCTCCCTTTTCCCGTATTTAAACTACGTCATTACCCTTTAAAAGTTGACCTTGTTCTTTTGCAAAACAATATAAGAAAGCAGATGATGAGAATTTCTCCGATGATGAAAAAAAACCATTTATATGAAGATGGAATAAAAGAAGAAAATTTCCTTTGAAATTCAGTATCTGTTCCTAATGCAAAAAATTTTATAATGAATCCACCTTTGATAATCATTTGTGAGTAATCCCAGATAAAGGTTAGAAAGATAACAAAAGCGCCTGAAAATAACAGTGCCCAATCAAATAGCCTTATCTTTATATTAAACCCTTTTTGTTGAAAAAACAGGATGCATCCCGCAATGAAGATCATGGTTACCGAGCAAATGAACGGCGATAAAACAGGACCAACCCATACAATTGGTATGAGAAAGAGAATATCCCATGTGAGCAAAGAAGACGGCCAGTTAAGGAGTATCTTGAGCCACACATAATAGAAGATGTCCCAGATGCCGAAACAGAAGAGAAAATATGCAAACCTGTCATAAAAATATCTCCCTGCGATGATGCCGATTGAGAAAAGCATGACTATGGTCGAAATCTCCCTTAGGTATTCTATGGAAAGTTCTCCGAGGGCCATTGCCTTTAAAGGGAAAGCGAATCCTTCAGGGTAATAAATCTGCCTGAGATACACAACAACCGCAGCTTCGAGAAAACCCATTGCTATTCCGAAAATTATGAGAAAAAAGACTTTGGTTTTAATTTTATTTGTGGAAGTGTTCATAGAGGCAATAATCTAACCAAGACAGTTACATTGTAATCCATTTATCTGCATGTCAAGGCTTTTCCAAATTTTGATGTCCTCTTTGCAGAGGGCAATTTTAATCTTTTTATCATGCTTCTTTATTGCATCGATAATGGCTCTGAACATAGTTAAGCGGTGTGCGTCCGGGTATCGTAGCTTTGCACCGTCATTAATCAACCCCGAGTTGATCTTAAGAAGAGGGGAATTAGGAAAGCGAGAGCCAATGTGTGAGGCAAGGCCCTTCGATGGTCGATACTCGCCTATGGTAATCCGTTCGGGTTGAACATAAACAAATATTTTCTCAACAAGATCAACATAATCTTTTTTCCATGTTGAATAGAGGATAACTGGATCTATCCTTTCCACAATCTCAATCTCATACCTCTGCCATGGAGATAATGTACCTGTCCCTTTTTTCCTTTTCCCAATACTCTTTCTTATCTGTAAACATCTTTCCGATGTCTTACCCGAAAAATAGTAATAGTCTTCTGTTCCTCATTGACTGTGTAAACAACCCGGTAATCCCCTACACGAAGCCTACATTTATCCTTGCCCTTAAGTTTTTTTGATTGAGGATACGGGAAAGGGGTTTCTCTTAAAGACAGGATTGCTTTATCGATTTTTAGAAATTGTTGTTCAGTGATACTGTCTAATTCCTTCTGGGCAGATTTCTTAATGGTAAGCCTATACATGTAAGCGGGATTTTCTCTTGCGGCTATACGCTTCGTAGGCTCCTTCAGGTTCAGCAATTCTGTCTTCAATAGCCTTCAAATCCGAAAGATCTTCAAGTAACTCCTTTATTCTTGTAAGTTCCTCTATCTCGAGAATTGCCGCCACTTTATGCCCTTTCTTGTCGGTTACATACTGTTTAACATTTATAATGTCCTTTTGTTTTAGCTCAGTAAGCATATTTACCCCCTCTTGATAACTATTTTACACTATCCTTATTTTCCCATCCACTCTATGGCTCGTAGACAATCTCAAGCTCTTCCATCTACAGCAGTAGTCTTGATTTTCATGCTATTTCCTCACTGTATATCCAGAACTTTCACGGAGTGTTTTCAGCACGGCAGGATTAACTTTTATTTCCGGACTTCTTATCATTTTTATTTCTCTCCTTGTATGATCCTTATCCCGTTCCGCCTTTTGTGCGGGATGATATGCATGTATTTTCCCAGCTCATTGAATTCCTTTCTACGCATATTGATATTTCTCTATCTTAACTTTTAATATTTTTTCAAATTTCTTTTTATCTTCATAGCTTAGACTTTGAACAAAACCTGAAAACTCGTCATTCACAAGAGTCTCAATTGAAATCTCTCTTTGCTCCTTAAAACCATGCATAAGCAAGGAAAGCCTGTCAATAAACAGATTGCCATCATATTCAACAAATTTCTGAGCGATGGACAAAAAAACCAGATATAAAACTTTCATGTATATTATTTTCTTGTTGTTTGACTTCTTGCCGAGTTCGGGGATATCAAGCCTTATTAGGTATTCAATGTCTTTGACAGAAAACATATTTTTTCTTATGAAATCATCAATCGCAGTTTCTGACGTACTAAATGGCCTTTTCTCTGGATCCCAATTCTCATGCAAAAATTCCATAAATATCTTCTTCAATATTGGTTCAGATTTTTGTTGAATCTGTGAAATATACTCAAGCTCTTTGCAAACATATTCTTCAATCTCTTCATCTTTATAATGCAACTTGCCGCTTGCGTGGGCACAATGGTTTCTGACCTCGACCGGATGCGAAAATTTATCAATATCATTCTGGTGGAAAGGGAAAAGCCTTATAAAATTAAATGAGTCTGTCTCCCCTAAGACAGAAATATCAAACAGAGAAGAGTAAACAGATAGCTTATGTTTGTGCCGGCAAGAATTCATAATAGCGTTGAAATTTGCCGTGTCGCCATTCTTTTTCAGAGACCAGATTGTTTTGTATATAAAACACATGTAGAGGATATGGAAGGCGATAAACGAAAACTGATATTTTTCAGCCTCAACATTTTTCAGATATGCAGAAGTTAAATATTCAACATATTCGTTATTCTCTTTGCTCTCAAAGTAGATCGGCAGGTAGTTCCTAAGTTCGTTTACTTTTTCTTCCATGCCTATCCCCACACCTCTGCAATCTTTGCCTTTATCTTTCCCTCAAAAATCTCAATCAATTTCTTGTTTGCCTCAACAAGCTTTTGCTCTTCTTCGATCTGCGCGACGATTTGTTTTTGGATTTTAAGAGGAGGGAGCGGTATTTTGATAGCCTTAACAATTGAGATATTCAATCCGCTTCTTTGATTATCGCCTGTGATTTCTCTTATTCCTTGATATATTGACTTTAACTGGTAATATATAAATTCTGATAAGAGTATATTTTTATCCTTCGGGTTAATAGATACTAAAGATTGGTTGCATGTAGCTTTCTCCATCCTTAATAAAGCCACAGTGCCCCGGGTTTTTCCCTGACCATTAAGAGCAATTAGGACAGAATCTTTAGGTAAAAATTTAGCGTTTGAGTTTTCTACGCCTTTCTTAGTAATCCGACCTTCACAATCAAAGATTTCCCCTTTATGAATATCACCAGACACTAACCAAGGTGTAGTTCCATTCTCGTAATATTCTTTTACCGTTGATGTAGGCGTACCGCCTGTCATAAAATTACACACTTTTCCCAACTCCACCATCTCCCAACTCTCATCAACTTTTACCCTCGGGTTATAGTTCTCCACTATCTGCCTTGCGCCATCAATGATTTTTTGATAGCCGTCCATCTCTGTTACGATTTCTTGCTGAATGGGAAGAGAAGGGAGTGGGATTTTTTTGTTTTTCAATTCCTTGAAATGTCGTGAATAACCGAGGTTTTTAATTCCTAAACTTTTCAAAATATAATAAAGATATTTTGAGTCTACATTTTTATTTGGCTGAAGAATTTTGACACCGTCAGCACCCAATACAAAAGCGAAATCAATATATTTGAAGTTTCTCGTATGATCTCCAAAAATAACAACTGGCTTGTTAATCTTGAAAACATCATCTTCATCGTCCCAATAACCTGCTATAAAGTTTTCCGATTGGTCAATTATTGGATAGCGGCCTGTTTTAAGAAATGCTGATTTTTGTATTTTATTTGTATATTTGACATCTTCAAATATTTCTTCCAGTTCCACCATCGGCCAGTCTTTATGAGAATGAGCAATTCTTTCTCTATACCTATCCCCCGTCAGGTTAAAATCGCCGCTTTCGGCAATCTTAGCTTTTGAAACAGCATGGGCAAGCTCCTTTTCTTTTTTAAAAAATATAAAATTCCTGCCTTCAATAAAACTCTGCTTATATTTCTGCAAGATGCTCAAGGCATTAGGCAAATCATTTTCATCAATCTCCCTCCTCTGTGCGCCCAGATCAAAGCCGTCGTTTTCAATCTTTATAAAAAGTATATCTTTTGTTCGCTTTGCGAGGGTTCTATCCATCAGTAAAATACTCGTCTTCACCCCTGAATACGGATTAAACACACCGGCGGGCAATGAAACAACCGCATATAAGTAATTATTGTCCACAAGCGTCTTGCGTAGTAGTTTATAGGCATTCCCAGACTGAAAGATAATCCCCTCTGGCACGATAACGCCCGCCCTACCGTCAGTTGCGATATGCTCCATTATGTAATCCACAAACAAGACCTCTGAGCGATTCGCCTGAATTTGGAAGCGTTTGTGCGGACGAATGCCGCCCTTAGGTGTCATGAAAGGCGGATTAGCAAGGATTATGTCAAAGGTATCATTCCATCTGTCATCGCTTGTAAGGGAATCATATTCATAAATCTTTGGGGTTTGAAATCCATGCAGATACATATTCACAAGCGACAGCCTAACCATATCAGGCGAGATGTCATAACCTGTGATGCTGTTCATTAATCGCTTCCTGTCATCAGGGGTTAATCCTTTTTTATTGTCTGTGTTTTGTTTAAGGATATGTTTGTATGAAGAAATCAGAAATCCGGATGTGCCGCAGGCGGGATCAAGAATTGTCTCGTTCTTCTTCGGATCAATAACTTCAACAATAAAGTCTATAATATGCCTCGGCGTGCGCAAAGATCCCGCATCGCCCTGAACACCCAAAACAGAAAGGAGATATTCAAAGGCGTCACCCAAACGCTCACTGTGATCATAATTAAAATCATTAATCTCTTTCAGAAAACTTTTCAATGTTTCAGGGTCACGGTAAGGCAGAAAAGCATTCTTAAAAATATCCCTGAAAAGCTGGGGGATGTATTTATTCTGATTCATTCTGGTGATTGCCTCACCATAAAGATTTATGAGTTGCAGTCCCCCAAGAGTAGGATCAAAAATATTCGACCAAGAATACTTCGCAAATTCTCCTTTAAAGAAGGATGCTTTACCGCCAAGCTCTTTGGCCTCGTTATCCATGTCGTCCATGAACTTATAAATCAAGGCGATGGTTATCTGCTCAACCTGAGACTTCGGGTCAGGTACTTTGCCTACAAGAATATCTCTGGCATTATCTATTCTTCTTCTTGTTTCCAGGTCTAACATTAAGACTCCTACATGTATTTATTTAATGAAACATAATCTTTTACATATTCGGGGATGACATTTCGCCAGCTATTCAACTCCTTGAAATCTGCCATAGTAACTTTTGGATTTGTGGCAAAACGGCTGTATTCTTTTGTTTCAACAATATCCCGTACTTCATTATCAGTGATATAAGCCTTCAAAAACAGTTTTATAGGCAAAACATATTTGCTGTCTGGTTTGTAAATGGAAACAAACTTTTCGAATTCTTCTTCAAGCAGTTCATCCTTTGTCTTGAAGTCCGTAATCAATCCAAATATCTTTTCTATTATCTCCCTGATGTTTAAACGACGGTCTAATTTTATGGCCTTTCTTAATTTATCGAGATTGAAATAGTCTTCAGGCTTATCGAATATTTTATTTCTGACATACTCTTCAACAATTTCCATGTTACCCTTCTCAAAGTTTTCCTTGATAAACTTGTCATCTTTGACCGTTTCTTCAAATCTGTTGAAGAACTTTCTGTCTATCTTCATTCCCTCTAAACCAACTGCCTTTTCAGTAAGTGTTTTCAACGGGTCGGGACTGTAACTTGCAAATTCTTCAGCACTTACTCCTCCGCCGCTTCCGCCTCCAGTGTAGATAGCTTTTACTGGGAGCTTCAGGATTTCATCATAATTGAACTTCTCTTCAAAATATTCGCAATTTGCGAAGAAGTCGAAAAGCTTGAACTTGTCTTTGCTCGCCTTTAGCGCCTCAACTTCATGACCTTCTTTCACAGAATGAGTGAAAAGATATTTTCTTGTGCCCCTTCCCTTTATCTGTATAAAATCCGTTGGTGAAAAAACGGGCCTCATCATGCAGAGATTCAAAATATCCTGACAATCATAGCCTGTTGTCATCATTCCAACTGTAACGCACACCCTTGTCTTGCTTGATTTATAGCCCTCTATGAATTCTGTTCTACCATTAAGATTATTGTTCTTATCCGAAAAATTGATAGCAAACTGCTGTGCGTCTGAGATATTGGAAGTAACCTGCACCGCAAAATCTGACTTGTATTTGCCCGGATAAAGAAGGGTTGCAAACTCATTCAAAATTTGAGTGACTTTTGATGCATGATTTTGGCTTACGCAGTAAATTATAGACTTCCCTATTTCACTGCTGATCGGGTCTTTTATGGCATTCTCTATAAAAGTTTTACAGAAAACCCTGTTTGTTTCATCAGAGTAAAACTTCTTTTCGAAATCCCTCTGGAAAAAGAGCATCTCTTCCTCATTTCCTTCCTCTGTCTCTACCATAACTGAATAACCCTTTTCTGAAAGCAATTCGGTTGTTATATCAGTTCTCGCATCTACAACAACAGGATTAACAAGGTAGCCGTCTTTTACGCCATCGATAAGACTATATCGAAAAGTAGGATTGCCGCTTTCACACCCGAATGTTTTATAAGTATCCAGCAGTTGTCTCCTTTCCCATTCTCTTGGGTCATTCTGGCTAATTTTTTCGGGGTCTATCTTTTTAAGATAATCTTTTGGTGTAGCGGTCAGCCCAAGTTTATAGCCGACAAAATACTCAAATACAGCCCTGCTGTTGCCTCCGATTGAACGGTGGGCTTCATCAGATATTATCAGGTCAAAATCAGTTGGAGAAAAAAGTTTCTGATATTTATTGTTAAATGAAAGGCTTTGAACTGTAGAGACGACAATCTCAGCCTTTTTCCAATCATCCCTGTTCTCTTTGTAGATAACAGACTTGCAATCATTTTTTAACATTTTTGCAAAGCTCTTCCATGCCTGATCTTCAAGTTCAAGCCTATCGACAAGGAAAAGCACTCTTGTTGCATTGCGAGTCCTTAAAAAAAGCTTAATTACTGCCATAGCAACCAATGTTTTACCAGTGCCTGTTGCCATTTCAAAAAGGAACCTATCATTTCCCTTTTTAACAGAGTCCTGTAAAGCCTCTATTGCCTTCAATTGATATTTTCTTAAGAATTTTAAGTCATTCTCTCTTATGAATTCTTCTCTGCTTTTTTCAGCATCCCAACGGGGGTCTTTTGAATAATAGGGGTTTTGCGTAAGAACAATGTAATCCGCTTTGACTTCATCTCTGGCAAGGTTCTCAGGATTGGGCTGAAACGATTTCTTATGATAAAGTGATTCGATTGTTGGAAATGAGGTAATAACTGTTGGATTTCCTCTTTCCAAATCCCAAAAATAATGTAGATTGCCGTTTGAAAGGATAATGAATCTAACATTCTGCGAGTTAGCATATTTTCTCGCCTGTTCTTTAGCATCCAGCGGGTCTTTGTCTTCTGATTTAGCTTCAAGGACAACAACTGGGAAGCCTCTTCCATCTAAGAGAAGGAAATCTATATAACCATTTTTTGTTTTTTCAAAATCATCGCCAAACTCATTAATGTCTTTTTTTGTAATCTTGGTGTTTATCTCTAACACAATATTTGCGGTGCCCTTTTCATCATCAAAAAAACGCCAGCCTGATTGCTCAAGGAGTTTATTTATCTTTATGCGGGCTTTCGCTTCTTTTTGCATTTATTTCCCAAATTTTTCCTTAAATCTTAAAATCTTCCACCAGTTATTTGCAAGGCGCTCTAAAAGATAATGGTTTGAAAAGATGCCTGATGTTATCCAGACATCTCTGAGTAAATCCTGCTGCAGTGTGTTACGATGCATAATTCATTATTTTGATTTAAGGCCTATCTTATAGATATTAAGACCACTTAATTTTGCAATATTATTGAAATCATTATCGTTATGCAAAAGAATCAGATTATTTTCCAGGGCAATCTGGGCTATCAACAGGTCAATAGTGCTTCTGATGTTTACATTCAATCTCTTCATTAAATCTCTTCCTTCTCATCTCTTTGAGATTTCCTTCCCATAATCCTTTACGCCGCAGTGTAAGAAGTTTCCTCTTAAGATTTCTTAGAAAAACAGAAGTTTTCATTATCTTTATTGTACTACAACTTATACCCAATTTTTCTCAGGAACTCTTTTCTCTGGGCTTTGTCTTCAGCCCTCTCTATACCTTTTGGTGAGAAACCATCAATCACACCGAGTACACCATTGCCTTGTGATGTTACTGCAATAATTACTTCAATAGGGTTTGCAGTTGCACAAAAAACTCTGCACACCTCCGGACAGTTCTTTATCTGGTTGAGGATATTGATGGGAAAGGCATTCTTGAGGATCACACAAAACACATGGCCGGCGCCTAATTCCTGCAGGTTCCTGGCACAGAGATTAACAAGTTCGGTATCGTTGCCCTCTGTCCTTATCAGACAAGGCCCTGAAGCCTCTGTGAATGCAATGCCAAATTTTGCCTGAGGGACAGTCGTAGCTATGACCTCATAAAGGTCCTCTGCAGTCTTTATAAAATGTGTCTGCCCTATGATGATATTACAGCCATCCGGGACATCTAACCTTATTGCCTTTAATTCCATACTGCCTCCTTTTTTGTTTCTGCTGTCATTCCTCGAAAATACCCCCTCACCCTTGCCCTCTCCCTCCAGGGGAGAGGGGAATACTTAGAGTTCCCCTCCCTTGATGGGAGGGGATAAGGGGAGGGTGATTTGATTAATACATTTCAGGTCAACAACAATCATATAACTTATTCATTTTATTTTTACTAATATTTATCCATATATTACCTTGTCTGACGGCTCCCGACCTTCCCTGCTATGTTATAATGAAAATAAATTTTTATATAGATGTCAAGCTATAAATATCAAAATATAAGTGACGGGATAATAGTAACGAGTAATAACTTGAAAATTAAGAGTTATAAGTTGAGAGTAATAAGTAAAAGATTTTCAAAACTTTTCACTTTTCATCTGCTACTTATTACTTGTTACCTGTTACTTTCAATTTCGCTCTCAAGCGCTGCTGAAATAACAGGTACTGAAGTGAAGCTGAAGGACAATGAAATTTATGTGACAACTGCCCTTTCGCTTGACGAAAACCATATCCAGGAACTGAGGAACGGGATAGCAAAGGAGTTTAGATTTTATATAGACATCTTCAGGTTATGGAAGATGTGGCCTGATGAATTTGTACTTGGTAAACTCTTTGTAAGGACTCTGAAATGCGACCCTGTAAAAACAGAATACATAGCAACATCGAGTGATGGAAGCACCCTTATAGAAAAAAGGTTTAAATCATTTGAATCCATGGTAAGATGGGCTGTAAGCATCAACAACCTTAAGCTTGTAAATACACGGGAACTTGAACCCGGGGTATATTTTGCCAGGGTAACTGTTGAGTCTAAAATAAGGAAATTACCGCCTGTAATAGGATACTTTATGATTTTTTTATCCGAAAATGAATTTAAGATCAAAAAAGACTCTTCTCCTTTTAATATAGGAACAGCCAAGTGAAAAACCTCCGGTTTAGTATCTTTTTGGTAATTGTATCCCTTTTAGTGATTGTGTCTTTCGGGGTAGAACTTCATTACATGAGACTCAAGGACGTACCTTTTTTAACAAAACTCATCCTCCTTTTACTATTAAACCTGACTATTATCGCCTTACTGATTCTGATGTTCTTTGTTGGTAAAAGCCTTGTAAAACTCTATTTTGAGAGAAGGTATAAAGTACTCGGATACAAATTTAAAACAAAGCTTGTAGTTATTCTTGTTGTCTTAACCTTAATACCTGCTACATTTTTATTTATTGTATCCAGCGGGCTTATTACAAATTATATAGACCGGTGGTTCGCCCCGCAATTAAGACAGCCCTTAGAGAGGTCAATAGAAATAGCAAAAGCTGTTTATGAGATTGAAAGACAAAAGACCCTTGATTATGCAAAGACTCTATCTACAGGCAAAACAACTGCCGGCAATTACACTGTCAGACATCTAACAGAGATACCACAAGACGCTACTGAAACAGTAAGGGCTGCATTTGAAGGCAAGGCAGACGTAGAAGTCATATCAGGTGAAAGAGGAGATACTGTTCAGGCAGTTGTACCGGAATACAAAAAAGGCAAACAGACAGGCGTAATAGTCGTCGAATCCTTTATTCCCGGGAAAATTACCAATAACGTAGAACATATTAAGGATGCCTATGAAACCTATCTAACACTCGAATCATGGAAGGTGCCGATAAAAACAAATTACCTTTTGATCCTGGGCTTCCTTACCTTGATTGTTGTTTTCATGGCCCTATGGGTTGCCCTGAGGATTGCGAGAGGGATAACAGATCCTATACAGAGCCTTGCACAGGCAACAGAGCAGGTTGCTGCTGGTGACCTCGACATCAAAGTTGATTTGGACAGGGAGGATGAGATAGGACTTCTCGTAAATTCATTCAACGACATGGTAAGAAAGTTAAAAGTAGGGAAGGAATCGCTTCAATCTGCTTATCTCTATATAAAGAATATACTCGATAACATAAACTCCGGCGTTATTATGCTTGACACTGCAGGAAATATATCTATGATAAATGATGCTGCATGTTCGATACTTAATATAAATCAAGAAAAGGTTAAGAACAAAAGTTATAAAGAGCTCATGTCAATGATAGATTCAAAAGAACTACAGAATCTTGTCATGGGGATTGAAGGACGAGAATTCAGACCTATCGTTAAAGAAATAAAGGCAATCATAGGTGAAAGGAAGGTTATTCTTAAGGTCTTTATAACCAGTCTCAAGGATTCTCAAAAATACATCGGCCTCCTCGTTGTCTTTGATGACCTTACCGAAATCATAAATGCTGAGATAAAGGCTCAGAAGGCACTTACATGGCAAGAGATCGCAAGAAGGGTCGCGCATGAGATAAAAAATCCTCTGACCCCTATTAAACTCTCGACAGAACGCATGCTAAAAAAATGGGAGCATAGAGATGCTGACTTTGACCAGGTCTTTCACCGCTCTGCTAAAACCATAGTAAAGGAAGTAGATAGTCTGAGGAGGCTCGTCGATGAGTTTTCAAGATTCGGTAAAATGCCTGAGATAAATAAAACCCCAACCCAAATTCCTATTATAATAGATGAAGTAGTTAATCTGTACAAAGGGTATAAAGGTGTAGAGATAAATGTATCAATACCAGATAATTCTCCCATGGTTGAATTGGATGGAGAGCAGTTTAGAAGGGTTATAATAAATATATTTGATAATGCAATACAGGCAATGGCTAACAGCGGCAGGATTTATGTTACACTTAAATTTGATATACCATCCAACTGGGCATATATAGAAATTGCAGATAATGGGCCGGGGATAAGAGATGAGGATAAAGATAAATTACTTCTTCCATATTTTTCGACTAGAAAAAATGGTACCGGTCTTGGTCTTGCTATAGCAAACAGGATTATCGCAGAGCATAGAGGATATATCAGGGTCAGGGACAATGAACCCAACGGTACTGTTTTTACAATAGATATCCCGATAAAGGAGATTTAAATGGTGGGGTCCACAGTTCTTATCGTAGATGATGAAGAGGGAATCCGTGAAAGCCTTTCAGGTATATTCGAGGATGAGGGATATGAAGTCCTTACATCAAGTTCTGGTGAAGAGGCACTAAAGGTACTAAAAGAGCAAAACCCGGATTTGATACTGCTTGATGTATGGCTTCCAGGTATTGACGGCATTAAAACACTTAAAGAAATTAAAGGGTTAAAACCAGACCTTCCTGTAATCATGATTTCGGGTCATGGAAATATAGAACTTGCAGTAAAGGCAACGAGGATGGGGGCATATGACTTTCTTGAAAAACCCCTTTCCCTTGAAAGGGTTTTATTGGCTGCAAAAAGGGCGCTTGAAAAACGAACACTCGAGATGGAATATAAGGCCCTCAAACAGGATTTTATAAAAAAATGGAAACTTACCGGCAATTCTCAGAAGATGAAACAACTCAGAGAGCAGATAGATATGGCTGCGCAGAGTAACAGCAGGGTTTTGATACTCGGTGAGAGCGGTTCCGGCAAAGAGCTTGTTGCGCATATCCTGCACGACAACAGTAACAGAGCAGAGAAACCATTTATTGAGATGAATTGTGCTGCAATACCACAGGAACTTATAGAGAGTGAACTGTTCGGCCATGAAAAGGGTTCTTTTACCGGTGCATTCGAAAAAAAGAAAGGTAAATTTGAGCTTGCAGATGAAGGCACTTTATTTCTTGACGAGGTTGGTGATATGTCACTCTCTACTCAGTCAAAGGTGCTTCGAGTTTTAGAGACTCAGGAGTTTCAACGTGTTGGAGGCAGCAGGAATATAAAGGTGGATGTAAGGATCATTGCAGCTACGAACAAAGACCTCATAGAGGAGGTGAGGAAGGGTAATTTTAGAGAAGATCTGGTGTACAGGCTTAATGTCATACCGATAGTCGTTCCTGCATTAAGGAGTAGAAAAGAAGATATACCGGCGCTTGTTGAATATTTCCTTGAGTATTTTGCCGCTGAATACGGACAGAGGCCGAAGAAGTTAACTCCCGAAGGATCAAAGATGCTTGAGGCTTACGACTGGCCCGGAAATATCAGGGAACTCAGAAATGTGATAGAAAGGCTTGTCATAATGACTCCATCAAATATCATAACACCTAAAAATATTGTCATAGTGGAATCCCCGCGCTCGGACTATTTTGCCTTTAAAACACTGCGTGAGGCAAGGGAATCATTTGAAAAGGACTTCATTACAAAAAAGCTCGAGGAAAACAACTGGAACATCTCAAAGACCGCAGAAGTCCTTGACGTTGAGAGAAGCAACCTCCACAGAAAAATCAAGGCATACGACATAAAAACACCGTGACAATTTTTTAAACCACATCGTTCTGCATAAGATTTTTTAGAAATTTCCTAACTAAAAGATTTCCGGTACAACTGGTAAAAAATGAGACAATATCAAAAAAAAGACCTGCCCCTGCTCTATTTCTTTATTTTTTGGTTTAAAGTTATGAAAATATGGTATTGTATACTAACTCTAAAGTTAGAGAAGCCTCAAAGCTTCAAGGGCTTTGGGACTTTTTATTTTATCAAGTGAGGTTAAATTATGGGTAAGAAACTGTATGTAGGAAGTATCTCTTTCAATGCAACAGAGGAATCTCTCCGGGATCTCTTCTCAAGTATTGGAGAGGTTGAATCGGTGAAAATAATAACCGATATGGACACAGGGCGTTCTAAGGGTTTTGGCTTTATTGAAATGTCATCTGAAGAGGATGCTAAAAAAGCTATAGAACAATTAAACGGCAAAACATTTATGGAACGTGCTTTGATCGTTAATGAGGCAAGACCGCAGCAGCCAAGGGAAAGGCAAGGTTTCGGCGGCGGCGGCAGGGGCGGTTTTGGACAAGGAAGGGGATCAGGGTATGGAAGAGGCAGGAGATAAATTATCATAGAGATAAAAGTAGTTGGCAATGATATAGAAAAAGCCATTAAAACCCTAAAGCGCAAAGTTCAGATTGAAGGTCTTCTCAAAGAAATCAAGATGAGAAGTTCCTATGAAAAACCTTCAGTAAAAGAAAAACGAAAACGCGCAGAGGCACGCAAGAAAAGGGCAAAGGCTCAGAAATACAGAAGATTTTGATAAGATTCTAAAAAGACCTATACATAATCTTTTACTGTTACCATCTGATGCTGCTGCGGATATTGTAGCCTTCAGGGTCTGTGGCATAGACCATTCGGGGCGCTGACCCTCAAAGAATACCAAGCAGAAAAGGAGAAACAAGCAATAGCTAATCGGAGACGAGTATTACCCGGCAGGGTTGTCGATCGAACCCGCGTAAACAACCAGATCCGGCTGATTAAAGCCAAACAAATACGGGTCATTGCCGATGAAGGGCAAATCGGCATTATGGATATTGAGTCGGCACTGAAGTTGGCCGAGGAACGAGATATGGATCTTGTAGAAATCAGCCCCGATGCCGATCCGCCGGTCTGTAAGATCATGGACTACCAGAAGTTCAAGTTCAATAAGGGCAAGAAACTTCAGAAGTCAAGAAAAAAACAGGCGACGCTAACCCTCAAAGAAATCAGGATGAGCCCGTTGATTGGCAGCCATGATTACGAGTTCAAGAAGCTTAATGCTCGGAAGTTTATCGGTCATGGGGACAAGGTTAAAGTGACAATCCGTTTTAGAGGGCGGGAATTGAATCGCAAGGAACTGGGGGAGAAGATTCTGAACAGGTTAGCGTTGGAACTGGAAGATATCGCAAAAGTGGAATCACAGCCGAAGATGGAAGGCCGCCAGATGGTGATGATTCTCATGGCCTTGTAAGTCCCCTGACAGGTTTTTGGGATTCGCTAAACCCACTATGTGCAAAAGGCTAAGGGTTTGGCTCGTCAAATCCGGGTCTTTTGAAACTTTTGGCCTGGGGAAACAGTTCTTCAGTCCTTCGGCGCAGTCTATCCAGATGTAAAAGAATATCCAGGATGCTATTCGTCTTTTCGGAAAAATATTCCTGAAGCCTTCCCCAGGCTCCGATGGAACGGTCCATCCCGATCAATGCGACTTTTACAGAACCGTCTGCGTCATTCCGTAATATTGTATTGTCTGCTTCCATTGCGTAGGTCAGACAGCGAGAAGTAAAAGGACAGCGCTCGCACCACCTGTCGCAGTAGTTATATATCCCGGGAATAAACCTCGGATCTCCAGCCAACCTGAAAATGTCTTCCTTGTCCAAAGAACTGCCTTCCTGATTCTGATTTTTGAAGTTTATTATACTATGAAGATAACCAAGGTGGGCGTGCTACAATGAGATAGGCGCTCCCGTAATCGGGATTAAGGTTCTTTACGAACACGTCCTGACGCCCTGGAAAAAATCTCCACCCAGTACTTGGACCGGTAGTCATCGCCCACCAAAAATAGTTAAACACAATTCCAAACCTTTACACAACAGGCAATCGCCCCGCGTCGGGAATCTTCCTGCTCGTTCTTCCGAAGGTGGCAAAGAAATGTTCTACTTCTTTCCCTACGGGTCGTAGACCCTCTCAAAATCGGTATTTCTTTGAAATCATTATAACGGATAGCGAGATTGAACGGCCATCTGCCGAAATGCATTGTGAAAATTTCTCCAAAGAGGTTTCTCTATGCACAAAAGGAAGTAATAAAAATATGGGATGTGGAGCCTGTCTAAAAACTAAGGTTTTGTCATCCTCCGGCTTGACCGGGGGATCCAGAACCTCTTGAAAAGACTGGATTCCCGCTTTCGCGAGAATGACGAATTTTTATCGGAATCGCAGTTTTTAGACAGGCTCTGTGTCCCTGGATTTTAGGTTTGTAAAGGGCGACATATAAATCTTTAAATATTCCCCATAGGCAGAAAGCAAAGAGACAGAGGTTGGGTATAGACAGATATTTGAATATCCTAATACTATTGTGTTAAATTAATTCTAATGAAAAGGTTGCTTCCAATTAATAAGCATCCACGAAATAATTTACCTGTTCATAGCTCTAAAAAAAGAACCGAAGCTAACTTCGTTTTAGCCTTTGGGCGCGCATATTCTCAAGATTTCTTAAAAGATTCAGAAAATTATTCTTTAGAAATAGCAAGGGAGTTTCAGATGAATGGTTTCGGGATTGCGGACCTTGTTTCTGTACTGATTACTCCTAAAAAACTGGCTTTGCATGCCTTTGAAATGAAAATGAGCGACTGGCGAAAAGCCCTCGCTCAAGCATACCGATATAAGTACTTTTCAGATTCTGCATTTGTGGTTCTACCGCCTAGTGAAGCCCTGAAGGCTAAGGAGTCATTATCTGTATTTCGTTCAATTAATGTCGGACTTTTGTCTTTCGATAAAACTGAGTCTTGTATTGAAAAGATTTTTGTTCCCAAAAGAGAAAAACCATTAAGCATCAATGCTTATAACAAAGCCTTGTCTTTACTTGCCCATCAGTTTAAATCTCTGCCGTTTTCTTGAATAAATTTATTCCTTCCCGGAGCGATTCAAGGTGGTTATCATCTGATTTTGGATCAAGCCTATATCTAAATTTAATTTCACTATATAGCTGTTCAGCTAATTTAATAGCATCAGCACATTTATTGAGATTTTTTGATACATCGTTACTATCAGCCATAGATTCTAACATGCTGCTCAAAGCCTCCCATGTCTGAAGTATTTCCACTGTTCGTTCAGGTTCATTTTCGTATGCTTTATCTTTTGCCAGACCATTTACAATTTGTGGAACAAATCTACGCAGTGCATTTAATTCATAAAACGTAATTCTATTCAACAGTTTAGCGCTTAGATATCTTTGTACCGGAAGACGCCCTCCGGTTGCTTCTGGAGCAAATCTATCCAATGAAAAAAATCTGAGATTTGACCACCAGCCTGTGCAGCCTATATCGCCGCCAACAGCGCCGAGGAATGGTGAAAGAATATCAGAATATCCGTTAATTACTTTAAATCCATTTATTTTAAGAGAGTAGTTGAGCAACATCCATGCAGCAATAACATCGGCATTAAAAATATCATATCTTGCTTCAACGTCTCTGGCTGCAATTAGCAAATAAAACCCATCGGGGGGAGAATCAAGTAGTGTAATATCATTGAGGAAGGATTCAAGTTCTGCCGTATCAATTAAGGCTTCTCTCGAAATAGCCAGAGTAGTAAATACAGGTTGTTTAACTTTAAATTCATCAAATATTTTTCTGGTTTGTCGAATAAAGCTTTTGGAAATAACAGCTTCAACCGAATCAAACGAGCGTGAAATTAATATGTTTGGTGCTATTATATGAGTAACAGGCAAGTCTACCTGAAATTCTAAAACTTTACGTATTTCCTCAGCTACCAAATTGTTTGCTTCCAGTTGACTGCGTCTGCGTGCTTTAAAAAAGGAATATTCATCCAGCTTGCCGAGTTTAATATTAGGATCATTACCTATTAAACTTACAAAATACTGAGAATCAAATAGTCTGCCGGCATCGGGGAACTCTTTTTTAATTTCATTTAACCGTGTTTCAAGACGATCAGGATTAATGTCTTTTGCACCAAAAATTACTCCTGAAATCAGACCATCTTTTAATCCATTGTTTACTTTCTCACCTTCACCATATCCATGCTGGGCAAAAAGTTTCATATCTTATCCTCGATGTTCTTAATCAACATATTTAAATTTGAAGGTCTCAATGCAGGTATTTTCTTTAACATTTGATCAATTATTTGCACAATGGATACTGATAAATCATCTCTGAATTCTTTTAACGATTTTGGAGGTTCCTTTATGATGCGAGACAGAGTTGTAATAAGATCATCCTCATTTTTTGCCAAGGGATGTCGTCCTGCAGCATATTCATAAACCGTCACGGCTGCAGCATATAAATCACTACGAAAATCTATAGATTCTCTAAAATTTGGTTGCAACATCTCAGGGGCTAAATATCGAAAAGTTCCTGGGGGCATGCGGTGTTGTGCGTCAAATGTAAGGGGAGTGTCTATAATTGAAAAAGCAATTCCCAAATCAATAAGAACATAATTCCGCTCAGGTAATCCTAACTTTATTATATTTTCAGGTTTTATATCCCGGTGTATAACTCCCAAAGACCAAAATTCTCTTATTGCTTTTAGCAGACTTAACAGTAACAACCTTACTTCATGTTCGGAGGGCATTATTTTCTTCTTTATTAATTCTCTGAGGTTATGACCATCGAGATATTCTTCTGTATATGCTATAAATTCTTGTTCGCCAAATATTACATTAGTTGGTTGAATAGTGCCGAGCTTAACGATTTCCGGCGATTTGCAATTATTTAAAATTTTTATTTCCCTTTTTACCCTTGCAAAAGATTCCTTCCTGACCTCACTGCTTATTTCTGCCTGCCCGTATACAGGAATAAACACGATTTTAAATGCTTCTATATTCCCTTTAGTAGATACTTTATAAACAGCTTTAAATCCACCTTTTTTGAGAAATTTTATCTCATCGAATTGAGTAAATATTTGCCTGACCTGTTCCTCAGTCGGCCGATTAAATCCCATATTTTATAGCTCCTTAATTTCTATACAGGTTACCACTTTCTGAAAAATGTTTTCAAGAAGTATATATAAAAAGTCAGATTTATCCCGCCCTCCACTTGTCAGTGTATGAGTTCAAGTAGCGTCATAGAGGTCATAGGGTCAAGTCTTGAAATATCAGTTTTTTTATTCTAACTATTGAACACATATTTATTCTTCCCCGCCCTTGAAAGAAACAGTAAAGCAGCAATCGCCAAGAAGTGATAAAATAACAACGACATCATGAGATATGAATATATTTCTGCTTATCAAATTTTCGGGCTAAATCAGGACCCTGCAATAGGTGATGTAGAGGTCTATAGGTCTGATGATCATCTTATCAGGGCGATTCTCACTTCCGACTTGAATGCTCATTGCTATGTTGTAGACAGAGGTAGGGCTATTGGACTATTCATGTTGAGAGGATTTGCAGGCCAAGGTGCACAAGAAGACTTCGCCGCCGCTCTTGAAAAAGAGATAAAGGCGATTCAAGAACAGAGGATTAAAGAAACCGGCACTTCCGTGATTTTATTAATCCGCATTACTGGAGAAATAGACGTAACCCTTAGCGGACCAATGAGAACAGTCAATGACTTCACTTTCGGCATTGACCTTATAGACAAAGAACCTATAACGGCTAAATATCAGAATACCATCAGCTCAATATTCAGTTCAGTCAGCTTATCTACAGATCCTCCAACTGATGTAAGAATGCTCCTTGATAATGTTTACCTCATAGATGATACTGATAAGTGTATTTACTCAGTGTCCTTTTCCATGTCCGCAGAGGGATATACCTCAAGGAAGGTCTCTGATGAAATTATCGAATCGATTTCATCACGGGTAAAAGACCTATTGAGAATCAAAGATCTCAGCAGGATAACAAGGCTTCTGTTGATGACTTCTAACAAGAGGAACGACAGGTTACGGTCATTCTTATCAGGCTGGAGCGCGTTAGAGATTTTTATCAATAAAACATTCACTGTCTACGAGGAGGAATTTATGAAGCGAGTTATACGGGATGATGCCCCGGCTGGCACTACAAGATACATTGACAGAATCAGAGAGGTAATGGAGGGAAAACACCGCTTACTTGACAAGTTCATCGTAATAGCAGCCTGCTTGGGCGGCGATACTATAGAAGCCGATATCGACCTTTTCAAAAAACTCAAGGATACTCGTGATGACTTTTTTCACAAACAAGATATTGCCGAGAACAATCTACCGACCAACGAACTCCGCTCTTTACTCAATCAATATTTGCGGGCTCATATAGCATTTGCCAACTCATAAGAAAGATAGATTTGTCACATACCCCTGCCCTCGCTTGTCTCTTAATAGGAGCAAAGTGCAAAAGCTCAGAACTACAAAAAATGAATATGGCAGGATTGACTTTTAAAATGGTAATACCTAAAATATAGGTAATACTATTTTGGAGGTAAGAAAATGTCAACGATAACAAAAAAAGGGCAAGTAACAATACCGAAGCCTTTTAGAGAAACCCTGCAGATAAAAGAAGGTGACAGTCTTGAATTCGAAATGAAGGATGACATGCTGATCTTGAAGAAAAAGGAAAGAAAATCCATACTTAGCCTCGGCGGAATTGCAAAAGGCAGAAAGATTGGATTTGGAGACGAGAGAGAGTTTACCAAAAAAGTTGTTGCAAAGAGGGTTGCAAAAGAGGGATTAAAGGGTGGATAACCCTATTTTTGTTGACACTAATGTGTTTCTGAGATTTTTTATCAGAGATGTTGAGTCCTTTTACCATAAGGCGAGGGATCTCTTTGAAAAAGGGGAAAGCGGGCAACTTAAACTTGAAACAAGCGATTTAGTGATTGCTGAAATCGTGTGGGTTCTTGAATCATATTATGATTTTTCAAGATCTGAGATAAAAGAAGTGATTGAAACGATTCTCGAAACAAAAAATCTCAAAGTGGCTAACCATTCAAGAGTCAAAGAAGCGATTGACCTTTATTCTTCCGGGAAAATGGACTTCATTGATGCATACAACATTGCCTATATAAAGGCAAAAGATTTTAAAAAAGTGGCTACATTTGATGTTAAGCATTTTAAAAATATAGAGGGTGTTTCAAATGTCTGGTAAAAATATTTAACCCTACTCCCCTATCCTGTGCAGCTTCATGAAGTTTGTTTTCCCATGGGTTGATAGAGGTGAGCTTGAGGTGATCACAATGCGGTCGCCTTTTTTAACAATGCGTTCCTTGAGGAGCGATTCCTCCACATCCTCTATCATTTCATCAGTGGTCTTCGGGAGTTTCATGATCTTTGGGGTAACCCCCCAGTAAAGACATACTCTGTTTTTTATTCTCTCATCAGGGGTCAAAGCAATGATAGGCACCTTCGGCCTGAACTTCGACAAAAGCCTGGCTGTAAAACCTGACTGTGTAAAAGC
>Ga0299912_10000579_pt1 | contig 30917 bp, 59 predicted proteins | sample RVTome_2_FD_207667 | JGI IMG/M metagenome (GOLD analysis project Ga0299912, IMG submission 207667) | Soil microbial communities from uranium-contaminated site in the Upper Colorado River Basin, Wyoming, United States - RVT95D214 (version 2) ... | reverse complement strand
TCGCTGAATCCGGCACCGTTGACTCCACGTCCGCAGCCACGGCCGGCATTGGCATTGTCTACGAGCTGTCCGGCTCGAGCGGCACGACGTCGGCAGGCGCTGCAACCGCAGAGGTTGCGACGTTGCCGTCTGGCGCGGGGTCCGCGGCAAGCGCTGCCGATGCGGCGATGGAGGTTGCGCGGGACCTCGCAGGCGCGGCTGGCACGTCGAGCGAAGCGGCGGCGGCGATGGGTGTACTGCGGGAGTTGGCCGATACGTCGGCCACGGCGAGCGTTGCGGCTGCCGCCATGAGCATGGACGCGAACCTCGGCGCAGGCGCGTCGGACGGCGCGTCCTCTGCGACTGCAGGTCTGTCGCTGTTTCTTCCGACCGCTGGTGACTCTGCTGCTTCAAGCGCTGCGACCGGCGGCCTGAGCGTAGAGCAGTCACTCGCGGGGGCGGCGCCGATGAGCACCGCAGCTTCAGCGTTCATCGGCAACACCGGGTTCGCGGGCGACAGCGCGGCGCAGTCTGCTGCCGATGCTGCCATGGCGGTTGAGGTGAGACCTGTTGGCGCCGCACCATCTGGCTCAGCAGCTACTGGCGGCCTGTCTGTTGACGTGGCGCTGGCTGGTGCATCCGCCGCCACGTCGAGCAGCACGACGGCGGAGGATATCTTCTATGGCCTCGCGTCTACCGTGGAGAGCAAGAGCGCGGCGTCCGCTGCAATGCTCGTGGACGTTCGGCTCGTTGGCGAAGCGTGCGCGACGTCCACTGCGTCGAACGCATACACGCGATCTGCGCCGCTGCCGCAGCGAACGATTCGAATGCCGGGCAACACGCGCGCCACGGTGATCAAGATGCGGAACGGGGAGTAGCTCATGAGCAATGCGATTGCGCACACAGTTCACTGGCCCGAGCCGCGCATCGTGGGTGACACCGCGCGCGCATTTAAGGTCAGTATTTTCAATGACGACACTGGGCTGCCGATCGACCTTGGCGGAACCACGGCCACGTTCAAGCTCGTCGATGAGGCAACCGGCGCTGTCATCGTGAACGAACTGTCGTGCCTGATTGAAGTTGGCGACCTCAGCTACTTTCCTGTGCCCGCTGACGTTGCGTACGCGGGTCACTTTCGCGGGCGATTCAAAGTGGTGATGAGCGACGCGGCAATTCTAAAGATCGGTCATATCTCGTTTGAGGTATGCGACGACGTGTGAATCATGCCGGTCTTCATCGCAAAGCGTGGAGTCCAGCCACTTAGCGTAGCTGCATTTAGCGCGAGGGGCATCTAAGATGTCCGTGCTTTTTGCGTACGGTGCCGGCGCTAACTACCTCAACGATGCGTCACTCGCGCCCACGACTGCGTGGGGTTCGCGAACGATGGCCGGCTGGGTCTACGTCACCAGCCTAACGAACCTGAACGAGTGCATCGAGTGTGGCTCTGCCAATGGTGCGTTCATGTTCATCGGTGGTGGAACGCCGAACAGCACTGCATCCGGGGACATATCGTTTCGCCTAACCGACGCCACTGGCGGCGCAAACTCCGACATCTTCGCGACGTGCTCGCAGAACGCGTGGCACCACTGCGCGCTGACTTGGGACGGGACGACACAGCGCACGTATGTAGACGGTGTTGCGACTGGAACTGCAACGCCAGGCTACAGTTCGACTGGCAACTGGTCTTACACGGAGGTTGGTCCGTGTGATGGATCCGTCGAAAACGCAGTGTTCTACGCCGCGGCGCTTTCGGCTGAAGAGATCAAGGGGCTCTACGCAAAGCGCCTTCCAACGCTGCGCACCGGCCTGATCGCGCACTACCCGCTGTTCGCAAGTGGCGCGACTGTTCGGCTTCAGGACTTGTCGGGTAACGGCAACACGCTCACCGCGAACGGCACTGTCAACGATGGCACGTTGGGTGCGCCTGCTGGCTGGGGCGGCCCGATGGCTCAGCCGATGCGTGCGCAAGCCACCGCGATCGACTTGGGAGCTGGCGCTTCTGCGACGACGTCGGCCGGCGCAGGGACGATTGTTGTCGCGCAAGCGCTGACCGGCGCCGCGGTCGCGAACGCCGCGGCGGACGGCGCGCTCGCTGTTGCGCGTGAGCTTCAGGGTTCGGGACCTGCAACGTCTGCAGCAGATGCGGCGGTGCTCGTCGCTCAGGCTTTGACGGGTGATGCTCCCACGACAGCCGCCGCCACCGGCGCGCTGGCCGTGGACATGCCTCTGGGTGCCGGCGCTGCGCTGTCGAGCTCGAGCGCGGCCGCCGCGATCACAGTTACGGTCTCGGAGGCTGGCGCGAGCAGCACGACGTCAAGCGCGGCGGGCGTGCTCACTGTTGCGACAGCGATTGCGGGCGCGGGCACGGCGACGTCTGAGGCGGCGGCGACGTTGGCTGTTGCGCATGCGCTCGACGGCGCTTCGGGCTCGACCTCAGCGGCGACCGCGACGCTGGCCGTAAGTGTCCAGCCCGTCGGGGCAGCGCCCGCAACGTCGGCCGGCGCAGGCGCGTTGGCTGTAACCCAAGCTGTTGCGGGCGCCAGTGCATCGGCAAGCTCGGCAGCGGGTGTGATGACTGTAGCTCAAGCGCTCGCGGCGTCGGCGCCTACCGTCTCTTTCGCCGACGGCTCACTCACCAGCGACGAGATCACCGGTGCGGCAGATGGCGCTTCGAGCGCCGCCGGCTCTGTAAGCGTGGCCTGCGCTGTCTCAGGCAGCGGGCCGGGCACCTCTGCCGCAACCGCGCCGATGTCAGTGCTCGCGGATGTATCGGGCGGACCGGTGGCTTCGACATCCGAGGCGACCGCCGCGCTTTCCGTGCTGCACGATCATGCGGGCAGTGCCGCCAGCGCTTCGGCCGCGGACGCGGGAATCAGTGTTGCGATCCCGCTGGCCGGCAGCGCGGGTACGTCGAGCATCGCGAACCTGCAATCAAGCGCGATTGATGGCGCCGCAGTCACTACGTCGAGCGCGCTGGCGGGACTGCTGCTTGATGCTCCACTCGGAACTGCAGCAGCGTCGTCGCTATCGGCGGCAACTGGCCGGCTGACCATCTCGCGGCCCGTGGGCGTAAGCACGTTTCGCGGCGTTCTGCAGCAGTGCCATGCACCGCGGATCTCCGGAGACACGCGTCCCTTCGCGGTGGCGGTTGTCAGCGAGGCTACCGGATTGCCTATCGATCTTGGCGGCGCGGTGGCGACGTTCAAGCTGGTGAGCGAGGACCTCACCACAGTGATCGTGGATGAGGCGCCGTGCGTCGTGACGCCGACGAAGATCTCTTACAGCCCGAGTGAGGACGACGTTGCGATCGCAGGGACATACATCGGGCGATTCGAAGTTGTGCTGTCGGACGGCACGATGCGCGTGGGTCACATCGCGTACGAGGTGATCGCAGATATTTAGACCACTGGCTGCGCGGTGCAGCCTGAACACGTTACGTACAAGGAGTTTGAACATGACTGCAGTTATTGTAAGAGACCAAGCAAACGGATGGTCGACCTATCAGATGCCGGATGTAATTTCCGGCCAACGCGTGTTTGAAAGCAAGCTGCCGCAGATTGCTGGCGCGGTGACTGTAGAAGACGTCGCCTACTGGATTTTTTGCGGGACTATTTCGATCCCAATCACTGCCGCGTTCGTGAAGTTCCACGTGTCGACCGGTGGCGCCAGCACGCAGGTTGCGGAGGTTGCTCTAGCGTCCAGTCCACTTCCGCCAAACGGTGCAGCGCAGGTGCTTACGAAGATCGTGGCGAACGGAACGCTCTCCGATCTAACCGGCACCGGCGTAATGAAAAACACAGTGTCGCTCGCTACGGTTATCCCCGCTGGCACCCATCTCTGGGCTGGTTTGCGCACCGCAATGGGGACGACGGAGCCCACGGTGTGGGGGCACACCGCGGATCGTTCAACAGGTCAGATTCTTAGCACCGCAACCGCTAGCGCTCTGACGGGTGCGGGGCCATGGACAGGCGCGTTGATCACCGCGGCCGTGACGTGGCAAGCGCCAGCGCTGATGGTCACTCTGGAGTAATATGATGAGCGCGTCGGCGGCCACTTCTGGCTCGAATATTTTCGAGAGCGACGCCGACGCGCTTTCTACCGGTATGGAAGGCAACGGTTTTCGCGATCGTCTCTGGCGATTGCCGTCGCCCGACACCCGCGGCTCCTATCTTTGCCTTGTGGTCCGGTGATGGACCAGCGCGATCCTGTCGTTGTTGCTGCGGATGTGACTGCTGTGGAAGGTGGTTGCTTGACCTTCGGGCGCCACTTCACCTTAGCGCATGCTGACGATGCCACTCGTCGGCAATCTCGCCCTTGGTGCAGATGACGTCAACCTTGAATCCCGCCGCACGCTCGATCTTGGCAAGACCCTCCGACTGCTGGCGATCTACCAAGACGATTACCTGCACGACTCGCAAACCAAAGTCACGACAAGCAACGATCGCCTGAACCGTCGAGCCTCCCGTCGTTACCACGTCATCAACCACGGCAACGGGCTCGTCACGCTCTACACAGCCCTCAATGAGCTTTTGAAGGCCATGCTTCTTCGGCTCCTTACGCACGCTGAACCACCGCGCTTTGTGGTCAGCTCTGGCACTTGTTTGACAAGCGCTCATCGCGATCGGGTCGGCGCCCATCGTGAGTCCGCCAATCGCGACAACCTCACTGCGCAGCATGCCCAAAACGACAGGCCCGAGGTTCGCCATGGTCTCCGGCTGGCCGAGCGCTTTTTTGCAATCGAGGTACTCGTTGCTCATCTGGCCCGAGACCAGCGGGAACACGGCCTCCGGACTCCACTGGTATGCGTATCGCGCAAGCTGCTCCAAGAGGGCTTTTCTGGGCTGGACTATAGACATATCTCCTCGGCGCGCTTGGCTCCAGACTAACGTCGGGCGAACGCAGAAATGTGATACGGCCTTTTAGGATCGTCGAAGCGTCGGTCGTGCACCTTCGTGAACTCTGGACCGATCAACGTGTCGAAGTCCGTAACGAATCCTGGGCCGGCTGTGTCGCCATGGTCCTTTGATGCATACACGCCGACAATGATTCCACCGGGCGCGAGGTGTGACGTGAGCGTTTTGCGCGCGCGCTCCACGTCTTTTTCGTGAATGTAATAGTGAGTCTCTGCGCACTCTCAACTTCGAAGGTGTTGAGCAACCTTTGCTACGAGGACGAGATCTGCCGCGATCCGTTTTTTCTGGGCTTCTCTCAAGTTCGAAGGGCTTGAGCACCCTTTGCTACAGCTTCGCAGAAACAACAGTTATCACAGAGCGTTGGCGTGCGCTATTCGAGCGCCTCAAAAAAGCGAGTCATTCAGCACGCGCGTTCGCTTGGCATTCGCCTCACCGCGCCATTGCATGAAGCTGAAATCATGAGAAGGTCACGTGGTACTTGCGGAATGCGTTGTTCATGATTCGGGGCTCCACATCTCAGCAGGTGGCCGGCCTTGACCGACCCAGATGACGCGCGCTTCAAGGCGACCTGCATGCGTGCGCGTGTCGACGAGCCAGCGTAGGCCGCCGCCGGTGCGCTTCGGTGATCGCCACATCTCGCGGAACTGCGAGTCAGTCTCGCGGAACGTGGCGCCCGGCATAAGTTCGGTCAGTGCTGTGATCGCGTGATCGCGGTTCGCGTCGGTCGCTGACCAGCCGCGCACGTGCAGGTAGCAGTGCACGGCGTGGTCGGAGATTTGCCAACGCGGGGTCATCGCGACCTGTCGGCCCGATTCGCAACGTGTTCGCGCTTCTGCAATGCGATCGGCGACTCCTCTGCGTAGAGGCCCTTGTCATCTGTGCGCAGGAGTAGGTCGCGCTTGCCGAGCACGCGACGAATGGCGTCAAGCTCGTCGTCGCCGAATCCGCAGCGTGAGCCGCTGTCGCGCTGCGCGTCCGCATCGCTCAGCACGCGCTCACACTTCGCACGGGCGCTCGAGTCTCCCGCGAGCGCAGCCTCACACAGGGCGACCTGGGCAAGGTCCCCGTGCTCGCCCGCCTCCACTCCCAGCTGCTCGATGTCAGCGTCGGTGTACGTGACCAGGTAGTCGCCAGCGTCTGCCGTGCGTGCCCAGGTGATTGCGTCGGTGAGTGTCATGTCGAGGTCTCCTTGTGTGTTCGCCGCCGGATATCGGCGGTCAATGGGGCCGCGCGTTGCGCGGAATCTGACTACGTGTCTGTCTCAGTCTCGGTCCTAGTGCGCCGGTGGTAGTTGCGCGTCCGGTCGAGGCACACGCGGCACGCTGTTTTCCCTGGGTCTACCGGTCGGCTGCAGTGCTGACAGATCCCGGCTGAAAGCTTCGCGTAGCGGTTGCGTTTCTCGGTGTTACGGCACGTGGCGCACAGCACGCGCCCGCCCAATCGTCTGGCGTACGCGGGTCTCCTGCAGTTCAGGCAGAGGCGCTCGCCGATTAGTTTGGCTCGCAGCGCGCGTTTCTTGGCCAAGCACTCGTCGCACTGCACTCTTGTCGACCCCTCCGGCCGCGTTCCGCCACAAGCCACGCACAGTCCAGCGCTCTTGTGGCGGGCATAGAGTTCCTGTCGAGGCGTGAGCGCCATCAGCCGAGCGCGCCGAGCGACTGCAGTTTCCCCGCGTAGCACGCGTCGCAGTCGCAGCGGGTGTTGTCACCAGCGGCCCGGTAGTCCTCAACCACTCGCTCAAGCGTCGCGCGGCCACCGGCGGTAAGCGCTACCGTTCCCGCCAAACTAAGGACGCTCGCCGCGTTTGATTCGCCGCACCGGTGCGCTTCTACCGCGTCGCGAATCTTCGCGCGTAGCCCAGCGTTGTCACGACCAGCAAAGTGTCTATCGAATTTTGCCATGATCTCAATCTCCAACAACGGGTTATCGCCCGAAGGCATCGTTGCGGGTGTCGAGCTGAATCGCTCGCTGAGGCCCCGATTGCTCGGGGCTACAGTCAACGATCAGGCGAGCGTTTCGCCACACACGATGCAGTACGCACCGTGACCGTCTGTGGTCAGCTCCGACACGCAGGAGTGTGCAATAGGCGCATCGGCGCGACCCATCCGCATGTTCTCGGTAAGAATTGAGACGGCAGCATCGTCCATGTCGCTTGCGTCATCGATCGGAAATTCCCCTGCCCACGGCTTGTCCATTTCGTCTCTCCCTGTTTCTACGAGCTAAATCGCTCGGGTGAGCGGCGGGACGAATCCCGCCGCAGCCCCCAGCGTTCAGCGCGCCTCGATTCCGCCAGCCTTGAGCGCTTCGATCACCTCGCGCTCCGCATCCCCCGAGCGCGAATCAAACCCCTGTACCAGGGCCTCGTTGCCGTCCATCTCGACCCAGGCGCCGCCGTTGCGCTCGATCGTGCGGCGTTGGCTGGACTGCAGGCCCAGGCTCTGCAGGTCGAGGTACACGCGTTCGTGGCCGCCCTTGGCCCAGTCGCGGGCCTTGATGTTTGCGGCCTTCAGCGCGGCAAGTACGTTTTCCATGTCTCTCTCCATTGGGCCGCCCCGGGGTGGGACGGTGTCGAATCGCGTCGACAAAGAGAATGTCGCACGATCCTATGATTAACGCAAGAGGTTATTACGCGTATCCAGTCGATTTTCTAACCTCGTGAAATACCTAGCTTTTCCAGCGCCGCCAGTGCCACCCATCGCGAGGGAGTCGTCTGAGCGCGTTTGGCGGCTGCGGTCAGCGCCGCGTACTCGGCGGAGCTGAAACGGCTCTGCACGGGACGCGCTTCCGAGCCCAGGATTTCACCGGTGCCTACGGGCCGACCGGCTCCTGCGCGTCGACTCTTCTTTCTTGCCGCCATTAGCTGCGCTCCATTTGACCAAGAACATATCACAGCGCGGGCAGTCGATGCACGCTTACAAACATCCCGTGCGCCTCGAACCGCTTGATGGCGTCCAGCGTGCCGACCGAGCTCGGAAGCGGAAACGCGTGCACTGCGATCGGCATGCCGGCGTCCCGCTCAAGCGCCGCACGATCCGCCAACGCTTGATTGCGCATCGGCCCGGCGCGCTTGCCTTGCGCCTTCCAGTCGGCCGCGAGATGCACGACCACGCTCGGATGCTCGCGCGCAATCTGTGCCGCCCTGTCCTTGCTGGCGGCGAACACGACGGCCATCACATCGTTCGCGAGCGCGTACTCGAGCGCAATCGCATCGGCGCCGGTTGGGCAATCACCGACCAGTAGCACGTCGGCGCCGCGGAGCACTTCGTGGATGTACTCGACGGCGGCCCACGAGCGCGACCCGGTAACGCAAACCACTTTCATGACGGCGTCAGTCCACGCACACGGCATCAAGATGGCGCTCTGCCTGCTCGATGCGGGCGCGCAGCTCCACGATGCGCAACTCGGCCGCTTCCTGCGCGGCGCTGAACATGTCTCGCTCCTCGCGCAGCCGGCGCACTTCCGGCTGCAGCACAGCCAGCGCCTCAGCGCACTCCCAGCATTCGGCGTCCTGCATGCCCGGGTCGACCTGCATCGCTTCGTCGATCGTCATGACTTGGTCTCCTCGGCGGCTATCCCTTCACGCACAAAACCGCGTGCAGCGTGTGCACGATGTCCACCAGGTCAGACTGTGCAGCCATCACTGCATCGATATTCTTGTAGGCTGCTGGCGATTCGTCCAGCACGCCCTCGTCTTTTCGGCATTCGACACCCTCGGTTGCCTTCGCATGCTCTTCGAGCGTGATTGTCCGCTTGGCTTCGCCCCGCGACATCACGCGGCCAGCACCGTGGCTGCAGCTGTGGAAGCTGTCAGGATTCCCTTTGCCACGGACGATGTACGATCGCGTGCCCATGCTGCCGGGGATGATTCCGAGTTCGCCCTCGCGAGCCGACACCGCGCCCTTGCGCGTGACGATCACGTCCGCGCCGAAGTGACGCTCGTGGCTGACGTAGTTGTGGTGGCAGTTCACAGCGATGTCAGCCCATGTCGCCGGCCACTCACGTGCCGGGAGAACCTTGGCCAGGACGCCCACCGTTGCGCCGAGCATCAGGTTCCGGTTGACCCTCGCGAAGTTCTGAGCCCATCCGACGGCAAGGCAGTAGTCGTCGAACACTTCGCTGCCTTCGTTCAGATATGCGAGGTCGACGTCGGGCAGGCGGATGTTGTTGCGCTCGGCGTCCTTCTTTGCGAGCTCGATGAAATGCGAGCCGATGCGATTCCCAACGCCACGCGAACCGGAGTGCAGCATCACCCAGACTTCGTCGTCTTCATCCAGGCACACCTCCACGAAGTGATTTCCGGTTCCGAGCGTTCCGAGATGGACTGCGTTGTTGCTCTTGGCAATCACCGGGTGCTTCTCGCAGATACGGTCGAACGCGGGAAGCATGCCGCGCCATGCTTCCGCCGCCGGACCGGCCACGTCAGTCCACGCACCGCAGTCGCCTGGCCCACCGTTGCTGCTGCGGCCGTGTGGCACCGCCGACTCTATCGCCCTGCGCATGCCAGCCAGGCTACAGGGAAGGTCGTTCGCGTTCCACGGGGTGCGTAGTGCTACCATGCCGCAGTTTCCGGTCATCACCACGTTGCCGCCGCGGCGCATCACCCAAAAACCGGACGGCACCGTAAAGCAGTATTCCAGCCCGTCTGGGCTTGGCACCTTGACGATTGGTGTCTTTGGAACTCCAGCCATCCCAACAAAAGTGTTCGCGTGCGCGTAGACTCGATAGTCCGTAACACCATCGCAATCGTCCGATCGCATTACGCTCCGGTGGCCGGTGGCCGCGAACGCATACTGCATGAAATCTGCCGACGCGCGATCGCGCGTGTAGAACACGCTGTCCTGCGCGTTGCCGTCCCAGTGCAAACACTCATCTGCGATGATCTTTAGTTGTTCCGCGGACGCACTCCAGAACCCGGCGTAGGTTTTTGTTGCAATGGGTGCGCTGAAGCGAAAGCCGGTGGCGCCGTCTTGATGCTCGTGCTCCGTGAACTCACGGCCAGCGCGCTGAAGCAGCTCTCGCAATCGCGCTTGCTTCCGCTGTTTTTTTAGGTTCATGCACACCGAGCGGCTGATATGACACCGCTGGTCTAGATATCCGTCGGCCATGACCGCAACTTGGACGCGTAGGTCCTCGTCGGAAATCGCGAGACATGTGTCCATGACCGGCGTGAACGCGGTCTGGAAATCAGCCTTCATGCCTTGGGCTAGGCGTGAGTGCTCTGCTGCGAAATCCGACGCAAGCATCACAACCTGCTCGCGATGTCGGTCGCGACCGGTGCGCTTCCAGACCAACATCTTGTGATCCGGGCTGACAAGCTGGTCGACGCCGTACTTCGTTTGCAACTTCAGAAGTCCACGCGACTCACGTTTGATGTACGCCTCTGGCTCGACGAAGCGTGCAGCTCCTGAGTCTCGTTCGTATTGCATAATGCTGCCGCCGTCGTAGTCCGCAATCCGACGCCAGCCGATCGGCGATAGGTATTCGCTGTCCGCGTCAACGCACCCGATGTCCACGCCGACGGCTGCGGGGATGACCGCGCCGATTGTCGGCACGACGCTGCCGACTGTTGCGCCGAAACCAAAATGACAATCCGCCATAAGGGCCACGTGGCTGTGAATGATTGGCAGCGATGCCGTGTTGCGCACTTGCTCGAGCGCCTTCGCTTCCACGGGCACGCCGCGCGTCCACGCTTTGATCGGTACGCCTGGTGAGTTGTAGATGTCGTAGTTCATCGCGCAATCTCCGGCAGCGCATCAAACAGGCTGAGCTCTGCGACTTCGTAGATGCTGTCGCCTTCGTCCTCTGGGTCGTCCGGGTTCTTGTGAAAGTCCAGCAGCGGACCCAGCTCGGCTGTGGGGTCTGCCCTGCGCTGCTCGCTGCGAGCGAGATACCACGCATGCTTTTCCACCGCGATTGCGTCCGAGCGCTCGCTGAGGCGCTTCGCGAATGCATCGGCATGCTCGCGAACTTCAAACGCTGCGACCAGCCAGTGACTTTGGTTTGAGTATTCGCCTGCACTACCGCGAACGACGTAGATCATTTGGTCGCTCCCCGGATCACGAGTCGAATCTCTGCCGGGTCGGCGCCGGTGACCTCCGAAAAGTAGCGCTCCGGCGTTGTGTGAAGGTCAATCAGCTTCGTTCCGAACTCTTCGGACAACTTCGCGAGCATGTCGAACGTGATCGACCGGGACCTTTTCAGCTCTAGTTCCGCTTCGATCTCCGTGACTTCGTCATCGTAGACGGCGTTCACGTAGTCGAGCGCGTCGCCAATAATCGCGCGAATGCGCGCGTCACGTTCTTGCTGGATTCTCTCCGCAGTGTCCTTATCAATCTCGGCCATTGGTGCCTCCTGCTTCAGTCAAAGAACACGGTCAAAATCGCGTCGCTTGATCTTCGCACGCGGCTCACCATCGAGATAGAACACGACGCCTTCGTGCGTGAACGTGGACATGAACTCCCTCAGTTCGTCGAAGGTGCGCGGCACATCGAACACCGGCGCGGTGTCGTGTCGGATCAGAACGTGTCGCTCCAAGCCTTCGGGATTCTTCTGGATCTTCGGCCCGCAAAGCTCGTACGTGCCATCTGGCAGGCGCTTGTCTACGGCTTGCCACGCTTCGATATGCCACTTGTCGCCGCCACCGATCTGGACCCACCCGGGCCAGTGCCCGGTGATTGCGTCCGGCGCTGCTTCGCAAGGCTCGAACGTAGGCGGTGGCGTCTTGCCCGCCTTGCACTCGAAGCGCTTGTAAAGCGTGTCGTTACGTACCATGCACGCGGTGCCGTCGTACTTGCGACGCGCGATGCCCTGGCCTTTGAACACCCAGATACAAGACGGATGGCACACGTCTGTAATACGTCCGATCTGATCGCGGACGAAGATGGTTGGTATCTTTTTCATGGGGCTACGCGCTCCTCGTCTGTGGTATTGCCAACAGTGGTCCGCTCTTCCGGCGTGAGCGGCACATCCCTCAGCGCACGCATGCGTGCATAAAGCCGTGGCGCACTGCCAGTGTTCTCCGCGAGTTCTTCCGCGTACAGCGCGCGCAGTTCATCCCACGCGCCGATCATCGGTCGCCACTCCGGGTAGACGTCGGCAACATGGAACAGGTTCAACCGCAACCACGGGAACAGGTCGAGCATGCGTTCGCAGCGCCCGAAGTCGCTCGGGTCGAGCGGCGGGCTTGGATGCAGTAGACCTAGTACATGCGCGCCCGTGAGCACCTGCACGATGGTCTTGCTCGAGATGCCGATGTCGGGGCCGAGTGCCCAGACGTAGTATTGCTCGCGATCGCTCATGCACTTGTCTCCTCGGAGCACTCGCACTCCGCGCATCCATCGCACTCGAGATTGCCGGCGTCGTAGCACTCGTCGCAGACACAGAGATCACCGTCACAGCCAGCGCATGGGATCCAGCCCGAGCCGTCGCATGTTTCGGCGAAGTCGCAGATGCAACGTGACGTCACGACGCCTTCCTAAATCGATGCGCGCCAAGCGTGTAGATCCCCCGCCTACTCACAGCGCATTCCTCGTGCGTATGCGGATGGATAAACGTTTCGTGTTCGAACAAAAATCCCGCCGCATAGCAGCGCTCGTCAACGCGCCACGTGATGTGCTGAATCTCAACGCGCCGCCCGACAGTGAACAAATGTTTTGCGCTAAGGTAGCCCCAGCTATTCTCCAGCGTGATTTCTGGTGGGTCGACAAGTTCCGCGACATCTCCAGGCTGCAGTGGACACAGGTCGATCAGCGCCTTGGCAACGTCACGCATATGGGTGAACTCGTACGGCAATCCGGCTGACTGTCCGGTGAGCTTGTGCAGAACGATCCAAAGATCGCCGAGTTTCTCCAGAGCGTTGTCGAAGATGTACCTATCGTCATTCATCCGAACGCCTCCGGTAACTCGAAGATGTAGTGACCGCCACGCCGAGATTGAACCCAGCACACCATCCAAAGCAGGCGGTTATCTTGCAGCGCGCCGAGCAGGTCTTCGTTGCCAGACCAGCCGCCGGTGGAGATTTCGTAGCGCGTCACTGGTTTTCCCATGACGTCGTCAACGGCGTCTTCCTCGTGCCAGTATTCCGGATACGACCAGCGCTCGCGCACGAACGCCAGTAGCGCCGCGAAGTCCGCGCGGGCCTTGAGCGGCCATTCGCGGATGGTTTGAAGTTCGCTGTCATCGGGGTAGCCGTCAACGTCCATGACTCATCTCCTCATCCGCGTGGCAAGGATGCGCGGAGCCGCCCTCGCGTTCGACTATTGCACGTGCCATTTCTTGCGTGGTCGCCTGCCTAAATCGACGCGCGCCAGACTCGCGATCGTAGACTGGCAAGAACCCAACTCCCAGGCACTCGGCGGCGCCAAGCGCATACTCCTTGTCTGTATAGGCTTTGTGAACATCGACGATCATAAGCCGGCGGCCGCCTCTCCGAATGATCCCGTCGCGCTCCTCGGCTGCGCGCTCAAGGTTGGTGCACGAGTAGAAGTAACGGGTGCCGTCGGGCTGGTCCGGGCCCAGAAGGCCAACGATGATGTCTTGTTTATCAGCACACGCATTTGCCGATGGAGCGACCGGGTCAGCGCCCGAGCGCGCTTGATCGCGTTCCTGCTCGAGCGCCGCGATCCGCGCCTTCGCCTCCGCGTTGAACAGCTTGAGCGTCGCCTTCAGTTCGGCGTTGGTGGGTTCCTTGGTCGGACCTAGGATGTCGTCGGTCATGACGCGCGCGCCTCCCGTTCTTGTGTGGGCTCGAACATCACCACCGCCACGCACAGCAGCGCCGCCGCTGCCGCATACGCGAAGTCGATCGGACTGAGCCCGCGCATGAGCCAGTCGCGATTCGTCCGGCACACGACCAGCACCACGCACGCGGCAAGCGCTGTCTTGCGCTGCACCGCGCAGTGCACGTCGAGCAGCGTGTAGCCCGGCGATGGCAACGCGATCGCGAGCAGCAGCGAGTACGTCGCAAACCGGCCCCAGTCGTGCGCGATCACGTAGAGCGGCAGCGAGCACACCATCAGATACGTGAACCGCCGTGGCAGGGTGACGTCGCGGCAGAGCCCGGTCAGTGCGACGACCGCGGCAATGATCGGCAGCCCGATGCGCGGCACGAACGAAGCGGTCTTGGCGATGCCGCGGATCGACCCGAAGCGCGCGACGACTTCCTCGTGCCAGAGCGTGCCGAGACTTGGCAGCGGGTTCTCGGTGACCGTGAATAGGCTGCCGTCCATGAGCCGCAGCGATGTGCCGTGGCCGAGAGTGTGCTGGACCAGCAGGTGGCTCAGGCCGATCGGTGCCGCGGCGGCCAGAGTGACGAGCGCTACCACCTTACCCGCGCTCACGCCGCGCAGCTGGTTGCAGGCGGTTGCGTACAGGAACGGGACCACGAGGAAGGCCGACGCCTCGTGCACGAGCACAGCGACAGCGCCGACGGCGATCGCGACCGGGGCCCGCCAGCGCGCGCCGAGCTTCGGGGCTGCGATGCCGTAGCCGAGAGCCAGCAGCAGCGCGACCTGAAGCGGGTCGCCAATCAGCTGCAGCGGGACCACAGCCGCCGCGCCCGAGAAGACCAGCGCGATGGCGGCGACTGACTCGAAAGCCGTCTGCTGTCGCCACGTGGCGCGTACGCCGTAGGGCGTGTGGAGTCGCGCGTACGGCACCGCGACCAGCCCCAGCACGCCGCCAGTGACCGCGATCCCGACGGCGCTCAGGGTCAGCCAGCTCACCTCGGCGCCGACCGTCCAGCGCACGAGCTGGCCGAGCAGCGCGCGCCGGCTCGCGCCATCCGAGTAGCCCAGCATCCAGAACCGCGCCCAGTAGGTTTCGACTGCGCCGCTCGAACTCCAGCGGTGCGACTTGGCGAGGTTCAGCGCGAGCAGGATCGCGGCGCCCACGAAGGGTATGGCGCGGGTCATGATGCGACCTCGCTGCCGAGCTTCGATGTGGTCGACGACACCTCGGCTGGCTCGTGCAGCAGCGCTTCAACGAGTGCGCGCCACCGTCGCTCGAAGTTCGCATCGCTTGCGGAGAGAACGTCACCGGCTAAGCCAGCGAGACGCTTCGCGAGACCAAGCACCGGGATGGCAATTGCGACTGCCTGCGAGCGTTCGACCGCGACACCGGCGGCAATCTGGGCCAGTATCGCATGCAACATGTCCGGAACCTGTCCGGGCAGCCCCAAGCGTCTGAATTCACTAACAGGGCTTCTAACTCCGGAGCCAAAGGTCAGTGGTTCGAATCCACTATCGCGTGCCGCTTTAGTTTCGGTAGCTTGCGCGGCAAAGCTCGATTCGTTCTCCGCTGTCCGGACATGATGTGAACCTGTCCGCGCGGGCATCTTGGTTGCCGCTGCCGCTTCGAGAACGCTGGCCTTGAGTGCCTGCGGTTGCGGTGGCAGGAACGTGGCTTTCGCTGCTTCCTGCATCGCACTGCGCGCCATGTGCACGTAGCGCTGCGTAGTCTCGATATCGAGATGCCCGAGCTGCTCTTGGATCTCGGACAGGTGCCAGCGTCGGCCCCACGTTCCCATCGCCAGATGCGAACCGCACGTGTGCCGCAAGTCGTGGAAACGCACACGACGTCGTATGCCTGCGCAGTTTTTCCAACCGAGCCAGCACACGCCGTTCTTCTTGTCGATGTCGCGGCCCCAGCCAAAGTCATAACCGCGAGTGTGCTTCTTGCCGTCGCGCAAGCTCGGCCAAACCAAACCGCTCTTTGGGCATCCGCTCAACCTCCACCAATGCAGCATGTACGGCAGACATGCCGGCAGTATCGCCGACGTGCGCGGCTCGCCGTTCTTGAGCGCCGTATCCCAACTGTCGTAGAACTCGACGTGTGGGTGTTCGTCCAAGAGGTGCATGTTTTCCCAACGCGCAACCGCGACCTCGCCTTCACGTGGTCCGGTGTAGATCGTGAACGCGAACGCGCTGCGTTGCTTCTCGGGGAGATCTGGCATTGCGAGCAGAGAGTCAATCTCATGCTGCGGCAAGTAGTCCCAACCCTTCTGCCGCTTCTGCCGCTTTGGTAGCTTCACGCCTAGCGCTGGGTTCACCGATATCAACCCATCGCCCACCGCATCTGCAAGTACGCGCTTGACCAGGAACAATGCGTGCTTCGCAGTCTGCCACTCGATCGCCTTGCCCGTGCGGTCTGAAATCTGGTTTGGAAGTACGGCCGCCCAGTCGCGTACGTCGCCGAACACAACGCCTTCACACGTGCCGCTCGCAAAGGGCGCTTTGCTGACCGTTGTCTTCCATGTGGAGCGCCAGCCCCTTTTGGTGTTCTTTCGATCCGGCCACGCTTCGATCCGGTCGCGACCGTACTCCATCAGCTTTCTTCCGCCGCGGGGCGTCAGTCCAGTCGAGGCGCTTTGTTGCAGCGCGTTCAGCGCACCGTGCGCCTCATGCTCGGTTGCCCACGTCCCGCCTGGAATGCTTCCGCCCCGGCGGTCAGGGAAGCGCGCTTTGAAGCGCCACGTTTTCGACGCGTCATCCCAGATTGGTGTGATTGAACCTGTGCCGCGCGGCCGGGGTTGAATGTTTGGCTTCTTCATTGCCATCCGTATTGCCTCAGGATCTTTCGAGCCCATGCACGCTGCATCTCGCTGGGTTCAGGGCCAGGGCTCGTGCTAGGGGGCGAATATGCCACCGGTCCGCGGCGTTTGCGCGGTCCTTTGGACGCCCGCTGCGCCTTGAGAGCCCGCCGGAGCTCAAGCACCTGCTCGGAAGTTTGCTGCTGCAGTTCCAGCAGCTTGGCTAGGATCTCGGAATTGATGACCCCGCTGTCGTCTGCTGGTGGCTTGCTCACCTGCGATGCTCCCCGCGCTTGAATGCTTCCTGCAGCCGGGATAGCAACCGCTCGCCGGCATCATCACCAGTTCGCAGCGCGTCGCATTCCCACCGGCGGATGAAGCGCACGACCTTTTCAAACTCTTGCTCTTCACCTTGGTCGTAGCTTCTTGACCGCGTTCGCACCGCAGCACAGAGCGAGTCGTCGATGTCTGCCCGCAACTCCCGCAGCACCTTGGCGTGGTCGGTCATACTTCCTCCACGCAACCATCCGCCAGCCACATCGACCAGTAGCTCGCCATTGCGAGCCAGCGCGCGGCCGAATCATTGAGCCCGCATTCGATCAACTGAAACGCTTCACGCCAGCAGCTCGCGCGGACCACGGCGATGCACGTGACGCAGCAGCAATACGACCTGTGACCGTTGAGCGTGGCGTAGTCGATCATGCTCCCTCACCAATCCTCGCCGCCCGCTCTTCCCACGAGACGCGCGCCGATTCTGTCTGCCAGTAGATCGCTTCGACGCGCGCGTCGTTCGGCCCGCCTGCTAGAAACCAATCACGGTATCTTCTCGAGAACTCGTAAAACTGCCCCGTCTTGATCTGCGCGTCCAGATGCCAGTTGAGAGAGATCATTGCGTTGCCTCCAACCTCTTGCTGATCTCACAAAACTCATGCTGCAACGCCAGCCACTTCGCGCGTTGGTCAGAGGTCGACGTATCCATCCGGCAGCACTCGCGGGCGATCACGCCCATGCGCTCTACCAGCTGCCGATGTTCCTCTGTCTCGCGCGCTTCCTTCACGCGCTGCTTGATGCCGTCCAGTTCGCGCGCGGCGAAGTAGGGCGCGAGCTCGGACCATGCGACCTGATCATTCATTTGCTATCGCCTCCAATCGCGCGACGACATCAGCGAACGTTCGGCCTGGATAGTCGTTGAAGCCAGGCATGCTGCGACCCATCCGGTTCTGCAGGCCGTAGAACGTCTCATTGTGCACGCCGACCATTTGACACGCGCCGCTGATGCACCACTTCACCGCGTCCGGGTCCGTCGACCCCGTGATCACCCCGTCCGCCGTCTTTGCTCGCGCACCCTGACACCACCTCGAAGCATCGTTGCCGTAGAACTTGAGAATCGCGCGCGCTGCCTCTTGAACGTTCATGGCGTCACCGACCTTTCAATCACAGCAACGGCATCCTCGATGCTCTCCACCGACCCGAACTTCGACCACTTGCGCTTCTCGCGCCAAACGATCAGTGCGTTGCCGACGTGGTCGACGTACAGGTAGCCAGCGTCGCTGCTGGCCTGGCACTTGTTGTGGATGGTCCATCTCATGGCGCCGCCTGTCGTGCGCGTTCAAGAACTTCGCTCAACTCACGGACGCACAGCCTAAAGTGTACGGCGTGCGTTGGCGTTGGCTCGCCGTACTCCGATAGTTCTCCGCGCCAACGCTCCAGAAGCGCCTCAACCATCTGCAGCGACCGCCTATTCGCGCGCCTGTTCCACCGAATAATCGCAGCCATCTGATAAGCGGACCGTCCGCGTTCGTCGGCGACTTCTCCGTCTAATACTTCTGGCTGCGCTTGGCAGTGATTGTTATTGCACCTCACGTAACCCCACGCGTTGCCTTGCGTGTCGTCTGTCGGGCCGACGAGTGGACACTCACCGCAGAACGGGCAGGGCAGTGGCGCTGGTTGCGTCATTCCGCCACCTGTCGAATGCGGTCGATCACGTCGTCCAAGTCCTGCGCGATCTTCACCAGCTCCTCGTCGACATACGTCACCATGCCGAGGCCGTAGTGATGGACCGTCTTGTATGCGCCCATCTCCGAGTGCACTTCCAGAACCTGAGTGCCGACCGTCACGGCATCGAGCGGTTGGTGGTGCGAACCCCGATCGATGTACTCGCCGCGCTCCCAAGCAGCGCAGTCCGCCGCGTGCAGTGCGCGCTCGTCATCGGTGGAACACTCCACGTCCGGGCAGAACTCGCGCGGGTCTCCGCCGTTGTAGCTGCCGTAGTACGAGAAGTCCGCTTCGTTCCGAACGCGGTCCGCAATCTCGCGGAGCATGTCGATCTCTTCGTCGGCGATCATACCGCCACCGCCTCGCCAGCCTGTCCGCACGCTTTGAGCTGCTCACAGAAGCCCGGCCACAGGGCCTTGTGCAGCGCGGCAAACTCGCGGCCTCGGCTATCCGGCATCGACGCCCCGTATTCCCACGCATCGGTGAAATCCGGATACGCCTCGCTCTGCCACTGGTGGAAGTCCTGCACGCATTCGAAGTTACTTGCGTCCCAGAGCTCGCGCGCTCGGTCTGCGCTGATGTCGCGCTCGCGACGCATTTGCAGAAGCTGGTCACGCACTGACCGCGAAGTTGCGTCAGGGTCGAACTCGGTGCCAGGAGCTAGCTTGCTCGTCAAATACCCGACGTCGGCGCCGCGCAGGAACTCGTAAAAGTCGCGGCCCGGATGGCTCCATGCGTACGCGTATCCAGAGCCGAAAGAACTCTCGATCGCGAGCATGAAGTATCCGCCGCGATCCGGATTGGTCGGGATGCGCTGCAGAACAACGAAGGTTGCGTACTCGTAGCCGGCGCGCACGACGAAGTGCTCCAGCCGATCTATTGCTGCGCTCATGACTTCACCACCTCGCGCACGCCCTTGGCCTCGTGGCGAAGCGTGTCAAGCCATGTATGGAAGTCGACGTACCCGGTGTCATCGTTGTGCTCTGGCCCATTGCAGAGCTCAAGCAACGCTTCGATAGCTGGCCACGCCTCGCAGAGCTTGGCGGCGGTCTCGATGTATGACTGAGTCAACAGGTGCATGCGAAAGGTTGCGTTCACGTTTCGCAGCACGCTGGCTACCTTCACGTAGTCGATCGGCGCGCTCATGGCTTGAGCTCGATTCTGACCCCGAACATCGGAACCGGCAGCACGTAGAGCGTGCGCGCTTTGCGGTCCCAGTACGCGCCTACCCATAAATCATACCATCGGAAAAACACCGAAACGCTCACGGCTCCCCCTTGAGTGCGTCGCGGAATGCCATGATTGCATCCACCATCTCACTAGGGTAGCTGTCTAGGATCGGGGTCGGAACAGCACGCGCCGCCTTGACCAAGGCCGTGTGCTCAGCCTCTAGCTGAGCGTAGTGGCCTGCGCAGATCTCGCCGCCCATTCGATGGCTGGCCAACCCAACCTCCAGAGTTGCGATCTTGGCTTTGGCGACGGTCGACTCAACACGCAGCCGCTCGTTCTCGGCCTCAAGCTCAACGCGGTCCTTGGCAGCGTTGTCACAACAAACAAGCAGCCGCTCGTTCTCGGCCTTGAGTTCGCGCAACGTTACGCGGTATTCGCGCTGATCCTCGACGTCGGTCAGGCGGTCGACGTAGATGATGTGCCGCAGCCGCTCGTTATCGGCCTCGGCTTCGGCGAGCTTGGCGTCGCGCAGTGCGACCTGCTTGTTTGCAATCTCGAGTTGTGCGGCGAACGCTTCACCAACCTGCTCGCGACTCTCGGCGATGCCCTGGCCACGCCAGAAGTTCGCGTAGCTGTTCTGCTGCTCTGGCGACAGAATCTGCTCACGGGCCAGGGCGCGCTCGCGGATGAGCAACTCAACCCACGCTTCTTTCGTCGTGTACCCGAAAATGCCAAGAGCATCGAACAACGCTTTCGCGCAGTGCTTCCGCTCATCTTCCTCGAAGCTCATGGCGCACCTCCGGGGCTCGCCACTTGCCACGCTGATCGTTCCAGCCACTGCGGCTGTAAAGCGAGCCGCAGCGCTCGCACCAGCGCATGTCACAGTTTCCTTCGCCGCCGCCCCCTGAGAAGATGTCGTGCCAGGCGCTGCGTGGGTGCATGCACTCGTCAGGAGGTTTTGGCTTTGAATGGCGGCTCACGGCTCGCCTCCGAGTATGTTGCGCAGCTCGGACACGAGCACTGACCAGCGTTCATCGCCGTCTTTGTTCGCACACAGCGCCTCGACGGCGGCCATTTGCCGCGCTCCGTGCGCCAGCACACGCAACGTGTCAGCATGTGCGCTCTCCTCGGCGGCGAGCTTGGCCCGTGCTTCGCTGAGCTCGCCCCACGCCTTCGCGCCATGTTCGATGGCATGGTCAAGCGATGCCTTCAAAAGCGTGGATGCGTGCTCACGGGCCAGGGCGCGCTCGCGGATGAGCGTGTCGATCGGATTCCCGGCGTTGAGCATTGCATCGTGCAGCATTTCGTTCGCCACGCGTTCGCAGTGCTCCCGCTCGTCTTCCTCGAGGCTCATGGCGTACCCCTGACGATCGCCGCAAGCAGATCGCGGTTGAAGTCCTGCGATAGCAAACGCACCAAAGCAGCGATGACGTCGGGCTCGAGATAGAGCGTATTGGTGGTGACGATGCCGTTGCTGGTCGTCAGCTCGACGCCGTAGCCGTCAAACTCGTAGTAAGCGCCGTCGCCGAGGTATTGCTTTGTGTTGATCATGGACCGTCCTTGAGAGCGTCGTGTAGGCGATTGAGTACCAGGCACTGCCTATCCACCATCAGCACGGCGATAACGTCCAGCGCCGCCTCCTCCAAGCGCTCGTGCTTGGCCTGCAAACTCTGTCGTTCTGCGATCAGCGTGACCACTTGTTCGGCGAGGTGAGCGGTATCCGCGCGTAGCATCTCCCGCGCCCGCTGAATCACATCAGCGATTTCAGCCACACCGTGATGCTGCTCGATCTTCGTGATCTCGATGGCGGTCGAGATGCAGCGTTGGCGTTCGGTGTCGTCCTGGTCCGTAGTCATAGCCCGCTCCAATCTCCCGCAATCTGCCTTTTGAAACGCGCCCAACATTCGCCGTCGTGGACGTTGTCGCCCGCCTCAGCCGCCTCATCATCAACCGGCTTGCCGCAAACGGCGCACGCCGTGATGGCCTTGCACCGCGTGCGTGTCGGGTCGTTGCGTGGAAGTATCTCGGCCACGTGGACTTTGCGGCGGACGAGCGCGGTCATGGCTTGCGCTCCAGGTATTCACGCGCCTCATTCGCGCCGTGCCCGAACCACGCCTTTGCAATCTCGATCAGGTTCGTTTCTTCCCAATGCCAGCCGCACGCGCAGCACACGAGCATGCTCGGCGAGATGCCACCGTCCCACGGCTTGCCCGGACCTTTGCACTTCGGGCATTCGGGTGCGATGTGCCAGGGTTTCTTGGCGTCCGTCATGGCTGCGCCAGCGCTTCTTTGCCCGCCTCGGTCACGCGAAACACGGGCATGCCTCCAGACAGATCAGAACTTACCGACATCTCCATGAGCCCGCGCTCGACAAGACCGCGGATGACGACGCCGTCTGTAGACTCGGGATCGGTTACGAAATGGTTGCGATAGAACCGGCCGGTCGGATGGTTCCATGCGGTCGCGTGCTCCATGATTTCGCGCTCTTTGCTCGTCATTCGCCAAGCCCTTCCTTTCGCGCGAACCAGCCCTTCACAATGAGCTTGCCGGCATGCCCCGTCTCGTAAACCTCCGAGTCATCAGTGATGACGCTCTGCGGAATCCACGTGTCCTCGCCGCCGATGCAGCAGAGCAACGCTTTCCCGGTTGCGCGCGTGGCCGTGACGTCGTCGATCGTGACGTCGCTGTTGTCGTCTTCGTCTCGAACGGTTCTCATGGCTCTGTCACCTCTGCCAGCACGCGCTTGAAGTCTTCGACCGCCTTGTAGATCGGATGATGTCCACCCCAGCGTGGATCGGCGCCGTCGGACTCTCCGTAGCCGTCGATGATTAGTTGACCGGCCGCTATAACAGAGGCGAGACGTCGTTTTGTCTCAGCCGCTGTGGCATCGGCGGAGTCCACGTTCTTGCTGTGCTGTTCGATCGCTGCGCGCGCTTGCTCCACACCAGCCGAACGGCCGTCTTCGAACGCTTCTCGTCGATGTTTCATCACGAGTTCTTGCAGCACACGCAGGCCACTGCACAGCATTGCATCGAAGCCTTGATGGGTGCTCACCGTCTGGGCGATGTCCTCTCGGACATGCCCTGCCGTGGCGCTGAAGGCGCGCAGTTCGGCCAAAGGGTCTACGGTCATGATAAAATCTCCGCTCCACATCGCAGGCACTTACCACCCTTACGCGCCACCGTTCCGCACTTGCACGGCGCCGATGCGGCGCGCTTGAGCTGCGTCACGAGCGCCGACGTTTCCGCGATGACCTTCTCAGCACAGCGGATGGCGTCGAGTTTGGCGGTTGCGAGGTCTGGCGCGAAGCCATCTGCAAATGAATAGTCGGTGTCGCCTACGCTCCAACGCGCCCCCTTGGCGCCGCCCCACACCGCGAGCCGCAGCACGCCGCAATCGGCGATCCATGTTCCGTTGTAGTTCTGCTGCCAGCCTTTGAATTCGGTGGTCATGCGCCGCTGCTACCCCATCCGCGTCCGCCGCGTTCGCTGTCGCTGAGCCCATACACCTCCTCAAGCTCCGCAAACGCCACCGGCGCTATCACGAGCTGAGCGATCTTGCTGCCGCTTGTTACGCAGTAGGTGTCGTCATAGCCGCCGTTGGCTCGCGCCTGCATCGTCAGCACAACGCCGATCGACCCGCGGTATCCGTTGTCGACGGTGCCGAGCCACGCAACGATTCCGATCTTCGTCAAGCTCGACCGCGAGCGAACCTGCGCTTCGTATCCTGGCGGCAGCTCGATCGCGATGCCGGTGTCGAAGAACTGCGGCACCCCGGGTACGATGGTCACTGACTCGAGCGCGCACAAGTCCATGCCGCTGTCGCCTGGATGCGCGTACGTCGGAACGATTGCGTCCGGCCGTGTCTTTCTGAATCGTACTCGAATCGTCATTGGCTAACCCTCCCATCAAGGACATCGCGCACGGTATCCACACGCGTCTCCAGCAGCTTCACACGTGCCCATGCGCGCGCGGCGTCTGCACGCGCTTCAGCGAGTTTCTCGCGCAAATCCGCGTAGATTCCACCGCGCTTTTGGACAATGGTCGTGGTGCTGATGTCGAAGCCGTCCGCGCTCTGACGTTCAACGACCTCGCACTCACTCGGCAGCAGCCCAGTCTCTGCGATCCACGCTTCGAGATAGCGCTCGCGGTTCGCCATGATCTTGGCGTGCAGCTCGGCCGCCGTAGCTTGGAACTGATCGCCGATCGTTGGCAGCTGGTACTCGCATCGAGCCTCGCCGGTGTCGTGGACGCCGAAACTCGCCAGAAGTTTCTTGCTGTCGATCACGATTGCACCACCCGCAGCAATTCGACGCGCGAGTCATCGAACTCCGAGAAGTATCCGACCCATGGCATCGAAACGATTGTGTCCGCCTTTGCGTTCTCGATCGCGGCGTGTGCCTCGGCGTCGGTCGCAAACGCGCCCACAACATGCAGATAGCCATGTGTGCAGCTGAACGTCCCCCCGTCCGTATAGAATACGGCGGCAATGAACAGCTCAGGTTTTGTGGCGATTTCGTCGGGCACTTCGAACTCCTCGTAGTCGTAGTGAGCGACCGGCCGCTCGCGGGCGATGTGCTTCAAGGTCGTGGTGAGGTATCTATCCTCGCAGGACGGATATGATGCAGTCTCTTCACCAGCGCGGACTTCGCCGCCACGCTCGGTCTGGCTGTATTTGACGTAGAGCGTTTTCACATGGACTCCGTTTCCGCGACGGTCTCCGGCTCCATCACCACGATCACGTGCCAAGTCGCGAGCACAGCGAACCAGAGTGCGCGGGCCGCGAGGTTTGCGAGACGCGCTTTCACGACTGCGCCTCGTCTTGCAGCGGAGGTTGACACGCGAGCCAGGAGTGGAAACGCTCCCACTCGTTCGCCTCTTGTGTCTGCATCCAGTGCAGCAGTTTCCCGAGCGTTCCCGGCCCGCGCTCCGCATTCGCCATCTGATGCGCCAGCTTGTAGAACAGTTGGCCAGCGGCTACGGCGTCCGCTTCAGCGCTGTGCGCGTTGGTCAACTCGATGCCATGGCGTTCGCAGGACGCGGTGAGTTTGTGCCTGCCTTTGCCGCGCTCGAAGCGGTCGACAACGCGCACCAACGAGAGCACGTCAAGCCACGGCCACGTGTAGTCAGGGAGCGCCCACGGCGGAATGAACTGCCGATCAAAGGGCGCGTTGAATGCCGCGGGCTGCGCGTTCTCGAGAAGCGCGCGCACGTCTTCGCCTTCGAAGAAGGTAGTCAGCGTCGGCGCGTCCGCAACCATCTCGTCCGTGATGCCGTGAATAGCTGTCGCTTCTGCCGGAATCGGTGCGCCGTCAATCAGCGAGCCAACCGACGCCACGCATACGCCTTTCTCGAAGCGAGCTAGGCCGGCTTGCACAACGCGATCGATGCCGGGGCGTAGGCCGGTCGTCTCGAAATCAATCGTTGTAACGACGCACTCCGACCAGGGCTTGTTGAACAACTTCAGCATTGGGATGTTCATCAGAATAGATCCAGCTCGGCCGCACCGCGTTCGGGCGCAGGCGTATGCACAGGCTCGGGCTCTACCTCCGGCGCAAACAGCGGGATGGCGACTGACCACCACTCGGCAGCTTCGACGATATCGTCATGCTCGAACGCCTTGGCTAAGAACTTCGCCGCCAGCTCTTCACTGCCAGCCGTCGCAACGTACTCGTGCCACGTGTTGATGATTTGCCCGAGCCGCGCGTGCTTCGCCAGGCACTCGTGCCAGTCTTCCCACAAACCCTTGAGCGCCTCGCGTTGCTTCTTGCAAGCCTCGGCGTACTCTGCATCGGCCTTCTCGTTGGCTGCCTTCGCCGAGTTGGCTCTCTCAATCAGCGCCCGTGCTTCAGCGAACCTCTCGGCGGAGTACACGCGCTTGATGCGAACCTCGGCGTCCTTCGCGAACGGACGGGCTACATCCACGTGTTTGCCACCGACCCATTCGGCAGAGATGCGCACGCAGCTGTTGATGACATCGCCGCATGCGGCTGCGTCGTCCGAGCCAATGTCAATGGAGTGGTACGAGTCCGACATCGGCACGTGCAGCTCGAGGTCTGGCTCCGGCATCGGTGGCACTGTGGCCAACACCAACGGTTTGACCTTCAACACGCCGGCCGTCATCAGTTCGAAGTCGCAGTATTTCTCAACCTCCGCTTCGGTCAGCTGCGCGCGCTCTTTTTCTTCGAGGTCCCAGTATGGCGTTGCCATGTCAGTCTCCCCTCATGAGTGTTCCGATGGTGGACGCCAAGCTGATTGCGATCGCGTGTGCTTCGCGCGCGCATTCATACTTGGCGCGTTCAGGAGTCGCGGCGTTGCCATGAAGCAGCGGCTCTTCGTCGTCGTGCCCGAAGACGGACCAGCTAGATCCCGGACCTTCAAATGCTTTGTCGTGAGTGATGAGCATCAGTGCGTCGCAATCGCAGACCCATCCAGAGTCGTCACCGTCTTCTGAGCGGGACCATGTCACCGTCGTCACGACCGCACCTCTCCCGTCGTCTTGTCGTAGTCGAGCGCTGACTGCCCTTGCGCTTCCTCGGCAAGCGTCCGCTCGTACTCGTCCTGCACGTCCGAAAGGTGTTTCTGCAGCGCGGCGTGCGTCGCCTTCTGCTTGGGGTCTGCTAGCAGCGCATTGATCTTCCCAATGTATTCAGCAACGACCGCTGCAGACGCTTCGGCGACCGGCTTGCCACCCCACTTTGGATAGTCCTTCTCGAACAGTAACGCGCCGTTGCCGGGCGTCACGTTCGTTGCGGTCGTATCGACGATCTGCTGTTTGCCGGCTGCCTTCGCCGCGAGCTTGGCCTTCACTGCGTCGACTGCTTTCTGCGCTGCTTGTCCCTCAGCGCTGGGCTTGTCGTCATCGCTCGGCTTCTTGGAAGCCATGAGCGCGGCCCATGTGGTTTCACCCTGTTGGATGGCGGAGAACACCGCTCGAAGGTCGATCAGTTCGGCAGGCACCAGCTGCGCAGTGTCGTGGCCGACATATTCAGCGAGCTGTGACGGCATGATGTTCAGCTTGGCGAACGCGTCCAGGATGGCCTTGCGCGCCGCGTCCGGGTCCTTCGCGTCTCGGTCTTGCTGCACCTTGACCACGAGGTCCATGCACTCCTCGAGGATGTCTCCCGGCAGGATGCGCAGCGCCGCGGTTCGTAGCGCCTTCGAGATGGCCGAGTTCTGTTTGTTGAGCAGATCGTCCTCGGTCGCGCGCACCAGGTACACCGGTTTGCCGTACGAGTTCAGGCGCGACCCGAGAACCTGCTGGCCCTCCTTCACACTCGATCGCTCGACCGTCTTCTGCACTACCACGTCGGTGGAATAGGAGAGATTCGATTCGCAGTCCGTGATTGCCACTCTGACGATGCGCTTCTCTTCATCGTCCCAGATGACCATGGTTTCAGGCGCAACGTTGCCCATGCAGCGCAACGCTGCCTCCGCGAACCGGATGGATGGGCCCTCGATTTTGTCGCGACCGACTGGCTTTGACCATCGCGCGACATCGGCGAACCGCGGGCGCTGACACTCCTTGAGTAGCTTCGTCCGCACGTTGTCCCAATCGCGTGGGTTGCGTGCGGCGATCACGTAACGCGCCTCTATCTGCGCGCGAGCCTGTGCAGCTACTGCGCTCGACGCAGTCTCGTTTGCCCGAGTCATCTGCGAAGTGCCGAAGCCCTCGCTGGTGGATTGGATTGCGGCGCCAGTGGCGTCCGTGCGTTGAATCTCGTTTCCGTTTCCCATGGTCAGTCCCCTTTGTGCGTGAATCGCAGTGTTCTGTGCCCTAGCTTCGCGACCGTGTGCTTTGCAATCACAGCCGTGGATGCGCCAAGCTCACGCGCGACCGCCTCCCAGTCCGTGCGGCTGCCGTCCTTGCACTTCTTCCAAGTTGCTCGCCATGCATTGCCCTGCACGCCGTCGTGCTCGGCGATGAGTTCGCGCAGCTGGTTCGCGTACAACTCTTCCATGTGCTCGAAGTGGCCAAGCTGTTCCTTGGTCTCCGCCAATTTCAGCGCGATGGCGTCCGCGTGCTCGTCCGCAGTCAACATTGCACCGTTGCCAGCGGGGTAGAGCTGAGACAGGAATCGTCGGCTGCTCTCCGAGCCATCGATTGCAGGCTGAACCCTGGCCAGCACGTGGTCGTGCCAGAACACCCGAGCCGCGTCCGCCAGCGACACGCACAGGTCAACATCCATCGCAATGGTATAGACGCGCAGTCGACTCCCAATGAGCGCTGCGACGTCACACAGCGGGATGCCAGTGACCAGCATTTGCCACTGCACCTGGCACAGGTACGCATCGGGAATCTCGTCCGTGCCTTCGTCGCCCCAGCCGTCGAGTCGCCAGCCCGCAGCCGTTTTGCACTCCACGATTTTGACTGGCGTGCCGTTCTCGAGGACTAGCCGATCGGGCGTTGCGAGCATCCAATCGCTATCGCTGTGAAAGCACGTGTCCGAAAGCGAGAGCTCGATGCCGGAGAATTTTTCCGAATAGAGCTCAGCGACTAGCGGCTCGAGCGCGTTGCCCATTCGCATGGGGATGTTGGCCACGTTCTCCGCTTGACCGGTCTTGTCCAGCCAGACGTCGAGCGGTGACTTCCAGGGGTCGAGTCCGACCAACGCAGCGGCGTCGGACGACCCGATGCCTTGCTTGCGCTGGACTAACTGTAGTGCGGTGAGAGCCATCTTCTAATCCTCGTCCGTGTTGCGCGCAGGCGTCAGCGCCTCGCCGATCGCGGCCATCAACTTCGGGTTAGGTTTCTTGTTCGGCCCGCGCGTCCGCTTTGGCTTGATGCTGGCGAGCTCGGCACGCAGAGCCGCGGCTCGTTCTGTTAGGACGTGCTCTATGTTCTCCTGCAAGTTCTTGAGCTCGGGGGTTAGGTGACCCCGAAGCTGCTCGAGACTCGGCAGGCTGTCGCGTACCGCTGTGTTTGAATTCGCCATCACTCTCCTGCTCTCTTGCCGCTCGGGTCCTTCTGCGGCCCGCCCGGAATGGTTGCGCTGGGCCGGCTGTCTTTCGACACTTGCGCGGGGTTCTCCTCGAGCACTTCGATGCGCTGCTCGTCGAAGTAGTGCGCGTCGATCACCTTGCCGTCCTTGAGCTCAGTCGGCTCCACAATAATGCGTGAGCAGCCGTAGAGATATTCGGTTCGACCGACTGCGATGCCGGTTAGCCCTGTGTAGATGTCGCGAACTTTGCTGCCGAGTTTGATCACTTTGGTGGCCTTTGATTTGAATGGGAACATGGGAGCATTTAGAACTTTGGGTAGCGGCAGCCGAGGAGTCCGCGCAATTGGGGGATAATCGCGCTGGAGAACTGGGACTCACTCGGCCGCCACAACGGAGAACCCCCGATGTAGCTCTATGGTTTCGTTGGCCAGCAAACGCCGCATCGACTACGGGTTCCGATTCGCGAACGCTTCTCTCCCGCGAGGATGAAGCTAAGGCACGCGGCGCAAATGGCGGCTTCGTTCGGTGCGTCGATGGTCAGCACTTGCGTCGGCTTCAACCGCGCGCGCATGCGCTGAATAGACAGGCGCATCCGGTCTACGTTGATTGATGGATTCATGGCGCCCTCCGAATGACGCGAGCCAACTTGCCCTTTGCGCCTGTGACTACGCCCTCGGCGCGTACCCACGTCCTGAGCGATAGCCGCCCGCCGTTTTTCTTGTACTGCCGGTGTTGTCGTCGAACCTGTCGCATCGTCATGGTCATCCCCTTCCGTAGCGTTGCGTAAACGTTCGTGCGCGCTCGCGGTCCTTGCGAACGCTCAAGTAGTCGAGCGCTCGGTGTAAGCGCTCCTTTTGGTCAAGGTCTGCAGCGTCTAGGTAGTGGGCCAGGCCCAGCCGCACAGCGCGGCCTGTGCGGCGCTCCAGCTCCATCCAGTCGCCACACAGCCGGTCAAACGTGCGCTCGGTGTTCATCGGAGCTGGTCCCTTTTCATTCCCACCCCGTTGCCGCCGCTGGCGATGCTCTTCCGGTTGATCCCAAGTCGGATCTGCCGGACCGCGCTATTGGTCACCCCATACCGATCTGCCAACGCCTGGGTTGACGCGGTGGATGCCAGAATCTCCCGAACGCCGCTCGGACTAATCCTCCACTTCGAGGGCACTTCCTTCGCTGACCGGCCCTTGCGAACCCTGTCCATCGCGTTATCGAAATGGGTCCCAAGGAACAGGTGTGCGGGGTTCATGCACGCGCGGTTATCGCAGCGATGGCAGACGCACGGCCGCTGTTTCACCGGCAACTCGCCTCCTTGGATCGGGCCGTTCGCTAGCTCGTAAGCAAGGCGGTGCGCGTAGACACGTCGCTTTGTATTGGGGTGTTGCAACTGCCCATAGCCATCAACAAGGCACCCGGTCCACACATGACACGAGCCAAGCTCCGGGCAGTGTTCGGGCACGGGGCCGTCCTTGTTCACGCGCAGCCAGAGGGGGTGGTTCGCTAAATCTTGCATTCAGCGCTCCATCACCATCACGTGGCCTGTGCCGTTGCAGCACTCGCACTTCATCGGGCAGTAGCAGCCCATGCGAATGCACACGGACAATCGCCCGGAGCCTCCGCACTCCTCGCACTCGACCTCGATAGGCTGCGGTTCAGCGTCGCGCTCGTCGGTGCACTTCCATGCGTCGGTGAACATCAGACGCCCCACCCAGGCCGCAGGTCGTCACACGCCTTGCGAAGCGGCGTGCCGTGCATCACGACGACACCGAGCGCCGTGTGCCCGAGCTCACCGAGCTCGCGCGCAAGAAGCTCGCGCTCCCACCATGAGCTGCCCTTGCCTGCGTCCACTGCGCGGATGCGGCCGATCAGCAGCTGGCACTGATGCGCCCCGGCGCTGTGCTTGGCTGCGTAGCTCGTGCCCCTGTCTTGCCCGTCTGCCATGTTCGCGACCTCCAACACGGTTGACTATGCACATCTTGAATATGCAATGCAAGTGAATAGGCAGAGAAATATTTTCTAAAACACACAGGCACGCACGAGGTGCGCGCAAACCCTTTTATTTCCGAGATTTAGCTAGCTCACCCACATCGGAAAACCCTTACACGCGTGTTACTCAACCGCCTCACACCTTAGGGAGGGCGCATGGAAATGGGTCGTTTGGCGGAGTTTGGCGAGCATATTCACGGTCTGACGCCGTTCGCTGTGGCCGGCCTGTGCGGGCTGCGGCTCTCCCCGAGCCTGACGCCTGCGCCTGTGCATGCGGCCAGTCAGGAGCTGCCGTGGGACCCCACGGCACCAGTGCGGCTGCAGCGCGCCGAGGTGGCGCTCCAGATCGCTCGATGGGCTTTGCCCGCCGCCGACGGCGACGGCGATGAGGTTTGCGAGCTAGCGCATTTCC
>Ga0299912_10000578_pt1 | contig 30969 bp, 29 predicted proteins | sample RVTome_2_FD_207667 | JGI IMG/M metagenome (GOLD analysis project Ga0299912, IMG submission 207667) | Soil microbial communities from uranium-contaminated site in the Upper Colorado River Basin, Wyoming, United States - RVT95D214 (version 2) ... | reverse complement strand
ATGAAGAAGGCGCCCAGCATCACCGACGGCGCGAACAGGTGGAACCACGGCGCGCCGAAGCGGCCGGCGTCGAAGAAATGCAGGAAGCCGGCGGCCAGCCAGATGCCGGCAAGAAACGCCAGCGGCACCTGCCAGCTGATGATGCGCAGCGCCCACAGCACGAGGCCGCCGAGCAGGAAGGCGCCCGCCAGCCACTCGAAGCCGATGCCGCCGTAATGGCCAAAGATCGGCTGCTTCACGATCTCGTCCACCGTGAATTGCTGCAGCAGTCCGGTTCGCAGCGCATCCAGCGGCGTCGCCATGGTCACCGCGTCGAGCGTGGCCTTCGGCACGTCGCCGCCGAAAATCACGCCTGCACTTTGCGCCAGCGTGAGCGGGGTGTCGGTGAGCGAGAGCGGCCCCGCCCACTGTGTCATCTGCACCGGGAACGACACGATCAGCACCGCGTAGCCGACCATCGCCGGGTTGAAGATGTTCTGCCCCAGTCCGCCGTACAGATGCTTGGCCACCACGATCGCGAACAGCGTGCCGGTGACGATCAGCCACCACGGCGCCAGGCTGGGAAGCGACAGCGCCAGCAGCCAGGCGGTGACGATGGCGGAGAGGTCGGTGAGGAAGGGGGTGACCGGATAGCCGCGCGCCTTCAGCATCGCCGCTTCGGCCGCCAGCGCGGTGGCGGTGGCGAGCGACAGCGTGATCAGGATGCCGGGCCCGAACAGCCAGACGTACACCACGATGCCGGGCAGCAGCGCGGCCAGCACCCAGGCCATGACCTGGGTGACGCTGGAACGATCAAGAATGAACGGCGCGGCCATGGGTTTTATCTTTCTTGATGCCTTAGGGTTTTTCTTCGGATTCCAGCGGCTGGCGCGCCAGTGCGCGGATTTTAGCCCGGCGCGCCTCGATTTCTTCGATTTCGCGCTGGGTGTCGGGCGGCAGGTGGTCGACGTTCTTCGGTGCGATTTCGGCTTTTTTCGCCTGCGCGCGCGCCAGCGCAGCGGCGATCAGCGCCTTCTTGGCCTCGGCGTCCGGGGCACCCGAGGCCGTGGGCTCCGCGGCGATCTCGGCGCGCTTGGCCTGCGCCTTCGCGGCAAGCTTCTCGGCCTTTTCCTTTTTCTCGCGTTCCAGCCGGAACAGGCGGAATTCGTGGCGTTCGCGCGCCAGGTCGGCGGCGCGCTTGTCCTTTTCGCGCGCCCAGATTTCGCTCTTGGCGTAGCGATAGAAATCGACCAGCGGGATGTGGCTGGGGCAGACGTAGCTGCAGCAGCCGCACTCGATGCAGTCGAACAGGTGGTATTCCTGCGCACGCCCGAAATCGCCCGCCTTGGCGAAGCGGAACAGTTCCTGCGGCTGCAGTTCGGCCGGGCAGACGTCGGCGCAGCGGGTGCAGCGGATGCACGGCAGCGCTTTGGGCAGCGGCGGGAACAGTTCGTTTGACTGCACCAGGATGCAGTTGGTGGCCTTGACCACCGGCACCTCCATATCCGGCATCGGCATGCCCATCATCGGTCCGCCCATCAAGACGCCGGTGGTGCCGTCGCGGTCGCCCGCCAGGGTGATCAGCATGTGCATCGGGGTGCCGATCAGCACCTCGACATTCTGCGGGCGCAGCACGTGGCCGGTGACCGTGACCAGGCGCGAAATCAACGGCTCGCCGTGGTGCACCGCGCGCGCCAGGGCGTAGGCGGTGCCGACGTTGAACACCTGGATGCCGATGTCGGTGGACAGCTTGCCGGAGGGAACCTGCTTGCCGGTGAGCGTCTCGATCAGCTGCTTGGCACCGCCGCCGGGGTAGATCGCCGGTACTGCGACGACCTCCACTGCAAAGTCCATTTTTTGCGCGGCAGCCTGCATCGCCGTGATGGCCTCGGGCTTGTTGTCCTCGATGCCGACCAGGATTTCCGTGCTGCCCAGCAGGTGCCGCATCACCGCCACGCCCTGCAGGATTTCGTCGGCATGGTGGCGCATCAGCACGTCGTCGCAGGTGATCCACGGCTCGCATTCGCCGCCGTTAACGATCAGCGTGGGGCAAATGTGGGCGCCCGGATCAAGCTTCACCGCGCTGGGAAACACCGCGCCGCCGAGGCCGGCAATACCCATGTCGCGCAACTGCATGCGCAGGTCGGTCGGCGCCATCGCCTGGTAATCGAGCGGGCCGTGGGCAATCCATTCGTCGCGGCCGTCGGTTTCGATCATGATGCACAGGTCGGGCAGGCCGGAGGCGTGCGGCACCTGCTGCAGATCGATGGCGGTGACCATGCCGGAACTCGACGCATGGACGGCTGCGGAAATATAGCCGTCCGCCGTGCCGATCAGCTGGCCTTTCAGCACCCGGTCACCCACATTGACAGCCGGCTTGGCAGGAGTGCCCATGTGCTGGCGCAAAGGGACGACCAGTTTTTTCGGCAGCGGCGCGGCGTGAATCGGCCGGCCGTTCGATTCCGTCTTGTGCTCTGGCGGGTGCACCCCGCCCTTGAATTTGAATAGTTCGCGGCTCATGCGACCTTCTTCAGCATGACGACCGGATGCTTCCATTTCCAGTGCGGCAGGTCTTCAGGGATCGGCACCATCGAAATGCAGTCGACCGGGCACGGCGGCAGGCACAGTTCGCAGCCGGTGCACTCCGCGGCAATGATGGTGTGCATCTGCTTGGCCGCGCCCGCGATGGCATCGACCGGGCAGGCCTGGATGCACAGGGTGCAGCCGATGCAGGTCTGTTCGTCGATGAAGGCGACCGATTTGGGCTTGGGCGTGCCGTGGGATTCGTCGAGCGGCTTGGGTTCGACGCCCAGCAGTTCGGCCAGCTTTTTCACGCCTTCCTCGCCGCCCGGCGGGCACTGGTTGATGTCGGCCTCGCCCTTGGCGATCGCCTCGGCATAGGGCCGGCAGCCGGGGAAGCCGCACTGGCCGCACTGCGTCTGCGGCAGGATGGCGTCGATCTTTTCCGCCAGCGGATTGCCTTCCACCTTGAAGCGGATCGCCGACCAGCCGAGCACCAGCCCGGTCACGACGGCGATGCCGACCATCACCAGAATCGCGGTTAGCATGATCCTGGAAACCTCGGTTGGGCGTGCCCGATGACGTGTTCGGGCGTGTGGATGGCGCGAAGCGACAACGCAGCAGGTCGATGCCTGCAAGGCGGAGCGACAAAGCCAGACGCATGTCCGAACGCGTCAGCGGGTGCGTAGCGGTGCTTGACTGGGCGGGGACAACAAACGAAAGCACAGAAGCTCGTCTTCGTGCGGGCTTTCTTTATCATGATCGAGCGGTCAACCGGGGTTTGCGGGATCACTTGACCAGCCCGGAGAAGCCCATGAAGGCGAGCGACATCAGGCCCGCGGTGACCATCGCGATGCTGGTGCCCTTGAACGGCGCGGGCACGTCACAGGTATCGAGACGCTCGCGGATGCCGGCAAACAGGATCAGCACCAGGGTGAAGCCGATCGCCCCGCCTGCCCCGAAGAACAGCGACTCGACGAAGTTGTGCTGTTCCTGCACGTTGAGCAGCGGAATCCCCAGCACCGCGCAGTTGGTGGTGATGAGCGGCAGATAGATGCCCAGCACCTGGTACAGCACCGGGCTGGTCTTGTGGATGAACATCTCGGTAAATTGAACAATCCCCGCGATCACCACGATGAATGAGAGCGTGCGCAGGTAGAACAGTTCGGTGCCGAGCAGGTACTCGTTGATGAGATAGCTCGCGCCGGAGGCCAGCGTCAGCACGAAGGTCGTCGCCAGCCCCATGCCGATCGCCGCTTCCAGCTTCTTCGACACGCCCATGAATGGGCACAGGCCGAGAATCTTGGCCATCACGATGTTGTTGACGAACACCGTGGAAATGAGGATGAGGAGGTAGGTTTCCAAAGCAGGCGATCCGGGGGAATGGCGCATTATCCGCTGATGTGGCGGTGGGGTTCAACCCTGTCCGCGCAGCGTGTTTAATGGATATCGGGCGACACCGGAGGGGCTGGGGTCGTCATGCCGGGTTAAGCCCGACATCCCGTTGCTCGATAGCCGTCACCCCGGCGAACGCCGGGGTCCAGTTACTTGATTTCACTGGACATACGATCTTTCACGGGCTTTAGCCCGTAGAAAGTCGGAGTCCCCCTGTGGGGTTCCGGCTTTCCCCCTTTAGGGAAGGCCTGAACAAGTCCTTACGTCTGTCATTGCGACCGCGAGCGAAGCGCGGCGGGAAGCAATCCAGTGCTTTGATTGACAGTCACTTTCTGGATTGCCGCGTCGCTGCGCGCCTCGCAATGACGACTTGTTCAGGGCATCCTTAGGGGGACAAGCGCCGGAATGACAAATATGGACTTGTTCAGGGCTTCCTCAAATCTCGATCTGCGTACCCAACTCGACCACCCGGTTGACCGGCAGTTTGAAAAACCGCATGGCCGATTCGGCGTTTTGCGCCATGGCCGCGAAAATGTTTTCGCGCCAGAGTGCCATGCCCGGCATCTTGGTGGGGATCAGGGTTTCGCGCGACAGGAAGAAGCTGGTTTCCATCATCTCGAAATGCAGCCCCAGGGCATCGCACAGTCGGAGCGCCTTGGGAATGTCCGGCTCTTCGCGGAAGCCGAAGCGGATTTCCAGGCGGTAGAAGCCGCTGCCCAGCTCGGTCAGGCGGATGCGTTCCGCATCGGGGATGCTGGGCACTTCTTCGGTGATGGCTCTCAGAATCACCACGCGTTCGTGCAGCACCTTGTTGTGCGACAGGTTGTGTAGCAGGGCGTGGGGGACGCCTTTGCCGGTGGCATGCAGAAAGATGGCGGTGCCCGACACGCGCTGGTGCTCGAAGGCGGTAATGCCCTCGATGAAACTGTCCAGATCGATGACGTCGCTTTGCATACGCAGGAAAAGCAGTTCGCGGCCGCGTTTCCAGGTGGTGAGCAGGGTAAACACCAGCAGCCCGATGACCAGCGGAAACCAGCCGCCATGAATGATCTTGGGCACGTTGGCGCCAAAGAAGGCGAGGTCGATCACGAGGAAAAAAGCCGCGCCGCCGATGGCGGCGGGAAGCGACCATTTCCATAAGGCCCATGCCACGGTGAAGGCAAGAATGGTGTCGATTGCCATGGTGCCGGTCACGGCGATGCCATAGGCCGAGGCTAGGTTGCTGGAGGAATTGAAACCCAGGATCAGCATCGCGACGCCCGTCAGCAGCGTCCAGTTGATGAAGGGGATGTAGATTTGCCCGATGGCCTGATCCGAAGTGTGGCGCACCTGCATGCGGGGCAGATAGCCCAGCAAAATGGCCTGACGCGTGACGGAAAACGCGCCGGAGATCACCGCCTGCGAAGCGATGACGGTGGCCAGCGTCGCCAGCACGATGAGCGGATACAAGGCCCATTCCGGCGCCAGCAGATAAAACGGATTTTTGGCGGCGGTGGCGTCGCGCAGCAACAGGGCGCCCTGACCCAGATAGTTGAGCACCAGCGCAGGAAAAACGAACCCCAGCCAGGCATAACGAATGGGGCGCTTCCCGAAGTGTCCCATGTCGGCATACAGCGCCTCGCCGCCGGTGACGGCCAGCACCACCGCGCCGAGGATGATCAGGCCGGTGATGCCGTGTGTTTGAAAATAAGCGGCCCCATACAGTGGATTGAATGCAACCAGCACCATGGGCGTCTGAACAATACTCAGCACGCCCAGCAGCCCCAACACGCCGAACCAGAGAATCATGACCGGGCCGAATAGTTTTCCAACCGACGCGGTGCCCTGGCTCTGGATCAGGAACAGCGCCACCAGCACGCTCAATGCAATGGGAATGATGTGGCGATGCAAGGCAGGCGCGGCGACTTCCAGGCCTTCCACGGCGGATAGCACCGAGATCGCGGGGGTGATCATGCTGTCGCCATAGAACAGCGCGGCGCCGAACAGCCCCAGCGTGAGCAACACCCATTTGCGCCGCGAATTCGCGTGGAATAGCCGCTGGGTCAGCGCAATCAGCGCCATGATGCCGCCTTCGCCCTTGTTGTCGGCGCGCATGATGAAAATCACATATTTCAGCGACACCACCAGGATCAGCGCCCACAGCATGAGCGACAGCACCCCGAGGATATTGCCGGGATTGATGTCCGCGCCGTGCGGGCCGTTGAAGGCTTCCTTCAGCGCATACAGCGGGCTGGTGCCGATATCGCCAAAGACCACGCCGACAGCGCCAAGGGCCAGGGTGAGCAGTTTATTGCTGTGGGAATCGTTGTTCCCGGAATGGGGGGCGCTCATCGATTTTTGTTGTCGCGGCAGGAAGGCCCGATTGGGCGGTGGGCAATTCTAGACAGAATGGCTGTAAAGCGGGAAACCGTTTGGTAGATGGACGACCCGGCGCCCAAGGCGCGTGACCCGAGCGCAGGCAATGCAGGAGATCACCAAGTACATCGATATCTTCTATAAACCTGCGGTGGAAACAGCACGCCCCGGCTACCTGTCATCCGCCGGGGGGGCAGAATGCTTCAACCCAAGCGCCTGTGTAGTTGTATCAGAACGACCATTAGGGAGGCGCTGATTCATCCATTTTTTGTCATTGCGAGCGTAGCGAAGCAATCCAGAATGCTTGCGGAATCAATGAACGCTGGATCGCCACAGCCCTGCGAGAGGTAGGCCGGGCGATACGCCAAGTGCCGGAGGGCGGAGAGGGGAATTGAGTCTGTCTCGCTCATGCCGCGAGTGCTACCATTTCCATCAGGCAGTATTTACAGGAGCAAATCATGGCAGCGATTTTGAAAGAGCTTGAAGCCCAGGCCTTGCAGCTTTCGCCACAAGAATGCGGCGAACTCATCCACCGCCTGATCGTCAGCCTGGAAAGCGACACCACAGACTCACCCGAAGCAATCGCCCAAGCCTGGGACGAGGAAATCGCCCGGCGCGTGGCGGATATGGACGCTGGCAAAACAGTCTGGATTCCGGCGGAAGAAGTCTTTGCGCGGCTGGATGCAATTATCGAAAACGTCCGCTGAGCGATGCGGGTTAGCGCCTACCTTGGCGAGGCTGATTTTAATGTTTCAATCCGCGCCCCGTCCGGATACCCGGACACCGATAGTTACGTTTCAATCCGCGCCCGGCCGTGAGGCCGGGCGATGCTTCGGCGCTGAACTGACCACTTGGAGATGGCGATGTTTCAATCCGCGCCCGGCCGTGAGGCCGGGCGATGCGTGCGAGCGGTTCTGCTGGTGGAAGGACGCCAGCAGTTTCAATCCGCGCCCGGCCGTGAGGCCGGGCGATGCCCCGCCGCGCCGCCCGTTACGTAGCAAACTCCGAGTTTCAATCCGCGCCCGGCCGTGAGGCCGGGCGATGCCATCGGGGGGTGCTGCTAAAGCCCCGCCCGATATGTTTCAATCCGCGCCCGGCCGTGAGGCCGGGCGATGCACACCCGGGCGCCCGCCCCGCTCGCCTGGCGGTAGTTTCAATCCGCGCCCGGCCGTGAGGCCGGGCGATGCTCTCGGCCGGCAAGCCGCCGGGCTGGATCATCAAGTTTCAATCCGCGCCCGGCCGTGAGGCCGGGCGATGCAGCCCTCGGTTCCCCAATAAGGCGGGTCGCAATAGTTTCAATCCGCGCCCGGCCGTGAGGCCGGGCGATGCATCTGGCATCGCGTCGCTCGATGTAGCCATTGCCGAGTTTCAATCCGCGCCCGGCCGTGAGGCCGGGCGATGCATATAGGTCGATACTCATGCGACACCTCTGCGAAGTTTCAATCCGCGCCCGGCCGTGAGGCCGGGCGATGCGAGCCGGCAGACGTGGTAGTTGGCGAGCCTTATACGTTTCAATCCGCGCCCGGCCGTGAGGCCGGGCGATGCCTTGCGGCCGGTCCAGTCCAGATCCTTGCTCGAGCGTTTCAATCCGCGCCCGGCCGTGAGGCCGGGCGATGCCATCCCACACCGCGATGTATGCCACATCGCCAACGTTTCAATCCGCGCCCGGCCGTGAGGCCGGGCGATGCTATGGGAATCCATCAACGGCCCCGGCTCATGGGATGTTTCAATCCGCGCCCGGCCGTGAGGCCGGGCGATGCCGTTCACGCAGGGCACGGGGGGCATAGACGACGCGTTTCAATCCGCGCCCGGCCGTGAGGCCGGGCGATGCATTTCGTTTTCGCCACCCAGCTATGTGCCACGATGTTTCAATCCGCGCCCGGCCGTGAGGCCGGGCGATGCTAGATGTCCTTGTCATAGTCGGCCATCGCCTTCTTGTTTCAATCCGCGCCCGGCCGTGAGGCCGGGCGATGCGTCAGGATGCGGCCCTCCTGCACGTCGGTCAGGGTGTTTCAATCCGCGCCCGGCCGTGAGGCCGGGCGATGCGCGAGGATCGTGGAGCACGTAAGCGATCTACCAGAGTTTCAATCCGCGCCCGGCCGTGAGGCCGGGCGATGCGCGAGCTGCGCGACATCATCGTCGACGACCTGAAGTTTCAATCCGCGCCCGGCCGTGAGGCCGGGCGATGCATCGACTACGAACACCAGACGCTTTACACCGAGAAGTTTCAATCCGCGCCCGGCCGTGAGGCCGGGCGATGCCTAAGGTACTGTCCGCAAATTTCCCCCAACTTGCCGTTTCAATCCGCGCCCGGCCGTGAGGCCGGGCGATGCTGTTGCTGTGCGACCAGACAAGCGCACGCATGGAGTTTCAATCCGCGCCCGGCCGTGAGGCCGGGCGATGCAGCAGGAAGCCGCAAACGAAGAACCCGAATACACCGTTTCAATCCGCGCCCGGCCGTGAGGCCGGGCGATGCGGAAGCGCCCCTGCGCTTGTGGGTCGAGCTTGTTGTTTCAATCCGCGCCCGGCCGTGAGGCCGGGCGATGCTGCTTGATTGCGCACTCCCAATTGCAGGTGACTTGTTTCAATCCGCGCCCGGCCGTGAGGCCGGGCGATGCTCCGGGTGAGCAACGCATACGGCGACGATTACGACGTTTCAATCCGCGCCCGGCCGTGAGGCCGGGCGATGCACCACGGCGGTATATGTTTCGGCCAGTCCTTTCGTGTTTCAATCCGCGCCCGGCCGTGAGGCCGGGCGATGCTGTGGGCACACACGGACAAAGGCTAATTCGAGCGGTTTCAATCCGCGCCCGGCCGTGAGGCCGGGCGATGCCAGAGAGGCTGTTGGTCTGGTCTGGTATCCAGATGTTTCAATCCGCGCCCGGCCGTGAGGCCGGGCGATGCGGGTGGAAATCAACATCATTGAGGCTGCTGTAATTGTTTCAATCCGCGCCCGGCCGTGAGGCCGGGCGATGCACCCAAAGCTGATTCCGGTCACGCTTGCTGGCGATGTTTCAATCCGCGCCCGGCCGTGAGGCCGGGCGATGCGCCGCGCTTGCAACCAGTTGATTGCTTTGCAGCGCAGAGTGAGTTTGCGCGAACCCGGGGTTGGGCGCAATTCGCACGCTCAAAAAAGCATCAGACGGTGATTCCGATTTGTTAAAGAGCAAGGGATTGCAATAGGCGCGAACCTGCCGGGTTTTTGTGGCCGATGGGGGTTCGCGCCTCATATGATTAGCGTGCCGTCGAAGTCGACGGCGCGGAAGACGCCATATTCCTTGACGCGTAACTCGGTTGGTTCGGTGATGCGGTAGAAGCGCAGGTTGTCGTGCTCAGGGTCGATTTCGGCCAACAGCTCGCGTTCGAGCTGTTCATATTGCATCTCATCAACCCGGCATTCGAAGACGGATTTTTGCACGCGCTGGCCGATGCGTTCGCAGGCTTTGGCGACGCGGCGCAGGCGTTTGCGGCCGGCGGCGGTTTCGGTAGAAACGTCGTAGGTGACGATGATGAGCATGGCTTATTTGGCCAGATAGGGCAGGTAGCTTTCCATTTCGCCACGCAGGGTGCGGGCGATGAAGCGTGCCTGCATGAAGGGCAGCAGGGCGAAGGGTAGTTTGGTTTCTGTCAGCGGGTGGGTGATTTCTTCCTGCTTGCGTTCTTGCCAGGCGGTGACGACAGCGCGACGGCCTTTATCGTTCAACATGACTGCGCCGCCTTCACGCAGATCGAAATCGGCCGGACCGACTTGGCCGCGATTGATGAGGGTGAGCGCCAGGCGGTCGCACAGCACGGCGCGGAATTCCTCCTGCAAATCCAGTGCGAGCGCGGCGCGGCCTGGACGCACGGTGTGCAGAAAGCCAAGCTGAGGGTCGAGCCCCACGGATTCCAGCGCGGAACGGCAGTCGTTCATGAGCATGGCGTAGAGGAAGGAAATCAGCGCGTTGAAGCGGTCCAGCGGTGGACGGCGGGTGCGGCCGTTGAGCTGGAAGTGTTCGCGCACGACGGGTTTGATGATGAGGTTGACGGCGGCGAAGTAGCCGCGCGCCGCTTCGCCTTCCACGCCGCGCAGTTCGTCCAGCGTGGCCGCAACGGCTGCGGCGCGCAGTGAGGCAGCGAGGTTGTCGGCAGCGCGGGTCAGTTTTTGCGCTTCGGTATCGTCCGCCGCTTCGCGTGCGCCACGTTGCACGACGCTGCGGCTGTTTTTGAGCTTTCCTGCGACCACGGCGCGGGCAAGTTCGAGCGTAAAGCCAGTGTCGCCAGCCTGCCGGTGCTGGGCTTGGCGCAAGAGAATGTTGCCGGACACCGGGCCTTCGAGCCGCGCCTTGAAACGGCCATGGTCATCCAGCAGCACCAGCGATTTACCTTCGTCCGCCAAGCGGTGCATGAGCGCGGGCGAGACCATGATGTTGCCGAAGCAGACCAGCCCGCCAACATGGTGCAGCGGAACCTGGAGTTTCTTTTCGCGCTCAACATCGATTCGTACAGTGGCGTTTTCCAGGTGAACGTAGGCCTGGGGCGTCATGACGTAGAGGGTGTTCTGGATGGTATGCAACTTATTCCCCAGGATTAAACAGATCGCGTTGTTGTTGCCGTTGCCTGGAGCGGTCGGCGATGGCTTCGGGCTGGCAAATTTCCTTTAGCGAACATTCCTTGCAGCGTGGGTCGTTCACCGGCGGCGGCAATTTTCCCGATGCCAGCATGGCGCGGATCGCCTCGGCGGTTTCGATCACCAGCTGCCGCAGCTCAGGCGTGATCGCCACCTCGCGTCGCCGGTGGCTGGTGGCGTGAAAGATCGCCCCCTTGTGCACTGGGCGGCCGAGCATGTCTTCCAGGCACATAGCCTGGGCGGCGAGTTGGAGGTCGTCGTGCAGCTTTTGCCGCTTTGCGCCGTGTTTGAACTCCACCGGGAACACCGTGCCGTCCGGATGGAATTCGACCAGATCCGCCTTCCCGATGAGCCCCAAGCGGTCGCTCCACAAGGGCAGCGCGCGCTCCACCCGCACGCCCGATTTCATCTCGTAGCCCGGCGTATCGACCAGATGGTGCACCGCCTGCCCGCGCGCCGTGTGGATGTTGTCGGCGAATGCCTGCTCCAGGTGAATCAGCCCGCACTGGCGCGGGCAATACGCCCAGTGCTGGAGGGCAGAGAGCGGAATAGGGTCTGTCTCGCTCATGCTGCGAGTGCTACCATTTCATCCAAGCCATATTTAAAGGAGCAGGTCATGGCAGCGATTTTGAAAGAGCTTGAAGACCAGGCCTTGCAGCTTTCGCCGCAAGAGCGCGGTGAACTCATCCACCGCCTCATCGTAAGTCTGGAAGGCTCGCCCAAAGATTCGCCTGAAGCCATCGCCCAAGCCTGGGACGAAGAAATTGCCCGGCGCGTGGCGGACATGGAAGCGGGACGAACGCAGTGGATTCCGGCAGACGAGGCCATGTCCAGAATCCGCGCCCGCATCGGCGCAGCCAAAGCGGCGCATGCGGATTAGCCTCTCCGACGAGGCATTGGCCGATTTCGAAGCGGCCACCGACTGGTATCTGGAAGAACTGGCGTTTGTCGCCGCGGATGACTTCGCCGACGAGATCGAGCACGCGCTGGCGCTGCTCGGGGCGTTCCCGGAACTGGGCGTTGCAAGCCAACACAAAACGCGCGCGTTCACTCTGCCGAAGTTTCCCTACTCACTGATCTATCGGGTGTTTCCCGACCATATTCGCATCATCGCAGTTGCCAACCACAGCCGCCGCCCGGGGTATTGGGCGGGGCGGCGGTAGCTGTCATTCCAGCAGCCGATGCAGCAAAGCATCCCGAGTCAGCCCATGATGCGACGCCACGCTATCCAGTATCGCCGCCAGCGTGCCAATCCGGAGCGGATCGTGGTTGGGGATGGTGATGTGATGCTCGCCTTGGGTGGTGCTGGTCAGTCGCAGATGGCTACCCGTCTGGCGCGTGATGCTGTATCCAAAGCGCCCAAGGCGTTTGACCAGGTCCGCCCCGGACAAATCACGCGGCAGCCTCATGCCGCCAGTACTTCCTCACGGGTGATATGCAGTCGAATCAGGCCGGGTGTGTGCCCCTCGTCAAAATGGCAATGCACCGCATCGCGAACCTGGGCGTGCAGGCTCGGCAGGTCGTCGGCCTCCGTCACAATATCCGCGCCAACAGCCCGCGCGACGTAGCCGCCTTCCGGCGCTTCTTCAACGATGAAATGGATTTCGCTCATGGTTTTCAGTCCTCAAAATAGACCTTGGTAAAAACAACAGCGTTCTCAGGAATTGCCGAGTCCCCGGTGATTTCCTCGGCGGGAATAATCCTTACTGTATCCGCGCCGATGTTCAGGCTTTCCGATGGAAGACTCTTATCGTAGTCACTGAACTGGCTTGGAGCGCGCCCTTCATCTTTCAGTTCTTTTTTAAGTTCGATCTTTAGCATGTCGAACAAGCGGTGTGACGGTGCGTTGCCACGCGCATTGCTATGGGTGAACACATATACCCCGCGTGGCTTGATATGACGGCAGGCAGAATGGTCGTTGTCGAAACCCTTCCACAAGGCCTCCCACAAACTTTTCAGGTGTTCTTTCGTGACAAATATGTTGTCACTGGTTAGCTTGGTTTGTGGAGTCTTCTGTGCAAGATACGGGCTATAAAATCCGAACCCGCGATACAAACCATAGCTGATGATCGGCTTGCGTCCCATCTCGTTTTCTTTTCTTTTTCTATCAGCTTCCCTGGTAACGGCTTTACGCGTGATGCCACAGTCCATACGGTAAATCGGGTCTAGCGATTTGGCGAATGTGAGTTGTACTGGCCCACGGACTTGGCCGGCATTTAATCCGGTCGACAACACCGCGCCGAACATGCGGATATCGAAGTAGGTTTCAATCATCTTGATTCGTGTGTTGTCTTTATCGGTCTTTTCCAGCTTCTTTTTTCCACCTACTGAAGCACACAACTTATCCGCTAATGATTTCAACGCGCCCTCGATGTCTTTTTTCGCAGGAGGACTGTCTTTGTAGTCCAGATCCTCGGATTCAACCAGTGCGTCGGCCACTGCTTTTACGTCATCGTCGGACAATCCAATGGCATCGGATTTCAGCGCCTTTTTTATCTCATCTTTCTTGAACGACTCTCCGACATAGCGCACATCGTTATTTTCAAACTCAATATTCTCGATCTCCTTGTGTGCCAGCAATTCCATAAGGAGTCTATCTTCCTTATTCGTGTCATCTAATGTCGCTTTCGGGAGTTGTGCACCCGCATCCTCAGCCGCTTCGAAAATAAGCCGATTCAGTGCGGTTTCACTCTGAATAAACATCGGAATTTCGTGAGTGAGTTGCAGGTAGTCTCTCACCTTGCGCTTGATGGAAACGTCGGTCGTGAAACCGCACATAGTCTCAGGATCGACGCGCGGCAGATTACCGGCATCCGGGTCGCCGTTTGGGTTTGCGTTCTCCACGTCGAAGAGCAAAACAAAATCGTGGCGTTTGGTTGGGTCAAGGTGAATCTCGCAGGTCATGCTGTGGCTCCTTGTTTGATCTCGGGTTGTTTTGTTAGCGATTGGGCATTCCTGGGCGGGCGCTCGCGACTAAACGCAGCACGCTGTGTGTAGAAGCCTAGCGAAAATTCAGCTTGCTGTTTCAGCGTCAGGGTCTTGGGAAAACCGCCCCGGCTGTCCATCTCGGTCTGAATCGTTTCCAATAAATGTTCGAGTTTGTCGTATTTCCATCGCATGTTTTTTCGTAGCTTGGGCATGTGTTGCGAGGTTATGCGCGAAATCAACATGCCTAGCACGGAGCACGGCGCGGTTGCCGCCGTACTGTAGAACTGGTCAATGAGCGTCGTATTGATCTTCCAGTTCATGGATGCCAGTTGTGCCTCCTCCAGCACGGCTAACAGTTCTCCAGAAAGAAATGCGGGGCTTCTTGTCTCAAGAGCCATTTGATCATTTTCGTTCATGTGTACCTCCGATTGGGAATGAGTAAGGATCAGTTTCATGACTGCGGCCAATTGGTGCTGTAACAATGCAAAACGCTCGCGGTCATTTTTCTGTTCATACCGCTTCAAAACTTTAGGGTGGCGGAAGCAGATCACCGCTGGCTCTAACAATCCTGTGGGTGGCGCTTCTCCCAAATAGGCGCAGCGCAAGAGTGCCCGTGTCAAGTTCGGGCTGGCGAGTTCTTTAGGTTTCTTATTCTCTGGGAGAAAGATATTGGACTCCTCCAGAGCATGCAGCATGTCCTGGATAGCAAAGCTGCGTTGATCACCGCCGTCCGGGGCATCGATGCGTTGGGCATCGAGGAATGCCCTGAGATTGTTCTTGATCTGTCCGAGGCCAACCTTGAACCATTCACGCACGGATATGCGCCCTTTGTTGGGTGAGAGTATCAGTAAGCAGAAGTAGTTTTCATCGAGCCGTAAGGTCTGTTCCTGCCCAGTCCAAGGGACGTTCAACAAAGCCTCAAGCTGGGATAGTTCACCAGACGGCTTCGTCTTGGTTGCCCTCTTTTCTGTCGCGCCTTCTTCGTCCTCCTCGCTAGCACTCTCGCAAAAAAGCAGGGATAGCTTGGCGAGTACATCTTCGGGGCTAATGTTCATTACAGGCATGGCAGCTTCAGGCTGCTCGATCCAATAAAATGCGAAGAGATTTTTCGGCGAATCCATGTCGAGTTTTCCCTTCTCGATGGCCTTGGCGAGTTTTTTGCAATGAAGCGGTTGGTTGCGTAGGTAATTGAGGGTTCTGGCAATTAGGTCACCTGCTTCAATCCCCTGGCCAACATGGCTTCGATCAGATGCCCTCGACCCTTCCAACCCTGACACAAAAGCATCCTTATTCAGGGAATGTAACGGCACAGGCTTGTAAAGAGTGACTGCCAATGGGATACGTTTAACGAGAGAATCTTCCTGTTTGCCCGATATTCCGCATTCCCCCCTCAGATGAACATCACCTGTGCGGTCAGGCACACAACGTTCCGCTAACTCAGTAATCCAGAATGCCCTAACTGCTGGGTGTTCGAACAGTTGCTTGTCATTGCCGTTTTTACCCTCAATCTGGATTGACACCCAGTCTTTGCTTTCGATTTTTTCCCATTGCGGTAGGGATTCGAGTTGTTTGCGCTCGATCAGATTTTTGATTCCCAGTGTGATGTGCGAGAGGGCGGAATTGTCAGTGGCAAAATAGGCTATAGCCTTATCCAACAAATAGACAAAATCTGCGTGTTTCTTCGCCGTATCCTTGCCGCTTCCTTTGCCACGGTTGATTCCCAATACATAAGCGGCCTCGTCTGCTAAAGGATAGGCTTGCGTACCGTTTGTCCTGCCGCTGTAGGGGCGTGCCAGGTTGTTTATTTCGGTTAGGCGGATCGATGATTGCTCAGGCTTGTCCGGATCAAAATGGATAACCCATTTGATTGGTTCTTTGTAGAAGTAAAACCCTGGTGGGGGTAGTTTACCCTCTGCCTCCAGGCGTTTTCCTAGAACAAGTAGCTCGCTAAACATCTAACCCCTCCAGCGCATAGAGTTCCTGATATTTCTCAGCAGGAATGATGATTTGATTGTTTTCGATGCTGGCCGGGAAAAATAGGTAATGCGGGTAGCCCTTCTGTACTTCGGGTGGGGTCTGCGCCTCGTTCTCTGGGCGTTTGGGTTGGTGACGCAAGAAGCGCATGTCGGCGCGCGATTCATCTTTGACAAATGCCGTATCGAAAAACATCACACCGAGATACTGTTGGTCGATAATGATTTCTGGTTTTTCGTGCCCCGTTGCGGGTTCAAACCAGGCAGAAAATTCGCGAGTGCCAAGGCAAGGCATGTGGTGGCAAGCGCCTCGTTCCAGCTTGCGTTGGAACTGATCCAAGTATTTCTCGATTCGCTCGTCCTTCCAAACCAAAGCCATGTCCGCTGCGATAACGTATTCCACATCCTTGAGGATCAGGCTAATTCGCTGCTGACGTTTCTCTTCTATGAGAAGGGGTTTCGTGGTTTGCCTATCCGAAATCTCGTTGCGCATGACACTCAAGGTTTTAATCGGTTTCAGCACAGTGATCGAACGAATCTCCCAGCGGAAGGCGGGCTTCCAGAAGATAGCCTCCAGTATCCCGCGTGCCGCAGATGGGGTCATGGTTGGGTAGCTCACCCGTTCGACCTTGAGGTTGGGGTTTGTAAAGCAGGCGAAATCGCCACCCACCCTTATATGGAATCGCTTGTTCATAATTCACTCGCTCACAATAAGATCAGCAGGATCGTAATTGGCTTCTGCAAGACCTCTGATACGGTCGTATTTTCCAACCCAACGATAAAGCCCTTCGCTCAGTAGTTCGAGCCAGCTATCGGCAAATAATCGATCAGCCTCGCGGCGTTGTAGGCTGACGGTATACGCTTGGAGTCTGCGCCATGTTGCGCGCGACGGTCTATTCTTCCAATCAGCGAGCCGACGTGCGCCTTGCGCATACTCTACGACGACTAGCACGGTGTCTTCTGAAATCAGGCGGAATTGCTGTGAGGTCTCTGGAAAATTGAGTACCTCCCTATACGCTTGTACATTGTTTTCATCGAGATTTCGCCCAGCATACAAGCGATTGAAATAATCTTCATGGAGCGCTGGGTCGTGCAACTTCTCCGGTGTGTTTTGGCTGAGCAGGTAGTCGGCCAAACCGAATCCAGCTTTGTATTCCCCCTTCGGCATTCCGCCCTCGGCAGGTTCAAAAATTACCACTCGTCCATTTGTTGGCATTTTGCCCTCGCGGTTGCAGCGCCCGGCAGCCTGAACGATACGATCCAATGGCCCAAGTGCGCGCCACACTTCGGGGAAGTCGATGTCCACACCCGCCTCGACAACCTGTGTACTGACCAGCAGCACGGGCAACCCATGCCGCAGCCTTCGACGTACAAGTCGGAGAATCGCCTTGCGATGCCAGCCACATAGGAGTGTTGAAAGATGGAATAAACCGCTTGTTCCTTGGAGTTCATTGAGAAGGCGTAAAGCATCCTTACGCGAATTCAGAACGACCATGACCTGATTGCACCCGTGGTGCTGTAGTTCGGCAGCCACTTCAGCCCAGGATAATTTTTCAGTGCGCCTTGTAAAATCCACTCTGGCAAGTGTTTTGAAGTGGTCGTCGAAGCGTGATTTTGGGATGATTTCCGTTGGAGTAATTCCACTAATGCTATGAAATGCCGGTTGCGTTGCGCTCGACATCACCACCGAAACGCCATATTGCTTGACGAGCGTTTGTAGTACGTCAAGCACCGGGGTAAGCATACCCACGGGCAGCGTTTGTGCTTCATCGAGAATGATTACGCTCCCCGCGATATTGTGGAGTCTGCGGGTTTTCCCTGGCCGATTGGAGAATAGGCTCTCAAATAGCTGAACGTTGGTGGTGACAATCACCGGCGCATCCCAGTTTTCGCTCGCCAGACGCAGCCGAACTTGTTCGGGAGTTTGGGACTCGTTTTCTGGGATGGGTACTTGGCTGTGATGTTCCAACACTGCGCCATGCCCGAGAATGCGCCGATATTCCCTTGCGGTCTGGTCAATAATGCTGGTGTAGGGAATCGCAACGATGACTCGTCTCAGTCGTGAGCGATTGGCGAGTATATGCTGCAAGGCAAACGCTAGGCCGCTACGGGTCTTGCCACCGCCCGTTGGAACGGTAAGCCTGAAGAAGCCAGGTGCAGCCTGAGCCGCCGACATACAAGCCTCATAGATTTCCTTGCGCACCACCTTCAAGGCCTGATTGGTGTCCTTTCTGGACTCCACCTCTGCCAACAGTGCCTGTTGGTTTGACTCGAACCTGCGCCATAGCGCTTCCATCTCTTCCATCCCGGATGCGTTGCCTCGTGCGTGCGCACGTTGTGGTTCAAAGTGCGCCTCTGTATCCAGATAGTCAGCATCCACCAGTGCGGAAAAAGTCATACGGATAAGCAGTTCTCTTTCGTGCTTTGTGAGATAAGGAAGCTGGCAACGATTCGGTGTAGGAAGATGGCTTGCGAATTGAGTCAACTTCTGCAATACCGCCCGGTGTTCATCAATGTAGGCATCTAGTTTCTGCGCCAATGTGCCCGCATCGTGTAAGCCAGCGTGGTGTCCCGCGATGGGCAAAGCTATATCTTTCCAGCTATCGGATTGCTCTTGCCCCCAAAGCACTGCGTAAATCAGGGCTGCTCCACCAAAAGCATGAGGAACGCTCTTGGCCGGAATGCCTCGGCTGGCGGCATTTAGATACGTCTGAAAATCAGGATTCGCCTTACCCAGGTCATGCCAAAGTCCAATCCAGAATGCAGGGGTTTCTACCTCGAAATATGTAGTGTTCCGACTCGCCTTCTTTGCAACTTTTGTTAAATGGTCAACCAGCAAGTGCCATTCGCCAAGCTCGTTGGGGGTGTGGGCATAAAGCTGGTCGAACATTTTCATGGCGGCATTTGTATTGGTACGGGATTTTGCTACAGCACTCTACGCGCGCCCGGTCTCGGAATCTGAGCCCGGCGTTTTCCCGCACCCATACTGGCTTGCCGCCGTTTCAAGCAAATTTTTGACAGCTTCACGCAGCGTTTCTGGTTCGGCGACTTCAACGTCCGCGCCGTATTTCAATATATCCATCAGCAGTTCACGGTCGTCGGAATATGGCAGCCGCAATTCGTAGCGGCCGTCGTCCAGCCAGCGGCTTTGTTGTTCGGGGTGCCAGATTTCTTCGGCAACCCAGCGGGCGCGTTTGGCGGTGAACACGAGGATGGCGGTGGCGCGGGGTTTGCCTGCAAAGATGCCGTAGGCGCTGGCGAGTTCGCGGTTGAGGGTGGATTCGGCGATGGCTTTGGCGGGCCTGGTAAGCGGCTCGACGGCGCGGATGCATTCGACGGCGAAGATGCGCAGGCCTTTCTTTTCGTGGCACCAGGCGTCCAGATACCAGTTGTCGCGGTAGTGGGCGAGGCGCTGCGGGGAGATTTCGCGGGTGCTGGTTTCGTCGCGGTCGCGGGCGTAGTAGTCGATCCTGAGGCGATGGCGTTGGAGCACGGCGCCGGCGACGATCTGGAAGTGACGCGGATTTTTGCGCCGCGCGGCCATGCTGAGCAGACGGATGCGGGTGTCGGCCTCGCCCGCGCCGAGGTGGTGGCTGGCGAGCAGTTGGTCGATGCGGGTTTGCAGGGGGCGCAGGTGGTCGTCGAGCAGGCCGGGTTCGAGGTTGGCGAGCAGGTGTTTCAGAGTGACCAGGGCGAGCAGTTCGTCGGCGGTGAACCACAGGCCGGGCAGTGCGTGGCGGCCGTCGGCGGTGTCGTAGCGATAGCCGCCGCGTTCCTTGTCGTGGATGAGCGGGGCGTTGAGTTTGTCGCGCAGGTCGGCGATCAGGCGGGCGAGCGTAGAGCGCGCGAAGCCGTGCTCGCCGATAAACGCGGCGCGCGAAATACCGGTTCGTCGCCCGTCAAGCAGGCGGTGCAGGCGGTAGATGTCGTCGAGTTTGCTCAAGGGTTCCGGATCGCTTGTTCGTTTTCATTTGATTCTCCGCGCCGGTTGTTTTTGTTGTGTGATGAAGTGTGCTGGATGCGAAGGGCACTTGCAAGCCTGGGTGATGGCAGAGGGGGCTGTTGCTCGAAGCCGGAGCAGGAAAGTTCTCGTTGACGATCAGAGCCGGATTCAAGTGACGGCCTTGTGTGCGGCGATGTACTGTTCATCCCGCATCATTTCTGCGGCAAACGCCAGTGCGGCCAGGATGTCTTCGCGGGTGATGTGCGGGTAGGACTCCAGGATTTGTTCGTAGGTCCAGCCATTGGCCAGGCAGCCCAGAATCAGTTCGATGGAAATCCGCGTGCCTTTGACAACAGGCTTGCCGACCAGCACGGCAGGGTCGCTGGTAATTCGATCTCGCCATTCCATGTTCAGGCTCCTTGTGAAGTCAGGCTTGCTTGTCGCCCATTGGTGGGGGCGACTCAAGCACAGCTTACGTGCAGAAATCGCCTGTCAGAAGAAATCGTCCTCTCGCTGGTGGCGCACCGCCAATATCGTAACGGTTTCGGCGTCTTCGATTTCGAACAGCGCTACATACCCGGACTGGCCAAATTCGATCAGCATTTCGCGCAGAAAGGGATGATCGGGCGAAGCCTTGCGGCAGGCAAACGGAAAAGCCTCCAAAAAGCCGAAGGCTTTTTCAATCGCCACCCGCGCGCGTCCGGCGGCCTTCAGATCGCGCTCTGCCAAATGATCGAACAGGCGCTGTAAGTCGTCGGCGGCGCGGGCTGCAAGGCGCAGCCGGTAGCTCATTGCGCTCCGGTTGCCTGCTTGCTGCGTGCACGGGCAAGGCTTGCATCCAGTCGCGACAACATGTCTTCAGCGCTCACGTAGTCGCCTGTGGCCCGCGCTTCCTCGCGGGCCAGCAGGCCGCGTGCGATGAATTCGCGCTGGGCTTGGCGCCGTTCGATGTTCAGGCGTACGGCTTCGAGCACGAAACCGGACAGGGTTTCTCCCTCGCGCAGGACTGATTCGGCTGCGTTTCGCAGTTCGCTGTCAACGCGCAGGGGGGGAAGGGTGGCGTTTTTCATGGCGGGGTCCTTGCATTGCATATGCAATGCAGTTTAGGAGGCAAGCACGGGATGCGCAAGCCATGAGGCGGGGGTGCCTGCCTTATCGACCTGTGGTTCAGCCGAGCGACTTGCCGCTGGCCCAGAAATCGTAGCCCTTGGAGAGGAATTCGTCCCACGGCAGGTAGTGCGAACCGTCGCACGAGAAGGTGAGGCCGACCATGCCGTTGAAGATGTTGAGCGAGCCGGCGCGCAGGTAGAAGGTCTCGTCCATGAAGCGCAGCGCGCGCAGATTGTCGAGCACCGGGCGGATCTTGTCCTTGGGTACCGTTGCCGTTTTCGGGTATGGACGGCGCGGATAGCTCAGGCAGGTGTCGGGGTCGGTCAGCGCGTCGATGTCGAGCAGCCGGTAGTAATACGGATCGTCGACCAGCCAGATGGTGGCGCGGCTGCTGGAGAAATGCAGCTTGCCGTGGAAGATGCCGCGATCGGTCATCAGTTCCTCGATCACCCCCAGCACGGTGTCGAGGTTGAGGTCCATCTGGCTGTCGCTGCGGGTCTGGTGGAACACCGCGCCGCGTATCGCCGGGTCGCCCTTGATCTGCCGCCAGTAGGTGGGCTCGTCGTACAGCTGGCCGGTGATCGGCAGGTCGCGCAGGTCGAAATCGGCGCCGACGAAGCCGAGCACCTGGCCGTCGTCGTCGCGCACGATCTGGATCGCGGTGAGCGACGGCCGCTTGGCGCGCAGGCTGATGTAGGCCTGGGTCAGCAGAAAGCCCTGGTTGGGCACGGCTTCGTTCATGTAGGGGCGATTGGAGCGGTCGCGTCCGTAGTCGATCTCGATCAGGCCTTCATGGCTGATGTTGTCGGAAAGCTGGATCGCGCGGGTGTCCAGCGCATACAGGTACTTGCAGGCGGGCAGGGTGGTCAGCGCATGGGTCAGCGCGGCATTGAGACCGGCGCGGCTGGGCCAGGCCCGGCTGCACGCTTGGGCCGCCAGCGCCAGCGGTTCGCGCAGCAGGTTGGCCAGCGCATCGCGCTGATGGGCGACGCTTTCGGCCAGGGTGGTGGGGGCGGACAGGGGCGACCGATCCGGGAAAGCAGCCTTCATCATGATGAATGGCGCAGCGAGATGACGGGCCAGCCCTTGCCCTCGGCGTGGGCGCGCAGGGTGGGGTCGGGATCGACGGCGACCGGGTGGTGGACCTTTTCCAGCAGCGGCAGGTCGTTGTGCGAGTCGCTGTAGAACCAGCTGGTGTCGAGGCAGTCGAGCCGGGTGCCATGGGCTTCGAGGAAATGTTCGATGCGCACGACCTTGCCTTCGCGGAAGCAGGGCGTGCCGGCGACCTCGCCGGTGAAGCGGCCGCCGATTTCCTCGGGGTCGGTGGCGATCAGGTGGGGGATGCCGAATTCCTTCGCGATCGGGCCGGTGACGAAGCTGTTGGTGGCGGTGATGACGGCGACCAGGTCGGCCTCGTTCAGGTGTTTGTTGACGAGGTCGCGCGCGGCCTGGGTGATCATCGGCTTGACGCGCGTTTCCACGTATTCGGCGCGCCAGGCGACGAGCTGCTCGCGCGTGTGGGTGGCGAGCGGGCGCAGGGCAAACGCGAGGAAGGCGTAGATGTCGAGTTCCCCGGCCTTGTAGTCCTCGTAGAAGGCGCGGTTCTTGGCTTCGTAGTGGGGGCCGTCGACCGCGCCCTTGGCGATGAGGAATTGCCCCCACTCGTAGTCGGAGTCGCCGGCGAGCAGGGTGTTGTCTAGATCGAAGAGGACGAGATTCATCAGATGCAGCTTACAAGATTCAGGTTACAGAATTTCAGTGGCGCGTTCCCTGGCCGCGGTCGAGCCAGAATTCGCGCAGTTCGTAGGCGCCCCAGAGGGCGAGGGCGAGATGGTCTTCGCGGCGGATGGTGCGCTCCTCGGGGCTGAGTTCGTCAAGCGGCGCCGCCAGCACGTAGAAGGGATCGAGCACCTCGTCGACGAAGGCCTCGTCCTTGCTGTCCGGCGGCAGCGCCCAGTCGTCCTCCCAGTGCTCCACCGCCAGCAGAAAGCCGGCGGCCCACAGTTGGGCGTAGGGCGGAATGCCGGCGTCCTTCAGGCGCCGGGCCTCGGCCGGCGGCAGTTCGGCCAGGAGGCCGTTCCAGTCCATGACCAGCGGCGACAGCGCCTTGGGGTCGGCCAGGTTCTCGATCGGCGCGGCGAGCGCGCGCGCGATCTCGTTGCGGCGGCGCTCGAACAGCGCCAGAAAGCGCGCCTCGTCGCCCGCGTCCTCGAATATCGTGGCCAGCCCGTCGGCGCGGTCGAACAGCACCGGGAAATACTCCTCGGGCGGGATGGCGCGCGGGCTGCACACCAGCGCGGTGATGAAGCCGTCGAGGCCTTCCAGCGAGACCGGCACGTCGGTGCGCTCGTCGATCAGATCGACCAGGTCGGCCAGTTCGTCGATTTCCTCGTCTCGGAGCGGGGCATTGGGGGATTTGGGTGCGGACATGGCTTGGGCTCGAAGTATCCTGGAAACCGTAGTTGGAGCGCCATCGGGCGCGTAGCGTTCTCACCCAAATGGTGCGGACCGGCGCATCGCGTAAAATCCGCCCATGAATTTTACCGCGCCGGGGCTGACTGCAGCACTGTTGCCCGAATCCTTTTATCTGATCGGCTGGCTGGGGCTGGCCTTCCTGGCCTGGCGCTGGCTGATGTCGGGCGACTGGCGCCGTCTTGCCGAACCCTCAAAGCTCAATCTGTTCCTCGGCGCCACCGTCGCGGTGCTGGCTTTGTGGCAGATCCGCACCGGCATCAAGCCGGGGCTGACGTTTCACTTTTACGGCCTGGCGGCGCTGACGCTGATGTTCGGCTTCTGGCGCGCCACCTTTGCCGGCGTGCTGATCCTGCTGGCGAACGCAGCATTCGGGCGCGGCAGCTGGAACGCGCTGGGCGTCGAGGCGCTGCTGGCGGCGGCGCTGCCCGCGACGGTGAGCTGGGGCATTTTCCGCCTGCTGGATCGCCATCTGCCGAACCATTTCTTTGTGTACGTGCTGGGCAACGGCTTTTTCGGCGCGGCGCTGTCGGTGGCGGCAATCGGCCTTGCCACCACCGCGCTGATGGCCGGCGCCGGCGTGTATCCGCTCGATTACCTGCTCACGCACTACACGCCGTATGCCGCCCTGCTGATCAGCTGGGCCGAGGCTTTTTCCACCGGCATGGCGATCACCGTGATGGCGGTGTACCGCCCGCAGTGGCTGGAAACCTTCGATGACGCGCGGTATATCCAGAACAAGTAAAGCTCTTTTATCCACGAAGGGCACGAAGAAACACGAAGGAAAAACCTATCACCTTAGGGAAGCACTGATTTATTCGTCATCGCGAGGAGCGAAGCGACGTGGCGATCCAGAAATGCCTGCTTAATCAATACGCTGGATTGCCGCGCTGCGCTCGCAATGACGGCCATAGTGAATTATTCAGCAGTGCGTTAGACGCGGACCTGGCTGGTTTTTGTCGCCTTACTTTGTGTTCCTTCGCGTCCTTCGCGGACAATCCGATTTTTGAATTTTGAGCCCCACTTTGCACATCACCTATCCCGACCTGCCGGTCGCCGCGCGCCGCGACGACATCCTCGCCGCGCTGCAGGCCAACCGCGTGCTGATCCTGTGCGGCGAGACCGGCTCGGGTAAGACGACGCAGATTCCCAAGATGTGCCTGGAGGCACGCCTTGGATCAGAGACGGCACGGACCGGCAAGCTGATCGGCTGCACCCAGCCGCGCCGCATCGCCGCGCGCTCGGTGGCGGCGCGCATCGCTCACGAACTCGGCGGCGAACTGGGCGGCCTGGTCGGCTACAAGGTGCGCTTTACCGACAAGGTGCGCCACGACACCGCGATCAAGGTGATGACGGACGGCATCCTGCTGGCCGAGAGCCAGGGCGACCCGCTGCTGTCGCGCTACGACACCATCATCATCGACGAGGCGCACGAGCGCAGCCTCAACATCGATTTCCTGCTCGGTTATTTGAAGACGCTGGTGGAGAAGCGCAGCGACCTGCGCGTGGTTATCACGTCCGCCACCATCGACGCCGAGCGCTTCTCCAAACACTTCAACGACGCGCCGGTGATCGAGGTGTCGGGGCGCACCTATCCGGTGGAAATCCGCTGGCGGCCGATCGAGCGCGAAGAATCCCCCTCTCCCCAACCCTCCCCCCGGGGCGGGGGAGGGAGCAAACGTGATGCCCAAACCGATATAACTGCCATCCTCGACGCCACCGACGAACTGGCGCGCGTGGGCCCCGGCGACATCCTGGTGTTCCTGCCGGGCGAGCGCGAGATCCGCGACACCGCCGAGGCGCTCAGAAAACACCATCCGCCCGGCACCGAAATCCTGCCGCTGTTTTCCCGCCTGTCGGTCGCCGAGCAGGACGCGATCTTCAAGCCGACCAGCGCGCTGCGGCGCATCGTGCTCGCCACCAACGTCGCGGAAACCTCGCTCACCGTGCCCGGCATCCGCTACGTGATCGACCCCGGCACCGCGCGGGTGAAACGCTATTCGGCGCGCAACAAGGTCGAGCAGCTGCTGATCGAGAAGGTCTCGCAGGCCTCGGCCAACCAGCGTGCCGGGCGCTGCGGACGCGTCGCCGACGGCGTCTGCATCCGGCTCTACGACGAGGCCGATTTCGGCAACCGGCCGCGCTTCACCGATCCCGAGCTGCTGCGCTCGTCGCTCGCGGGCGTGATCCTGCGCATGAAGTCGCTGGGGCTGGGCGACGTGGTGGGCTTTCCCTTCATCGATCCGCCGAGTTCGCGTCTGGTGACCGACGGCTACCAGCTGCTGGCCGAGCTGCACGCGCTCGACGATGCCGGGCAGCTCACCAAAATCGGCACCCAGCTCGCCAGGCTGCCGCTCGATCCGCGCATCGCCCGCATGCTGCTGGCGGCCGAGCAGCAGCGCTGCGTGCGCGAAGTGCTCATCATCGCCAGCGCGCTGTCGGTGCAGGATCCGCGCGACCGTCCGATGGAACGCGCGCAGGCGGCAGACGAAAAGCACAAGCTGTTCGCCGACGAGCGTTCCGATTTCATGGGCTGGCTCAAGCTGTGGCGCTGGTACGAGGAGCAGGTGCAGCACAAGAAGACCAACCGCCAGCTGCAGACGCTGCTGCAGGACCATTTCCTGTCGCCGCGGCGGATGCGTGAGTGGCGCGACATCCACGGCCAGCTGCATGCGCAGGTCGCCGAACTGGGCCTTCGCGAAAACGAGAAGGACGCCGGCTACGACACGATCCATCAGGCGCTCCTGACAGGTCTTCTCGGCAACATCGGCTTCAAGTCGGACGACGCGAAGGGGCGGCCCAAGCCCGGCGAGGGCAATTACCACGGTGCGCGCGGCATCAAGCTGTCGATCCACCCCGGCTCGGCGCTGGCGAAGAAGGGTCCGAAGTGGATCATCGCCGCCGAGCTCACCGACACCGGCCGCCTGCTCGCGCGCACCGTCGCCGAGGTGCGGCCGGAATGGATCGAGGCCGCCGGCCGCCATCTGCTGACGCGCATGTTCATCGAGCCGCACTGGGAGCAGGACGGCGCGCGCGTGGTGGCGTTCGAGCGCGTGAGCCTGTACGGCATCACCCTGGTCCCGCGGCGCAAGATCCACTACGGACCCATCGACCCGGTGCTGTCGCGTGAACTCTTCATCCGCGGCGCGCTGGTGGCCGGGGAATACGACACGAAAGCGCCGTGGTTCGCCCACAACCGCGCGCTCGTCAAGGAAATCGAGGAGCTCGAACACAAGGCCAGAAAATCGGGCGTGTGGCTGGACGAGGAACGCATCTTCCGCGTGTTCGATGCGCGCATCCCCGCCGACCTGCACAACGGCGCAGCCTTCGAGCAATGGCGTGCGGAAGCCGAGGCCGCCAATCCGAACATCCTGTTCCTGCAGCGCGAGGACATCCTCGGCGAGGGACTCGGCGCCGACCACACGCTGTTTCCCGAAACCATGCCGGTCGACGGCGTGGCGTGCAAGCTCAAGTACCGCTTCGAGCCGGGCCACCCGCTCGACGGGGTGACGCTCAAGCTGCCGCTGTACCTGCTCAACCGCATCGAAGCGGCGCAGGTCGACTGGCTGGTGCCCGGCCTCATCCGCGAAAAGCTCACCCTGCTCTTGAAGTCGCTGCCCAAGGAAAAACGCCGCCCATTGATCCCGCTGCCCGATACGGTGACGGCTTTCCTCTCGGCAGCGAAACCCGGCGAGCAGGTGTTGACCGCAGCGCTGGCCGCCACCATCCGCAAGAAAACCGGCACCGACATCCATCCCGACGAGTGGAAGGGCGAGCTGCCGGCGCACCTCATGATGAACCTCAGCGTGATCGACGACAGCGGGCAGGAACTCGCCAGCGGCCGCGACCTTGTCACGTTGCGACAGCAGCTGGGCGGCGCAGCGCGCATCACCTACGGCGGCGGCGCCGAGGACAGCGAGTTCGAACGCACGGGCCTCGTCGAATGGAATTTCGGCGACCTGCCGGAGCAGGTCAAATTCAAGCGCGGCGGGCGCGAGCTGATCGGCTATCCGGCGCTGGTCGACAACGGCGAGAGCGTCGACCTGCGCCTGCTCGACGCCGCCGGCGTGGCGGAGGCCGAGACCCGCCGCGGGGTGGTGCGGCTGCTGCGGATCGCGCTTGCCGCGCAGTTCAAGCAGCTCGAGAAGGACTTGTCGCGCGAAACCGCGCTGGCGCTGAAGTACCGCGGCTTCGGCAGCGCCGAGCAGCTGCGCGCGGCGCTCATCGATGCCATCGCCACGCGCGCACTCCTGGGCGACGACGACACGCCGCGCGACGCGAAGACCTTCGGCAAGCAGAAGGAGCGTGCCAAGCCCAGAATTTCCGTGGTGAAGCAGGCGCTGCTGCGCGACGTCGCCGAAATCCTCGACCTGCATGCGCAGGTGGCGGCGCGCCTCAATGCCAAGCCGCAGTTCACCGCCGCGATGCGAGACGAAACCGCGCACCTGGCCGCGCTGGTGGCGGCAAACTTCATCACTGCCACGCCGTGGGCGCACCTGAAGGAGCTGCCGCGCTTTTTAAGGGGCATCCTCAAGCGGCTGGAGAAGCTGCCCGCGTCCGAGCAGCGCGATTCCCGCGGCATGGCCGGCGTGCTGACGCTGCAGAACAAGTATCTGGCGCGGCGCGCGCAAGCGAAGGGCGAGGTGCCCGCTGCGCTCGCCGACTTCCGCTGGCAGCTGGAGGAGCTGCGGATTTCGCTCTTTGCCCAGGAACTCAAAACGCCCTATCCGGTGTCGGTCAAACGGCTCGACAAATTGTGGGACGAGCTTGCCAGACAGCCCCTAAATTAAGTAGCGTTCGACTATGAGCGCGCGCGTCTTCAACCTGCCGAACATCATCACCCTGCTGCGGATCGCCGCCGTGCCGGTCGTGGGGTGGCTGATCCTGCAGCAGCGCTGGGAGGCGGCCTGCTGGCTGTTCCTCGCCGCCGCGGTGTCGGACGGCATCGACGGCCTGCTGGCGCGCTGGCTGAATCAGCTGACCCAGTTTGGCGCCGCGCTCGATACCGTCGCCGACAAGGCCCTGGGCCTGGTGACGCTGGTGATGCTGACGCAGGCGCACGCGATTCCGCTGTGGGTGACGCTGGCGATCCTGCTGCGCGACAGCGTCATCGTGCTGGGCGCGCTGAGCTACCGCGGGCTGGCCGGCCACCTGGAGATTCACCCGACCTGGCTCGGCAAGACGCACATGTTCGCCGAATTCACCCTGCTGGCGCTGGTGCTGGGCGGGCTGGCCGGGCTGCTGGCGCTGGATGACTGGCTGCAGTCCTTATTCGTGACCGTGTTCGTAATCGCCGTGGTGTCCGGCGTGCAGTATGTGTGGATCTGGAGCGCCAAGGCACGGCGCGAGCGCGAGGCGGCCCGTCTCAAGCCGCACTGACGGGCTTCACTGAAACGGCAGGCGGCGCTGCTGCGCCGATTCGCAGCCGGATTTGACCCGGTACATGGCGGCGTCGGCGGCACGAATCAGGGCGTCTTCGTCGGTGCCGTCGTCGGGGTACAGCGCCTGGCCGATGCTGGCTGCGATTTCCACATCGAGTCCGTAGAAGTTCGTGTCTGCATTCAGCGTCTGCTCGATCTTGTGCGCGGCGGCGAGGCAGTCCTGCCGTCCCTGCACCTCATCCAGCAGCACCACAAACTCATCCCCGCCCAGACGCGCAACCGAATCGGAGTCGCGAACACTGGAGGTGAGCCGTTTTGCCACTTCGGTCAGCACGGCGTCGCCCACATGGTGGCCAAGCCGATCGTTGATCTCCTTGAAGCGGTCCAGGTCCACATACAGAATGCCCACCTTGCCGCCGTAGCGATGGGCGTGGCGGACCGCCTGGTGCAGCCGGTCATAAAACAGCCGCCGGTTGGCCAGGCCGGTGAGCGGATCATGCGTGGCTTCTTCACGCAGCGCCGCGCGCGAGCGTTCAAGTTCCACCATCTGCTCACGTATCAGTTGTGATCTCAGTTTCGCTTTCCGCAGCGTGCGCCAGGCGATCAGCAGCGCCAGGGCAATCGCCGCGATGCTGAATGCCAGCGTGAATGAAAAGGTACGCCGGTAGGACTGCTGAACCTGTTGCAGGGCGCTGAGGTTGGCCTGTTGATACAGGTTGCGCATTTCGGCCAACTGGTGGTTGAAGGCCTCCTTGTTGGGGATGGCTTCCTGCACCAATACCCGCTGCGCGTCGGAGCTGCGTTCTGCGTTGATCAGATCGATCACCCGTTCCTGTGTCGCTTCGATTTCGTTGACCAGGCGGGTCTGGGCATCGAAGCTGCGTTGCTCGTCCGGGGTAAACCCCATCTGGCGCAGGGCGTTGCGCCCGCTCCCGACCAGGAAACCTGCGCGGTTGAACTCCATGAAATAGGCATCGCGCTCGAACGGGTCGCTGGCCAGCACCATGCGGAACAGGCTGTCGGTGCGGAGGTGCGAAGCCACCTGGGTTTGCGTGATGAGATCGATCTTGCGGTTGTGGGTCTCGACCACCGCGGTCATCTGGGTGCACAAGGCTTGTAGTTGCAGCAGGCTGTTCAATGCTAGCCCGCAAATCAGGGCGATCAACACGACGAAGGCCGTGCTGGTGGTGAGAGAAATTCCACGTTGTAGTGGCATGAGCGCTTTTGATCAGATCATCTTTGATATGTAGTCCATTATTGGCCGGATGGCAGGGCTGCGTGCGCCGTCCCGGCATGTTGCAGGGCCCGCAGGGCGCGGGCCACTTCCTGCACATGTCGTGCCGGATCAACCTGGTCGAAACGCGCAGCAATGCGGCCGTCCGGCGCGATGATGAAGGTATGGCGGCGCGCAAACCGCGCAACCCCCAGATTCAACAGGCTGCCGTAGGCCGCCGCCGTCTTGCCGCCGGGGTCCGTCAGCAGCGGAAACGGCAACTGATATTTGCGGGCGAAATCGGCGTGCGATTCCGTGTCGTCGACACTGACCCCCACCACCGCTGCACCGAGGTCGCCCAGCACTCCGATGTCGTCGCGGAAACGGCAGGCCTCCTTGGTGCAGCCCGGCGTGTCGTCCCTGGGGTAGAAGTACAGCACCAACCAGCGCCCGGCGTAATCGCCCAGGCGGTGGACGCGGCCGTTCTGGTCCGCCAGTTCAAACTCCGGTGCGGCGCTTCCCTCCGGCCGTTGCGCGCCCGGCCGCAGCATCCACAGGACCGCACTCGCCACCAGCAACAGCGCCGCCAAGCCACCCAGTACCAGTTTCATAGACTCTCCTCTCGCACATCATAGCGGGCCCGGCGCGGCTCGGTAATCCATGCGGGATTCGGTACAATGCGCGCCACGCCCCGGTAGCTCAGTGGATAGAGCAACCCCCTCCTAAGGGGTAGGTCGGACGTTCGATTCGTCTTCGGGGCGCCAGAAAACACAAGGGATACAAGGGGGGATTGCTGGTTATCCCTTTCGGCTCGTCCGATTTGAAAAAAAGCTGAAAAATCGCGCGGCGGGAAACTGTTATCTGCGCATTGCCTCAACCAGCGCGTCAACCACAGCTTCAGTGCCTTTCCGGGACGAAATCGCAACCCGGTCTGCGAGCATTGGAGAAAACTTGCGGATTCCTTCTGGGCTGCTGCCAGTTTCGTAGACACGGCTTTAAGCTTTTGAAGCCTCCTCGAACTGTACCGGACTGACGTAACCGAGTGTTGAATGACGACGCGTCGGGTTGTAGAACCGCTCGATGTAATCGAA